>TARA_R110000868_G_scaffold11751_17_pt1 | contig 66451 bp, 62 predicted proteins | sample TARA_R110000868 | Tara Oceans TARA_R110000868 (sample SAMEA4397489) | marine metagenome | biome: Polar Biome; feature: [SRF] surface water layer (ENVO:00010504); material: water (ENVO:00002006), including particulate matter (ENVO:01000060) such as... | depth 5 m | reverse complement strand
CGCGCATCGCGGAGTATTTCGCCCCCACCACAGAGGCTGCCGAATGACGCAGGTCGATATCGCGGTTACCCGTTTGCCCCATAACGCGGATCTGCCGCTGCCCGCCTATGAGACCGCGCAATCGGCCGGTATGGACCTCGCCGCCGCGATCGATACACCCATGGCCCTGGCGCCGGGCGAACACGCCATGGTGCCGACCGGCCTCGCGATCGCACTGCCCGCCGGATATGAGGCGCAGGTCCGCCCGCGATCGGGACTGGCGGCCAAGAACGGCGTCACGGTTCTCAACACGCCCGGTACCGTCGATGCCGATTACCGCGGCGAAGTAAAAGTGATCCTGGTCAATCTCGGCGATGCGGTGTTCGAGATCGAACGCGGCATGCGGATCGCGCAGATGGTCATCGCGCCGGTCACGCAGGCCAGCTTCACGGAAGTCGCCGAACTGCCCGAAACGGCGCGCGGCAGCGGCGGGTTCGGTTCGACCGGCACCTGAAGGGGCGCCCCCGCATGGATTTCACGGAAAACCAGATACAGCGCTACGCCCGCCACATCGTCCTGCCGGAAGTCGGCGGGGTTGGGCAGGAAAAGCTGCTGAAGTCGCGCGTCCTGGTGATCGGCGCCGGCGGGCTCGGCGCGCCGCTGCTGATGTATCTTGCCGCCGCCGGCGTCGGCACGCTCGGGGTCGTCGATGACGACGTCGTCGATCTGTCCAATCTGCAACGGCAGGTCATCCACGCGACGGATGCAATCGGCACAGCCAAGGTCGACAGCGCCGGGCGCACGGTCCACGGCATAAATCCGGATATCGGCTTCGTTCCGCATCCCGTCCGCCTGACCGCCGAAAACGCATCGGCGCTGATCGCCCGGTACGATCTTGTGGCCGACGGCAGCGATAATTTTGAAACCCGTTTTCTGGTGAACGACGCCTGCCACCTGGCCGGCAAGACACTGGTTTCGGGGTCCATTCTGCGGTTCGAAGGCCAGATCGCGACCTTCCGGTCGGGGGTCGGCGGCGGCGATCCCTGTTACCGCTGCCTCTACCGCGAAGCGCCGGCACCGGGACTGGTGCCGAGCTGTTCGGAAGGCGGCGTTCTCGGCGCGCTGGCCGGCATGGTCGGCTCGCTCCAGGCGGTCGAGGTGCTCAAGGAAATAATGGGGATCGGCGACAGTCTTGCGGGCTGGCTGCTGATCTACGATGCGCTCTATGCCGAAGTGCAGAAGATGAAACTGCCGCGGGATCCGGATTGCCCGCTCTGCGGCGATGCCCCGTCGATTTCCGACCTGTCGGCCTTCGCCGCGTAATGGCGTCTCCCGACAAGCTGTCGCTTATCATTCAGTCCGGCGATTTCGACCGGGTCCATTACGCGCTGGTCCTGGCAAGCGCCGCCCTTGCCGTCGGCAAACCGGTGACGCTGTTTTTCACCATGGCGGGCACGCGCGCGCTGACCCGGAGGTGGGCCGAGGATGCCGCCAGTGCCGGACGGGATAAAGCGTTGGCGTCGGAAGGGCTCGCCACGTTCGAAGATCTGCTCGACGCCTGCCGCGAACTGCAGGCAACGTTCATGGTGTGCGAACTGGGGCTTCGGGCCGAAAAGCTGGACGCGGACGACCTGCGCGACGATATCGTTATCGCAGCGGGCAGCGCCGTCAGTTTTCTGTCGGATGCGTCGGGCGACGGGGCGATGCTCTACGTCTGATCGCAGGCGCCGGTTCAGACTTCGTATACCCGGTCGGGCGGGGTATGCCGGTCGACGAAGCTCTGTATATTCACGATGACCTTTTCACCCATTGCGATGCGGCCTTCATGGGTAGCGGAACCGAGATGCGGCGCAAGCACCACATTGTCGAGCCCGAGCAGCGCAGGTTCGATTTCCGGTTCGCGCTCGTAGACGTCGAGCCCGGCACCGGCGATCTTTCTGTCCGCCAGCAACCGCGCCAGAGCGGCCTCGTCGATGATCTCGCCGCGGGCCGTATTCACCACAAATGCATGCGGTTTCAACATGTTAAGGCGTTCTTCGTTCAGCAGGTGATGGGTTTCCTTCGTATGCGGGCAATTGATCGAAATGAAGTCCATATGGGCGAGCATCTGGTCGAGGCTTTCCCAATACGTCGCTTCAAGTTCGGATTCGATCTCGGTATGGAGCCGCCGCCGGTTGTGATAGTGGACCGTCATGCCGAAGCCCTGCACCCGCCGGGCAACCGCCTGGCCGATCCGCCCCATGCCGATAATGCCGAGACGCTTTCCCGAAATCCGGTGCCCGATCATGAAGGTCGGCGACCAGCCCTGCCATTTCCCGGACCGGACAAGCCGGTCGCCTTCGGTCAGACGCCGGGGGGCGGCCAGCAACAGACAGGCGGTCATGTCGGCCGTATCGTCGGTCAGCACGCCCGGGGTATTGGTGACGGCAATCTTGCGGGCGGCAGCGGCATCGAGGTCGATGTGATTGACCCCGACCCCGAAATTGGCGATCAGTCCGATTGATTCAGGCAGGCGGGCAATGAGGTCGGCATCGATCCTGTCGGTCACCGTCGGCACGAGAACATCGGCGCCCTCTGCGGCGGCGACGATGTCATCCGCCGACATGGGCGTATCGGCCGCGTTCAGGCGTGCCTCGAACAGCTCCATCATCCGCGTTTCCACGTCGCGCGGCAGGGTACGTGTAACGATGACGACTGGTTTTTTTCTGGCCATACCCGGCCGGTCTCCCTTTGGTTTTCGTATCTGGCGTATCAGGGCAGCGCGCAGTTGTCCAGAGACGTTGCCGGGGCCGCGGGCCGGTTCGCCCTAAGGATTCGTCCGGTATTCGTCCGTGTGTCTGAATACTTTGGTGCGACCGTCGCATCGCCGGGCCAGCAGGTCTATCGAAGGCATGGAGCGATTCACGCAGGCGGTTATAATGGCCGCCATGATGCGTTCCCTCAGATTTGTGATTTCAACCTTACTGATCGCCTGCGTGCTGATGGCGACACCTGTAACGCTTATTGCCGACACCGGTTTGCCATTGCCGCGCTTCGCCTCGCTTCGGGCGAACAAGGTTCATCTCCGGACCGGGCCGGGCATCCGCTATCCGGTCGACTGGATATTCGTACAGCGGTACATGCCGATCGAAATCGTCGCCGAGTTCGAAAACTGGCGCAAAGTGCGCGACTGGCAGGGAACAGAAGGCTGGGTGCATCGCACCATGCTGTCGGGGAAACGTACAGCGGTCGTTAAGGGCGGTGTACAGCCGCTGCGCCGCAAACCGGATTCAAATGCCGCGATGATGGCGCGTGTGATGGAGAAGGTCATCGCCCGCATTCTGGAATGCGAAGGCCAATGGTGCCGGGTGGAGATCGACAAACAACGGGGCTGGATGCGCCGCGCCCATATCTGGGGCGTATACGGCAACGAGACGCTAAACTGACGAATGTAATACAAATAACCTACATATAATTCGAACGTTTTACTATCGCTTAAAGGTATTCCTTCAGACTGCCTGACGGTTCGGATGTCTTGGCGATCCTTCAAGGTTCCGAACGTCAATCGACAGACATAAGGAAACCCCATGAAACATCCATTCTATCGTTGTGCGGCCGCCGCGTTCGTCGCAACGGCCCTTTTCGCCGGCCCCGCCGCAGCGGAGGAAGATCATATTGCTCCGATCAAGGAACTGGCCGCAACAAAAGTCGCGGTCTGGACGGCAAGCCCAATCCTGGTTGACGCCGTCAACGCCCAGAACGCGGCGAACGCCGCGATCACCCAGGGCGATATAGACAAGATGGACAAGACATGGCGCGCCGAAATCAAATCCGGCGGCGGCCCCATGTCACAAAAGATTCTGGCCAACGCTCTTTCCGCGTATCTGAAGAAAGTCAAAAGCGAATCCGCCGGCCTGTATTCCGAGATATTCGTCATGGACAACAAAGGGCTGAATGTCGGCCAGAGCGACCCGACGTCGGATTTTTGGCAGGGTGACGAAGCGAAATGGCAAAAAACGTACAGTGCCGGGCCGAAAGCCGTTCATATCGGCAAGGTTAAAACCGACGAATCGTCTCAGACGCTTCAATCTCAGCTCAGCATGTCGATTGTGGACCCGGCCAACGGCAAGGTTATCGGCGCGGTCACCATTGGGGTAAACGTCGAACAACTGGTCGAATAGCGACCCCGCAACAATTGAGGTCTGACTGAGTCTCCGTTTATAGGGCAACAATCAATATGATCACAAAAACCAGTGAACCGGCCGAACCGAGAACTGAAAAAAACCCCCAGCAAAACGAAGGCCCGCCTGAACGGGGAACATTCTGGACCATCGGGCGAAAGGCGGCGGCAATTATCGCCGTCGCCGTCGCTCTGGGCATCGCCGCCCAGACAACCCTGCAATATGGATCGGCCCAGAACCGTATTCTCGAGCAGACACAGTCGAGTGCCGCCTCGATTACGGAATTGCTCGCATCTCAGATCCCGGGCGCGCTCCGGTGGAAAAAACCGGCCGTCATAGCGAACGCTTATAAAAAATTCGCGAATGACAGCCAGACCGGATTCGCAGGACTGGTTGCATTCTCTGCTGACGGTCGAACGGTAAACAAATTCGCCTCCGAGGAACTGAAAACATACGACCTTTCCGGTGCGGCCCTGACCGCCGAGACTGCAGGGGCCGGTACGGTTCTGCAACATGCGGAATCCCACGTCGTCACCATCGTTCCTGTAATGAGCAAAGGCGGTAAATTTCTCGGCACCCTGGCGATTGCATGGAGTCTCGAGAAGATTCAGGCAGAGGCACGCTCAGCGGCGTTCCGGGCTCTTATCGTCGCCAGCATGGTCGTTCTGTTCGTTGGCGGGCTCCTGACCTTATTCGTTCGACGCGTTATCAGCCGACCGATCGGCAACGTCACACGCGCTATGGACAACCTCGCTCAGGGGGATCTCGAAACGGAAATCCCGTTTCAGGGCCGCGGTGATGAAATAGGGCAGATTGCGGGCGCGCTTCAGGTGTTCAAGGAAAAGCTGCAGGAAAATCGTCGTCTCGAAGCGCAAACGCGGGACGCCGAACAGAAAACAGCCGCGGAGCAAAAACGCGTTGCGGAGGAACGCGCCCTGGCGGAGGCAGAACGCGCCGCCGTATTCGAAACAGCAAGCGAGTTGGCGACCGATCGCGCGGAATACATTCGCTTTGTATCGCGTGCCTACGAACACCAGATATCGTTCTACATGGAATCGCTTTTGGCCGCCCTGGAGAAAGTCCGGAGCACCGGCGACGCCATCAAAACGAACGCAGACAACACATCGAACAGCGCCGCTGCCGTGTCCAAAGCGTCGGACCAAGCGGCATCCAACGTCGATACCGTTGCCGCGGCTGCAGAAGAATTGTCTTCATCGGGCGACAGAATTTCAACAATTGTGGCAGACAGCGCCGCAGTTGCCGAAAAGGCCGTTGAAGAAGCCCGACGTGCCAGCGAGGGTGTTGTCGTTCTCGACGAAGCGGCACAGAAAATTGGCGAAGTGGTCAATCTGATCAACGATATCGCAAGTCAGACCAATCTGCTGGCGCTTAATGCAACGATCGAAGCCGCCCGTGCGGGGGAAGCCGGCAAAGGCTTCGCAGTGGTCGCGACCGAGGTCAAATCCCTCGCCGACCAGACTGCCAGAGCGACCGAGGATATTTCCGAACAGGTAAACGAAATCCAGCAGGCAACCGGCGTTGCCGTAGGAGCAATCAACGAGATAAGCTCGACCATCAACCGTGTCGCCGAGTGCACTGACGCGATTTCAGAAGCGGTTGTTCAGCAAAAGGCTGCGACAGGCGAAATCGCGCAGAGTGCAAGCGGTGCCGCAACCGGTACACGCCAGGTGACCGACAACATCAAAACGGTCAACACAGCAGCGGATCAGACCACCAGTGCCGTCGAAGATCTGCACCGATCGGCAGAAGACCTCGCCGGCGAAACCAGGGATCTCGATGAATTGCTGGAAAGGTTTCTTGTCGACGTAAGGTCTTACGAGGAACGCGTTGACTACCGGAATGTTGACACCGGATCGGATCGTCAGGTCGCCGCCTAACCCGACGATATTCAACCTCACGATATGATGAAACGCCCGGGTACTGAATTACCCGGGCGTTCAAAAATGCTTTAGGATGTTGACTTCGGCGCGCTAGGCGTCAGCAGCGGGCACACAGTAGCCGCGCAGCACGACTTCGTTTCCGGCGCCCCGGTATTCGACGGAACTGAAATCGCCCCCCATCGCAAGCGATATACCCCGACCGTGGAGAAGCTCAGTCGGCGCCGCCTCGGGATCGGTGTAGGTGGCCCAGTCGAAGCCCTCGCCCTGGTCGGTCACGTCGATACGGAACGCATCGCCGGTCAGGCGAATCTCGACGGTCGCAGCCCTGTCCCGCAGCTCCGGGGCGCCGAGGCGCCGCTCGATCTCCGTCTGCCATGTTCCGCTTTTCAGCAGCTCGGTCTTTTCATCGAAGCTGATCCCGAGATTGCCGTGCTCCACCGCATTGACGATGATTTCCCGCAGCCCCATCGTGGCGATCGGACCCAATGCGAGTACGGCGGTGACGATCTTCACGCAGATGTCGATGTCGTCGAAGGTTTTGACTCGCAACGTTGCGTGAAAATCCTGGAATGCTTCGCGCCCCGGCAGATCGATACTGTCGTCGCAAAGCAGCGTCCGGGATATCCATTCGAATACGCCGACCGAAATATCCGAATGGATCAGGCAACCGGGAAGCGGAACAGCACCATGAGCGGCCGCGGGAGGCGTTTCCGTGTCCTGACGCGCGCCCTCTGCGGCGCGCACAACGCCAGCAGAAACCCTATTTGCGGAATCCCGTCCCATGGCTATTCGGTTCCGCCGGCAGCAGGCCGGGTCAACATGATCATCGTCAGGTCGTCGTTGAGCGGCCCGGCGGCACGATCGAAGAAATCCGAAAGAATGACATCCATCGGATGGGAATCGCGCACGATACCACCGGTCAGCGCCAAGCGCATTCTATCTTCGTCATAGATTGGATTGATCATGTCAGGCGTTTCGGTGAGTGCGTCGCTGTAAAGGAACAGCGAGCTGCCGGGCGGAAAGGGAACCTCGCGCTCCGGGTACTCGGCATCCGGGGTCATCCCGAGCGGACGGCCATCCGACGGCAGAAACCTGCCTTCCGGGTCTTCCGGCGAAATCAGGAACGGTTTCGGCCCGGCGGCAGCCGTATACCGCATGACATTTTCGCGGATATCGACATAACCGGCGATCGCCGTTGCAAACTGTCCGGCTGGCAGCAACCGGTGGAGCCGGCTGTTGATTTTCTCCGCATAAGCCTGCTGATTTCCGCCGTCAAGATTCGTTGCCGCGATCAGGGACTGAAACCGGAAGGTGTTCAGCGATGCGACAACACCGTGGCCGGTGAAATCGACGATGTGAAAACCGAGACGGTCGTCATTCACCGACCAGGCATTCCACATGTCGCCGCCCAGGGCATCGCAGTTCTCGAAATGACTTCGGATTTCGACCCCGTATTTGTCCTGCAATTGTGCAAGGCCCCGCGCGCTGGGCATGATGCGGTGCTGCATGTCGCGCGCCAGCTGCAACTCGCGCTCCATCGATTCCCGGTAATGCGTCAGCTGGCGCAGCATATGGCGGTTTTGCAGATGTATGCCGACACGGGCGAGCAGTTCCGCGTCGTTGATCGGCTTGCCGACCATATCCGTGGCACCGGCCCGGAACACCTCCGCCCGGTCTTCCGCTGAATCGGCAGCCGTCTGCACGAGGACGGGCAGCATCGAAAACCGGGGGTTCGCGCGCAGGGTCTGACAGACTTCAAGCCCGCCCAGGCGGGGCATTTGCAGATCGAGAACCACCAGGTCGGGTTCTTCCGTCTCGATCTCTTCGAGCGCCTCGTCGCCATCGGTCGCAAAGATCAGGTTTTTGTATCCGCCGGCGTTCAGATAGATTTTCAGGAGTTCGCGGATCATTTTCTGGTCGTCGACGACCAGGATTTTCGATTCCCGGATCGACTGCTCGACGGCGGCAACATCCCCGGTGGATGCTTCCGATGGGGTATGCTCGGCGGAGAGGGGCCGGATAAGATTCATGACGGGTTAGATACGGAACAGCATGCAGGACTGCCGAAAGGCTGTCAGGCCACGATCGGGATGACTTCGTTGATCTTTGTGTGTTCGAGAACCGTCTTTACCGGACCATGCGGGCCGCGCAGGCTCAGGTCGATGTTGGTCTGCTTGGTTTCGTCGTTTGCGAAAAGAAGCATGCCGATCCCGGCCGAATCGATGGAATCGAGGGCGGACAGATCGATAATGCATGCCTTTTTCCCCGCATCCGTCGCGGATTTCATGACTTCCTGGAATTCCTTGTAGCTGGAAAACGTCAATTCGCCGGAAAGCGTGATCTCGACATGATCGCCGTGAATACTAACCGCATTCGCCATTGGAATAACTCCTATCCCGTTCCGCCCGGCAAAACAGCCATTGGGCGCAGAACTCGCTATATCAGGGAGTTAGAACATATGTACTACAGATTAATATTTCGTTTGCGCGGCTGATAAATCCCGCCCCGGTCAACCGACGGAATCGGGTACGGCTTCAGCGTTTTTCAGTCGAAATCCTGCGAAAGCGCGGCCCGAACAGGGGCCGGCATCCCGGCGCTATGGGTATAGTTTTCGTGATCGAACCCAACGGTGACCGCGGCGTCGCCGGCCTTGAAGGCAGCGATCTGCACGTCGGTGAACGGGAAATGCACAAACTGGACCGAAGACGCCTTGCCGTCGGCGGTCGTCCGGTCCACGTCGGTTTCGGCGACGCCGGCGATTTTATCGTCGCCGACGGTGATGAATATCCTTTCCTCGACCCCGCCCAGCGTGGCCAGCACCCGGGCGCGGCGATCTGCATCGCCGATTTCGAACATGACTGTAGCGACGAGTTCGCTGCCCTGGGGAATCAGCGGGTTATATGCCGCGAGTTCGTCCGGAATCTGATCGTCGCCGCCCCGCTCGATATAGAGCATTTCGTGGATCTGGTTCCACATCGTCTCATAGTTTTCGAAATAGAACGTCGCATGCGGCCCTACCTCTATCCGGCGGTCTTTTTTGACGCCCATAAGCGCCTTTTTGCGTTCCCGGCGGCTGGTGGCGTATTCATCGAACGGCAGAATGTCTTCGCGGGTGACTGTTTTCGGTGAACTCATTTTACTTCCTGTCATGCCGGTAGGATTTTGCGATCAACTGAATCGGGTGGGGTGCGTGTTCCGGTATCGTCGGCGGAGTCTCTTCCTTTTCGGCGAGGCGCTCCATCCCCTGGAGAATATGCAGGCCCGCAAGCGGGCATTCGGACACGACATATTTCGGCGCGGTCTCGATGGCCTTTCGGGCGACCGGGCGGCCGATTTTCAGCGCGGTATCGAAATTGCCCTTCATCATGCCCCAGGACCCGCCGTGACCGGAGCACCTTTCTATGACGTTGACTTCGGCATCCGGGATCAGCCGTAGCAGTTCGGCGGCTTTCTGACCCATATTCTGGGCCCGAGCATGACAGGCAAGATGGACTGTCACGGCGCCATCCAGCGGATCCATACCGTCCGCCAGGCCTTCGTTCTTTGCGATATCGACGATATATTCGCTGATATCGCGCGTCGCCCCGGACAGCAGCTTTATGTCCGCGTCGTCGGGCAGAATCAGGGGCCATTCGAATTTGAGCATCAGCGAACAGCTCGGCGTCAGGGCGACGACGTCATAGCCCTTTTCGATCCAGGGTTTGAATACCGCGGCGACTTTTTTTGCGGCCGCGGCAACGCCTTCGATATCGCCATGCTCCAACTTCGGCATGCCGCAGCATGCCGGATGCAATACTTCGGTTTCGACACCGTTGCGGGCCAGGACTTCCAGCGCATCGGTCCCCATTACGGGATCATTGTAATTGACGAAACAGGTGGCGTAGACGACGGCCTTGCGGCCCTTCGCCGGCGCGGATTCGTTAATTGCCGGCGCATCGGTTTTAGCGCGGGCGGTAAGTGTCCGGCCGTGGAATTTCGGCAGGGCGGCATCCTTGTCGATTCCAGAGACGCTCTGCATCACCGGCCGGGTCAGGCCGTTGCCAGTGCGCGTCGCCCAGTTGGCAAGGGGCGCCACCGCGCCGGCAAGCTTTCCGTTGCGGTCGGTTTCCGAGATCTGTTTGCTGACGAACGGAACGTCGCCCTTTTTCAGTTCCACCGCACGATAACGCAGCATCAGGTGCGGCACATCGAGGTTAAATTCGTGGGGCGGCACGTAAGGGCATTTGGTCATGAAGCACATATCGCAGAGCGTGCAGGCATCAATGACCGGTTTGAAATCCTTTGAATCGACGGTATCGAGTTCCATGCTTTCGGATTCGTCGATCAGATCGAAAAGCAACGGGAACGAGTCACACAGATTGTGACAGCGGCGGCAGCCGTGGCAGATATCGAACTGGCGCCGCAATTCGGCATCCAGCTTTTCTTCATCGTAAAATTCGGCATCCTGCCAGGGAATAGGGTGCCGCTCCGGCGCCCCAAGACCGCCTTCAGACATCTTGTCGTCCTCGACCTGTGTAAGTTCGAATGATGCCGGCAGGGCGGTACAAAACCGTTATACCGCCCGTTACCGGTTTCGGTCGGCGTGCCTTTGCAAGCGCGCCGTGCCGTGTCGCGACGGTCGTTCAGTCGAGCTCGTCGAGCGCCTTCTGGAAACGTCCCGCGTGGGAGCGTTCTGCCTTGGCGAGCGTTTCGAACCAGTCGGCGATTTCGTCGAAACCTTCGTCGCGGGCTTCGCGGGCCATACCCGGATACATGTCCGTGTATTCGTGGGTTTCGCCGGCAACCGCCGCTTTCAGGTTGTTGGACGTCGAGCCGATCGGTTCGCCCGTTGCGGGATCACCGGTTTCCTCGAGATATTCGAGATGACCGTGCGCGTGGCCGGTTTCACCTTCGGCGGTGGACCGGAATACGGCCGCGACGTCGTTATAGCCTTCGACATCTGCCTTTTGTGCGAAATAGAGATAACGCCGATTGGCCTGGGATTCGCCGGCAAAGGCGTCTTTCAGGTTGTTTTCGGTCTTTGTTCCACCAAGTGACGGCATGTCACCCTCCTTGTTTCTGGTTTTTGAGGCAGTTGTTTTCAATCTCCAAAACAACTGTTTCCGTATAGTCCCGGATGACCATCACCCGCGCGGATGACAGTCACCGAATATATAGGCATGCCAAGGCCAGCCGTCAATAGTTTAGAATTATTCCAGAAAAGAAAAGGGCGCCGTTATTCGGCGCCCGCAATCCGCACGATCACGTCGACGCGCTGCACCTTTTTGCCGTCGGGCGCTTCGGGCAGTTCGGACACGTTGATCCGGTCGCTGGGAATATCTTCGAGCGCGCCGGAATCTTCGTGGAAAAAGTGATGGTGATCGCCGGTATTCGTATCGAAATACGACCGTCCGGCTTCGACCACGACTTCGCGCATCAGTCCGGCTTCCGTGAACTGGTGGAGCGAATTATAGATCGTCGCCAGCGATACGCTGACCCCGGCGGTGCGGGCTTCGACATGCAGGTCTTCCGCCGTTACATGGCGGTTTTCGCCTTCGAACAGCAGCTTCGCCAGCGCGATCCGTTGCCGGGTCGGCCGGAGACCTGCCGATTTCAGCCGGGCAATTACGCCGGTATAGGGCCTGATATGAGGTGCCTGCGTGTCCATACGAATTATATAGGACCTATTACAGTTTTTTTAAAGCCAAAAAACACAAGGGATAATTCGGATATTTGGAATTGATCCAAACTAATCGGCCACGATACCGCCGGAATCCGGCCGATCAGTCCCCTGTGTGCAGCTGATCGATCAGCTGTTTGACCGTCGGGATAAATCCGTTCGAATAGAACGGGTCGTCCTTGAACTTATAGGCGTTATGACCGGCGAACATCAGTTGCTCGTCGACCAGCTCGCCATGGACGATGTCCTGGAGCGTCTTCTGGATGCAATAGGACCGCGGATCGGGCCGGCGGCTTGTCGTCCCCGCCTCGTTCTGCGCCCAGTTCGAAAACTGGCATTGCGACAGACAGCCCATGCATTCGGACTGGTCGATCTGGATCTGCTTGCTTTTCTCGGGCGCGACGAAAATGACCGTGGAATCCGGCGTCCGCAGCCCGTCTGTAAAGCCCTGCGATATCCATTTCTCCGCACGTTCCTTGTCGGCGGCGGTTACATAGATTACCCGGCCGCGTGCGCCGATCTTGAATTCCTTGTTCAGCTCGCCGACCGGCTCTTCGAGGAACGCAATCTGGCGGTCCGACCGTTCCTTGAGCTCCTTGAGGAACTCGTTGCGCACCGCCGACGAATAGAAACCCGTGGGGCTGAACTTGTTGAGGAAAATATCGCCTTCGGAGAGACCCAACAGGCGCCTTTTCCATTCTTCCGAAATCGGGCTTTCCTGGGTCAGCAACGGACGCGTACCGAACTGGAAAGCGACCGGTGCGACTTCGGGGTCTTCGATCCAGTCCGCCCAGTCCCGCAGGAACCATACGCCCCCGGCCATGACGATCGGCACCGAATTGAGGCCGAGCTCGTTCATTACCTTGCGCAGTTCGGCGACCCGCGGACGCGGGTCTTCGGGGACGTTCGGGTCCTCGCTGTTGGACAGCCCGTTATGGCCGCCCGCCCGCCACGGATCCTCGTAGACGACACCGCCGAGCCATTCGGGATACTTGTTGTAGGCTCGTTTCCAGAGCGCGCGAAAGGCACGGGCGGAAGAAACGATGGGATAATAATAGACGCCGTATTCGGCGGAAATCTGGGCAATTTTATACGGCATGCCAGCACCGCAGGTTATGCCGTGAATCAAACCGCGGGCGCCGCCGAGCACACCGTGCAGGACGCGTTCCGCACCGCCCATTTCCCACAGCACGTTCATGTGAATACGCCCTTCGCCGCCCGCCATGTCATGGGCGATACGCGCCTGGGCGATCCCGCCCTGGATGGCATAGGCCAGAAGTTCTTCATGCCGGTCGCGGCGGGTGCGGCCGTAATAGGAAATCGGGATCAGCTTGCCGTTTTCATCGTACGAATCGGCATTGACGCCGGAAAACGTCCCGACACCGCCGGCGGCGGCCCATGCACCGGAACTTTCGCCGTTCGACACAGCAATACCTTTGCCGCCCTCGACGAGAGGGGCGACCTCCTTGCCGGAGATGACAAGCGGTGGCAACGGTTTCAGAATCTATCTCCCGGACGCACGTTCCGTACTAAACTAACTTTAGTATATGAAGGGTTTCGAAAACGGCCAGTCCCGGACGGCAAATAAAATACCGCCCGGGACCGAAATCCGTTTACGTGGTTCAGGCGTCGCTTGTTTCAGCGGCCTTTTCCGACAGATCGTCGCCGGTTTCCTGATCGACGACCTTCATCGACAGGCGAACCTTGCCGCGATCGTCGACCGCGAGCACCTTGACCTTGACCTGGTCGCCTTCGTTTACGACATCGGTGACCTTGTCGACCCGGCGGTTTTCCAGTTCGGAAATATGCACCAGTCCGTCGCGGGACCCCATGAAGTTCACGAATGCGCCGAAATCGACAACCTTCACCACCTTGCCGGTGTAAATAACGCCGATTTCGGGTTCGGCAACGATGCCCTTGATCCAGTTGACCGCAGCCTCGCTGGCCGCGTTGTCGACCGAAGACACCTTGATCGTGCCGTCGTCCTCGATATCGACCTTGGCGCCGGTTTCATCGCAGATTTCGCGAATGACCTTGCCGCCGGTGCCGATCACTTCACGGATCTTGTCCTTCGGAATCTGGAAGGTCGTAATCCGCGGCGCGAAATCGCTGACCTCTTCACGTCCGGACGTCAGTGCGCGTGCCATCTCGCCGAGGATATGCATGCGGCCGCCTTTGGCCTGGCCAAGCGCGACCTGCATGATTTCTTCGGTGATCCCGGTGATCTTGATGTCCATCTGGAGCGCCGTGATACCTTCTTCGGTACCGGCCACCTTGAAGTCCATGTCGCCGAGGTGATCCTCGTCGCCGAGAATGTCGGACAGAACGGCGAAACGTTCGTCTTCCTTGATCAGCCCCATGGCGATGCCGGCACAGGGACGGCGCAGCGGCACACCCGCATCCATCAGCGACAAAGACGTGCCGCAGACGGTCGCCATCGAAGACGACCCGTTGGATTCGGTGATTTCCGACACGATACGCATCGTGTAGGGGAAATCTTCCTTCTTCGGCAGCAGCGCCCGGATTGCGCGCCAGGCGAGCTTTCCGTGACCGATTTCACGACGCCCCGGAGAGCGCAGGAAACTGGCTTCGCCGACCGAGTAGGGCGGGAAGTTGTAGTGGAGCAGGAAGTGTTCGCGGTATTCGCCTTCGAGCGCATCGATGATCTGTTCGTCCTGGCCGGTACCGAGCGTCGCGGTCACGATCGCCTGGGTTTCGCCGCGGGTGAACAGAGCCGATCCATGGGCGCGGGGCAGAATGCCGACTTCGGATTCGATCGGACGGACCGTTTCAAGATCGCGGCCGTCGATACGCTGCTTCGTGTCGAGGATTGCGTTCCGGACGATATTCTTTTCGACCGTCTTGAGCATGCCCTTGGCACGTTCCTGGATCGCTTCGTCGTCATCGGCGAAGCTTTCCATCGCGGCGGTCTTTGCCGCGCCGATCTTTTCGACACGGGCCTGCTTGACGGTTTCCTTGTAGGCGTCGCGGAGCCCGGCTTCGGCAGCGCTGCTGACGCGGGCGAGAAGGTCCGCTTCGTCGTCGGGCGCCTGGGGAATATCCCACGGCTCCTTGGCGCACAGCTCGGCGAGCTCGACGATCATGTCGATTACCGGCTGGAAGCCGTTATGGGCAAACATCACCGCGCCCAGCATGACGTCTTCGGAAAGCTCGTTCGCTTCCGATTCCACCATGTTCACGGCATTCGCCGTGCCGGCGACGACCATGTCGAGATCGGTATCGCCCATCTGGTCCTGAAGCGGGTTGAGGACGTATTCGCCGTCGATATAGGCGACACGCGCCGCACCGATCGGGCCCATGAAGGGAATGCCCGAGATCGTCAGGGCGGCGGACGAGCCGACAAGCGCCACGATATCGGGGTCGTTTTCCAAGTCGTGCGCCATGGTGGTGCAGATTACCTGGGTTTCATTGCGGAAGCCCGGCGCGAACAGCGGCCGCAGCGGCCGGTCGATCAGGCGCGACGTCAGCGTTTCCTTTTCGGACGGACGCCCTTCGCGTTTAAAAAAGCCGCCCGGAATTTTGCCGGCGGCGAATGTTTTTTCCTGGTAGTTGATGGTCAGCGGGAAAAAATCGATTCCCGGTTTCGGCGATTTCTGCGCCACGGCGGTGCAGAGGACCTGCGTGCCGCCATAGGTGACCATCACGGCCCCGTCGGCCTGCCGGGCAATTTTCCCGGTTTCGATGATGAGCGGACGCCCGCCCCATTCGATTTCCTTACGATGTACTGTGAACATATCTTCCATTCCTTCCGAAGGTCCGCCGCCCTACGCGGTCGGACCGGGTTTCACATCTGCAATTGTGCATCGATGCGGCCGGCGGGCGTTCGACCCTTGCCGGACTTTATGCGGCCCCCATGGCCGCATCCGTCTACCCGAACCGGCAGACGCGGATACCGGCCCGCGGAATCGCAGGCCGGTAATCCGCATCAGACCGGAGACGGGGTAATGATCAGCGCCGAAGTCCGAGGCTGCCGATCAGTTTTTCGTAGCGCGATTGATCCTTGCGCTTGAGATAGTCCAGCAGGCGACGCCGTTGGCCGACCATCATCAGCAGGCCGCGACGCGAGTGGAAATCCTTTTTGTGTTCTTTCAGGTGTTCCGTGAGGTTGCCGATGCGCTCCGACAGGATTGCAACCTGGACCTCGGGCGAACCCGTATCGTATTCGCCGGTGGAATATTCAGTAATAAGCTCTGCTTTACGCTCTTGCGTAATCGACATCGTCTACTCCGTTTCCGCGCCCTTATCAGCGGCGCATTCGATGTTAAGCACCCGTTCCGGCCGTATTTCCTCTCCTGAGAGACGGGCGAGCGCAACCGGAGTTTCCCCCGACATGGCGCACAGCAGATCTCCGTCGCATATTGCGTCCAACTGGTTCGCATCGACGAAAACCGTACTGCCGCTTCGCGCCCGGACCGCGCGTCCATGACGCAGGTGGTCGGTCTGGGTATCCGTCATGGCCAGCGCCGGGATGTCGTCCAGCGCGGTCGTGACGGGCAGCAAGATATCTTGCGGGGGCGCACATAGCACGGATTCCGCCAGCTTATCCAGCGAAATCGCATCATTTTCCGAAAACGGACCGCATAGCGTACGGCGCAGTTCCGAAACATGCGCCACGGTCCCCAGCGCCGCCCCCAGATCGCGGGCCAGGCTTCGGATATACGTGCCCTTGCCGCAATCGACCTCGAATACCGCGTGATCGCGGTCCGGGCGGCCGACAAGCTCGAAACGGTTGACGGTCACGTCCCGTGCAGGGGGCAATTCGCCTTTCCCGTCGCGCGCGCGCTTGTAGGAGCGCTGTCCGTCGATCTTGATGGCCGAATAGACCGGCGGCACCTGCGACACGACCCCGGTAAAGGCGGGCAGGGCGGCGCGGATGTCGCCGTCTTCGGGACGGGAATCGCTGGTGGCGATGACGCGTCCTTCGAGATCGTCGGTATCGCGGGCCTCGCCGAAACAGGCGGTAAACCTGTACGCCTTCGCGCCGTCCATGACATAGGGGACCGTTTTCGTAGCCTCGCCGAGGGCAATCGGCAGCACGCCGGTCGCCAGGGGGTCGAGCGTGCCCGCATGGCCGGCCTTCTGCGCATCGAAAATCCGGCGGATGCGGCCGACAACCTGCGTCGAGGTCAGCCCGATATCCTTGTCGACGGCGATCCAGCCATGGATTGGCCGGCCGCGGCGTTTACGTGCCACTGTTTTCCGGGTCTGTATCGTCTGCGTCTTCGCCGGTATCCGCTTCGGCGCTCCGGATATCGGCGGCGACGACGGGGTTGCGCAGCAGCGCGTCGATACGGCCGGCATTGTCGAAACTGTCGTCGAGCTCGAAAGACAGTCCCGGCAGGCGACGCAGGTCGATTTCCCCGGCGATGCGGTGGCGAAAGAACGACGAGGCGCGGTTCAGGCTTTCCAGAATCGCATCGCTGTTCGCGCCGCCAAGCGGCATCACGAATGCCGTCGCATTGCGCAGGTTGGGGCTGACCCGGACTTCGGTGACCGTAACCGACACACCGTCGAGACCGGGGTCGTTCGCTTCGCCCCGGTCAAGCAGCTGCACCAGCGCATGACGGATAACTTCGCCGACACGCAACTGCCGCTGACTGCGGGGCTTGGATTCGCCACGCTTCATCGCACTCTTCCGCTAAAATTTCGAGCCTGGTTACAGCACGCCGTTTACAGGGCCGCCTAAAGGGTCCGGGCGATTTCCTCGACATCGAAGCACTCGATGACGTCGCCTTCCTTGAGGTCATGGTAGTTCTCAAACGCCATGCCGCATTCAAAGCCCTGCGTGACTTCCCGGACTTCGTCCTTGAAGCGTTTCAGGGTCGACAGCTTGCCTTCGTGAATGACCACATCGTCGCGCAGCAGTCGCACGCTCGATCCGCGGCGGACCACGCCTTCGACAACCTCGCAACCGGCAACCCGGCCGACCTTGGTGATGTTGAAGACCTCCTTGATTTTGGCGTTGCCAAGGAACGTTTCGCGGATCTGCGGCGCCAGCATGCCGCTGAGCATGCCTTTCAGATCATCGATAAGGTCGTAGATGATCGCGTAATACCGGATATCGGCGCCTTCGCTTTCGGCGAGCTGGCGGGCCTGGGCATTGGCCCGGACGTTAAAGCCGACCAGCAGGGCGTTCGACGCCTGTGCCAGCGTGACATCGGATTCATTGATGGCGCCGACGCCGGTATGCAACACCCTGACGGATACCTCGTCGGTCCCGAGATTGTGGGCGCTCTGCACGATGGCCTCGACCGACCCCTGAACGTCGCCCTTGACGACAATCGGGATTTCCTTGACCAGGCCGGCCTGGATCTGATCGAACATCTGGTCGAGCGTACCGCGCGCGCCGGCCTGGACTTTCGCGTCCCGGTCGCGCCGCTGGCGGAAATCCGTGATTTCCCGCGCACGGGCTTCGTTCTCTACGACGCCGAATTCATCGCCGGCTTTCGGCGTGCCGTTCAGTCCGAGAAGTTCGACCGGCATGGACGGGTTGGCGCTCTTGACGCGCTCGCCGGCGTCGTTCACCAGCGCCCGCACCTTACCCCATTCGGCGCCCGCGACGACGATATCGCCGACATTCAGCGTCCCGCGCTGGACCAGCACGGTCGCGACGGAGCCGCGGCCGGTTTCGATCTTCGCCTCGATCACGACGCCTTCGGCGTCCCGATCCGGATTGGCCTGGATTTCCAGTATTTCAGCCTGAAGAATGATCGCTTCCTCAAGCTTGTCGAGATTGGTCTTTTTCAGGGCGGAAACCTCGACGTCCTGAATATCGCCGCCAAGGCTTTCGACGACCAGTTCGTGCGACAGCAATTCGTTGCGCACCCGGTCCGGGCTTGCTTCCGGGCGGTCGATCTTGTTGATGGCAACGATAATCGGCACGCCGGCCGCCTTGGCGTGATCGATCGCTTCCACGGTCTGCGGCATGATGCCATCATCCGCAGCGACGACCAGCACAACGATATCGGTCGCGTTCGCGCCGCGCGAGCGCATGGCCGTAAAGGCTTCGTGACCGGGCGTGTCGAGGAAGGTGATCTTGTCGCCGCTCGCCATCTTCACCTGATAGGCGCCGATATGCTGGGTGATTCCGCCCGCCTCGCCGGCGACGACATCGGTCGACCGCAATGCATCGAGCAACGACGTCTTGCCGTGATCGACATGGCCCATGATGGTCACAACCGGCGGACGCGGCTGCAGGTTTTCGTCCATGTCTTCTGCGCCCTTCAGGCCGATTTCAACGTCGGATTCGGAAACCCGTTTCGGGGTGTGACCGAATTCGGTCACCACCAGTTCGGCGGTGTCGGCATCGATCGTCTCGGTGATCGTCACCGCGATGCCGTTATTCATGAGCGCCTTGATGATATTGCCGGCCCGTTCGGTCATCCGGTTGGCAAGTTCCTGTACCGTGATGAAGTCGGGAATGATCACCTCGCGGAAAACCTTCACCGATTCCTTCGGTCCCGACGACGCACGTCGTTCGCGTTCCCGCTGGCGGCGGACCGACGCCAGGCTGCGCTGACGTTCCTCGTCGTTCAGCGCCTGGGAGATCGTGAGCTTGCCGCCCCGGCGGCGCGAATCTTCACCGCGCCGGGCAGCCGGTTTCTTTGCGTCGGCCTTCGTGGCTTCCTCGGGCTCGACGGCCCGCACTTCGGTTTTCAGCTTCGGTTTCGGTTTTGCGTCATCCGTTGCGCCGGGATCGGGCGTTTCCAGTCGGGCGGCCTGCTCCGCGGCACGGCGGGCGGCCTCCTGGTCGAGACGGTGACGTTCCTCTTCTTCCTTGCGGCGGCGTTCTTCTTCGTCCTTGCGGCGCTGCTCTTCCTGCGCCCGCGCAACAGCCTCTTCTTCGCGGCGGCGCGCTTCCATCGCTTCGCGCTCGGCGCGGCCTTCGGCGATTTCGGTTTCCGTCTGACGGGCGCCTTCGAGCGCGCGCGTACGCGCAGCGCGTTCCTGTTCGGTCAGGGTCCGGGCGGGGGCTTCGGCTTTTTTCACCGGCGCCTTTTCGACCGGCGCCTCGACCACGGGCGTTTCCTCGACCGGTGCCTGCTCGCGGATCTCGGTCATCGCGCCGTCATCGGCCTGCTTGAAGGTGCGCTTGCGCCGGACTTCAACCGCTACGGCCTTGGTGCGGCCATGCGAGAAGCTCTGCCGGACCTGTCCCGCATCGACTGTCTTGTTCAGCTCGAGCTTGCCAGGCCGCGAGAGGGACAGCTTTTTCTTGGGGCCGTCGGTTGTTTCTTTCTGGTCTGTCATCTTCCGTCAGCTTTCCTGCAACTCTTGTCCGGCGCCGGAACCGGCGCCTTCTATCTGCATTCCTTCGCACCGCAGCGCTTCCCTGGCCAGCCGGTCGGCGAGACCGGTAGCGAGAATAGCCACGTGTACGACTCTGTCGCGCCCGAACGGCACCCCCAGTTGATCTGCCGTCCATATGGACAGCGTTTCAACCCCGGATGCCCGCCGGGCAAGTTTTTCGCGCCCATCGTCGGCGCCGTCGGCCGCTTCGATCAGAAGCGCCGCATCGCCCGCATCAAGCGCCGCGCGAACCTTTTCAAATCCCGCGACGGCCGCGCCCGACCGCCGCGCCAGCCCGATCAGGTCAAGGCAGCGTCGGTTCAAGAGCGCAGCGAGACGAACGGGCAGGTCCGCCGGTACCGTTATATTCCGGCGCGCCGCCTTCGAGAATGAATTCTCGGCGCATGCCCGCCGTATTATATCCCCGCGCGCGGTCAACCACAATCCGCGCCCCGGAAGCTTCTCCTCCAGGTCCGGCACGACCACCCCGTCCGGCGAAACCGCAAAGCGGATCAGCATCTCGCGCGAGGACGTTTCGCGCGTATAGATGCAACGCCTTTCCGGAATGCGCTTTGCGGAACTGGTCATACCGTCCAGATCAGCTCTCCCCGGCCGTCTCGGCCTCTGCTTCGGCCGGCTCTTCCGCCGGTTGATCCTCGTCGTCGAACCAGTGCGCGCGCGCCGCCATGATAATCGCGTTCGCCTGGTCTGCGTCGAGACCGTAATCGGCAAGGATACCACGGCCTTCGCCTTCGCGATTGCCCGCATCGATAAGTTCGTCCGTCGCGAGATCTCCGAGATCGTCGATCGTCTTGATTCCCGCCTCGCCGAGCGTTACCAGCATCGCCGGCGACAGGCCGTCAATCGCCGCAACGTCGTCGGCGACGCCCAGTTCATGACGCGCGGTGGTCAGACGTTCCTCTTCCTCCGACAGGAAAGAATTGGCGCGGTTGCGCAGTTCCTCGGCGATTTCCTCGTCGAAACCTTCGATCGAGAGCAGGTCTTCGACCGGGACGAAGGCTACTTCTTCGACGCTGGAAAAACCTTCCGTAACAAGCAGATGGGCCAGCACGTCATCAACGTCAAGACCGTCGATGAACATCTGCGAACGGACCCGGAATTCTTCCTGACGGCGTTCGGATTCCTCTTCCTCGGTCAGGATCATGATATCCCACTGGGTCAATTGCGACGCGAGACGCACATTCTGTCCGCGGCGGCCGATCGCAAGGCTCAGCTGGTCGTCGGGAACGACGACCTCGATCTTCTGCTGTTCCTCGTCGAGGACCACCTTGGTGACCTCGGCAGGGGCGAGCGCGTTCACGATGAAAGTCGCGGGATCGGGCGACCACTGAATGATGTCGATTTTTTCGCCCTGCAATTCGCCGACAACCGCCTGAACGCGGCTGCCGCGCATGCCGACGCAGGCGCCGACCGGATCGATGCTGGAATCGTTCGACAGCACCGCAATCTTCGCCCGGCTGCCCGGATCGCGGGCAACAGACTTGATCTCGATGATGCTGTCATAGATTTCCGGCACTTCCTGGGCGAACAGTTTCGCCATGAACTGGGGATGACTGCGCGACAGGAAAATCTGCGGGCCGCGCACTTCTTCGCGCACGTCGTAGATATAGGCGCGCACGCGGTCGCCGGGCCGGAGCGATTCACGCGGGATCGATTCGTCACGCCGGATAACGCCTTCGGCGCGGCCAAGGTCAACCGTAATATTGCCGAATTCCGTCCGCTTGACGATACCGTTGACGATTTCGGTGACGCGGTCCTTGTATTCCTCGTACTGGCGCTTGCGTTCGGCTTCGCGAACCTTCTGCACGATCACCTGCTTCGCGGTCTGCGCCGCGATCCGGCCGAAATCGATCGGCGGCAGCGGATCGACGATAAAGTCGCCGGCAACGGCGCCTTCCTGCATCGTCTGCGCTTCCTTCGGGGTGACCTGGGTCACCTCGTTCTCGACTTCGTCGGTAACTTCCAGATAGCGTGCAAGCTTGATATCGCCGCTTTTGCGGTCGATTTCGGCCCGGACGTCGTGTTCCAGCCCGTATTTGGACCGGGCGGCCTTCTGGATGGCCATTTCCATGGCCTCCAGCACTTCCTCGGCCTCGATCGATTTTTCCCGCGCCACCGCATCCGCGATCTGCAGCAGTTCCAGCCGGTCATATCCCGCGACCGGAATGTTTTCCATATCAACCATTTTCGTTCTTCCGTTAGCGTTAAGCGTTTTCTTGTTTCTGCTTGTCTTTATAAGCCCGCTGGCTGGCGGCGATCAGTTCGTCCGTCAGTACCAGCTTGGCGCGCGAAATCTCGTCGAAAGGTATGTCATAGGTCTCGCCATCGACAACAATAAGGACGACATCGCCGTCAACACCGTCCAGATGACCGCGAAACCGCTTGCGGTCGACAATTGCGGACCGGGTATCGATCCGCGCTTCGAACCCGGAAAACCGGGTATAATCTTCCAGGCGCACAAGCGGACGGTCCAGACCCGGCGAACTTACCTCCAGCGTATAGGCGTCCGAAATCGGGTCTTCGACATCGAGCACGGTGGAAATATTCCGGCTGATATCCGCGCAGTCCTCGACCGTCATCTCTTCCCCGTCAGCGCGCTCCGCCATGACCTGGAGCGTCATGTTTTCGCCGCCCGAGGTCTGCACGCGCACGAGATCGTATCCCATCGCGTTCAGGGACGGTTCAATAAGCCGGGCTACCAGTGACGCCTGATCCATTGCGTAAATATCGCTCTCTTACGTTTCGCTATCTTGCGGTCTTTTCGCCAATTTCCAATGCCCGTCCGAACAGGCAATAAAAAAAGCGGGCCGGGCCCACTCTTCTAAGCTTTTATTCCGCCCGTTTAAGGACGTGTGGTCAAGTGCGGCGTAACCTAATCCCGGCTTACCGCGAAGGCAAGCGCTTTAAAGCGTATCCGGCTGCGTGCGCGGTCGGCGGATATAAGTCAGAAAGGCGCTGCTCCGCCCCGCTGTGGCGGCCTTTTGTTCGTATCGCGTCGGCGGCCAGTCATCGGGGCGGACCCGCCAGTCGCGGGGCGACCTGGCCTGCCAGGAAAAGACCGGATTCTGCCGCATATGCCAGAGAATCCACTCGAGATAGCGCGGATCGTCGGTCGCAATGCGGAGTTCGGCGTTATCGGCGAGCGCGCCCGCCAGGCGGTCAATGACGGGCGCGGACACGATCCGGCGCTTGTTGTGGCGGGTTTTGGGCCACGGATCGGGAAACAGGATAAACGCCCGCGCGATCGACGAGTCCGGCAGGCTGTCGACCAGCAACCGGGCGTCGTCCCTGAAAATGCGGATATTCCCGAGATTGCCGTTCCGGATCCGGCCGAGAAGCTTTACGACGCCGTTCATGAACGGCTCGCAGCCGATCAGACCGATATCCGGGTTGTTTTCCGCCTGCCAGGCAAGGTGTTCGCCGCCGCCGAAACCGATTTCAAGCCAGATTTCGTTTGCGGAAACCGCGGCGCCGTCAAACGGGCGGCGCGGCGAAAAATCGTCCAGACCTGCGTCGGGGTCGATTTCGATTTCCGGAAGAAGCTTTTCGACAAGCGCGCGCTGACCGGCCCGCAAGGGCCGACCGCTCCGCCGGCCGTACAGAATACGGCGGCGGGCGGGGTTTTCGTCGGCGGTCAGCGGACGACAGCGTTCAGACGACGGGGTTCAGGTCGCCGCCGCTTTGAGCGCGTCGACCAGGTCGGTTTTCTCCCACGAGAAGCCGCCATCCGCTTCGGGCTCGCGGCCGAAATGACCGTAGGCCGCCGTCCGGGCATAAATCGGCTGGCTGAGCTTCAGCCCCTCGCGGATGCCACGGGGCGAAAGATCGACCACTTCCTGGATAATGCCGGCCAGCTTGTCTTCGCCAATTGTCGCGGTGCCCGCGGTATCGACATAGACGGAAAGCGGCTTTGCGACGCCGATCGCGTAGGCGACCTGGATCACGCATTTCTCGGCGAGGCCGGCGGCGACGACGTTCTTGGCGACCCAGCGCGCGGCATAGGCCGCGGACCGGTCCACCTTGGACGGGTCCTTGCCGGAAAATGCACCGCCGCCATGAGGCGCGGCGCCGCCATAGGTATCGACGATGATCTTCCGGCCCGTCAGGCCGCAATCGCCGTCGGGACCGCCGATCACGAACCGACCGGTCGGATTGACGTAAAATTCCTCTTCCGGGCACATCCAGCCGGCGGGCAGGATACCTTCGACATGGGGACGGACGATTTCACGGATCGCGTCCTGGTCGACGCCTTCGTCGTGCTGGGTCGATACAACCACAGAGGTTGCCCGTACCGGTTTGCCGCCTTCGTATTGCAGCGTCACCTGGCTTTTGGAATCGGGACCGAGGCCCGAATTCGCATCGGCGTGGCGTGCCGCGGCGAGCGAGCGGAGAATTTCGTGGGAATAATAAATCGGCGCCGGCATCAGCGTCGGCGTTTCGGTGCAGGCAAAACCGAACATGATACCCTGGTCGCCCGCGCCTTCGTCCTTGTTGCCGGCGGAATCGACGCCTTGCGCAATATCGACAGACTGCTGATGAAGGTGAACTTCCACCTCGGCGTTCTTCCAGTGGAAACCGTCCTGTTCATAACCGATATCCTTGACCGCATCCCGCGCCACACCCTCGATCATGTCCTTGGTGATCGATTCGGGGCCGCGCACTTCGCCGGCCAATACAATCCGGTTCGTCGTCGTCAGCGTTTCGCAGGCAACCCGCGATAGCGGGTCGGCGCCGAGATAGAGATCTACGACGGCGTCCGAAATCCTGTCGGACACCTTGTCCGGATGTCCTTCAGAAACGGATTCACTGGTAAAAAGGTAAGTTCCCTTTGGCACGTTTGCCTCCTTGGTAAAAATTATAAATCAAGACCCGACCGAAACTACTCGGTCCCTAATCGCCGATCTTAAGATGCCATTTGAGAGGACGCGCTAGGATGCGCGCCCCCTTGTGAAGGGGTTTGTTGCAATATCGAGGGGCTAGGTCAAGTCAAGGCATCAGAAGCCCGAGGGATGCCCCGCGACAACAGATCCACGAAAACTCAGCCGCCGGGTTGTCCGCACCGGCGTAAAACATATCCCCGGATCGATTATTCCGAAAAGGATTTGCCGAGCTGTTTGGTCAGTTCGAAGATGCGGCGGCGGACCCTCGGGTCCTTGATTTTATAATACGACCGGACGAGCTCTAGCGTTTCGCGCTTTGCCATCGGATCATGATCGTATTCCGCCTGCGCCTCTGCAAGGCTGGCCTTGCCGCGCTTCTTGCTCAGCGACGGCGAGATATCCTCGAAGAAATAATTGATCGGAACATCGAGAACTTCGGAGATGTGGTGCAGGCGGCTTGCCCCGATTCGGTTGGCGCCGCGTTCGTATTTCTGGACCTGCTGGAAAGTCAGTCCCAACGCTTCTCCGAGCTTTTCCTGGCTCATCCCGAGCATGGTGCGGCGTTGCCGCACACGGCTGCCTACATGGACATCGACAGCCTCGGGTCCGCCCCGCGTTCTGATAGGTGTCGCACGTTTTTTCTTCGGCTCTTCTGTATTGTCCATGTCTTGATCGATTTCTCAAATTTGGTGTGTGGTCTTTTTTTGCGGAACAACCAGAACCTTCCAGCTCTTGCGACTTCACAAAATTGGACGCCATTGGCGGTGAGTATACTATCGTATGTATAAACCGCTACCAAAAATTGTTTCAACATGTTTCATTTTTGGGACATTCTCCCGCTCCGAGGGGGAAGTATCGCCGCAACGGTCAGAAAAATCAGCAGAATACCGGGCAATAAATTGCCGTACCGTGAAAACGCGGTGCGGCCAGCGGCCGCAGCTGGCAGCGCCGAATCGATCACACCGGACCGGTCCAGGCCAAGCCGGGCGATGACCCGTCCGTAGGAATCGACCACACCCGAAATGCCGGTATTCGCCGCACGGACTAGCGGCAGGCCTTCTTCCACCGCGCGCATCCTGGCAGAGGCAAAATGCTGGTGGGGACCGGCGCTGATTCCAAACCAGGCATCGTTCGTAATGTTCAGCATCCAGGCCGGCCGGTCATCGCGCCGGACGACGCGGCCCGGGAAAATCACCTCGTAGCAGATAAGCGGGCTAAATGCCGGCAGGCCGTCAAGGCGTATGGTCCGGGGGCCGGGACCGGCCGAAAAATCGAGCGCACCCGCTGTGATCTTGTCGAACGGAAGAAAATCGCGGAACGGCATGTATTCTCCGAACGGCACAAGATGATGCTTGTCGTAAACAGCGGCCACGCCCGCCGTTTCGTCAATAGCGACAAGGCTGTTCCATATCCGGGAAACCGGCCCGTCCTGGCGTCCGTCCGGGCGCTCGAGGCGGATAGATCCTGTGAGCAGCAGCCCGCCTGGGGGTACCGACTGACGCATCAGCTGGCGTCTTCGTGCATCGGTGGCCACCGAAAACGGCGCGGCGGTTTCCGGCCAGATCACGTGCGTGACGCGGCCGTCGCCGCGAGCGCCGCTCATCTGCAGGTGACGGGCGTAATTATGCGCCCGGCGCGCCGGCAGCCATTTGTCCTTCTGCGCGATATTGGGCTGCACGATGCGCAGGACGATTCCCGGCACGGTGCCGGTCGGCGCATCCGACAGGCGCAGCGCGCCGGCGGCGGCCAGTACGCATATGGCGCCGAGGCCCGAGACGCCCCACATCCACCCGCGGCGGCCCGGCACGCCGAACATGACAATCGCAGCCGCGGCGAACACCGTCACCGCGGACAGTCCATATACCCCGATCCAGGAAGCCGCCTGGAGCACTGGCAGAGCCGCCACCCAGACGTTGCCGACCGGGTTCCAGGGAAAACCGGTAAGAACCGTTCCCCGCACGGCTTCGAAGAATGTCCAGGATGCCGCCAGCGCAAACACGCGCCCGGCTCCCGGCGACCACAAGCACCGTGCGGCCAGCGCCGCCAGCCCGACGAACAGCCCGAGTCCCAGCGAAAGCCCGAGAACGGCAAACGGAATCAGCCAGGCGAAACGGGCGGCATCGACGAGCAGCGCATTCGACACCCAGTAGAGCCCGGCGGCGAAATATCCTGCGCCGAACATCCAGCCGACACCGAACGCCGCACGCCGCGAGCGGGCACCGTCAAGCAGCCATACGAAACCGGGGAATGCCAGCAGCAGGGCCGGCAGGAAATGGACCGGCGGCTGGGCGGCGATCGCAACCGCCCCGAGCAAAAAGGCGATCAGCCAGCGCCGCCATCCGGCAACCGCCCCGAGCCGCGCGGCCAGCGCCGAAAACGCACCGCCCACCCTGGCCGGTCCGTTCATTCCGCCGCGGCTGGCAACGTTCGCGAAGCGCGGATGCGACGGATGCGGCGGGGGTCCGCCTCGAGAATTTCGAACTCGATACCGGATTCGTGACCGATCACTTCCCCGCGGCCGGGCACCCGTCCGGCCAGATAAAACACGAGCCCGCCCATCGTATCGATATCCTCGTCGCGCTCTTCCTCGGTCAGGATGGGGCCGGCTTCGGCTTCGAAGTCCTCGATGGTCAGCCGGGCATCGACATCGATAATATCGGGACTCTTGCGGACCAGACCTGGGCTTCTGTCTTCGTCGTGCTCGTCTTCGATTTCGCCGACGATTTCCTCGACCAGGTCTTCAATCGTCACCAGCCCGTCGATACCGCCGAATTCATCGACCACCAGCGCCATGTGCAGGCGCTGAACACGCATCTGCAAAAGCAGTTCGAGCACAGGCATGGAAGGCGCGACAAACAGAGGCTTTCTGACAATCTCGGAAATGCCGGTCGACTCGTCTTCGTCCCAGCATGCAAGCAGGTCCTTGATATGCACCATGCCGATAACATCGTCGAGCTGATCGCGGTATACGGGGAGCCGCGAATGGCCGCAGGCGCTCATCACCTTCGCGACATCGGCAATCGTCGTCTCGACGTCGACGGCCTTAACGTCCGCCCGCGGCACCATGACGTCGGCGACGCTGACGTCCCGGACGCTGAGGACATTGCGAAACAGCGTCAGTTCTTCGGAATTTTCACCGTCTTCGTCGCGTTCGATCAGTTCCTCGATCGTATCGCGCAGGGTATCGGCGCCGTTCCGGCCGCCAACCAGGTTGCGTAAAAAACCCCGAAGACCCGATCCGCCGTCGGCCTGGGTATTGTCGGGAGGCTGGGAATCGTCGGTCAGGTTAGTCATCTGGCGGCGCGCTCCAGACGCCGGTCGGCCGCCGCATATGGGTCGGATACGCCAAGCGTTCCAAGAATTTCAATCTCGCAACTTTCCATTTCGGCGGCGTCTTCGTCGTTCTCGTGATCGTAACCAAGAAGGTGCAGCACACCATGGACGCAAAGATGACACAAGTGATCAGTCGGCGAAATACCGGCCGCGTCGGCTTCGGCAGTCAATGTCTCGAAGGCGATCACTATATCCCCCAACAGAACGGGCGCATCGCCCGGCATATTGTCGGAACCGCCGGAACCGCCATCCACCGCCGGCGCATTGCCGGGGAAGGAAAGCACGTTCGTCGGGCCGGCCTTGCCGCGCCACTGTTCGTTCAGGGCGGCGATGGCCGTGTCGTCCGTCAGCAGGAGGCTCAGTTCCAGGGCCGTCCCGCCGGTCCTTGTGTAATCGAGCGCGGCGCGCACGGCCTGTTCGGCGACATCCGGGGCCGGCGTCGTCATGGCGCGCCATCCTGCGGCCTCGATCCGTATGTCGATTTCGATCGCCGGGTCGGCGTCAGGCATCATCGTCGCCCCGTGCTTCCGCGGCCTCGTAGGCGGTGACGATGCGCGAGACAAGCTCGTGGCGCACGACGTCTTCGGAATGGAGATGGATTGCCGTCACGCCCGGAACGCCGTCCAGGGTCGCGACCGCGTGGCGGAGCCCGGACATCACGCCCCTTGGCAGATCGATCTGGCTGATATCGCCGGTCACCACCATCCGCGCATTTTCTCCGAGCCGCGTCAGAAACATTTTCATCTGCACCGACGTCGCGTTCTGCGCCTCGTCCAGAATCACATAGGCATTCGACAGGGTGCGGCCGCGCATAAAGGCCAGCGGTGCAACTTCGATTTCGCCGGTCTCGAGACGGCGGTCGACCTGTTCGGGAGGCATCATGTCGTAGAGCGCATCGTAGAGCGGCCGTAGATAGGGATCGATTTTGTCGCGCATGTCGCCCGGCAGGAAGCCGAGGCGTTCGCCGGCCTCAACGGCGGGACGCGACAGGACGATCCTGTCGACCCGCCCGGAGGTCAGCATCGAGACCGCCATGGCGACCGCAAGATACGTCTTGCCGGTTCCCGCCGGACCGAGACCGAAGGCAAGTTCGTTATCCATCAGCGCGCGGATATAGCGGAGCTGGCCGGGAGAACGCGCCGTGATATGCCGCTTGGGGGTCCGGATGACGAGCTTGCCGGGGGACAGTTCCGCCACGCCCGCATTGCCGCTTTCCGCCGCGCCGCGGGCAAGGCGTATCGCGGCATCGACCTCGGCCAGCGCGACGTCGAGCCCTTCCGCAAGCCTCCGATAGAGCGATTCAAGCGCCGTATGGGCGATATCCATGGAAGCGGGGTCGCCGGTGATCGTCACCGTGTTGCCGCGCGACGCGATGGTCACGCCGAGCGCCTGTTCGATCCGCGCGAGGTTCCGGTTGAAATGTCCGTAAAGTGCCGGCAGGAGTTGATTGTCCTCGAACTCCATCGACATTGGCGGAACGGAGCCGCCCGGTGTGGCTTGCTGACTCAAACGGTCGCGGGCTCCTGCCTGGAATAGCCGGAATCCCCGGCGGGCGCGGCCGCAAGAGAATTCGGGTGGGCTGAAAGGATTCGGACATCGACCGTCGTGCCATACGCTTTTTCGGCGGCGGCCGGGTCTCCGAAATCGACATGAACGGCATGCATCCACGGGCTCCGCCCGGCGAGCTGCGTGGCGCTTCGCCCGCGACGGTCCAGCAAAACGGGTACCGAGCGGCCGATAAAGGTCCGGTTAAAGGCGATCTGCTGTCCGTTCACGACGTCCTGCAGCCGCGCAAGGCGATCGGATTTGACGTCTTCGGGGACCGCGTCCTCCATTGCCGATGCCGGGGTCCCGGGACGCGGGCTGTATTTGAACGAATAGGCCTGCGCGTAGTCCACGGCCCGGATCAGCGCGAGCGTCGCATCGAAATCCGCGTCGGTTTCGCCCGGATGACCGACGATAAAATCGGATGACAGCGCGATATCGGGACGCGCCGCGCGCAGCTGTTCGATGATCGCGAGATAATCTGCGGCGGTGTGCTGGCGGTTCATCGCGGCCAGGATCGAATCCGATCCCGATTGCACCGGCAGGTGAAGATACGGCATCAGGGCGTCGATCTCGCCATGGGCGGCGATCAGGTCCGGCGTCATGTCGCGCGGATGCGAAGTCGTGTATCGGATCCGTTCCAGCCCGTCGATATTAGCCAGTTCCGCCGCGAGGGCCGCAAGGCGCCATTCCCCGCCGGCCGGCGAAACGCCATGATAGGCATTCACGTTTTGCCCAAGCAGCGTGATTTCCCGCGCGCCGGCGGCGACCAGCAACCGCGCTTCTGCGACGACATCGGCCGCGGGGCGCGAATATTCCGCACCGCGCGTATAGGGCACGACACAGAACGCGCAGAACCTGTCGCAACCTTCCTGGATCGTAAGAAACGCCGACGGGCCCTGCGACGCGACATCGGGCAGGAAATCGAACTTGGGCTCGGCCGGAAATTCGGTGTCGATAATACCGCGGCCCGGGCCCCGGCTTTCATCCGCTTCACGCGCCGCGCGGGCAACCATTTCCGGCAGGCGGTGATAGGTCTGGGGGCCGAAAACAAGATCGACATAAGGTGCGCGGCGCACCATTTCCGCACCTTCCGCCTGGGCGACGCAGCCCGCGACGCCGATCATCATCGGCGCAGCGGCCGACGCGCGATCCCGTTTCAGCAGCCGCAGCCGCCCGAGTTCGGAATACACTTTTTCCGCCGCCTTTTCGCGAATGTGGCAGGTATTGAGGATAACCAGATCCGCGTCTTCCGGCGCGTCCACGGGGCGATAGCCGAGCGGTGCGAGCACATCCGTCATCCGGATGGCATCGTACACGTTCATCTGACAGCCGTAGTTCCTGATGTGAAGTGTTTTTGCCAAAAGGGGCTTCCCGGATCCGTTCTACAGAGCCGCAGCAAAAGCGTTTGTTTCAGGTCGGGTGCGCTGCCCGGTCTGCAGTCCGTTCGACCGCGGGCCGTCGCGCAACCCCTTGTCGCCGCTCAATTTTCGCAAACTAGCACCGGGCGCCGAAGTGTCAACAAATGTCTCGGGGCGGGAAGGGTCGGCCGTGAATCCGGGCATACCGGCGCCAGAACCGTCATGGGGATGCCGGCTGCAGGCTGTCGAGACGGCCGGCATTCGCCGCCGAGACGCCCTTTGCGACAACCGCGTAACAGTGTTCGGCCAGGCCTTTGCGGGATTCGTACTCCTTGATCGTCACCGGCGTATGAAAGACGACATCCACCGTTGCATGGCCAAGCCCCGCTGTTTCCCAGAAATGGGGCGCCAAGGTCATGTCGCCATACCAGGCGAAATACGGGCGCAGCGCGCGGCCGATCGGCATGCCGTCGAGGCGGGTATAGGCAATCGATACCGGCTGAATCAGCAGCGGTTCGTCATTGGGCTCGACCTGAGCGACGCTAAACAGGGCGCTTTTGAAAGGCAGCACCGCATTGCCGTCCGAGCTTGTCCCTTCCGGAAACAGGATAAGATTGTCGCCTTCTTCGAGCCGCCGGATCATTTCGTCCCGCTGCCCCGTCGCCCGCGCCGGCCGACGGTCCACGAACACCGTGCGCTGGAGCTTGGCGAGCATGCCGAAAAGCGGCCAGCCCGCGACCTCCGCCTTCGCGACGAAGGACGCCGGGAGCAACGACCCGAGAATGGCGATGTCGGAATAGGACGTATGATTGCAGACAAACAGCACCGGCGGGTCGGTGACCATCCGGCCGTGGGTGCGGATGTGAAATCCGAGAATCCGCGCACACAGGCGATGATAAAACAGCGGCAGCCGGATCGCGAGTTTGCGGTTGAACCGGATCGCGAACGCCTGGACCGGCAGGAGACTTGCCGTCAGGAAAAGATAGGTGACGATCCGGACGAAAGCCCGCAACGGCGATCCCATGGATCAGAGCCCCCCCATGGATCAGAGCCCTTCGTCGTCGCCGTCGCGCCGGCTCTTGCGGTCATAGTGTTTCATGTATTTTTCGGTCACCAGGTCCGTCTTCACGACGATGCAGACATCGGTGGTGTTGAACTGGTGGTCGACGACGGCGCCATCGCCGACAAAACCGCCGAGCCGCAGATACCCCTTGATCAGGGGCGGCAATTCCGCCAGCGCGCGCCGCTGATCGATCTTGTCCTCCGCGAGGAGCCGCATATCGACATATCGCTCATTGAGCGCAACGGGGCGCAGGGCGGGTGGCGCCAGATGATAGTGATAGAGATAGGACAACGGCAGGGCGAGCGCTTCCGGATCGGTTCCGGGCATGCTGGCGCAACCGAACATGATGCCGATATCGTAGTGGAATATGTATTGCGCAATGCTCTGCCACAGCAACTGCATCGTCGGACGGTTACGGTATTCTTCTTCGACGCAGGACCGCCCCAGTTCCAGCGTTTCGCCTTCGCCCGATACCAGACGCGCGATTTCGAATTCGTCCGACGTATAGAACCCGCCGTTCTGTTCGGCGACGGTGCTGCGCAGCAGGCGGTAGGTGCCGACCACCCCGCCGGGCAGATCGTCGCGCTTTGTATCGATCACCAAAAGGTGGTCGCATATGTCATCGAAGCGATCGAAATCCCGGCGCGCCGCGGCGACCTCCGTGGACGGGATTGCCGACATTTCATCGTAGAACACCCGGTACCGGAGCGACTGGGCCGCCTCGATTTCCGCGGCGGACCCGGCAAGTCGGGCAACCAGATTGCCGACGTGAATCGGCTCGAAAGCCTCAGTTGGCAGTTCCGCACCGTCCATCAGTTACAGGCTTTCGGACATTTCGGGGATGCCTTCACTTTTCGGGGTCCTCTTCGTCGCCGATCGGCACGCAGTACAGTTCCAACCGCTCGCCGACAATTCGGAAACCGAGGTCCGCCGCAATCCGGCGCTTCAGCTCTTCCAGTTTCTCGTCCTCGAATTCGACGACTTCACCATTCTTCATATTGATGATGTGGTGATGGTGATTGTCGCCGTCTTCGGCTGTTTCGAACCGGGCGCGGCCGTCGCCGAAATCGTGGCGATCCAGGATATGCGCTTCCTCAAAAAGGCGCACGGTGCGGTATACGGTCGCCAGGCTGATCCGATCGTCGATCGACACCGCACGCTTGTGCAGCTCCTCCGCATCGGGATGATCATGCGCCGCCGACAGGACCTGCGCGATGACCCGCCGCTGGCCGGTCATCTTGAGGCCCTTGTCTCTGCAAAGTTGTTCGATTCGTGAAGTCATAGACGTTCCCACGCCGTTAGAAAGAGGCTAGGGGAACAGTATAGTCTAAAAAACGAGAGCCGCCCATTGCTTCGAGGCACCCGTTGAAATTGCCTATTGTCCGCCCCTGCGTTTGCCCAGACCGATTTTCTTGGCAAGCGAACTGCGCTGCTTTGCATAATTCGGCGCGACCATCGGATAATCGGCCGGCAGTCCCCATTTTTCTCGGTATTCTTCGGGCGACATGCCATAAGCGGTCGCCAGATGGCGCTTGAGCATTTTAAGTTTGCGACCGTCTTCAAGACATATAATGAAATCGGGGGTGACGGAACGACGGACGGACACGGCAGGCTGGGGTTTTTCGGCCGGCGTATCACCGGACAGGCCCGTAAGCGAATCATGCACAGTCTTGATCAGCAAGGGTAAATCGCTGATCGCCACGCTGTTGTTCTGAACATGTGATGCGACTATATCGGCTGTCCAGGCAATAATATCCCTGCCGTTGGAAGTAGAGCTATCCGTCATTCACTGTCCCTTGTATCAAGTTAATCGGCGCTTTTATAAAATCGCAGAATCCAATTCGCAATGTTTTTTTAATATTTGATAGATGAATAGCAAAAATCACGCGGCTGACTATTTTCTCGACATCACGCAAGACGTGTGTCCGATGACATTCGTGAAAGCAAGGCTCCAGATCGAAAAGATGAATACCGGGGAATTTCTGGAAATTCGCCTGAACGGCGGGGAACCACTAAAAAATGTCCCGGATTCGTTGACAGAACTCGGGCACAGGATACTTTCGATGGACTCGGAAAATCCTAATAAAAACGCTCATCCCGCATCAGGGGAAAAGAGCGTGTTCAGAATTATTGTCGAGAAAACAGAAAAAACGGCGAAATAATTCCGCGACGGCCGGTAACGGATCAGGCGGATGTACGAATTGCCAACGATTCGAGATTGCACGACATCGTGACCGCCGCGGCCTTCGTACCGTCTTTTCGCAGGTAATATCCCGGGCGTCGACCCACCGGCGCGAGACCGCGACCGGTGTACAGGCTTCGTGCGACCGTGTTGTCTTCCGCCACTTCGAGAAACAGTTTTTCGGCGCCGGCACCCGATGCCTGCGCGATCGCCCCATCGAACAGTAATCCACCGACACCGGCCCCCCGGCGCTCCGGCGCAACGGCGAGCGAGAGGACTTCGCACTCGTCGGCGGCAAGGCGGAGCAGGGCAAACCCGGAGACGGTCCAGTGACGGCGGTCACGGGCGACAATGCCGAATGTTCCCGGCATCGTCAGGATGCGGCGGATCATGGCGCCGGTCCAGGCATCGTCGAAGGACAGGAGGTGAATACGCGACATCATGCCGATATCTTCATCCTGAACGGGCGACAACTCGTAATCGTTCACAGGACCGCTCGCAGAACCGGGATGGAGATCGCGACGCGGACGGGAGCGCGGAAAATATCGCTCGAAGTATCGTTCATGGCTTTAGGCGGCCTCCGTTCACCGGAAGTTTCGCTTCTGGAGCCCGAAGATATAAGGGAGACAGCGTATCCGACGCCAGCCCTTCTTTGTTCAGAATTGCTTCGGCGATTGCCGCGATATCTTCGGGATCGGGGCAACCATCGCCGGAAACCCGGCCGAAACGACCGGAATCGCCGGCATGGCCCACGAGCAATCGCTGAACCGCGTTGCCGGCCAATAACGGCGTTAATCCGCCGGTGAGGGCGAACACGCCCGCGGCATCGAGGACCGCGGGCGCGGTCAGGGCACCGCCCGCAGCATCGAAAAGCTGGGCGAAAAAATCGGTGCGGCGCGTCTCGAGCACGCACAGGACGGGGCCGGCGGGACGGCAGGTCCGTACCGCACCCTGCGCCACGGCATCGAGCGACGAGACCCCGACGGCCACCGCCCCGGCGGCGAGGGCGAAGCCGCGGGCCGCGGCAAGTCCGGTCCGCAGCCCGGTGAACGATCCCGGGCCTTTCGTAACCCCGACGATATCAATTTCGACGAGCGCGACCCCGGCGGCGGCCGCGAGTTCCTGCACCATCGGGACAAGCGCCTCGGCGTGGCCGCGCGTCATGTCGCGGCGGCGCGCGCCGAGGCAGGCACCGTCCCGGAACAGTGCCGCCGCGCAGACATCCGCGCTGGTATCCAGAGCCAGGGTCAACGGCATGGGCGTCCCCGCCGTGCCCGGTGATTCGATCCAGTCATGCTAGCTTTATGGTCTATCTCGCCCTTATCGTCTATGTCACCCGGACTTCCCTTCAGGTCACCCAGCGGGAGCGCCCCATGACCCTTGTCGAAATCAGCCGTCCCGATTTCGATGTCGAAATCGACATCGCCTATGCCACCGCCGACAACTTTACGGGCACGCCGGTTTATGCCCGGGCCGGAGCCTATCTGCATGCCGATGCAGCCGCCGCCCTGTCCGAAGCGATCAGGCTGGCGGCGGTGCTCGGACTGCGTTTCAGAATTTTCGATGCGCTGCGGCCGACGGAAGCGCAATGGGCGCTCTGGGCTCATACGCCCGACCCCGACTTTCTCGCCGACCCAAGACGCGGATCGCCGCACTCCCGCGGTGTCGCAGTAGACCTGACTCTTATTGACGAAAACGGTCGCGATCTCGACATGGGCACCGGGTTCGACGCATTCACGCCGCTGTCGCATCACGGCCATCCCGAAATCGCCAGCGATGCGCAGCGCAACAGGCACATCCTGATGGGGATCATGACGACGGCGGGATGGGATTTTTATCGCAACGAATGGTGGCATTATCAACTGTTCAACGCCCGCGAATACGACCTGATCGGAGATGCGGATCTTCCCGAACCGATGATGCCGCCCGGCGCGAAAAACGGCGAATCGGCGTGAAACCGAGACATACCGGGCCGATAATTGCGATTTCCGGAGTAAATCTTTTAATAACGGGCTTGTGAACAGAATCGAACCCACACTACATTGGAAATTGTGGGGGGCTTACGGAAATTGCCATGAGATTTTTTAAACGGTACGGACTGCTATTACTTGCACTGGCTATGTCGGCGGGGATGTTTACCCCGGCCAGGGCCGCTGAACAGGCGGCGTCGGCCGTAGTGGTGATGTATCACCGCTTCGGCGAAAGCGTTCACCCGTCGACCAATATCCGCCTTGAACAGTTCGAGGCCCATCTGGAAGAACTGTCCAAGCCGATCTACACCGTTCTGCCGCTGCCGGAGATTCTGGCACGGCTCCGGGCGAAGCAGCCGCTGCCCGAGCGCACCGTCGGCATCTCCATCGACGACGCCTTTCTGTCGGTCTACCGCGAGGCATTCCCGCGTCTCAGGCAAGCGGGCTTCCCGTTTACGCTTTTCGTCGCCACCGATCCCATCGACCGGAAAATCGGCGGATATATGAGCTGGGATCAGATTCGCGAACTGAAGAACGCGGGGGTGACGATCGGCAGCCAGACCGACACGCATTTGCACATGGCGACCTCGAGCGACGCCCGTAACAGGTCGGACCTTGAAAAATCGAACGCGCGGTTTATGGCGGAGCTTGGCGAAACGCCCCGGATCATCGCCTATCCGTATGGGGAATACAGTCTCGCCGCAGGCAGGATCGCCAAAGAAGCCGGGTTTACCGCGGGGTTCGGCCAGCATTCGGGCGTTCTGCATCCGAATGCCGACATGTTCTACCTGCCGCGCTTTGCAATGAACGAAAATTTCGGCGGCGAGAGCCGCTTTCGTCTCGCCGTCAATGCGCTGCCGCTGGACGTATCGGACGTCACCCCGCCGGACCCCCTGCTGTCCCTGGACAACAATCCGCCGATACTGGGTTTTACCGTGAACGGCGAAGCGGCGAAACGCCTCTCGAGGCTCGCCTGTTACGCGTCGGGCAAGGGCAAGGCGCGTCTGGAACGGCTCGGAGCACGCGTCGAGGTCCGGCTTGAGGATGCGTTTTCGGGCGGTCGGGCGCGGATCAACTGCACCATGCCGACCCGGTCGGGGCGCTGGCGCTGGTACGGGCTACAGTTTTACGTGCCGAAGAGCTGACCCTGAAGGAAATACCGGGGCGTTAATTCAGGCGTCGGGCGCGGCGGACTTTCCGAGACGGGCCCGGTCGAACACCCTAAGCGTATTCACCCGCATGATCTGGCGGATCGCGCTGATATAGTCGGCGCCGCGTTCCGAGTAGCGTTTGAGCGCCCCGGCGAGCCGGTACCCGTCGACGCTGCCTGTTTCCGCGCGCATCCCGGCGCGTGCCGCCCGAAAATCCTTATAGGCGAAGTGGCTGTTCAGGTTGTGGGCATAGGCCTTTACGCCATCGATCAGGTGATCGAACGCCCGCACCCTGAACTTCTTGCCGTCGTCGCGCTTGTGCGGAACGATACCCTTCCTGTGCGCCTTGTAGGCCCGCTGACCGAACAGGGCGTTTCCTTCACGGGCGAACCGCGACGTGCCCCAGCCGCTTTCTTCGGCAGCCTGCGCGATCGCCAGCGACGGCGGAATAATATCCACCCGTTTCAGAAGCGCCGCCGGATCGGGCCGGTCGGCGCCGTATAGCTTGGCAAGCTCTTCAAGCCAGGCCGAATCTTCCGCCGCCAGCGCGCCGCCGCCGGCAACCCGTTGATGAATAGATTCCAGGCGCCGCCGGTCCTGAAGGATCAATTCGTTGACATGCAGAATGAGCGGCAATGTCGATTTGATGAACGTGATCTTTCGCTTCGACACGCCGGCAAGCTTCTGAATATCAGCCGGCAGACTCGCCAGGAAAAGCCGCGGCACCCGGCCATGCTGGCGAACGCCTTCGATTTCGTAGCCGTGCTCGCGAAAAAGATCCCAGAGCTTGCCGGTCGATTTCGCCAGCGTCACATTTATCGGTTTAACAAGGCCGCCCGCTGCCACGATGGGTGTTTCGGCCGTGTAGGCGGTCCCTTCGGCCGGCCGCGCCGCTGCGGTCCCGGTCGGCCGGGGCCCATCGGTGGCGGCGTGTCCGGAATCCGGCGCCGGGCCGGCGGCCCGGTCCAGCGTTGCAATACCAGTGGCAAACATCCCCGCCGCGCCGGCGATAAGAGCGCCGATCGCGACTTTGTGGAACATCGTGGCCATCGTGGCGCCGCCGTTCGCTGACTTCGTCATGTTCATCCATCCTTCTGACGCCCCCCGCATTCTACGGATCGGCTTCCCGGGCCGGCCGGAGCATCCCGTCTGTGCCCGGCCTGTTATCAAGCGGATTTTCCCGCTATTCGATCGCCTCCACCCGAAGCACATCGGGCACGTAGTGTTTCAACAGGTTTTCGACACCCATCTTCAATGTCGCCGTCGAACTGGGGCAGCCGACACAGGCGCCCTGCAGGCTCAGATAGACGACGCCGCGGTCAAAACCGCGATAAACGATGTCGCCGCCATCCATCGCAACCGAGGGCCGGATTCGCGTATCCAGCAACTCCCGGATCTGCGCGACAACCTCGTCGCCATCGTCGTCTTCCGCCGCCGGCCCCGGCTCTTCCGCGACGACGACAACCGGCTCGCCGGACTCGAAATGCGCGGCGATACCTTCTGCGACAGCCGGTTCCAGCGCCCGCCACTCAGCGGCCTCCGCCTTCGCGACCGAAATGAAATCGGCGCCGAAAAACACACCCGTCACCCCGTCGATCCCGAACAACCGCAGGGCAAGCGGCGCGTCCTTGGCCATATCCGCAGACGCATAATTCGCCGTGCCCGTCAGCATCACCGGGCAGCCGGGGATGAACTTCAGGGTGGCGGGATTGGGCGTTGTTTCGGTAAGGACGTTAATCATATTTGGGTCGTCACCGTGTGTTTCGCGCGTTGCATTTCAGACGTTCAAAACAACATGTCGTCGGGTGAGACTGGGTTAAGAGAATGTTAAGATCAACCCGGAATCGGTACAGGGAAATTAACCTGTTTCCAACCCTTTGAAATCCCGGCTGCTTTCAATTCATTCCGGATGCGGAAAGTTTTTAGGCCGTCCCCTTGAGGACACGGTATTGCCAGATCCGGGCGCGACGGGCCGAACGGGCCGACGCGAAACCGAAAAGCCGCAAAACGTTCCGGCCGCCCGAAAAGCGCAGAAATTAACCATTCCGGAGCAGGTCATACCGGCCGGCAGAGCCGCATCAACCCGTCAGGTACGCCACCGCAGGGTCGACTCGGTAAGGGGATTCCGGAACGGCTGTCCGGCCTCGGCACTGCGTGCCCATTCGTTTTTGATCCTGAAATACCACTTGGCCTGCTGATCGGGCTGGCCGGTCAGACGCAGGTCCGGATTCCAGCGCAGACCCCGTGCCTGTTTTTCGAAAACGGCCCGGTCCTGTGCCAGAAAGGACCGGACAAACGGCATTGCCAGCGGCTTGAAAAGGGTCAGCCACGACATCGACCACCACATCAGGTGAGTCGTCAGGGTACGGTTTTCGTCCAGCGGCGTGCAGGCGGTCATTCCACAATAAAAATTTGTGCCGGCGCGGATGTGTTCGATCCGGATTCCCGGCAGGGCGAAGGCGATGTGAACTTCGGGCGCGCCGCCGAGCAACCGGTAGATTCTGGAATTCGACGACGCCCGGTGCGACGTCATATCGAACCCGAGCGGCGTCGGCACGAATTTCTTTTCCTTGTCCCGCCGCTCTCCGGGCCGGCGCCACCACCAGGATTCATGGACGTGCGGCGTATGCGCGGGATCGATAAGCCCGACCACCGCGTGATCGATATTCACCGGAAAGACCAGTTCATGGACGATCTGCGGGGCGGCGGTGCCGACATCGGGCACATCTGGAACCGGTGCGTCTGCGCCGTCACCGTCGCCGATCCAGATCCAGATCAGCCCCTGGCGTTCGCGCACCGGGAAAACCGGCACGGTAATCTTTGAAAGATCGACCGGGTCGTCTGCGACGAGAGCAGGAATCGATGTGCAGCGACCGTCCCGGCCGAAGGTCCAGCCATGGTAACAGCATTCGATATCGTCGCCGCGCATGCAGCCTTCGGATAGCGGCGCGCCGCGATGCGGACAGTTGTCGCGCAAAGCGAACGCCGTCCCGTCGGCGGTGCGACCGAACACGACCGGCGCACCGCAAATTTCGCGATGTACAAGCCGGCCCGCGCGGAGGTCGCGCGCGGCAATCCCGAAATACCAGATATTACGAAGCATCGGTGAAATGGCCGGCGGCGTTCAGGTCAGCAGGTCGAGCTGTTCGGGCGTCAGCGTCCCGGGAACGATGGTGATCGGGATCGGAAACTTGCCCGACATCTTGCCGGCGATCGACGACACCAGCGGACCGGGGCCCTTTTTGTCTGTCCCGGCGCCAAGCACCAGGATGGAAATGCGCGGCTCTTCCTCGATCAGCGCCATGATCGTCTCGGCGGGCTTGCCTTCGCGGACGTAGAGAGACGGCAGTTCGCCGGTCCATTCCTGCACCTGAGACGAATGTTTCTGCAGAAAGCCCTCGGCTTCGGCACGCGCTTCTTCGCGCATCTTTTCCTCGACCGCCATCCAGTGCTGAAATTCCGCCGGTTCCATAATATACAGCAGGGCGAGACGTCCGGCGGTGCGGCGCGCACGGCAGGCCGCGAAATAGATCGCGTTCAGGCATTCTTCGGTATTGTCGACGACGCACAGAAAGACCCGGTCGCTCCGCTGGGACGGATCGGGCGGGGCCTCGGAATCCAGGACCGGATCGACCGGCATATTGTCGGTAGCGTCAGTTTCGTCAGTCATGATCACGCTCTCCGGAAGATGACGCCTGCCAACCAGCCTGCCACAAGCGCAATTGCAATGGCAATCGCACCGTACCATGCGGCGTGGTTGTGGGCGAAATCGAAGATTTTGGCTTCGAGGCCGACCTTGTGCACGGTCAGCGGCGTCTCTTCGCTGCTGACATGGCGGCCGTCCTTGAACAGGTGAACGGTAACGAGGTAATCGCCGATCGGAACGTTGACCGGAAACGGAATATTCGAGCGAAAGAGGCGGCCGCGGATAATCTGGATATCCGAAATATCCTCGCTATAGAGCTGATGAATTTTCTTGTTGCGGATCAGCGCGTCGCGAAAGGTCAGGATACTCTCGGGCTGCCGCTTCGACCGGGTGAACAGATTGACTCGGTCGACGCCGATCTGATGCCGGGACAGGACCCGGGCCGTCGCAATCTCGGTAAGCGGTTTCGACGCAGCAATACGGTAATACGCCGGCGCGCCCTCGAACGTGACCGAGGCCCCGTTGACCCAGATTCCCGCAACCCGTTCCTTGCGGCGCACGATCTCGTCACGCTCCGGGCCGACGACGGTGACGACAATATCGCCATAGCCTTCGGTCGCCCCGAACAGGAGCAGGTCGGCGCCGGTAAACCCGGTCGAGATCGCAACTTCCCGGGTCGACAGGTCTGCAACGATGCTCTGCGCATGGGCCGGTCGCTGTGCCGGCGCGATTGCGCAGAACAGCAGCACGGCCAGCAGAATCCGGCCCGGACAACAGCGCGGGAACAGGGCCGCGGCCATCAGTGCCCACCCCCGAAGCCGAGAGAATAGATATCGTCCGGCGTCGCGATCAGCGTCCACGCGACGCGCGCACAGACCGCCAGCACGATCAGGCCGAGCGCCACGCGTACTTCCTCGCCGCGGAGGCGCGTGCCGACGCGCGCGCCGATCTGAGCGCCAACGACACTGCCGATCACGAGAAGCATTGCGAGCACGATATCGACGGTCTGGTTGTTGACCGATTGCAGAAAAGTGACGTTCGCGGTGACGAACACGATCTGGAACAGCGACGTGCCGACCACCACCGAGGTCGGCATGCCGAGCAGGTAAATCATCGCCGGAACCATCACGAAACCGCCGCCGACGCCCATGATCGCGGCAAGGATACCGACGAAAACACCGATGCCGAGGGGCAGCAGCGCACTGATATAGAGCTTCGAACGGCGGAACCGCATCTTGAACGGCAGCCCGTGCAGCCATGTGTGGTGGTGAAGCTTGCGCTTGGGCGCCGACGGATTGCGGCTGCGAAACCAGGCACGGATGCTTTCGACCACCATCAGCAGGCCGACAATGCCGAGAAACAGGACATAGGATACCGCGATCACGAAATCGATCTGGCCGATGCCGCGCAGGAAGGTGAACAGCCAGACACCCAGGGTCGAACCGACGAAACCGCCGATCATCAGCACGACGCCCATTCGGATATCGACATTGCCGCGCCGCCAATGCGCCAGCGCGCCCGAAACGGATGCGGCGACCACCTGGTTGGCTTCGGTCCCGACCGCCACCGCCGGCGGGACACCGATAAAGATGAGCAGCGGCGTCATCAAAAAGCCGCCGCCGACGCCGAACATGCCCGACAGAAAACCCACTGCACCGCCAAGCCCAAGCAGCATGAAAGCGTTGAGCGACATCTCGGCAATCGGCAAATAGATCTGCATTTTCCGGGTCTGCCTGGTCCGCGGTCATTACTGAAAACGCTTCGTCCGGCACCGGTCACGAACGAACCGGCGGACGGGGGAACCTTTTTGCGACGATCCGCCCGGCGACGCAAGGGGAACCGCGCAGAATTCCCGCGACAGCACGCCGCAGGACCAGTGCCTGAAGCCGGGCTCATCCGGCGACCGGCCCGGCGACGGAATAGAGATCGTCGGGCACCGCAAACAGCGTCCATGCGACGCGGATACAGACGGCGAGCACGATCAGCCCGAGCGCGATCCGCATTTCTTCGCCGCGCAGGCGGCCGGCGATGCGCGAACCGATCTGTGCGCCGAGCACGCTGCCGGCCACGAGAAGCAGCGCCAGCACGATATCCACCGAATTATTCTGGGTCGCCTGCAGAAAGGTGACATTCGCGGTCACGAATACGATCTGGAACAGCGACGTGCCGACCACCACCGAGGTCGGCATGCCGAGCAGATAGATCATCGCCGGAACAGCCACGAACCCGCCGCCGACCCCCATGATTGCCGACAGGATACCGACCGCAACGCCGACGCCAAGCGGCAGCAGCGCGCTGATATAGAGCTTCGAGCGGCGGAACCGCATCTTGAACGGCAGCCCGTGCAGCCAGATATGGTAATGCAGCTTGCGGCGGGGCGCCGACGGATTGCGGTTGCGGAACCACGACCGTACGCTTTCGATCACCATCAGCACGCCGATGATCCCCAGAAAAAAGACATAGAAGACGCCGATCGCGACATCGATCTGACCGGCGGCTTCGAGCAACGTGAATATCCAGGTACCCACCGTCGATCCACCGAAACCGCCGATCAGCAGCAGGATCCCCATCCGGAAATCGATATTGCCGCGGCGCCAATGCGCCAGAGCACCCGATACCGACGCTGCGACCACCTGGTTGGCGCCGGTTGCGACGGCGACCACCGGCGGAACGCCGATAAAAATCAGCATCGGCGTCATCAGAAAACCGCCGCCGACGCCGAACATGCCCGACAACAGGCCGATCGCCCCGCCAAGCCCGAGCAGGACGAAAACGTCGAGGGAAATTTCTGCGATCGGCAAATAAATCTGCATGGGCAACTGTATCGTGCATATGGAAGCGCGACCGGCCCGGAAGGCGGGTGCGATTGCGCATATGTGCGCCCATTAATGCTGCACCGCAACATCGACGGGGAAACAGCTTTGCTTCTGCGACCTTACGCCGCAAAAACAGGCCCCGGCCGCGAACGGACCGGTCAAAATTACGAAGAGATCAGGCCCACGATTTCATGAATGTCGCGCAGAACCGGTTCGGTAATCGCCCGCGCCCGCACGGCGCCGTCTGCCAGGATGGCGTCGATATGCGCGGGGTCGGCCATCAGTTTGCGCATTTCGTCCGAAATCGGCGCAAGTTTCTCGATCGCGAGATCGGCAAGCGCGGGTTTGAAATCGCCAAAACCGCGACCCCCGAATTCGCCGATGACGTCGGCGGAGCTCATCCCGGCAAGGGCGGCATAGATTCCGACAAGATTCGACGCTTCCGGTCGGCCTTCGAGACCGTCCAGGTCCGAGGGCAGGGGTTCGGGGTCGGTTTTCGCCCGTCGGATTTTCTTGGAAATTTCGTCCGCCGTATCGGTAAACGTAATCCGCGACTGGTCGGACGGGTCGGACTTAGACATTTTTTTTGCGCCATCGCGCAGGCTCATCACACGGGTCGCCTCGCCGAAGATCAGCGGTTCGACCAGCGGGAAGAACTCGACGCCGAAATCGCTGTTGAACTTCTGAGCGATGTCGCGGGTCAGTTCCAGGTGCTGCTTCTGGTCCTCGCCGACCGGCACATGGGTCGCCTTGTAGGCCATGATGTCGGCAGCCATCAGGTTGGGATAGGCATACAGGCCGACCGACGCGTTCTCGCGGTGTTTACCGGCCTTTTCCTTGAACTGGGTCATCCGGTTCAACCAGCCGAGCCGGGCAATGCAGTTGAATATCCAGGCAAGCTGGGCGTGGGCCGGCACCTGGCTCTGATTGAAGATGATGCTGCCCTTGGGATCGATCCCGGCGGCGAGAAACGCGGCCGTGACCTCGCGCGTGTTGTTGACCAGCTCTTTCGGGTCCTGCCACACGGTAATTGCATGCAGATCGACGACGCAGTAAACGCATTCATAGTCGTTTTGCAGGCCGACAAAATTCCGGATCGCACCGAGATAATTGCCGAGGTGGAGATTTCCGGTCGGCTGCACGCCGGAGAAGATCCGGTTCATCCTGATATTTCCCGTGATGTGAAGGCGCGCGGGTTATCGCCTCAACGCGCGGAACGGTCAAGCAGGCGCTTGATATCCGTCAGCCGCGCCGCGCCGAACCCGACGGCCGCACCGGCAAAAACCGCAAGACCGAGCGCCACAAGAACGGCCAGCACCACTGCCGCGCGTACCGGGTCAGCCGCCACGATTCCCGCCAGGGCGTCGAACGCGAACCACAGAATCCCGGCCATCGCGGCACTGGCCAGCAGCGTCCGCGGCACGGCACGCCGCAGCCGCGCATCGGCGGCGAAATGACCCCGCCGGGACAGCATCCATGCAAGAAGCCCGGCATTCACCCACGCCGATATCGCCGTCGCCAGCGCGATGCCGACATGCTGAAGCGGGCCCATCAGGACAAGATTGAGAACAAGGTTGATGGCGACACAGAACGCGGCGACTTTAACCGGCGTCGCCGTGTCCTCGCGGGCGAAAAACCCCGGCGCAAGCACCTTGATCAGAACATAGGCGGGCAGGCCCAGCGCGTAGGCCGCAAGCGCGGCAGACGTCGCCACCGTTTCCGACGCGCCGAACGCGCCGCGTTCGAACAGCACGGACACGACAAGGTCGGGCATCACCATCAGCGCCGCGGCGGCCGGCAGCGTCAGCAGAAGCGCAAATTCAAGCGCCCGGTTCATGCTGCCTGCGGCGGCGGCATCGTCGCCCGCGCGCAGTTGACGCGACAGGAGCGGCAGCAGCGCGGTGCCGACGGCCACCCCGATGACCCCCAGGGGCAACTGGTTTACGCGGTCGGCGTAGTACAGAAACGAGACCGACCCCCGCGGCAACAGCGAGGCAATGACCACGTCGATCAGCAGATTGATCTGGACGACGCCTGCGCCGATCACGCCGGGCAGCATCAGGTACAGCAGGCGCCGGACCCGCGGGGTCAGACGGGGACGCAGCAGGCGCAGCCGGAATTCGGCGCGGTGACAGGCGACAATCAGCCAGACGAACTGTGCCGCCCCGGCCGCGGCGACCCCCCAGGCGAGCGCATGGCCGGGGGTTTCCACAAACGGCGACAGACCGAGGATCGCCGCGATCAGACACAGGTTCAGGATAATGGGCGTTGCGGCGGCGGCGGCGAACCGGCCGAGCGCATTCAGCACCCCGCCGAGCTGCGAGACCAGCGAGATAAACATCAGATACGGGAACGTTACCTGCGCAAGCTGCACGGCGAGACCGAACCGGTATGGGTCGTCTGCGAATCCCGGGGCGAACCCGTACATCACCCACGGCATCGCCACCTGCAATGCCGTCACGAAGAACAGCAGCGTCACGACGAAGACCGACAGCACTTCTTCGGCAAAACCGCGCGCAGCATCGCGGCCGCCTTCGGCCATGTGGCGCGTAAAAAGCGGCACAAAAGCGGCGTTGAACGCACCTTCGGCAAACAGCCGGCGAAAAAAATTCGGCAGCTTGAACGCGACGAAAAACGCATCCGCCACCGGCCCTGCGCCCAGCGTCGCGGCGATCAGGATATCGCGGGCGAACCCGAGCAGACGGCTGATCATCGTGTAACCGCCGACGGTGGCGATGGACCGGAGAAGCGCCATGGGCGTGCCTATTTCTCCGCAACGCGGGATTCGATGCCGGCGCCGGCGGAATATCGAAGCAGAACGGCCGTCACTGTGCGGACAAAATGGGACAGAACGAAGGCACGCTTTATTCCGCCGCTGCCGCTTTTGGGCTATCCGGCGCCACCGGTACCGATGCTGCCGGCGGCAGGGCGGCATCTGCATTCTGCATGACCGCCAGCAGCGCCGCGCGGATCTGCGCCAGCTTGCTTTCGTGCGATATCTGCAGACCGAACACGTCCTTGACGTAGAACACGTCCACGGCCGCCTCGCCGAAGGTGCTGATATGGGCCGAGGCAATCTGCAGGTTCAGGGCCGACAGGGCACGCGTCAGATCGTAGACCAGCCCTTTGCGGTCCCGTCCGTTGACCTCGATCACGGTATGCGAGCGGCTGGCGGCGTTGTCGATCAGCACGCGGGGGGCGACCTTGAATACCCGCATCCGGCTGGGCAGGCCATCGTCCTTCTTCAGTTCCTCGCGCGGGCGCAAACGGCCGGCCAGGGTCTGGTCGATCCGCGCATACAGGCGGGCCAGCTTGTCGGTGCGGTCGAAGGGTGTGCCGTTCTCGTCCTGCACCCAGAACGTGTCCAGCGCCATGCCGTCGGACATCGTGAAAATCTTCGCGTCCACGATGCTGGCGCCGCTGACCGCCATAGCGCCGGCTATTCGGGAAAACAGGCCCGGATGATCGTGCGCGTAGATGGTGATTTCGGTCACGCCCTTGAAGCTGTCGATCCGGTTCTTGATGGTCAGCGGCTCGGCGCGCGATTCGGCCTCCCGGGCGATGCGGGCGTGCCAGGCCAGGGTGTCGGGATCGAAGGACAGCCAGTAGGACGGATAGCCGCGCGCGATGTGGGCGTCCACCGCCTCCACCGGCAGGTCGGTGAGGCGGTCGCGCATTTCCTGCTTCGCATGTTCGATCCGGGCTTCGCGGCCGCCGGTGGAATGCCCGCCGGTCAGACGTTCCTCGGCCGCTTCATAGAGATCGCGGAGCAGGGCCGCTTTCCAGGCATTCCAGACATTCGGGCCGACGGCACGGATATCGGCCGCCGTCAGGATCAGCAGCAGGCGCAGCCGTTCGACGGACTGAACGACGGCGCAGAAATCCGTAATCGTCTGCGGGTCGTTGATATCGCGCCGGAATGCCGTGTTGCTCATCAGCAGATGATGGCGCACCAGCCATTCGACGGTTTCGGTTTCCTCGTCGCTCAGCCCGAAGCGGGGGCAAAGTTCCAGCGCGACATCGGCGCCGAGTTCGGAATGATCGCCGCCACGGCCCTTGGCGATGTCGTGCAGCAGGACGGCAACATACAGGGCGCGGCGCGACTGGATCTTGTGGATGACCTCCGTCGAGATCGGCATTTCCTCGCCGAACCGGTTGTTTTCGATATCGTGCAGGATGCCGATGGCGAAGATCGTATGCTCGTCGACCGTATACACATGGTACATGTCGTGCTGCATCTGCGCGACGACACGACCGAAATCCGGCACGAAACGGCCGAATACGCCGGCCTCGTTCAGCCGCCGCAGGGTCAGTTGCGGATCCGTCCTGGACGTCAGCATCTCGATGAACAGACGGTTCGCTTCCGGGTCGTCGCGAATTTCATCTATCGCGTGCAGATTCCGCGTAATCGACCGCAGGGCCTTCGGGTGGACGTCGAGCTGGGCTTCCTGGGCGGCATGGAACAGCCGCAGAATTTTCTCGGGTTCCTTGCTGATTTCGCCGCGGCGCACGGTCAGCCAGCCGCCCTCGACATCGAATCCGTCGACCGATTTCTGGAACAGCCCGAGCGACGGCAGCCGAAATTTCGGTTTGCGCTGATGTTCCGCTTCGAGCGCCGCGCAGAAAATCCGGGTCAGGTCGCCGATCTCCTTGGCGATCAGGTAATAGTGCTTCATAAAACGTTCGACCCCGCGCGCGCCGGCGCGATCGCGATACCCCAGCAACCCGGCGATCTCGGGCTGTGTATCGAAGGTCAGCCGGTCTTCGCCACGGCCGGCGAGATAATGCAGATGACACCGGACGTCCCACATGAAGCGGTGCGCGCGGGCGAAACGGTTTGCTTCCTTCTTGGTCAGCACGCCGCGGTCGACGACATTGGCGACCTCATCGACCTTGTACAGATACTTGGCGATCCAGTAGAGCGTCTGCAGGTCGCGCAGCCCGCCCTTGCCTTCCTTGATGTTCGGTTCGAGCACATAGCGCGACCCTCCCATTTTTTCGTGGCGGGCATCGCGCTCGGCGAGTTTCTCCTCGACGAATTCGGGACCGGAGGAATCGGCGACTTCGGCGTAAAACCGCCGGCGCATTTCGTTATAGATCTTCCGGTCGCCCCAGAGATAGCGCGATTCCAGCATCGCGGTGCGGATGGTCAGGTCGCTCCGCGCAAGGCGGATACATTCGTCGATCGACCGCGTGGCCTGGCCGACCTTCAGTTTCAGGTCCCACAGCATGTACAGGATGTATTCGATCACCTGTTCCTGACGCGCGGTTTCCTTGTAGGGCAGGATGAAAAGCAAATCGATATCGGAATATGGCGCAAGTTCGCCCCGCCCGTATCCGCCAACGGCGGCGACGCACAGACGCTCGCCCTCGGTCGGGTTCGCCGCCGGATAGACTTGGTCGGTCGCGAAATCGTAGATCAGGCGGATGATCTGGTCTGCCAGGAACGACAGGGCCGCGGCGACCTCTTCGCCATTCGCCTCGCCGGCATCGAACCTGCGGCGGACTTCCGTCCGGCCATGTTCCATGGCCGCCTTGAGCAGGTCGAGGAACGCGCCACGCACCTGTTGCGGCGATGATTCGCCGGCAAACAGCTGGTCGATTTCACCGACAAGGGCGGCGCGGTCGATAATCCGGCGCTGCTTGGGTATCGAAGGCATCTGACAATCCGTGTTGCTGGGACCGTCAATATAGAGCAACTGGGGGCGAAGTTGCTATCTTGCGTTCACAGACCGGTCCGTAAGGCCGCCCATCGTCAGGTTTCGTGGTGACGTTTCTGCCGCGAGTTGGAAAACTGCGAAATCGGCGGCATCAGGTAACGGCGCAATTCTGCGGGATCGGCCGCCGGGCCGGCCGGCCGCGGCGGATCGCCCGTGATCGTGACCCGCTCCATGAGACGGCGATTGGGATAATAATCGTGCAGGGCGGAATGCTGAACGGCGCGGTTATCCCAGAAAACAACCATATTCGGCTGCCAGCGGTGGCGGTACTGGTATTCGTGGATCAGGGTTTTGCGATACAGCATTCCAAGGATTGCCGTACTTTCGTCTTCCGACATACCCTTGATGCCGAGCGTAAACTGCGGGTTGACGAACAGGACCTTCCGGCCGGTCACCGGATGCACGCTGACCACCGGGTGCGTCACTGCCGGATAAGCGTCTTCGAATCGCCGCATCTTTTCAATTCCTTCCGGCGTGTCGGGCATCAGGGCTCTGAACGGCTTGAAATCATGGATCGCCTCAAGCCCGGATATGAGCGCCTGCATCCGGTCCGACAGTCCTTCGTAAACCGCGCTCATGCTGGCAAATGCCGTGTCGCCACCGGTTTCGGGGATGATCTTTGAACAAAGAATGGTCCCCATCGGCGGCGCCCGGCGGAAGGTTTCGTCGGTATGCCAGACATCGGTGGGCGCCGGCGGGTTGCCCTCCTTGTTGTCATAGATGATGAGTTCCGGGGTTTCCTCGGTGCTGGTCGAGAACGGATGCACGCTCAACGGGCCGATCATGCGCCCGAACCGCATCAGATCGTCGGATGAGATATGCTGATCCGGAAAGACAAGGACACCGTGCTCGCTATGGGCGGCCATGATCCCGGCCACCGTGGCGGTATCAAGAGGCGCGGACATATCCACGCCGGTGACTTCGGCGCCAAGAAAGACACCGAGGCGCCTGATCGCGAGCGGGCTGTCTGTGCGCTGCTGAATGGTTGAAACCTGATTCATATGGGGTCTCCAATGGACGGGCTGCGACTGGGGCGGGATCGGACGTATCCACACCGATAACGCTGAGATACGTCCGAACTTGTTATAAGTGAAATTCATATATATTCTTTTATATTATGAATTCTGTGAATTTACGTTCGATCGACCTGAATTTGTTGACGGTTTTCAGCGCTATATACGAATACCGTAACCTGACTCGGGCCGCCGACGCGCTGGGGATGACCCAGCCTGCCGTCAGCCATGCTCTGAAACGCCTTCGGTCGCTGTTCGGCGACCCGTTGTTTCTGCGCATCAAGGGACGGATGGAGCCGACACCCCGCTCTCATGCCGCCGCCGGCCCCGTCGCGGAGATACTGACGAATGTCACGCAGGTTCTAAATCCCGGCGCAACGTTCGAGCCCGCGCTTGTCCGCCGCGAAATCCGTATCGGACTGCTCGACTACGGGATGACCGTCTTCGCACCGCGCATCGCGGAATTCGTCATGGCGGAAGCACCGTCGGTGAAGATTGATTTCCGCCATACCGAAAGCGGCCGCGCGGCGCGGCAGATGGAAGACGCAGATATCGATTTGTATATCGGACCCGGAATCGCGGCGCCCGACATCTATCGGCGCAGCCCGCTGACACGAAGCGATGCCGTTGTCGTCGCGCGGCGCGGCCATCCCGCCGTATCGGTACCGCTGTCACTGTCGGGGTACTGTGCGCTCGATCACGTCAGGTTCACGAACCTGTCGACCATCGACCGCGAAATCGACGCAGTGCTCGAACGCGAAAACCGGACCCGCCGAACCGTCATCAAGGTGCCTCATTATTCAAGCGCCCTGTTCGTGGTATCGCGCAGCGACCTTGTCACGACGATCACGCGGGGGCCAGCGGCACTGTACCGCGATTTTCTGGAACTCGATCTGCTCGAGACACCCTTCACGCTATCATCGAGCGAGATCTCGATCCTCCGGCACCCGCGGACCGATAACGATCCGCTGATTGTCTGGTTATGGGACCGTATCCGGACGTTCGGGGACCTGCAGGCCGGCATCTGACGGAATGCGCCGCTTTACGAGGCGTTCTACGCCGATAAGGCGGCCCGCACCTGCGGCAGTTGCGGCGCGGTGCATCCCGGCAAGGGCAAGCCGCCGCCGGGCTGGGCCGAGCTCCGAGCGGCAACGAACCGCGGCTAGACCAGACCCTTCAGCCGGTACAGGGTTTCCAGTGCGTCGCGCGGGCTGAGTTCGTCCGGGTTTACTTCGGCCAGCGCCTGTTCCAGGGCCGACGGCTCGTCGGCCCTGGCGGCGGGCGGCGGACTTGCCGAAAACAAGGGCAGGTCGTCGGCAAGCTGCGCCAGCGCGCCGGACTGCTCACCCTGTTCGAGAATACGCAGGACCTCCTGCGCGCGGGCGACCACGGCGGGCGGCAGGCCGGCAAGCTTGGCGACATGCACACCGTAAGACTGGTCGGCGGCGCCTGCGATCACTTCGTGCAGGAAGACCACATCGCCCTCCCATTCGGTCACCCGCATGGAATGACAGGCCAGCGCGTCGAGCCGCGCCGTCAGCGACGTCAGTTCGTGGAAATGGGTCGCGAACAGCGACCGGCAGCGATTGACCTCATGCAGGTTTTCCAGCGTTGCCCAGGCGATCGACAGCCCGTCGAAGGTCGCCGTACCGCGGCCGATTTCATCGAGGATCACCAGCGACCGGGCGGTCGCCTGGTTCAGGATCGTCGCGGTTTCCACCATCTCGACCATGAAGGTCGACCGGCCGCGCGCCAGGTCGTCGGCCGCGCCGACGCGGCTGAAAAGACGGTCGACGATCCCGATATGCGCCTCGTCCGCCGGCACGAACGACCCCGCCTGGGCCAGAATCGCAATTAACGCGTTCTGGCGCAGAAAGGTCGATTTGCCCGCCATGTTCGGCCCGGTGACCAGCCACAGCCGCCGAGCTTCGGCGAGGTCGCAGTCATTCGCGACGAATGAGCCGTCACGGGTCGACGCCAGAGCCGCCTCGACCACCGGGTGGCGCCCGTTCGAAATACTGAAGGCCGTGCCGTCGTCTACCTGCGGGCGCACATAGCGCCGGTCGATCGCCAGGGCGGCAAGGGCCGACGATACATCGAGCATCGCCAGCGCCGCTGCGGCGGCGGAAACGGCCTCGGCCCGTGCCGTCGTTTCCGTCACCAGGTCGTCGAACAGTTCCAGTTCCATCGCCAGCGCGCGTTCGCCCGCCTGGGCCAGCTTGCCTTCCAGTTCTCCCAATTCGACGGTGGTAAAACGCATCGCGCTCGCCAGGGTCTGGCGGTGGATGAACGGGCTGCCATCGCCGGTCGGGATATTGTCGGCCTGGGCCGTGGTCACGTCGATGAAATAGCCGAGCACGTTATTGTGACGGATTTTGAGGGAATTGATTCCGGTCTCGTCGACATAGCGCGCCTGCAGCGCAGCGATGTGTTTGCGGCTTTCGTCGCGCAGTTGGCGCAACTCGTCGAATTCGGGGGCGTACCCGTCGCGGATGAAACCGCCGTCGCGCGATATCAGCGGCAGTTCGTCGCCCAGCGCGCGCGAGAGCCGGTCGATCAGAACGCCGTGCTCGCCGAGCCGGGCGGCGGCGGACACGATATCGTCGGGCGGATCCGCCGACGCTTCCAGAACGGCGCGCAATTCGACGGCGACCGTCAGGCCGTCGCGAACGGCGCCGAGATCGCGTGGACCGCCGCGGCCGATGGTCAGCCGTGTCAGGGCGCGTTCCATGTCCGGCGCGGCGCGCAGTCGGGCGCGCACATCTTCCAGCAGCCGCGGTACATCGGCGAACCAGCCGACCGCATCGTGGCGCGCGCGGATGGCAGCGGCATCGGTCAGCGGCGCCGCCAGGCGCGCCGCCAGCAGGCGCCCGCCGGACCCGGTCACGGTGCGGTCGATCACCGCCAGCAAAGATCCGTCGCGCGCGCCCGACATGGTGCGCACCAGTTCGAGATTGCGCCGGGTCGCGGCATCGATTTCCATCGCGTCGCCGCCCGACATCCGGCGCGGCGGCTGCAGGCGCGGCAGCCGGCCCTTCTGGGTCAGTTCGACATAGGCGACCACGCTGCCGCAGGCCGCCAGCTCGGCGCGGCCGTAATCGCCGAAGGCATCGAGCGCCTTGACGGCGAAAATTTCTTCGAGCCGGCGGCGGCCCGCCGTGCTGTCGAACCGGGAATCCGGCTGGACCGCAATCGCGTCCCGGTAATCGGCAAACACGTCGTAGAATTCGGGCTGCGCGGCGAGCCGCTCCGGCACCAGCAATTCGCCGGGCTCGATCCGCGCCAGCGCCGCCGCCAGGCCGGCGCGTTCCACCGGCTGCGAAAAAAACGCGCCGGTCGACAGGTCGAGCCATGCGATCCCGAGCCCGCCGCCGGCCTCCGCAACCGCGGCCAGATAATTGTGCCGGCGGGCATCGAGCAGCGCTTCCTCCGTTATCGTGCCGGGGGTGACCACGCGCACGACTTCGCGCCGGACGACCGATTTCGCGCCGCGCTTTTTCGCCTCTGCAGGGTTTTCGGTCTGTTCGCAAACGGCAACCCGGAAACCTTTCCGGATCAGGCGCGACAGGTAGGATTCGGACGCATGGACCGGCACGCCGCACATCGGAATGTCGGCACCTTCGTGTTTACCGCGCTTGGTGAGCGTGATGTCGAGCGCCGCGGCCGCCTGTTCGGCGTCCTCGAAGAACATCTCGTAGAAATCGCCCATGCGATAGAACAGCAGCGCATCCGGATGGGCATGCTTGATTTCCAGGTACTGCGCCATCATGGGGGTCGGCGCGTCCCTGGGGGCCGGGCGGTCCGCAGGTTCAGCGGAAGTCGCGGCTGCAGTCTTGTCCGCAGAAGCAGCCGCAGGCGCGGCCACCGGTTCTGCCGATATGTCCGGGGATATGTTTTCTGTGTCTGCCACGGCGGGAATTTACCACAGCCGCCAGCGCGTTCGAACCGCCATCGGGGAATCGGGTCAAAAACTTGTCACCATTGTGTTGTTGGAGCGACGCAGTTTCCTCTCTATCCTGCCCGATTGTACGTTCATTACCCGAGGCGAAAATGGCCAAACGCATCTACAGCGATCTCGACAAGGAATCACTCATCATGCACCGGACGGGGCGACCCGGTAAGGTCGAGGTCGTCGCGTCCAAGCCGTTGACCACCCAGCATGATCTTGCGCTTGCCTATTCGCCCGGCGTGGCCGCCCCCTGTCTCGAAATTGCGGACGATCCGACGACCGCCTACGAATACACCGCCAAGGGCAACATGGTCGCCGTCATCTCCAACGGTACCGCCGTGCTGGGTCTCGGCAATCTCGGCGGGCTGGCGTCGAAACCCGTCATGGAAGGCAAGGCCGTTCTGTTCAAGCGCTTTGCCGACGTCGATGCGATCGACCTGGAACTCGACACCGAGGACGTGGACGAGTTCGTCAACTGCGTGCGGTATCTCGGCCCGTCATTCGGCGGTATCAATCTCGAGGACATCAAGGCGCCGGAATGCTTCCTGATCGAAAGCCGGCTGCGCGAACTGATGGACATCCCCGTCTTCCATGACGACCAGCACGGCACCGCCATCATCGCCGCCGCCGGTTTCATCAACGCGCTGGACCTGACCGGGCGCGACATCAAGACCACCAAGCTGGTCGTCAACGGCGCGGGATCTGCGGGCATCGCCTGTATCGAGCTTCTGAAGGCGTTCGGCATGCAGCACGACAATATCATCCTGTGCGACACGCGCGGCGTGATCTACCAGGGCCGCCAGGAAGGCATGAACCAGTGGAAATCGGCACATGCCGCCAAGACCAAGACGCGCACGCTGGAAGAAGCGATGAAGGGCGCGGATGCGTTTTTCGGACTTTCGGTCGCCGGCGCCGTCACCAAGGACATGGTCAAGGACATGGCCAAGAGCCCGATCATCTTCGCCATGGCCAATCCCGACCCGGAAATTACGCCGGAAGAGGCGCGGGAAGTACGCAAGGACGTCATCTTCGCCACCGGCCGGTCGGATTATCCCAACCAGGTGAATAACGTTCTCGGCTTTCCCTATATTTTCCGGGGCGCGCTGGACGTCCGGGCGCGCACCATCAACGACGAAATGAAAATTGCGGCGGCCAGTGCGCTGGCAGCCCTCGCGCGCGAAGACGTGCCCGACGAGGTTGCCGCCGCCTATGCCGGCCGCCGGCTGCGTTACGGGCCGGAATACATCATTCCGGTGCCGTTCGACCCCCGGCTGATTTCGGCGATTCCGCCGGCGGTGGCGCAGGCCGCCGTGGATACCGGCGTCGCCCAGAAGGAAATGCCGAACCTCGATTCCTATCGCGTCGAACTGTCGGCGCGGCTCGACCCGACGGTTTCCATGCTGCAGGCGACCCATGCCGAAGTCCGCGCGAATCCGCGCCGCGTCGGTTTCGCCGAAGGCGAAGAGGAAACGTCGATCCGCGCCGCGATCGCTTTCTCGCAGGCCGGGCTCGGCACGCCGATACTGATCGGCCGCGAGGATCAGATCAAGGCGACGATCAAACGGCTCGGCCTGACAGGCGCCGACAACATCGAAATCCACAATGCCGCACTGTCGCGCGGCAACCGGCATTATATCGAATATCTCTATCAGCGCCTGCAGCGCGACGGCTATCTTTATCGCGACTGCCAGCGCCTGGTCCATCAGGACCGGAACGTCTTTTCGGCCTGCATGCTGGTGCATGGCGACATCGACGCCATGGTCACGGGACTGTCGCGCAGCTATTCCGTCAGCCACGACAATATACGCCTGGCGATCGACCCGATGCCGGGCGCCGAGGTCTTCGGCATGTCGATGGTGACATCGCGCGGCCAGACCGTGTTCATCGCCGATACCACGATCAACGAACGACCGAGCGGCGAACAGCTTGCCCGTATCGCGCGGCAATGCGCCGTCGAGGCGCGGTCGCACGGCTACGAGCCCCGCGTCGCATTTCTGTCGCATGCGACCTTCGGCAATCCCCCCGGCGCACTGGCCACCCAGGTGCGCGACGCGGTCGCCATTCTCGACGCGGAAGGCGCCGATTTCGAATATGACGGCGAAATGTCGCCCGATGTCGCGCTCGACATGAATCTGCGGGTCGTCTTCCCGTTCTGCCGCCTGACCGGACCTGCAAATATCCTGATCATGCCGGGCCTGCACGCGGCGGCGATATCGTCGCAAATTCTCCAGAAACTCGGCGGCGGGACGGTCATCGGTCCGCTGCTAACCGGGCTCAGCCGTGCGGTCCAGATCGTGCCGATCAATGCGAACGACGCCGAAATGGTCAATTTCGCGACCATGGCTGCGCATGATTCTCTGGGCATTGCCGCGCAGGAAGAAAAGCCGGCCGCAAAAAAGAAACCGGCGGCAAAAAAGAAATCAGCCGGCAAGAAATAGACCGGGGCGCAGCTAAATGGCGCGACCGAGAATTCCGTTCGGACGATTCGCGATCCTGACCGGGCTGGCGTCCACGACGCCGGTTGCCCTGTTCGGCGTTCTGGCTGCAACCGGCCGCCTGAGCTGGGCGACCGGCATTCTGTGCGCGGCGGTCTGTGTAATAGCGCTTGCCACAATGGTCCGGCGCGGGCTCGGCGACGTATATCGGATTCTGCAATTCTCGGACACTTTGGCGCGCGACGGCGAAGGCGATATGCCGGTTCATGAAATGAGCGGGATGTTCCCGGAGTTCACCGAAGCGATCGCCCGGTTGCAACAGGCCTGGGGCCGGGACCGGGGCCGGCTTGGCGCCCGGGCGAGCTCGGCGGAGACGGTTCTCGAAAGCCTGCCCCAGCCGCTGATCCTGCTGAACGCCGACCGCCAGATCGTGCGGTCCACCGTCGGCACGCGCGCCCTGCTCGGCGAAACGGTGCCGGGCCGCGACCTGTCCTCGGTCCTGCGCGCGCCCGAAATCCTGGAAACGGTCGACCGCGTGATCGGCGGCGGCGACGACGAACCGATCGAATTCGATATCGAGTTTCCGACGAGCATGACGATCAGCGCGCATATCCAGAAACTCCTGCAGCCCGCGGCCGACGGCTCGGTCGCGGTCGTTGCCCTGTTCGATGTGACCGAGATCAAACAGGTTCAGAAAATGCGGACCGATTTCGTCGCCAATGCCAGTCACGAACTGCGGACGCCGCTGGCGGTGCTCAGCGGCAGCATCAAAACCCTGCAGGGGCCGGCCCGCGGGGACGAGGCAGGGCAGCTCAAGTTTCTCGACATGATGGAACAGCACACCACCCGGATGACCCGCCTGATAGACGATTTGCTGTCGCTGTCCCGGATCGAGCTGAGCGAGACCACTATGCCGGAAGGGGAAATCGACCTGACGGCGGTGCTGACCAATGTCGTCGCCATGCTCGACGTCGCGGCCGGCCGGCGCAACATCAACATCGTACTCGAGCCCGGTCTGGGCGATCACCGGATTACCGGCGACGAGGTGGAAATCGCGCAGCTTTTCCAGAACCTGGTCGACAACGCCGTCAAGTACAGCCACGAAAACACGGTCGTCCGGATCGCAACCCAGACCTGCCTCAACCCATTCGCCATTACCGGTGCGGACGACAGCCAGTATATCGAAGTTTCGGTTATCGATCAGGGGCCGGGCATCCCCGCCGAACACCTGCCGCGGCTGACGGAACGGTTTTATCGCGTCGATGCGGCGCGATCCCGGGAAATGGGCGGCACCGGGCTGGGACTCGCTATCGTGAAGCACATCGTCAGCCGGCACCGCGGCCGGCTCGACGTCCGGTCCGTCGAAGGCCGGGGCAGCACTTTCACGGTCTACCTGCCCGCTTCGATCGAGATTCCCCGTCCCCCGGCGTGATCCGGGCGGTATCCGGCCCCGCTGTCCATCGATTTTGCCCTGATTTTCAGGCGTTTTCACCAGGTCGGCAGGGCCGTAACATAACTGTCACATAACAGTCATAAATTGGTCGCGTGCTCGAAATAGCTTGACGCCATACGAGAAGAATTCTCGGCAACGGATGGATTTTACGGTTGGTCGCGTGACCCTGCCGGGGACTGATGAACCCGGTGCCAACATCCCGTCCGCGCTATAAAAACAGACCGAAAGCCGCCCCATGTCGCCGACCTTCCTGCTGATTGCCCTGATCGCACTGACCGTTTTCGGTTATTATTTCGGACGCTCGCGTGCAACCGCCCTGGTGTCGGGAAATACGCGGGCGCTTCATTCACGTCCGAATTATTACGGTGTGTATACAGCCATGTGGTGCGCCGTGCCGGCGGCCCTTATCGCGATCGTGTGGCTGGCCGTACAGCCCGGGATTACCGAAAGCCTCGTCATCTCGGCCCTGCCCGAAGCGTTGCAATCGCTGCCCGCGGACCGTCTGGGACTGCTGGTCAACGACATTCACAACCTCGCCGACGGCAATATCGTCAGCCGGAACGCCGATACAACGATGATCGCCGCGGCGGACCAACTGAACCGGTTCCGGGCGATCGGAAACAGCGCCCTGTTCGTGGTCGCACTTGTCGCGGCGGCCGCCGGAATTGCGTTCGCCCGCACGCGGCTATCCCCGAAACTCCGTGCCCGGAACCGGGTTGAAGCCGCGATCAAGATTTTCCTGATGGCCTGTTCGCTGGTCGCCATCATCACGACGATCGGCATCGTGCTGTCCCTGGTATTCGAATCGGCCCGCTTCTTCGGCAAGATTTCGGTTATCGAATTCCTGTTCGGAACGGAGTGGAGCCCGCAAACGGCCCTGCGCAAGGACCAGGTCGGGGCGACGGGCGCCTTCGGGTCCATCCCCCTGATGGCCGGCACCCTTCTGATTACGGCGATCGCCATGGTTATCGCGGTTCCCATCGGCCTGTTCTCGGCGATCTATCTGTCGGATTACGCCAGCCCGCGGGTACGCGGCTACGTGAAACCGCTGCTTGAAATTCTCGCCGGAATCCCCACCGTCGTATACGGCTTCTTCGCGGCCCTGACGGTAGCGCCGTATATCCGCGACCTCGGCGCAGCGCTCGACCTGGACGTCGCATCGGAGAGCGCGCTGGCGGCGGGCCTGGTGATGGGCATCATGATCGTGCCGTTTATTTCTTCGCTGTCGGACGACGTAATCAACGCCGTGCCCCAATCGCTTCGCGACGGCTCCTACGCGATGGGCGCAACGCAGTCGGAAACGATCAAGAAAGTCATCCTGCCGGCGGCACTGCCGGGCATTTTCGCGGCCTGCCTGCTGGCCATCAGCCGCGCCATCGGCGAGACGATGATTGTCGTGATGGCTGCCGGACTGGCCGCGAACCTGACGGCGAATCCGTTCGAGGCCGTCACCACCGTCACCGTCCAGATCGTCACCCTGCTGGTCGGCGATCAGGAATTCGACAGCGCCAAGACGCTGGCCGCCTTCGCGCTGGGACTGCTGCTGTTCTGCGTGACCCTGACCATGAACATTGTCGCATTATACGTTGTGCGGAAATACAGAGAGCAATATGACTGATATTTCGCGATCCCAGGCCGTTACCGGACAGAAAACGATGGTTACCGACGAAGACCGCGCCCGCAACGTCAGGAAGCGTTACGCATCCGAACGCCGGTTCAAGGGCTATGGCCTGCTGGCGATCGCGCTGGCCCTCGGCGCCCTGGCATGGCTGGTGATCAGTATCGTCTCGACGGGGTATACGGCATTCGTTCAGACCCGCGTTCAGCTGGAAATCCATTTCGACCCGCAGGTCATCGACCCGAGCGGAACACGGGACATCGCGGTCCTCAGAAAAGCCGATTACGCGGCCCTGTACCGCAATTCCATCCGCGGCCAGTTCACCGAGGTAACCGGCCGCCGCGACAAACGCGCATTGTCCCGGCTGGTCAGTTCGGGCGCAGATCTGGAACTGCGGGCAATGGTGCTGTCAAACCCCGAGATTATCGGGACCCGGGCCAAGGTCTGGCTCACCGCTTCGGACGAAGTCGATCAGTTCCACAAGGGCGCATTCTCCCGGAAATCGCCCGAGGCCGAGCGCCAGTTCAAGGACAAGCACATCGCCTGGTACGACAAACTGGTCGAAAACGGCCAGGTCGAGGCCCAGTTCAACGACACCCTGTTTACCGCGGGGACGTCGCGGGAGCCGGAGCTGGCGGGTATCTGGGGCGCCATCGTCGGTTCGTTCTGGACGATGATGGTCACGCTGCTGCTCAGCTTTCCGATCGGCGTATCGACCGCCGTCTATCTGCAGGAATTCGCGCCGAAGAACCGGTGGACCGACATCATCGAAGTCAATATCAACAATCTCGCGGCGGTGCCGTCGATCGTATACGGCCTGCTCGGCCTGGCGGTGTTCCTGAACTTCTTCGGCCTGCCGCGCTCGGCGCCGCTGGTCGGCGGCATGGTGCTGGCGCTGATGACCCTGCCGACGATCATTATCGCGACCCGCGCCGCGCTTAGCGCGGTTCCGCCGTCGATCCGCGAAGCTGCACTTGGCGTCGGCGCATCGAAACAGCAAATGGTTCTGCATCACGTTCTGCCCCTGGCGCTGCCGGGGATCATGACGGGTACGATTATCGGCATGGCGCAGGCGCTGGGCGAAACGGCACCCCTGCTGATGATCGGCATGGTCGCCTTTATCGTGGACATACCCGGCGGACCGATGAGCGCATCGACGGTTCTGCCGGTGCAGATATTCCTGTGGAGCGACCTGCCGGAGCGCGCCTTCGTCGAGCGGACCAGTGCGGCAATTCTGGTATTGCTGGGCTTCCTGGTCGTTATGAACTTTATCGCCGTGCTTCTGCGCAAGCGCTTTGAACGGCGCTGGTAGAAATTAAGGACAGTCAAATGGATACCGTCGTTACCGAACCGAATGCCGCCGCGCTGGCGGAAACAAATGCCATGATCGTCGCGCGCGACGTGAACGTTTTCTATGGCGACAAACAGGCGCTGTTCGGCGTGAATCTGGACATCCCGGAAAATCAGGTCACGGCCCTGATCGGCCCGTCCGGCTGCGGCAAGTCGACTTTCCTGCGATGCCTCAACCGCATGAATGACGTCATCGACGTGTGCCGCGTAGAAGGCACGATAAAAATCGAAGGCCAGGACGTATACGATCCGGCCCTCGACGTGGTCCAGTTGCGGGCGCGGGTCGGCATGGTGTTTCAGAAACCCAACCCGTTTCCCAAGTCGATCTACGACAATATCGCCTATGGGCCGCGTATCCACGGGATCGTGACGAGCAAGGCCGAACTGGACGAAATCGTCCATTCCAGCCTCGAAAAATCAGGCCTGCTGAAAGAAGTCGAAGACCGCCTGGACGAACCCGGTACCGGTCTGTCCGGCGGCCAGCAACAGCGTCTGTGCATCGCCCGCGCGATTGCGGTCAGCCCCGATGTCATCCTGATGGACGAACCGTGCTCGGCACTGGATCCGATCGCCACCGCCCGCATCGAAGAGCTGATCGAGAACCTGCGGGAAAAGTACACGATCGTCATCGTCACCCATTCAATGCAGCAAGCCGCCCGCGTGTCTCAGCGGACAGCGTTTTTTCATCTCGGAAACCTTGTCGAAGTCGACGATACGGAACAAATGTTCACCAACCCGCGCGACGAACGTACGCAGGGATACATCACCGGCCGATACGGCTGAACCGGCCTTATAAGGAATACCCATGCCAGTTAAACCCCAGGCAGGCGACCATATCGTCAAATCCTACGACGAAGAGCTCGAACACCTGAACAACGACATCATCAAGATGGGCGGGCTGACCGAAGCGCAGATTGCGCGGTCGATCGAATCGGTCGTCCGCCGCGACCCGGACCTTGCAACCCGGGTGATCGCGGACGACGAGCTTGTCGATGAACTGAATTACAAAATCGACATTCAGACCACCCGTCTGCTTGCCCTGCGTCAGCCCATGGCGCTGGACCTTCGTCATATCGTGGCCGCCCTGAAAATTTCGGCCGACCTGGAACGCATCGCCGATTATGCGGCGAATATCTCAAAGCGGGCGATTACCCTGTCGAGCGCCGCCCCCGTACCGCCGGTACATTCGATCCCGCGCATGAGCCGCATGGCCCAGCAGATGGTGAAGGATGTGCTCGACGCCTTTATCGCGCGCGATGTCGACAAGGCCATCGCGGTCTGGCATTCGGACGAAACCCTCGACAACATGTACACCAGCCTCTTCCGGGAAGCGCTGACCTACATGATCGAGGATCCGCGCAGTATTTCGATGTGTACGCACCTGCTTTTCATCGCGAAGAACATCGAACGCATCGGCGACCACGTGACCAATATTGCAGAGACGATATATTTCCTCGTTCACGGCGACCGCATGCGCGAGGCCCGCCCTAAGGGCGGAGAAGTCGAACACCTGAGTCTGTCCTTTCCAAGCGTTAGAGAAGGAGACGCCAAAGAATGACCCCGGTCATCCTGATCGTCGAGGACGAAGCCGACCTCGTCGAATTGCTGAGATACAATCTCGAACGCGAAGGCTACGAGGTTGTCGCGACCCCGAGCGGCGAAGAAGCGCTGCTTATCGTCGACGAACGTGCCGTCGACCTGATGCTGCTCGACTGGATGCTGCCGCACATGTCGGGGATCGAGGTTTGCCGGCAGTTGCGGCGCAAACCCGAAAGCCGGAACCTGCCCGTGATCATGCTGACCGCGCGCGGCGAACAGGCCGACCGGGTGCGCGGACTGGAAACCGGCGCAGACGACTACATCACCAAGCCGTTCGCGCCGGAAGAGCTGATCGCCCGCATCCATGCGGTAATGCGCCGCGCGCGGCCGGCGCTGTCGGAAGAGCGACTGAGCTACGGCGATATCGAAATGAACCTGACGGAACACAAGGTCGCGCGAAACGACCGTGCCGTCGTCCTGGGTCCGACCGAATTCCGCCTGTTGCGGCATTTCATGGAACATCCAGGCCGGGTCTTTTCACGCGACCAGCTGATCGATTCCGTCTGGGGTCACGGCATCTATATCGATTCCCGTACCGTGGACGTCCATATCCGACGCCTGCGCAAGGCGCTGAACGGCAAGGACGAACAGGACGTTATCCGCACGGTCCGGTCGGCCGGCTATGCTCTGGATGCGGCGGCGGCCATCGCCTGAACGGGGTTTCCGACCTTACCGTCAGGTGAACATGCCCTTGAGCATGAAGAAAAACGCCGCCGCCATGATACCGCCGGCGGGCAGGGTGACCACCCAGGAAGCAAAGATGCTGCCGATTACCCTGAGGTCGAGCGCCGCAATGCCGCGCGCCATACCGACCCCCATCACCGCGCCGACGGCAATGTGGGTTGTCGAAACCGGCATGGCTGTGCGCGATGCGACAACCACGGTCAACGCGGCGGCGACGGTTGCGCAAAACCCGCTTGTCGGGGTAAGCGCGGTGATCTTGCTGCCGATCGTCCGCATCACCCGGTAGCCGTAGGTTACGAGGCCGAGCACGATTCCACCGCCGCCCAGCGCCAATATCCAGGCCGGCATATCCAGTTTCTGCGTCACCTCGCCCCCGGACTGGATCAGACCATAGACAGCCGCCAACGGCCCGACGCCGTTTGCAACATCGTTCGACCCATGGGCGAATGCCATCGCGCAGGCGGTAAACACGATCATCGGCGCAAAGACCCGCTCGACGCTGGCGAGATGGGCGGTCTGATCCATCGTCTCATGCACCGACACTTTCCTAATCGCCCGTTTGCCGATCGCCGCGGTCACAATCCCGATTACCGCCGCCAGGGCTGCGCTTTCATACCCGTCGAGATCGATGTTCAGGTGCTTCAGGCCCTTGAAAATCGTTACCAGCGAAATCACGAATCCGACAAGAAACAGATAATACGGTGCACATCGGACTGCGCTTTCGAACGGCTTGTCTGACTGCAGGATCAGTTTCCGGATGCTCAGCATCAACAGGAACGCCACGCCGCCGCCGATGACCGGCGAGACAATCCAGCTTGCGACGATCTGGCCGATCTTTCCCCAGCTGACGGCGTCGATCCCGATCCCGGCGACAGCGAAACCGACAATAGCCCCCACGATCGAATGGGTGGTCGATACCGGCCAGCCCCGAAACGATGCCAGCGCCAGCCAGCACGCCGCCGCCAGCAGAGCCGCCAGCATACCGAACACCAGCAATTCGGGCCTGTCCGCAATTGCCGAGGGATCGATAATTCCCTTACGGATGGTCTTGGTAACGTTGCCGCCGGCCAGCGCCGCGCCGGCGAATTCGAATACTGCCGCAATGATAATCGCGGTTCTTACCGTGATCGCGCCGGAACCGACCGACGTGCCCAATGCGTTCGCCACGTCGTTCGCCCCGATCCCCCACGTCATGAATACGCCGAAAACGATAGCGATCACGAGAAGCGTTGGACCGAACTGAGAAATTACGTCCATTAATTCAACGAGGTACTGTTGTTACGTGAAACGGCGGAAAGCGGCGGGGCGTTATCGGGCGAGCAGCAGGCGGTGACGGTTCCCCGCGCGCTCTGCAAAATTGGCGAGATCGCCTACCCAGTGGATCACCCGGTCCCACATCACCGTAAGAACGGGGCCAATCGCCTCTTCGTTCTGGAACAGAAGCCGCATCAGCCGGATCGCGTGGACGTCGGTTTCCGATTCGATCTTGTTCAGTTCATCAATCATATACATGACCTTGTCGGCCTCGGCGCCGCGAAAACCCGTGCCGACCAGCTCGTCCATTTCTTCCATGATTTTTCCGAGATGGTTGCACGCATCGATACACCGCGTCGTGAGATCCATTAACGGCTGATGCATTTCATCGGGCAGCGTCATGTGGCGGACAAACATCATGCCGGCGATATCCTGGGCAGTGTCCGCGATCGAATCCTGCAGGTCCAGAATTTCGAGAAGATCGCGTCGGTCGACGGGCAGAAACAGGCTCTTCGGCAGATGTGCCCGAAGCTCGTTCTTGATGTCGTCGGCATCGCCTTCAAGCGCGTTGATCCGGCCGCGTATTAGCTCGACCTGCGGCAGATCATGGTTCAGTGCCGCCTGAAATATTCCGGGCACCTCGTTCGCACAATCCAGCACGACACGAATATGTTGCTGAAGCGGCGTGAACGGGGATTGCCCGAACAGCTGCATGAGCGGGTTCTTAATTACCATGGGCAAATCTCCATCAGGGCCGCAGGGAACATCGACACCGATCTCTTCCCGGACATTCAACCCCGAATCGGGGTCGGGGGCAAACCGCGCCCCTGCAGGACCGGATCGGCCGGACGTCGGAAACAGCCAACGGCAGGCAGAACCGTCATATCGCGGCCGAACAACGTGATGTCTTGCATATTGGGGTCACACCGATTCAGTTGCGGCGCTATTATGCCCGCCTCATGACCCGCCAATCGCCGCCCCATCCCGTTTCCGCTCCCCAAACCGTTGCCGTGTATGTCGGCGGCGACCTGATCGGCGATGCGCTGATGAAACTGCCCTTCGTCCGGGCGCTCAAAGGCGCGTGGCCGGATACCCATGTCACCTGGCTGGCGGGGGTGCATAAAACCGCCTTTGCCCACGAACTGGCACCGCTGGTTACCGGGCTGATCGACGAGACCATCGAAGAAGCGGGGTTCGAAACCGTCCGGGGAAAGATACTTACACGCCCGCTGGCCGGCCGCCGTTTCGACCTAGTGATCGACACCCAGCGCGGAGTCGGCCGCAGCCTGCTGGTGCGGCGTATCCGGCACCGCGTTTTCGTATCGGGCGCCGCCGATTTCTGGCTGTCGGACCGCAAACCGGAAAAACCGTGGAAGCGCCCGCCGGCCATGGTCGGCCA
>TARA_R110000868_G_scaffold93190_1_pt1 | contig 66479 bp, 53 predicted proteins | sample TARA_R110000868 | Tara Oceans TARA_R110000868 (sample SAMEA4397489) | marine metagenome | biome: Polar Biome; feature: [SRF] surface water layer (ENVO:00010504); material: water (ENVO:00002006), including particulate matter (ENVO:01000060) such as... | depth 5 m | reverse complement strand
ATTAATCATTATACTAATGGCAATTTCAATATTATTTAGGAAAGGTAAGTAAATCCTAACCCTGAATCGCTTACGGAGTATTCCCGCTATGAACAATAAATTTTGAGTTAATAAAAGTCCTATTGGGTTGGTCATTCAATTTTCAAAGACGGTCCCACTACCTGCATTTCATTTTCCGCAAATAGTTGCCCGATCTCTTCTGGACTAGGCTCATGGTCCAACGCGGACATGGCAACAAAAAAATTCTCCAATTTACCAGCGGGCTGAAGTGTTACCATCATTTTACCTTTTTCTGATATTTGGGTCCAGGCATGTGGAACTTTTCGTGGTAAAAATATGCTATCACCAACGCTTAGGTGATGGGTTTTCTCCCCGACCTTAAAATAATATGCCCCCTCAAGGACATAAAATATTTCGTCCTGATAGCTATGTACATGAAGAGGAGTCCCTTTTCCTTGGGAAAGTGAGGTTTGCTCAAAAATGGCCAGATCATTATCCGTATCACTACCGGATACTTTTACATCCAAAATATTGGAATTCACCCCTTTTAATTTAATATGGCCATGTATTCTACCTTCCCCAGCTTTGATTTTAAAGCCCTCGGCCTTTCTTTTTACTGCTTTACCTATGGATGAAAATGATAGTAACGGCAGAGTGGCAATCGCAGATAGGGCTGCGATAAAGCTATTTCTTTGCATATGCTATAAATTTAAGATTTGAAGGGGAAGTGGGAACATACCTTGTTGTTCCTATTACTAAGTTAGCGAATAAGTGGATCTAATTGGAGAAATTTATAGAATTTAAAATATTAAAAATTCTATGTATGCTAGGGCATAATTTTAAGATGGAGCATATGCCCAATGACAACTAATCCAGTTTAAGCAGTAATTATTAATCCCTGGCTTCCGGTTTTAATATCAATTGCTACTTTCCGCCATTCCAAAGCTCACCTTACTGGCCTCTGCCATATTTATATTCTTGATACCTGCAATCAGGGCATCTGGGTTAAAGGAAATGGAATTGATACCTTGTTCTACAAGAAATTGGGCAAATTCGGGATAATCACTGGGAGCCTGTCCACAGAGTCCAATTTTTGTATTGGTTTTATGGGCCGAGGCTATTACCATAGCGATCATTTTTTTAACGCCTGGATCTTTGGGGTCAAAAATATCGCTTAGCAATTCTGAATCGCGATCTACACCTAGTGTTAATTGGGTAAGGTCGTTGGAACCTATAGAGAAGCCATCAAAAAATTGTGAAAATTCCTCGGCGAGTATAACATTGTTTGGAATCTCGGTCATCATATACAGTTGTAGGCCGTTTTCTCCCCGTTTAAGACCGTAATCTGCCATAAGATCCACTACTTTTTCGGCTTCCTTAAGGGTACGACAGAAGGGAATCATAATTTTTACGTTATTAAAACCCATTTCTTCCCTAACCATTTTCATTGCTTTACACTCCAATTCAAATGCTTCCTGATATTTGGGATGATAGTAACGGGACGCTCCCCTAAAACCTATCATAGGGTTGGACTCAATAGGTTCAAATTCCTTACCGCCAATTAAATTTGCATATTCGTTGGATTTAAAATCGCTTGTCCGCACAATTACATCCTTAGGATAAAAGGCAGCTGCTATGGTAGCTATTCCCTCGGCCAATTTATGAACAAAATAATCGGCTTTATCAGGGTAGTGGTGGGTTAATTTATCGATTAGCTTTTTGGCAGAGACATCCTTTAAGCTATCAAAACGTTTTAGTGCCATAGGATGGATTTGAATGGAATTGTTGATCACAAACTCTAACCGCATTAAGCCAACGCCGGCAGTGGGATAAAATGATAGCTTAAAAGCCTGCTCCGGATCGGCCAAAATGAGCATAGGTTGGGTTGAAGGCTTTGGTAATGTTGTGGTATCCACCACTTTTTCATCCCACTTTAGAATACCTTCATAGACCACCCCCGTATCCCCGTCAGCACAGGAGATGGTAATATCTTGGCCGTCCTTGATCAGTTTCGTGGCATTTAGAGTACCTACTATGGCGGCTGCCCCAACCTCACGGGCAACAATGGCAGCGTGACTTGTACGTCCACCCTGGTCGGTAATTATACCGGCCGCTTTTTTAAGGATGGGATCCCAATCGGGGTCGGTCTTTTCTGTAACAAGAATTTCCCCAGGTTGCAGTTTATCAGATTCCTTGGGGCTATGTATTATCCTAGCTTTCCCAGCGGATATTTTATTGCCAAGGCCCATACCGCTAGTTATTTCCCTACTTTTTTCGATTAGGGTATAGGTTGCAATCCTAAGCTTATTCTTTTTGGCACTTTCCACGGTTTCGGGTCTTGCTTGTACAATAAACAATTCATTGGTCAACCCGTCTTTGGCCCATTCGATGTCCATTGGTCGGCCATAATGTTCTTCTATGATAATAGACCATTCAGCTAGTTTTATGACCTCAAGATCTGTAAGTACAAATTGTTCCTGTTTTTCTATTTTGGTATTGAGGTTAAGTGTTCCACTGCCGGAAGTGTCATAGATCATGGTTTTCTCCTTACTTCCCAATTTTCTTGAAATTATGGGTTGGTGCACCCCCTTTTTAAGACTGGGTTTAAATACAAAGTATTCGTCAGGATTTACACTGCCCTGAACAATATTCTCCCCTAAACCCCATATGCTGGATATAAGAACTACTTGATCAAAACCACTGTCAGGATCTAAGGTGAAATTAACACCGGAACTGGCCAAATCTGAGCGGACCATCAGTTGAATACCTATAGATAGGGCTACCTTGCTCTGGTCAAAATTATTGTCCTCTCGGTATTTAATGGCCCTATTGGTAAACAGTGAAGCGTAACACTTGTGACAGGCAGCTATCAATTCATCAAAACCCTTCACGTTGAGATAGGTTTCTTGTTGCCCTGCAAAACTGGCATTGGGAAGGTCTTCTGCCGTTGCACTGCTGCGGACTGCCAAGGTAATTTCTAGTCCATATTTCCGTACTAAAGCATTGTATCCTTTTTCTACAGAGTTTTTAATGTCCTCGGGAAATGTTGCCTTCGCAATTTTGTTCCTTATGGCCGAGCCAACTTCCCTCAAATTGGAAAAGTCTTTTTTATCCAATTTTTCCATTTCCATAAAGATAAAATCCTTTAAAGCTGACTCTTTTAAAAAGAGCCAATAAGCTTCAGAAGTAGTGGCAAACCCATCAGGAACTTGAACCCCTTTCGAAGTTAATTTTTGATACATTTCACCCAAGGAGGCATTTTTACCTCCCACTTCTGGAACATTGCTTATGTCTATTTCGTTAAAGTATTTTATGTAATTTTTCATCAGCTAAAATTTAGATATTCGTAACCATCTCGTTCCAATTACTAATATCCTCCAAATCTGATTAGTTTGAAATGATATTGATCAGTTCTATCGTGGTTACTATTGATTAATGGTTTTATGGGGTTAGGAATCGGAAGTGTCTGTATATTTATAAGTTATTTGGTACTTTATCTATACAAAATCAAATTCTTTTAAATTTTAACGATAAGTTGGGCAGGGTTTATTACGGCAATTGTATATTAAATGAGGATTAAAGAATCTTTATGTTCATTACTTTGACAACCACTTACTTACTAAAATACTTATGAGAATTGCCAAAACCAGAATAAGGCCACTAAAAACAGAATGCCGAACAATATCGACCTGATTTATTAGATTTTCCATGGCGCTATGGAAGAAAAATCCCAAACAAAGATAAAGGGAAACATAGGTCAGGGAACCAAGCATGTTTATAAAGAAAAATTTGCGGTAGTCCATTTTGCCTAGACCGGCAAGGATTGGTCCAAAGAAGCGGACTTTGGGAATGAATGCTATAATTAGCAAGGTGCGGAATTGATGTTTTTTTAATTTGTCCTGAAATTTTTTTATGATTAGCGCCCTTTTCTTTTGCTGTAATTTTTGTGTCCATTTATTTCCTGAAAAGGCCAAATAAAAGTAAAGGTTATCTACCAGCATTAGTCCTAATAGGGCTGCAATTCCGGAATAGATTGGATTAATTAGATCTGAATGGGTGAGATAGCCTACGGTTACTAAAACCAATTCTTCTGGAATTGGGGTTAGTTGATCTATTAAAAAGAACCAAATAAAGATTCCTAGATAGGAGTAATGTGCAATGTAGTGGGTTATATCGTGTGTCTCCATGGTACCCTCAAAAGTGAATCTTCCTATAAAAATATTTCTTCAAAATTTCATTTGCAATGCCATATAATATCACAACACCCAATAACATTAGCAGCGTATTAATGGGTAAGAGAGGAAGTTCCAAAATTGTTCCCAAGAAAGTGTAGGGCAATCCTATTCCAAGGATAAACATTCCCAAAGTGGTAAATAATAGCAGCTTTCCAGGTTTACTTTTGTAGAATACTTTTTTGGAACGAAGAACCCATAAAACTACAAATTCTGTTAAAATTGTAACCGTAAACCAGCCAGACCTAAAATGTTCGGCATCACTTTTCGTAATATAAATTAGTATACCAAAGGTAAGAAAGTCAAAAAGTGAACTTAGTAAACCAAAGCGCACCATAAATTTTTTTATGAACTTTAAATTCCAATTTTTTGGCATTGCTATCCAGTCGTCATCTACATTATCGGATGGAATGGTCATTGCTGGAAAATCGGAAATAAAATTTGTTGCCAGGATTTGTTTTGGAAGTAAAGGCAGGAATGGCAAAAACATAGAGATTATGGCCATACTTGTAATATTTCCAAAATTGGCGCTGGTAGTCATAAAGATATATTTTATTGTATTTACAAATGTTTTACGACCGGTAATTATTCCATTGATCAAGACTTTAAGTTCCTTTTCCAACAATATGAAGTCTGCGGTGCTTTTGGCTACGTCCACGGCGTTTTCAACGGATATTCCTACATCCGCCGCTTGGATGGCCGAAACATCGTTTACCCCATCGCCAATATAACTTACTACATTACCCGATTTTGAGAGTAGATTAACAATTCTTTCCTTATGACTTGGTTCAAGTTCAGCAAAAATGTCTATTTCATTAACCTTTTTTAATAGAGCTATATCATCCAATTTATTCATGTCGGCCCCAGTCAATACTTTTTTTTCGCTAATGCCCAGCTGTTTGCCAACGAAGAGACTAACATTTTTATTATCACCGGTCAGAATCTTTAAGGTTATGCCCAAGTCCCTCATTTGATTTACGGAGTCTTCCACTCCTGCCTTTACCGGGTCTTCCAAGAAGATCATGCCCAAAAAGGTCATATCTTTCTCCATGGAACGATCAATAATTTTTTCCTCTACACGTTTATAGGCCAAAGCAATAATTCGAAGTCCCTTTTTAGTGGATTCTTCGAATAGAGTATTTATTTTTTTTTCGATAGGAATCAATGGCTTCTATACTGCCATTATTATCCACATAGTTGCAGACTTCCATTACTTTTTTAAAAGTTCCCTTTGTAATTATGAATTGGGAACCATTTTGTTCCACAAGAATACTAAGCCGTTTACGCGTAAAGTCGAAAGGAACTCATCCATTTTATTGTAATTGGTCAAATCCAATTTATGTTGGTCTATTATGGCTTTATCTATTGGGTTGGCATATCCGGTTTGGTATATAGCATTTAAATAGGCCATTTCCATAATCTTTTCATTTTTAATACCGTTGGTATCCAAATAGTCATGTATGTGAATTTCACCGGAAGTAAGGGTTCCAGTTTTATCGGAACAAAAGACATTCATACTGCCAAAATTTTCTATGGCCACCAATCGCTTTACAATAACCTTTTGTGAGGCCATATGTCTAGCGCCATAAGCTAAATTTATACTAACAATGGCGGGCAAAAGAAAGGGGGTGACTCCTATGGCCAAGGTTAAGGAAAAGAGTAGGGAATCTATAAAAGGTTTTTCAAAATAGACATTAACGGCAAAAATAATTAGTGCAAGCAATAAGGCAATCTCCATAAGCATATAACCAAACTTTCTCAATCCTCTTTCGAACTCGGTTTCCACTTTATTGGGTTTTATCTTTTCGGCAATTTTACCAAATTCTGTGTCTTTTCCTGTGAGTACCGCAATAGCTTTTGCAAAACCACTGGTTATATGTGTCCCTTTGAATAAGGTATTGTTGCGATCTTTTAATATGGTATCCATGGGAAGTTTTCCTAATTTTTTTTCCTCTGGATAGGGTTCCCCTGTCAACATTGCTTCATTTACATAGAGGTCATTTGCCTCCATTATTAGGCAGTCGGCAGGCACAACATCACCAGCGGATAGGATAACTATATCTCCGGGAACTACTTTTTCCAAATCAATGTATTGGTGGGTGCCATCCCTTAATACTTTGGAAGTTACTTTTACCATTGCCAATAATTCTTTGACTATGTTTTGTGCACCTCTTTCTTGCCAAAAGCTTGGTACCCCACTTAAAATAATGATGCAGAAAATAATGATGGCGTCCACATGTTCTCCTAAAAAAAAGGAAAGGATATCTGCAAATAACAGCAGTGCCATAAAGGGACTTCTAAACTGATTAAATAGAAGTCGTAAATCCGATGCATGCGAATTAGGAGCAATGGTGTTAGCACCCGCCTTCTTCATTCGCTCATTAATTTCATCTTGGGTAAGCCCTTTATCACGATTTGAATTCAGCTCCTCGACCATTTCATCGCTAGATTTAGTCCAAAAAGGTGCTTTTGACTGGGCCATAGGTTGTGAATTGAGTGGTACAAAAAATTGATAATCCCACGATTTGTGAAATAGCTAAAAAAATGGGGGAACTCACCTATGAATTATGGATGCTAGGTCTCTTTTCTTTTTCCAGTAATCTCCACTATTTTTATACGATATACCGTGGGATTTCCTCTAGAGTACAATTTGCTGGAGAATTCACTTATAAATTCTGTCTCCCTATGTTCCTTACGAAGGATAAGACTTTTTACTCCTTCCGTAAATTGATGTAATTTAAACTTGGCATCCGTACCTTGTAGTTCTTCAAAGGTTCCATGGGCCATTACCGATTGCCAATTGTTCGAGGATTTTATTTCTTCCACCAATAGGGAAACCGCATTGTTTTTGCGCATGGCATCTATCTTATGGCCATCTGCCGAATAACTTATTATTGAATGATCTTCCTTATCATAATAATAGGTTATTGGAAGAACGTAGGGCTGGTGTTGGGATATATAGCCCAAGTGGCCTGTGTAGTTGTCCTTAAGTAAACGGATACTCTCGCTTGTGGTTAAATTTGTCATATTACTTTTTAAAAATAAATAAACGCTATTAGTAACTGCTGTATGGGAATGCTTCCAAAAACATTCCAGTCCAACCTTTATATAATCAAATCTAGTACCTTCTTGTTGTGATAAATATGATATTGGTCAGTTCATAGTTCTTTTGGTATCCGGCATTCCTATAAGATCTCTTATATGCCCTTGGATATTGATCTACTTTGCCTAAAATTTAATCTGAAATAGACAAATCATGACTTTCCTCATATTCTTCATGGTTAAATTACCTTTATTTTGAACTATCATAACTTTATATCAATGAGGAATTTTTTCTGGATCTTTTTTCTATTGCTTTTCCTATCCTGCGGGAGCAAAAAAGAAAAGATACTCCCTACTAAAAAACATTTAACGGAATCGGTATATGCTTCCGTAACGGTGCAACCGGACAGTCTTTATCAGGCCTATGCCCCAGTGGGTGGAATTCTGGATCTTAATTTGTTGGAGGAAGGCGATTTGGTCAGTAGGGGAACCCGCATTGTTCAGATAGTAAATAACACACCGAAACTTAATTCGGATAATGCCCGTTTGGCATTGGAATTGGCGAAGGCTAATTATAATGGAAGTTCGGCAGTTTTGGGTTCATTGGAGGATGAGATTCAATCGGCAACCTTATCCTTTAAAAACGACTCTATGAATTATTTTAGGCAAAAGAGGCTCTGGGACGAGAATATTGGGTCTAAAGTGCAGTTCGAGAACCGTAAACTTGCCTATGAAATTTCGGGAAATAATTTAAAGCAGCTCAAAAATAAATACGTCCAGACCAAGAACGAACTCTCCACACAAGTAAAACAAGCTTTGAATAACTATACGACCTCCCAGATATCTACGCAAGATTTTACTGTAACAAGCAAAATAAACGGAAAGGTATATGCCCTGTATAAAAATCCAGGGGAAATAGTAAGTACTATGGAACCTTTGGCATCTGTAGGTAGTGCTACGGATTTTATTATAGAATTGCTTATAGATGAGGTGGATATAGTAAAATTGGAGTTGGGTCAAAAAGCCCTTATTACCTTGGATGCCTATGGAGATGAGGTTTTTGAAGCCAAAGTAAGCAAGATTTATCCCAAAAAGGATGAGCGTTCCCAGACGTTTAAGGCTGAGGCCACTTTTGACAATCCTCCTAAAGCACTTTACCCAGGCTTAGCGGGGGAAGGGAATATTATGATATCAGAAAAGGAAAATGCCCTGACCATTCCAAAGGAATATTTAATAGACGGTAATAAAGTAATGACCCACGATGGTTTGGTGGAAGTAGTCATAGGGCTTAAGAATTTGGATAGTGTCGAAATCCTGGAGGGCCTTGGTGAGACCACAGAAATTCTAAAACCTGAGGAATGATCAACTGGAAAGTTATTTTGAACATCGCCAAAACCCATCTGTTGACCAAGATGAAATCCACGGTCACAGCTTCATTGGGCGTAACTTTTGGTATTGGGGCATATATTACCTTGGTGAGCTTTATGACCGGACTTAATGAAATGCTGGACAGTCTAATTTTAAACCAAACACCGCACATCCATATCTACAATGAAATTGAGCCCTCGGAAAAACAACCCGTTGCCCTGTACCAAGAATTTGAGAATGCATTTAATGTGGTGAGTTCAGTAAAGCCTAAACAAAGTCAAAAGAAAATTCACAATGGTCTACCCATCCTTAATTATTTAAAAAAGGACAAGAATGTTTATGGTGCCACACCCCAACTAAGAGCACAGATTTTTTATCTCTCTGGGTCCATAGAATTGGGGGGGAATTTAGTTGGAGTGGATATTATGGAGGAGGCAAGGCTCTCGAACATTGGCGATTATATAGTTGAGGGAACTGCACAGGATTTAAAAAATAGTGATAACGGAATACTTTTGGGAGCCGGTCTTGCTAAAAAAATGTCGCTCAAGGAAGGAGATCGGGTGCAAATAAGCACGATAAGGGGAGATGTGTTTCCTCTTAAGATCGTGGGGATATATCAAAGTGGTATAGCGGAAATAGATAATATTCAAAGTTATGCCAATCTAAAGACCGTGCAACGTATCTTGGGAGAGGCCCAGAACTACGTAACGGATATAAATGTAAAATTAAACGATATAACCGCTGCCACGGCCATGGCAAAGGGCCTGGAAAAACAATTCCAAGTAAAGGCAACGAGCATAAACGAGGCCAATGCACAGTTTGAGACGGGATCCAATATCCGCAACCTTATCACCTATGCCGTTTCCATAACTTTATTGATTGTGGCAGGCTTTGGAATCTATAACATCCTAAATATGCTCATTTACGAGAAAATGAAGGATATCGCCATTTTAAAGGCTACCGGGTTTTCCGGGACCGATGTTCAGCTAATATTTATGAGTCAGGCCATGATCATTGGGACCTTAGGTGGTATTCTTGGACTTGTAGTTGGATTTGTACTTTCCAAACTAATAGATAATGTAGCCTTTGAAACCGAGGCATTACCTACCATTACGACTTATCCCATTAACTATAATGTGTGGTATTATGTAATCGGGATTTCCTTTGCTTTAATTTCCACTTTTGTTGCTGGTTGGCTACCTTCCAATAAAGCTAAACGCATAGACCCAGTGCGTATAATTCGGGGAACTTAACCAATATTCATGAATCTAGTTTTAGAAGCAAAAAACATCAATAAACATTTTTTAAAGCCTAGGGATTTTCATGTGCTCAAGGATATTTCATTTGGTGTAAAGTCGGGCGAATTTGTCTCCATTATGGGGAAGTCTGGATCGGGAAAGTCTACCTTGCTTTACATTCTTTCCACTATGGATACCGACTATACGGGGGAACTATATCTAAACAACACCTTAATTTCAGGACAAAAGCATCAGCAGTTATCACGAATCCGTAATAAACATATCGGCTTTGTATTCCAGTTTCATTATTTGCTGTCGGAGTTTAGTGTACTTGAGAATGTAATGCTGCCCGCCAAGAAACTGGCAGAAAAGTCCTTGGCCGAAATTGAACACGACGCCATGCAAAAATTAATAATGTTGGACATAGAAAAATTGGCCCATCAACGTGCTTCAAGGATATCGGGTGGTGAAAAACAACGGGTGGCCATTGCAAGGGCGTTAATAAACAATCCTGTTATTCTAATGGGCGACGAACCTACTGGGAATTTGGATAGCCATAATTCCGAAAACGTCTTCAGTATATTTAAACGGCTAAAGGAGGAGGAAGGGCTTTCCCTTTTGATCGTGACCCATGACGAGGACTTTGCCAAACGAACCGATCGGATCATCCAGATGGAGGACGGGCGTATTTTGGAATAAACGTCTTTAATTAAATCCTAAACAATTGGTAAATGGTCTATCTAAAATCATTGGGGTGCGGATGTTTCCAAGGTGCACGATAATCCCTTTGCAAGAGTGCCGTTGCTTCCGCATCATTTACAACGATTATATTTTTAGGATCGTAGATCAACGGTCTTCCTGTCTTCATTGCCAAATTGGCCAAAATGCAACTGGCAGTAGACACATGCCCTTCACGGATATCGGCAACAGGCAAAGTTCCTTTGTCAATGGCAGCAAGGAAATCCAACATATGTAATCTGGTGGCCGGTGCTGCGTTCAATTCTATATCTTTTTCGGTAAGGTCTTCGGGATATTTTTCTTTTTCATAAACAACATCCAAATGTATTTTTTCTCCCTCCCCATGCGGAACAAAATCTGCTCTCATAGTACTACCGGACAAAGTTCCCTTCTCTCCATAAAGTTTAAAGGACCATGGGTAATCTGGATCCGCAGGGGTTCCCCAGCTCCTATGTTGCCATACGCAATTGAGCTCCTCATATTCAAATATGGCAGTTTGGGTATCGGCAATATTGGATTTACCACCTTTTTGGACATAGATTCCCCCGGTAGAACTAATCCTTTTGGGCCAATCCAGCTCTAGCATCCACCGAACGGTATCGAACATATGCACGCACATATCGCCCATGATGCCATTGCCGTATTCCATAAAGGTCCGCCACCAACGTCTGTGGGGAATTCCGTCATAAGGTCTTAAGGGTGCTGGACCGGTCCACATTTCGTAATCCAAAAAATCAGGAACACTTTCTATTGGAGGATTGCCGTTGGCACGCATATGGTAATAACAACACATTTCCACATGGGAAATTTTCCCCAAAAGGCCCGCGTCCACAATATTTTTTTTGGCATCAATAAGGTGGGGAGTACTTTTGCGCTGGGTTCCCACTTGAACAACCCTGTTGTATTTTCTGGCGGCAGCCACCATGGCCTCTCCTTCAATAACATCAACACTTATAGGCTTTTGTACATAAACATGGGCTCCGGATTTTAAGGCCTCTATGGCTTGTAGTGCATGCCAATGATCCGGGGTGCCAATAAGCACAACGTCCAGATCTTTTTCGGCAAGCATTTTTCTGTAATCCCTATAGGTTCTGGGAGCTTTTCCCGAAGTTTGTCTAAGCTGTATGAGATTTGCAGCCTCTTTGAGTAAACGTTCATCCACATCACAAATGGATACAACATTTACTTTGGTCACCTGCATAAGCCTAAAGAGGTCACTTTTTCCGTACCATCCCGTACCGATCAGTCCAACACGTAGCGGTTTATCACGGTAGATTAGTTCCATACCATAGGATCCAAAGGAGGAAAGTGCTAAAGATGCCGCAGCCCCTTTTAAAAAGTGTCTTCTATTGATGTTAAAAATTTTGGTGTCCATGGATGAGTGATTTTTTGGTCGGTTTTTTTAATGGTTCCCAAAAAGTACAAAATATCTATCCTCAGAGGGTAAAATTTTTTAAATATCTCAAAATAAGCCATCCTTTGGAATTGGTACTCAGCTTTTCTGTTGCCCCTTTATTTGGTTCATGATATCTTCCATCATCTCCACTTGTATTTGTTGAATGTTTAAAAGTTCTTGTTGTTGATGAATTATAAGGTGGTCCAACTTCTCGTGTAATATTCTAATTTCCAATTCGGCTTTTAAATTTACCATATAATCCTGCTTGGAACGTTCCCTATCCTTTTCCTCCTGTCTATTTTGGCTCATCATGATCACTGGGGCTTGTAAAGCTGCCAAACAGGATAAAATTAAATTTAAAAGGATAAAAGGGTAGGGGTCAAATCCTTTGTCCAAAAGGAAGACAATATTGATGACCATCCAAATAAAAATAAAAATGCCAAAAATGATTATGAATCTCCAACTTCCGCCGAAGGTAGCTACTTTATCTGCCAGGCGTTGCCCAAAAGAGTATTCTGTCGATTTATCCAATACTTCCCTTTGGGTGGTTATTATTTTTTCCTGCTGGATCGTCTTTAGTACATCTTCCTCCAGCGTGGACAATTCCCCTACTTCATGAATAAGATATTCTGCCAAATATTTTTGACGATATGAATTGAGTTCGGAAACGGCAATGGATTTTTTTGGGTTTATTTCCGGATGCTCTTTATGGATAAGATCCATAACGGATTTTCTAATTGTTTTTACCGGAATTTGTTCGCTTATCGGATATTCTTTAAGGGAGATGGCGCTTACAAAGGTTTTCATGAGGATGGTATTTTATATTTCTAAATGTAATATATTTTCTACCGGATTTAAACTTATAGTTCTTCTTTTACCACTACCTTTAAGTAAGATTTACGTTCCCCAATAATGATTCAATGAAGAAAAAATTAAATCAACTGGAAGCCACGGCCATATGTGGTAACGACATTAGCTCCTCCTGTTTATATGTTTCGGCTTTGGCCATTGTTTATTCAGGACAGTACGCCTGGATTTCTCTTTTGGTAGTGGCTCTGGTGTTATTTCTTTTTAGAAAAATATATGGCGAGGTGGTGGGGGCGTTACCTTTGAACGGTGGTGCCTATAATGCCCTGTTGAATACTACTAAAAAGTCTACCGCATCGCTTGCGGCCGCATTGAACGTTCTGTCCTATATGGCCACGGCGGTGATTTCGGCTAGTGAGGCAATAAAATATGCCCACAGTATATGGAATTTTATTCCTGTTTTACCTGTAACAATAGTCTTGATGTTTTGTTTTATGGCCTTGGTTATCATTGGAATTGGTGAATCTTCCAAGGTGGCAATAGTTATTTTTCTATTTCATCTAATTTCATTGACCTTGTTATGCGCTTTCTGTATAGTGTTTTTTGCTGAAAATGGTTTTGAAACCCTGTTGTTAAACTATAAGGTTCCGGTAGAGGGTAGTATTTTTAGCGCTTTGTTTTTAGGATTTTCTGCAGCGATGTTGGGGATTAGTGGCTTTGAAAGTTCGGCCAATTATGTTGAGGAGCAAAAGGCAGGTGTTTTTCCAAAGACCTTGCGCAATATGTGGGTGGTGGTTACTGTATTTAATCCCTTGATCGCATTTCTTGCCCTCGCCATTATCCCACTTCATTTAATTGAATCCAATCAAGATGCCCTGCTTTCCCATATGGCGAATGTATCCGGGGGTAATTGGCTTTCCGTTCTGGTGGGCATTGATGCTACATTGGTGCTAAGCGGGGCCGTACTTACCTCTTTTGTTGGAGTGGGTGGACTTATGGAGCGCATGGCATTGGATCGTATTCTACCCAAATTTTTATTGAAGAAAAACAAGGCCGGTAGTTCCTATATGATCTTTTTGCTCTTCTTTATACTTTGTGTGTCCATATTATTGGCTACCAAAGGAAATTTGGCAAAATTGGCCGGAGTTTATACCATAGCCTTTTTATCGGTAATGGTATTGTTTGGATTGGGAAACATGATGCTTAAAATAAATAGGGCCAAATTACCACGACCGGAAAAGTCAAGTTGGTTGGGCCTAACGGTAGCCATTCTAGCTGTTATAGCAGCTATGTTGGGGAATATTATTCTTAACCCTTCTTATTTGGCCATATTTACTGAATATCTTATACCTACACTTATTGTGGTCTTTTTTATGTTATATCGCACCTTTATTTTTAAGGTATTTTTGGATGTTCTAAGCTATATTTTTCCAGACAAGGGTCAATTGTTCAAAACCTTGCACCGCGGCACAGGAAAATTACTGGCTACAATTAACAAACAACAATTTGTTTTTTTTACCAATCATGATGATGTGGCCACCTTAAACAAGGTAATGCTCTATATTAAAAATAATGAGCCCACAAGAATACTTAAAATTGTAGCCGTAGTAGATGAAAAACACAAGGTAGTGCCTAATTTAAAGAAGGATATAGAAGTTTTGGATAGGGCCTATCCAGATATTCATATCCAATTTGTTGAAGAGGCGGGAGTGTTTGGTCCAGAAAAAATCAAGGAATTGTCCTTGCGCTGGGGAATACCCACTAACTTTATGTTTATAGGTTCCCCTGGGGATAAATTTCCCTATAAAATCCAGGAATTAGGTGATGTAAGGCTCATTATTTAAGGCAGCTCCCTTCAAAGTTATGGTAATTATACCCTCTGTCCTTTTAAGTTTTTGTAAATTTATATGGAGCTTAGTAGATATTAGTAGATCTAGGTTTAAGAGATGTGTAGGTGCATTGATTGTTGATTGATAAACAGAAATTAATTATGAGTATAATATCAGAAAATGTAATTCCCGGCAATCATGGGAAAGTCTTTGGAACAAATGCAAAAGAAGTAAATGACCTAAAACGAATAGAGGAGAACTTGTTAAAAATAGATGGTCTTAAAAATGTAATTTTTAATGATAGTTATCCGGTCGAGTTTACAGTGCATACAACGAAGATGGTGGAAATAAAGCAAATTGAAAAGATGGTTAGGGGATTAGGGTTTCATGCCATTCCCAAGGGCTTGTTTGCATTATAAGGATATAGAAAAACAGGTTTTATTTCTTATTTGTGGTTTGTTTTCTATTGGTCGCTGCTCTTCTTTCAATTTTATCCAATCCGTAGTCTATATACAGTTTAATAATGGCAGCAACGGACCAAGCTTGATGAATGCATCCTTTTCCTTCCATTGGTTCGCTACCGTTAAAAATTTCGGAAATGCAGTGTATGCCATTTTGGAAATAGAAATGCTCTTTTAATTGTTCCAATTCGGAAAGTACCTTTTTTTTATTCTTCAAGGAAGTCCCATATATTTTGAAATACGATTCAAAATATTCATACAGTAAAAAGGGCCATGCGGTTCCCTGATGATAGGCATGGTCACGTGACCATTGATTGCCTTCATAAAGGGGTTTAAATTCTGGATCGTTCGGGTCTAACGTACGTAGCCCATATGGGGTGTAAAGTTTTTGTTCAACGGCCTTAAAAATCGACTTCTGTTGGTCAAGATCAAAAACGGTGAAGGGTAGGCTCAAGCAATATATTTGATTGGGACGAAAGGTGTTGTCCTGTGAAACCCCGGGTACTATTACATCGTATAAAGTGCCTTGGGGATTGGTGAAATATTTCGTAAAATTGGATTCGAACAGGACAATTAAATTTAAATAATAGGGTTCAATTTCGACTTCGAGGACACTACAGAAACTCTCATAAATCTTGAGCGCATTATACCAAAGCGCATTGACCTCTACCGGACAACCTATTCTTGGGGTAATGACCTTTCCGCCTACTATGGCGTCCATCCATGTAAGTTGAACATTGGACTCCCCTCCAGAAATAAACCCTTCCTCGGTAATATGGATATTGTAACGGGCCCCGGAAATATGCTGGTCCAATATATTCTTCAATATGGCCATATGACTTTTTAGGAAAGGGATATCGTTGAATTTTTGATGGTAATCATGGGTGGCAACAAAGAGCCAAAGTGTGGCGTCCATGGTATTATAATGAACAGGATCTTTGGCGTTATCGGGAAATCGGTCTGGTATCATTCCCTGATCTACACTATTGAAAAAGGTGTTCAAGATAGACTTGGACAAGGCTTTTTTGCCAGTAGCTATGGTTAAACCACGCATAGCGATCATGGTATCCCTTCCCCAATCCGTAAACCAGTGATAGCCTGCAATTATGGACATGCTTTTGGTAGACTTTCTGCGGACCAAAAATTGCTCCCCCGAAACCATAAGGTCTTCTAAAAATCCGTCCGGAAGCTTTTTATTTTTCGATTTTGGTTTTTTGTTGGCAAGGGTTATAAATTGATTAAATCCTTTGTCCACCATGTCTTCTTCAACTGTAAAATACAAGCTAAGATTTTCTCCGGGCAACAGCTCGTGCACAAGATATCCAATTCTATAATAATCGCAAAGGGAGCCTAGCCCTCGGGCCTTTCCTTTTGGAAGTGTAATATTTTTAAACCAACAACGGTCTTCAATATACCGTCCCGCGGTCCAACCTGTAAAAACGGGTTGACTTCCATATTTCGGGAAAGTTTTTAAGTGCTCCTCATTGAACTCCGTAAAGAAATCATAACACATAGCCTCGTGAAAGGTGGTATGAAAGTCGTTGTAAGCGTAGAGTGGATGCAGTTCCAAAACCAATGGAGTTTTTCCATTGTTGGTATAGGTCACCACAGTGGTATTGGACCCAGGTACCATTTGTATATTTTTAGATAAATTCCACTCCAGGTCTGCAAATTGCCAAGTTGGACTAGGGCTAACATCAAAATTCTTTAAATAATGGCCTCCATCGGGGAAAACCACCTTTGGATATTGATTGGTGGATAAATTATGATATTGTCCATTTAAAAGAATACGTTCTTCAATTTTTGCTACTACCACCATTCGATCTGTAGGGGGTTCAAAAGCGGCCACCAAAAGGCCATGGTATTGTCTCGTATTGGCCCCGTTAACGGCTCCAGAGGCATATCCGCCCAGGCCGTTGGTAGCTAACCATTCCTTTTTAAATAGATCTTCCAAATTAAGATTATATTTCTTCCATTAAATTAGCAACCAAAGCGGTCCATCCGGTTTGGTGAGAAGCTCCAACACCTCTACCACTATCTCCATGAAAATACTCGTAAAATAGTATTAGGTCCTTAAAATGCGGGTCTTGGTACTTTTCTTGGTGCAAAATGTGAATAGGCCTGTTGCCATCGGAATCCTTTTCAAAAAGTTTAATCAACCTTTTACCAATTTCATCACTAATGTCCTTTAAATTCATTTCATTGCCGTTTCCGGTTGGGTAGGTGAATTTTAACGTGTTCCCAAAATAGCTGTGATATTCCCTTAGGGAATTAATAAATAAATAATTCATCGGCATCCAAATAGGCCCGCGCCAGTTGGAGTTCCCGCCAAAAAGTCCGGTGGTAGATTCTGAAGGTTCATAATTTATCCCATATGTAGTACCATCTATCTGAATGGTATAAGGATTTTCATGTACTTTGGACAAGGAACGGATACCATACTGGGAAAGAAATTCCTTTTCGTCCAAAATGCTTCCAATTAACTTCTGTAAACGCTCTTTTGGCACCAAGGACAATAGTACATCCTTGTCCTCAGAGTATTCCTCCATTACTTGGTATTTGGCATTCTCTATCCGGTGTCTGCGAAACCACTCCATACTTTTTCTAAATCTCGGAAGTTTGTCCAAATATTCCTTTTTGATGTTCAATACCGCTGTAAGCGATAACAAACCGGAAATGGAGCGTACCTTAATGGGAATGGATTCCCCATGGGGAAGGATTAACTTGTCATAGAAAAAACCTTCGCTTTCATCCCACGACCCGTTATAATCCTGACTGATATTATTTAAGGCTTCAGCTATAAAGACAAAATGGCCAAAGTACTTCATGGTCATATCCTCAAAAGAGATGTCTTCCAAGGCTATTTCAAGGGCCATTTCCAACATGTTAAGGCAGTACAAGGCCATCCATGAGGTTCCGTCTACCTGCTCCAAGATCCCGCCTCCTGGAATATCACGACTACGGTCAAAGACACCAATATTATCCAGGCCTAGAAATCCTCCTTCAAAAACATTGTTTTCAAGACTATCTTCCCTATTTACCCACCATGTAAAATTAAGGGCCAATTTGTTGAACATTCGTTTTAAAAAATTGAGATCACCTTTGCCGGTCTTCTTTTTTTCCAATTGATAAACCTGTAGGGAGGCCCATGCTTGGACAGGTGGATTTACATCACTAAAATTCCATTCATAGGCCGGAATCTGACCATTTGGTGCCATGTACCATTCCTTGGTAAACAATAGTAATTGTTCTTTGGCAAAATTGGGGTCTACAAGCGCTAGGCTAACACAATGAAATGCAGTATCCCAGGCCGCAAACCAGGGATATTCCCATTTGTCGGGCATGGCAATAATATCATGGTTTCTCAGTGTTTTCCATTCTCGATTTCTCCCTAAATGCCGGTCATTTGGTGGAGGCATTTCTTTATGGTCTCCGTTCAACCACCTTTCCACTTCGTAATTATAATATTGTTTGGACCATAAAAGTCCTGCAATAGCTTGTCTTTGAATCTCTTTGGCTTCTTTGGGGACTGATTTAAAAGTATCATCCAGGAATTCTCGGGATTCTTGGATTCTTTTTTCAAAGGTGATATCGAATCCCTTATCGAATGGGGTCTCTAAAGAGGAGGATGTCAACCTCAATTTAATTGTTTTGGTTTCCCCACCCTTAAGATTCATCTCGTATAAGGGTGCAAATTTGGTACCTTGATTAATTTTGGAAATTATGGTAAAATCGTTGTTTACCACAGAATTATGAAAAAGATCTTTTTTGAAGGGATGATCATTGGGTTGGGCGTACACCTTTTCCATATTGGTCTCATTCTCGGTAAATAATAAACGGGAAGGTTCTTCAAAATAGAGGTTGTAATTGCCTACATAAACATGGTCAATAGAGACAAAAGTTTGTCCTTTATGAATTTGCTTTTTAATGATGGGTTTTTGCGGCATACCCACAAAACTCCATAAGTTACGGGTCCAAAGGGTAGGTAGAACATGAATCGCTGCTGTTTCGGCACTTCTATTGAAAATAGATATTTTTATCAGAATATCTTCATTGTCCGCCTTGGCATATTCGGTAAAGACATCAAAGTATTCGTTGTTTTCGAAGATTCCGGTATCCAATAGTTCGTACTCCAATTCGTTTTTGCCACGCCTTTTGTTTTCCTCCACAAGGTCTTTGTATGGAAATTCATTCTGGGGATATTTATATAGATGCTTCATATAGGAATGGGTGGGAGTATTCTCTAAATAATAATACAATTCCTTAACATCCTCCCCGTGGTTACCTTGCGGCCCAGTTAAACCAAAAAGTCGCTCCTTTAAAATACCATCCTTACCGTTCCACAAGGTAATTCCAAAGCATATATTGGAATAACGGTCAGAGATACCGGCAATACCGTCTTCCCCCCATCTATAAGCTCTACTTCTGGCATCTTCATGGGAAAAGTAATTCCAGGCATCTCCCTCAGGACTATAATCTTCCCGAACTGTCCCCCATTGTCGTTCACTTAAATAAGGCCCCCATTTAAGCCAATCTTTAGCCTTGGATCGATTATCGTCCAACCGCTTTTGTTCTTTTGTTGTTTTATTTTTAGTCATTTAATTATTACAGTATAAATAGCATAAGGCTGCAAAACAATGGTTGGTAGTTTGCTATGGCTCCTTAAAATGCACAATTAAAGATAGTATATGTTGGAGACATAATGACCAACATCAGCTTATGGTTTTATAAATTATTTTAAGGTGGACAAATTGCCAATCTTTCTTAACACTGTTAAAGAAAAGGTGAATTAAGTGTTCCGAAAATAGCGTCCAATGAAGTATTGGCACCCCGGGATGTTAGCTATTTAAAATAAAGATCATGTAGGGGCTATTGCCGTAGTTTCCTTTAGCAATACCTATATTATTCCTTTCTGTGGTAAGGTCTTATTATTAGGCCCAAAGGTCTGTCATAGGTAAAGTAATTGGACATCCAATCCATGAAGGCCACCACTTTGTTTCTGTAACCCACCAAGGACATAATATGGATCAACATCCATACGATCCAAGCAAATGTTCCATGAAATTTCCATTTCGGTAAATCTACCACGGCCTTCTTTCTGCCTACCGTGGCCATAACCCCTTTGTCATGATAAACAAAAGGCTGTAGGGGTTGGTTGTTGATTAAATTTAGGATGTTCCTTGCCAATTGTTCACCTTGTCGTTGGGCTACTGGGGCCAACATAGGTAGGCCTTTGGGGTTTTTCGAATCAATGTGGGCAGCGACATCACCAATTGCAAAAACATTTGTTGTATTCAAAACCCTATTAAATTCATCCACTGAAATTCGATTTCCATGTAGCATATTTTCATTGGCCAATCCCTCAATTGGGGCACCTTTTACACCAGCGGTCCAAATTACGGTTTTGGTCAAAAAAGAAGTGCCATCGGCCAATATGATCGTACTACCGTCATAACCTTTTACGAGGGTTTTAAGATGTACCTGTACCCCCAAATTCTGTAAATATTCCAGGCTTTTGGCCGAGGCTTGTTCGGACATGGCCGAAAGCAGTTTTGATTCTGCTTCATATAGGTTAATCGACATTTTGCTTAGGTCAAGATCAGGAAAGTCCTTTGGCAATACGTAGCGTTTCATCTCTGCCAGGGCACCCGCAAGTTCTATTCCAGCAGGACCTCCTCCGATAATGGCAATATTCATAATTTCCTCTAGGGGTTCCCCTTCAGTATTTGCCAATGCTTTTTCTAAATTTTGAAAGATGAAACTCCTCATGTTCAGGGCATCCGGTATTGATTTTAAAGTCAATAATTTATCCTTAACAGGTTCAAAATCGAAAAAATTGTTTTGACTTCCCGTGGCTATGACCAAGAAATCATAGGACACTGGTCCTATGGAAGTCAGTAATTGATTTTTCTTTTGGTCCAAAGAGGTCACTTCTGCCATTCTGAAGGCGATATTCTCGTTTTTTCTAAAGATTCTCCGCACTGGATAAGCAATACTATCTGGTTCCAACCCCCCGGTCGCTACTTGATACATAAGTGGCTGAAAGTTGTGATAGTTATGTTTATCGATCAGAAGGACATTTACTTTTTTATTTTTAAAGGCCTTGGCAATGGCTATACCACCAAATCCAGCTCCAATAATTACTATTTTGGGATCATTATTGTTTTTCATTTGTCCTGTAGGTGTAAAATATGAAGTAATCGGTGGGCGATCGGGGCAAAAATTACGGCAAAAATACCTAGAAAAGCTATTCCACTGTACAAGGCGTAAAATGACGAAAATAGTTTGGCCGCATCGGTTTTCATTTCGTTTACAGGCCCCATTCCCGTCAGAATCATGGATGCATTGTAGAAGGAATCAATTATAGGCAAATTGCTAAAATAATGATAGCATATGGTGCCGATACCCAGTGAAAAAATAATTAATATGGAGGAGAAAAGGAAGTAGGTGATTACCCTAATTATAAATTTACCAAATGGCAAAATTGGGAACGATCTATGTTCAAGTTGTACGTACATGCTATAAGTGATTTCAATTTTATAGGGTTACTTTAAAAGTACGGTTTATACTTTAAATCCAAGTGTCCTACAAGAAATATCGTCCCAGGAATTAGTTAAACTATATTAAAATTTTATTCACTAATGTTTAACACCTTTTTAACCTGACAATGACCTTATAATCAACGCTATTGGCATTTTTTTTGTGGCAATTAATCCAAAAAAAGGAAGTTTAATTTTAAATTAATTCAGATGAAAAAATTTGTGTTAGCCCTTTTGCTGGGTTTTATGGTGGCCGGATGCCAAGCACAGAACGACCAAAGGAAATCCAACGATGATATGGCAGAAAAGAAAACGGACAGTCTTACTGTGGATAAACCGAAAATAAGCTGGAAGGTGGATAAAAAATATGACGAAGAGGGAAATGTTATAGGCTATGACTCCATTTATTCCTACACCTATGACAACCTTAAGAACCTGCCCAAGGAGATGAATCTTGATAGTATTATGAATTCAATGAAGTTTTTTTCCCATGGCAATTTATCAACCTTTTTTGAAGATCGTGATTTAAGTCCCTTTTTTGACAAGGATTCGATTTTGAACGAAAGCCCATTTTTTGATGATTTCTTTGAAAGACAAGGCGCCAATAATTTTTCGGACATGCAGGAATTGTTCCAACAAATGGATTCACTTCAGAAAATGATGATGGAAAAACATCGGAATTTTAAACCGGATAAAATCGGGAGTAAATCTAAGATATAGGGAATGGTAAGAAATGGTGATAGGTAGGTAAAAGATATTATTTTTTGATGCAAGGTAATTTTGTCCCGGCTATTTTAGGAAAAAAATGAATATTTAACATAAACATGGTCATTCCGTAAAAATGTACATTGTACGTTTCCAAATTAATCTCTATCTTGACCTCCTGTTCTTGTCCTTAAGAATTTGTGACAAGGCACCATACATTTATTTTTAACCTTAAATACTAAACAAATTAATAAAGCCATGACCAATATAAGAAACAGTAGAAGAGATTTTGTTAAAAGCAGTGCCTTGGTATCAGGGGCATTGATTTTGCCTACCATGCAGATGAATGCTATGGTAAACGTAGCCAACGACAAGAAATTGAAGATAGCCTTGATAGGTTGTGGGGGTCGTGGTACAGGTGCTGCACAACAGGCCTTACAAGCAGATCCTAATGTAGAATTGGTGGCCATGGCAGATGCTTTTGAAGATCGGTTGCAGGGTAGTTTAATGAACCTGCAAAAGGAATTTGCAGGGACTAAAAAGGTCAATGTAGACAAGAAAAATCAGTTTGTTGGTTTTGATGGTGCTGAAAGGGCAATAGATTTGGCGGATGTAGTTATTTTGGCTACTCCTCCAGGATTTAGACCACAGCATTTTGAATATGCCGTTAATGCAGGAAAGCATGTGTTTATGGAAAAACCAGTGGCCACCGATGTTCCTGGAGTAAGGAAGGTATTGGCAGCGGCACAGGTAGCAAAGGATAAGAAATTAAATGTAGTAGTTGGACTTCAAAGACATTATCAGGATAGCTACTTGGCCGGGATACAACAAATTAAGGATAATAAGATCGGAAAAATTGTTTCTGGACAAGTGTATTGGAACAGTGGGGGAGTTTGGGTCAGGGAGAGACAGCCTGGACAGTCGGAACTTGAATACCAAATGCGAAACTGGTATTATTTTAATTGGTTATGTGGTGATCATATTTTGGAACAGCATATCCATAACATTGATGTCGCCAACTGGTTTATTGGAGAATATCCTGTTTCAGCCCAAGGGTTTGGAGGTAGACAAGTAAGAACAGGAAAGGATCATGGAGAGATATTTGATCATCATTTTGTAGAATACACCTATCCAAGTGGTGCGGTAATAGCGAGTCAATGTCGCCATATGCCAGAGACCATGAGCAGGGTAGCCGAAACTTTCCAAGGTACAAAAGGGACTATTGAAACTTACGGCGATAATGCTTTTATCAAGGATTACGATGGAGGAGAGATCTTTACCCACCGTGGTAAAGATGATCCAAATCCTTATCAAGTAGAACATATTAAACTTTTTGAATCTATCAGAAACAAGGGCGTAATCAGTAATGCGGAGAATGGTGCAATGAGTACCATGAGTGCCATAATAGGTAGGATGGCCACTTATTCTGGACAAGTAATTAAATGGGAGGAGGCAATGACTTCGAATATTGATCTTGCACCGGACAACCTGACTTGGGATTCACCGGCACCGGTTCAGCCTAATGCGGATGGTACGTATAACATACCAATTCCAGGGAAGACAGTTGTGATTTAAGCTTTAAATACAATAATAATTAATCCCAAACTTTCTTAGTTTATAGAAAGTTTGGGATTTTTTATGCGGCCCAAATAGCTGTAAATTAAATAAGGTCCACTACGATAACCTTTTTGTTTAGCGTTTTGGCCCTAATATTATTCAGTATCTTTTTTCTACTGTTTTCCACATCTTGGATTACAATGGTATATTTTTCTTTATCGAAGACTTTGGGAGAAAAGGTGTTTGTTGCCATTCGAATTGAATAAACCAGCTGTTGGTTTTGGTCAAAAATAGAAATTACAGGCCTAAGTTTGTCAGCCACCTTAATTGAAGGTAACCAAGCAATTGCTTTGCGACCATAATTATCTTCTTGTTTTATAGTGATGGGCCAGCCTGGAAATTGCTCATTTTTACTGCTCACAGGGTCGGCATATCTGGGCCAACAAGCCGTTGTTATGGTTCTTTCTTTTTTGTTGAAGGTTACCAAGCCATAACCAGTTGCCCTGTTGTGCACAATGGCGGGCTCAATTCCGGTGTCAAAAGGATTACCTACGGCATGGACAGATATTTTATTTCCAAATCCGTCCTCATGATCGCCAACATAGGAGGGATTTTCATAAGTATGTTCACCACTCTGTACTTCGGGCCAGAATCTCCTGGGCCAAATATTGTTCAATGCCGGTCCGGCAAAGGCGTAACCGCTGTCTGCATGTTGATCAACGCCGTATTGAATAAAACTTCCCAAATGTTGATCTCCGGCAATATGAAAGGCAAAACATTTTCGAATGGCCTTTACTGCCTTATCCCTTTCGTTTGCCGGCCAACCATTGGAATCCATATCCACCGTAGGGACATCGCCTAAAACGTACTCCCCTTTTTTTGGAATAGGCAGGGAGGGAACTACATCATCATTAAGGGCCGGTTTTGGCAGGGTGGCCACGGTGGCAAAATTGGTCTGCGAAAGCACCACTTTCATTGCTGCACCATTGTTCCAATCCTGGGTCCAATGATCAATAAAATCGTGCTGTCTTTTTCCTAAAAGTACGGCATCCAGATTTCGGTGTTGTTTTATATCGAATTCTTTGTTCTGTATCCACCCATTTCTCACTTGGGCCTCTGGAGGCAATATATGTTTTGGGGCGGACTTAAATTTTCGGTCCTCCAAAATGGCAAAACTTAGTCCGGCGTAGTTCCAAGAAGTATAATAAACGCCGATATTCTGTTGTACAGGGGTAGGGTCATAGGGATCAGGTAAATGGCTGGTCTGTGTAAATTGAACCATATTTACCCATTCTGCGGGCATTTTATATCCACCTGAATCCTGTGCCAACATACCATGTCCGTCACTGGTATCGGCCTTTTTTCCGCTTTCGCCCCATACATTACCATGGTACACGTCATGGTCATCAGGGATTATGGCACATGGTTTGTGTCTAAACTGTTCCCGATAAGACCATCCGAACATCATCCATTTTCGTAGATAATCCAGACATAGGTCGTCCAGGTCACCGTTGCGCTCCGCTCCAAATCCACCCGTGCCTTCGTAAAATTGGTCTCCCAAGAAAAGTACCAAATCAGGATTTAATTTGGATACATTTTCTTGAACGTCGTTATCGGGAAAGCCATAGTGGAAATTACAACTGAAAACTGCGGCGGAAACAGCATCCTTATCCATTGGTTCCTGGGCTATGGTGCCGTCATAGGTGTATTGATGGGTTTCGTTTTTTAGGGGAATTTCCACCAAAATTCGATAGGGGATATCAGAATTAGCGGTCCAATTATTCAATTCAAAATTTACTGCCCTGCCTATATGTTCAATTTTGGTGTTTATTTTGGTCTTCCAAATTCCCTGTTCCTTGAGTTGAAAGTTTACCGAATGTTCCTTTATATCTTCTATGGGTGCTAACTGTGCGGTGAGTTTTAGCTTATTGTTGTGGAGGGTGTATTGGGCAAAACAAATAGGGCCGTATAAATTGTCTTTATTGGAAACAAGCTTATCAGCAGAGATGCTCCAATTGGAAAATCCCGCTGAAGATTGGGATGCATGGCTCTTAGGTGTTTTTAAATCAGCGAGCAGGGCAAAATTGCCTTCAACACTTTTACCATCAACAATAATGTCAGCTTGGGCATGTATTAGTTGATCTGTTTTTGGATCTAGTACCAAAACCTTTAATTGGTATTTATTTTCAGAAGGCCTAAACGCTGCCACCAAATTGTAGTTGTTCGGTATCTGTGAAAGCTTAGTTTCGAAGGTTTGCTCCCCCACCTGTAAATTTCCAGTGGGGTTAAGGCCAATGTCCAGTCCCTTACCGAAAACAGCCGCAGATCTATAATCTTCAAAGGGGCCTTTACATCCTAATCTTATACCCAAACAACCAAGATCGGTTGGTGCAATATTTTTATTCAATAGGTTTATTTCCACGCTCACCGTCAAAGGTGACAAATCATTTGTTTTTTGAACGGTTAGAAGTTGAAGGTTTCTATTTTCTGCCGTAATGTTACAAACGACCGACCCATTTATAAGTCGCCAATCCTGCAACCGATTTCCCCAATATTCCGGCCCCACCCATTTCATATCGGGCCAGTTGTGCCAATTGCTTTTAAAATCTATGTTTTCCAACGATTTTACTTGGCCCACTATTCCAAATGGGAATGCCGAAGCGGAAAAGCTGGGCAATAGGGTTCCCAGGGCAATGGTCTTTATATATTTTCTTCTGTCCATGTTGTATTTATTCTGTTGGGGGTAAATGCATTATTACTGCATCCAAGTCTAAAAATAGATAAAAAAAATGGTTTGAAATGGGAACCTAAGTTGCACCAAAACAAACCATTTATTAACTGCATTTCACTAGTTTACCCTATTCCTTAATTTTCGTATACGGAATTTTCATTTTTATTTCCCAGGTACCTGAATCGTTTATCTTTATTCCCCATCGGATATAGGCTCTATTCATTATCTCTCCCGTGTCTGGGTCCAAATATGGAGTCCAATCCTTGGGTCCGTTATCCGCTTCAAAAGCTTCGGTGTCTACTGTAAAGGCATCATCTGTGGTGAGGTAATACATTAAATAGGAGTTGGTTCCCGTAGCATATGTTCTTCCGTACTGAGGAAACGGTGGTGCAGGTAAGGAGAATGTAGAACCAGTTGCATCCACTTCCGTATCTATGGAATTGTCATGATAGTTTTGTAGGAAAGTTGACCCGGATGGATAGAACACAACCTTTTCAGGGTTCAACGGTTTATCGTAGCTGTCTGCAATGATCATTTTTACTTTTACTCCCAAAGCGGGTTCCTCACTTACTTTGGTTACCGTGATGTACGGATGGGTACCATCCAGAACACTGGGGACACCATTATCAAAATCATTCATGATCGTAGACGTGTAAGCAATGTCATAAGCACCGCCCCCTTTGCCCAATTGCAGTCTTGAACGCATTTCCGTTGGGAATTCAACCGGTTGAAAATCATCCAATTTTACTATTACAAAGTCATCCAATTGACGCTCTCCCCTTACGTTGGTAGCTTTAACGTTAACCTTGTAAATGTCATTATTGGTTACGAACTTACTCGCCTGGGTAAAGGCCAACTGTCCGCTCACTTCATTTATCATGATGGTCGGAAAGTCTCCCAATTCCAACTTTTCTTCAACCAAGGCCAAGGTGGTGTCGGTTTCTGCATTAAAGGCGGCCTTCCATGTTAATAGTTCATATTCATCGAACAAATCGTTGGTAGGGTTGCCCTGGGCATCCGTGATACTCGTAATCTCCCATTTTAAAGGATAGGTAGATCCTTCTATGGCCGGTGCAGCCCCAACTTTAAACACCCCACGTGGAACAGCAATAGTGTCTTCCAAGGCGTGGATGTTATCACTTATATAACCCACTTCCGGTGGCTGACAAGATGCAACCATTACGATAATGATCAGTATGGAATAAAATATATTTTTCATCTTTTTATTTTTATGGTTTGTATTAGTCCCTTTCGAAATTGAATAAAGTATGGTTTCCCTGTAGGACATGAATAACGCCATTGGTTGAGATTAAATTGGAAGTTTTCACTACCACCTTATCATCATCCTCAATATTATCCCATTCATCCCAATCATCACCTTGTTTAAATGTGAAATACACATATTCGGGTTTGGAGTCCAGCTCCCCATTATATTGATCTGTTGATTCCAAGGAAATTCTTTTTTGTTCGCCATTCAGTGCGGTATAGATTCCTCCTTGATCTTTGGTCATGTTTTCCCTTCTAATTTTTCCGGAAAAAATATATCCTCCCATATACTTGGTAAGGGTATCCGTTGGAATATCGTTTACGGTATATTCTGCCAATGGGTCTATCTCCCTCATATCGGTGAGTACAGCACTCACATAATTCTTTATGGAAAGATTATTGGGAGCAAATATGGTGTTGTTTCCGTTTACCAAATCGGCCATTCCTGCCCTTTCAATAAGAATTGCCAAGGTATCCAACTGACTGTGTGATTTGAAAAATTCCATGGTGGTAGTTCCTACCTCTGGACTGCTAATACCACCATCTACAAGGTAGTTTCCATCCTTATCACAGGAATATAGAACTACTATGGCTGTTAGTATAATTATTATTTTTTTCATCGTGATTGTTTTTTGTTCTAAAAATTAGTCTACAATTTACCTCTCCAATATTCTGTTTGTAGAATCGAAGGATTCCTTGATATTACGGCAGGAAGGACAGGCCAAAAATATCCTTTTTTGGCATTTCTTGCTTGGTTTACCCATGGCACTCCATCGTAATAATCCATTCGGATTCTATCATAACCAGATTGGGCTTCACCTACAAATTCAATGGCGCGCTCATCAAATATGGCCTTCATTAGGGATTCACGGTCTGTTCCTCCAGTATAATCTGGTACATTGGCTTTGCTTCTTATAGTATTCAAATCAGCAATTGCAGGTCCGGAAAGATCTTTTCTGGCATTGGCCTCTGCTCTTAATAAATACATATCGGCCAACCTAAATATTAAGATATTGGATTCTGAAAACTGGGCATAGGCATCTTCGGAAGCTTCATCTTGTGCCGAATGCGAATACTTCTGAAGGTAGGAGTAATCTGCATTGGTCCCATATTCATAAAAGAATAGATCTTTACGAACATCATTGGCTCTATCCGCATCTGTGGCCATCATTTCATTGCCATAGAAATCCGGATCCATATAAGGGCTTATTCCTGTATTAACACTTTGCCAAACAGGGTAATTTAAGGTAAGTCCGGTATGGTTGTCGTCATATTGAAGCAATCTAAAAGATTCGTTCATGTCCGCGCTGATATTAATTTCGAATAAGCCTGTCTTGGATTGCCCAATACACATTTCATCAAAACCATCTTTTCCTTCGTTCACATAATCAATTAAACTGGCTCCACTATTATTGATAACCGATGTGGTAGCGTCAATGGCTTGCTGTAACATCTCGGGATTGTCATTGTCCCTTCCGGCATACCAAAGGGAAATATGGGCCTTAAGAGCTTCTGCACTTGCCTTATTGGCGGTTATGGCCCAATTGGAAGCTCCGGGAGTGGAGTACTGCAATAATCCAATGGATTTATTAACGGCTTCCAACGCATAATCCAAAACCTCAAGTTCATCTACTCTTGCATTTTCAACAATGTAGCCGTCTTCTGAAATAAGCTGATCGGAACTTTCTATGGATTGTTCTACTATAGGCACATCTCCCCAGATACGGGCCATGTAGAAATAGGTCAAGGATCTAATGAAGGCAGCTTCCCCTATAAGACGATCTTTTTCAGCTTGGGAATCGAACATATCCACGGGCATATCTACAATATATTGTTCAATGGTGTAGGCCCAATTGGCTGCCCTATAGAAGTTTTTCCAGTTCATGGAAGCATCGCGGTAAGCCAAAACGTAATTACCACTACCTTCAATATAGTTTACGATCCAATTGCGACTGTTCATAAAGGTCATCCCGGTCCATTCTCCCCAATAAAGGAAGTTGGATTGGGTCATAATAGCCTCTTTAAATAGGCCATAAGCACCAGCAACGGCTTGTTCGGCGTTCGCCTGGCTATCCCAAAAAACATCGGGATGGGTAATGCTTATTGGTTCCTGGTCCAGTAAATCAGAGCAACTTGCGGCACTAAATAGGCACAAGACCATGATATATATTTTAAAACTCTTCATCTGTTTCATAGTTTTATTATTAAAATTTTGTGTCGATTCCAATAGTGATTGTCCTTGCCTGTGGATATCCGTTTCCGTAAGTATGTCCTTTGGCATCTACCATGGAGGCGTCTACAACTTTTTTAGATCGTTGCCATTGGTACGGGTTTAACATTGCTCCGTAGATTCTTAAACGCGATAATCCAATGTTCTTCATGAAGTTATCGTTCTGGTCAAAAGTGTATCCAATGGAAGCATTGTTAACTTTCCAGTAATCACCACTTTCTATCCAAAGGGTCTGATTGTCCCTGAAACCGTAAAATGCTCCAAGTGTTGGACTCTGTGGGTACATGGCAGGAAAGTCTACTCCTGCAGCACCGTCACCAGGCTGTTGCCAGAAGGTATATTCACTCAGATCGGCAAGTCCTCTTCTTGCCCAATCATCACCACCTCTATCGTAGCTATCCATATAACTGTTTAACACGGTATTCTTTATATCGGCACCAAAGGAGAATTGACTATAGGCCTGGAAGTACCATTTCTTGTATTGCAAGTTAATGTTGAAAGAACCTGTAATATCGGGAATAGGAGAGTAGTCCGTGGTCAATTTTAGATCGTGCTCCTCATTAAGTAAGTAATCCCCGTTAAGATCTTGCCATATCGGAAAACCGGGGCGGATGCTGGCCCAAGCTGATTTTCCTTGCAAAGGTTCTCCAGTAAATGGATTTACAGGCAATTGATCTAGATCATCAATGATATAATCGTTAATGAACATCTTGTAAAGGTTAAGTGGACGTCCTACCACATAACCATAATCGCCACCTATATAATCCTGGTTGCCATTGGGCAATTTGGAAACATAGTTTTTGTTTTGGGCAAAACCAGCGGACAATTCCAAACGAAGGTCATTGGTTCTAGGGAAAACATGATAACGGATCATTGACTCCCAACCATAGTTTAATACACCCGCTACGTTGGTAGGAGCTGAGTTGTACCCAGAATAGGCAGGGAAGGCAACGTCAAAAAAGAGTTTGTCGGTACTTTTATTATAAGCGTCAAACGCCAAACTTACCCTTCTGTTGAACATATCCAGGTCAAAACCAATATTCCACTGTTCGGTTTCTTCCCAAGAAAGGGAAGCATTCCCAATTTGGTCGTAATTTGGAATAACCCCGGTTACACCACCGTAACTGGAAACATTCATTTGGTTGGTCCAATAGGGGTTTCCACCATAACCTAAATTGTATTTGCCAAATCTCAGGTAGTTTTCCGGGAATTGCTTCCCGTTGATACCCCAGCTACCTCTAACCTTTAAATAATCTATAAAACTGGAAATATGGGGTTTAAGAAAAGGCTCATCAGAGATAACCCAACCGGCATTTAGGGAAGGGAATTTTGCCCATCTTACGTCTTTACCAAATCTGGAGGAACCATCGATACTAAAGTTACCACCCACCATATAGCGATTCTTGAATTTATAACTAACACGACCAAAATAAGATACTAGGGCATTGGCACTAATATCTGTATATCCACCAATTTGATCCTGGGTATATCTATTGTTGATCGTTTGTATGGCATCGCTACCAAATCCAAAGGCGGTCAAGGCCATATCCTCGTATTTGTTGTAGTCTATCCTATTTCCCAATACTCCCGTAACTTCATGGTCGTTATTGGCACCGAAATTTTTAAAAAGGCTTAAATAGGTTTCAGCAGTTAAGTTTTTACGATTATATAAGGCATAACTGGCAAAACCATCCCTTTCTGTTCTGATAGTAGAAGGCTCATAGAAGTTCTTTTTATTACTATCATAAACAAAACTTAGTTGGGAATTTAAACTTAGGCCTTCCAGCAGATCATAAGTTGCAAAGTTGGAAATGGTAAAGTTTACCGTCTTATCTTCGTTTAGTTTACCTTCCAGTTCCCCACTTAAAGACTGTCTTCTTTCATCGGTAAGATAGAAAAGTGAAGATTGAAGTCCTGCTGGGTCTACGGGCAAAGAAGAGTTAAGGTTAAAACTCCCTTGATAAGGATTTCCCTGGCCTGTTTGCAAATCGGTATGGGTAAATCTGGTAATTAATTGGTTGCGGAATTTTTCACCTGCCTTGAAATTAAGGTTGGAAGAAAAAGTTATCCTATCAACTCCTGTTCCTTTTATAACCCCTTCTTGGTTGTCATAGCCCAAGGACATTCTGTAATTGGTTTTTTCACTACCACCTCTAACACTAAAATCGTACTGTTGGTCTATACCTGTCTTGTAAAACAAGCCTTGATAATCCACATTATTGTTGAAGGCAGGATTTAAACTGTCGGACAGGACCATTGGAGTTTGTCCGTTTTGTAATTCGTCCGTATGCCACCATCTTTGGATCATTTCCATTTTGGTACGGCGTTCTGCGGCACCAACCAAGATGGGAACCAAGTTTGGTTTTGGTTGCAATCCTAAACTGGTGGAAAAAGAGAATTCCGGTTTGTCCAGGGCTGCACCTTTTTTGGTTTCAATGATGATTACCCCATTGGCTCCCCTTGAACCATAAATGGCAGCGGCCGAGGCATCTTTTAATACATCAATACTTGCAATGTCATTGGGGTTAAGGGAAGCCAAGAAATCCACGTTGGATACTCCATAGCCAGCCAGATCCTCAAGACTTGTCTGTACCCCATCAATAACGTATAAGGGGCTACTATAGGCCAAATCTGCATCAATATCTCCGCCTATACTGGTATTACCACGAATAATTAGGGCCCCTCTACCTGCTGGTGCCCCCGTCATATTTACGCTTTGGATACCAGTTGCCTGGGTAGCGATCAATCCTGCAACATTCATGACAGGGATTCCTTCAATATCGTCGCTCTTAATACTGGATACAGCGCTGGTCACATCCCTTTTAAATACCTTTTGGTAACCAATTAAGACTACGTCATCCAATTGGGTAGCATCGGGAGCCAAAGTAATATTGATCTGTGTTTGGTTTCCAACGAGGATTTCCTGTGGTTTAAAGCCAAGGTAGGAGACCGCTAAAATAGATGCCGGACCCTTGATGTCTATATAAAAGTTACCATCAAAATCGGATTGCGTACCTGTAGAGGTTCCTTTGACTACCACGGAAGCGCCTGGCAAGGGAACTCCATTGTCGTCGAAAATGGTACCCTGGACCGTTATATTTTGAGCTTGGGCCAAGTGCACTATGCTCAAAATTAGAGTTAATAAACAAATTAGTGGTTTTTTCATTGATCTAGTTTAAATTAATAATCGGTTGATGTTAAAATTTGAAAAATCTTTGTCGAGTTAATATTGTTTAAGTGCACCTGTTCAATTGGGTAAAGTCATTTATTTTGAAGAGGGCCGGATACTTTTTTAAACCCATTCCATTTGCATGGAACGGGTCTTTAAAAACAACTAACTCAAACAACTCAAAATGTCATTAAATGGCGTAATAACCATTGTTTAATACGTATCCTTAATCCAGTTATATGGCTTTCTCTTGATCCAAGTACCTCTGGTGAAATCTGGGAAATCCTGAGGTTCGCCATTATTTTCAATGGACAGTTCGGAGAGCGGGGTAACCGCACTCCAGGCAGCTGCATCGTAAGCATCCATGGGTGGAGCTATATTCTCCTTGGCAGATTCTATAAAGGCGTTCATAACATAGAAATCTATTCCGCCATGGCCAGCTTCCGTAGCGCTACTGCCAAATTTTTTCCATAAAGGATGATCGTACTTTTCCAACCAAGAATCCATATTCTCCCAACCGTGGCCTTCAGTGGTGCCCTCGATATGTATCCTTTGTGTATGGTAGTCGAAATCGGTAAGCCCTTGTGCCCCTTGAACTTTAAACCCTAAGGAATAGGGATGGGGGTTGTTTACATTGTGGGTAACAATGATGGTTTCTCCGTTGGAGGTTTCAATGGTAGAGGTAATAATATCTCCTTGTTTAAATTTTAGTTTGGCATTGGGATGATTTTCACCAGCGGTATCCACAATATATTTATGCAAGCCAACACCTTTTGTAGCATGGGAGGTTAGGGAAAGAAATCTATTTCCTCTATTGATATCCGCCATTACGGCAATTGGGCCCAAACCGTGGGTTGGATAGACATCTGCATTTCTCAAAAGGGAATGTTGTGTCCTCCAAGCTGATTCGGAAATTCCCTTAGCACCAAATTCAGCCCCTTTTCCGTATGCGGTTTTCCCATCATTAAATTTTACTCCTCTTAAATCGTGCTGATAACCACATCTAAAATGTAAGAGTTCACCAAAAACATTCTGTTTTACCATGTTCAATACAGCAAGAACATCACGTCTGTAGTTTACATTCTCTAAAATCATTAAATGGGAACCAGTTTCCTCGTGGGTATTTACAAGGTCCCAACATTCTTCCAAAGTATTGGCTGCCGATACCTCAAGACCGGTATATTTGCCCGCTTTCATAGAGTCTACTGCCATCTTGGTATGCCATAGCCAAGGAGTGGCGATAACCACGGCGTCAATTTCCTGCAACGCCAGTAGATTTTTATAGTCCAGTTCATTCTTTCCAAAAGTCTTTGCTTTTTTTCCTCCCGCTTTTTGGATGTGATCTTGGGCAATATCAATACGGTTTGGGTCTAAATCACAAATGGCAGTTACAACAACATCATTTCTCTTGAGCAGGTTGTCAAGGTGATTGGTACCCCTAAGGCCAACACCAATTACACCCACTCTTAATTTGTGGGTGTCCCTAGTTAAATTAGTAGCCAAACCTAGGTTGGGCAATAGGGCAATACCGGCACCAGTGAGGGCTGTTTTTTTAATAAAATTTCTTCTGTGGTTCATGTTAACTTAATATTATGTTTCAATACGTAGTGTCCGCAAATATTAAAATAGTGTTAAATATAAAAGTGTATATTTTTTACTTTGTAGGGGTAAATTTTTGGATATAGCGACCATTTGTAATTATTTTCCACCTTTTTGAAGAAAATGCCTCCTTTTGCTTGTAGTGAATAATAGGTACATTTGTTTGGAAGAAAAATAAAGGGTTTTTACCCAATAAAATGCATTTATTGAACAAGGAATTTATTAGAAAGAAAATATCTGGCACGTTTGTGTTAGGACTGTTTTTTTGTTCTTATTTGTTTGGTCAACATTCTACTAATTTTATCCACCTTCCCTTTAAATTGGATAACCATAACATTAAGGTTACCCACACCGTACAGGACAGTCTTGGATTTGTTTGGTTGGCCCATACCGAAGGAATTTCCAAATACGACGGATACAATTATGAATTCACTCCTAAGAGTTTAATTTTTAAACAGGATACTACAACGGACGAGGTGAAGAAAATTTTCAGGGATTCCAAAGGGGTAATCTGGGCTTTGTCGATGAACGGTCAAATTTCCTATTTGCAGAAAAATGGAAGGTTTTTATCCATTGATAATTCTATAAAAGATTTTCAGAAAGAGCATAGGGTCAATTTAATACATGAGGATAATGGAATTATTTGGTTGGTCACTAACAAAGGATCTGTTTATTCTTATTACCACAGTAAGGGTATTGTTGATAGTATTACCACAATACCTGCTAATTCCATTGGACTGAATGAAGTTAATTCTTTGGTCGTGAGAAAATCCGATCAGCTCATTGTAAGCACCTATAAAGGTCCTCTCTATAGTTATTATATAGAAACCAATCGCTTGGACACTTTGGAGGTTCCTTATGATTACACCTTGGCGGATAACCACCAGCTGCTCTTGGATAAAAAAAATAGACTTTGGATAGGTTCTTCTTATGCCGACCATGGACTAATGGTCTATGATTTCAATAAAGAATCTTTTGTTCAGGACGAGATTATAAATGAACAATGGAGGGGTCAGTTAAGTGAATTGTTTACTTCCATGTATTGTGATGTTAATGGCGTTATTTGGTTGGGGACGGATGGGAACGGACTATATCGCCTGGATTTGGAAACAGGCGATTTGGAAATTTATAAGCACAATGATCTAAATGGATTTTCATTGAGCACCAATACGGTAATAGGAATAAATGAGGACTTAAAAAATAATTTATGGGTCCTCACCAATTATGGGGATATTAATATTCTTCGAAACAGAAATAGTCAGATAAATTATCATTCTGGAGCTGTAAAGGGCAAACCTGCAAGAGTGTTGTCGTCTTTTAAAGCAAAAGACGGAGCACTTTGGATAGGGACGGATGGGGATGGTATAACCAAAGTTTCTGCCAATGGTGAGGAAATGCAATTTTTTAAAAACACGCCAGAGAGCAAAGGGTTTTATATACATTCCATTAATGAGGATAGTGACAGCAATATATGGGTAGGTACCTATAAGAACGGACTATGGAAGTACATTGCTCAGCGTCATAAATTTTTTAAAATCCCTCTAAGGAATTCCAAAAATAATACCGTGATGGATGTCCGATTTATTTTTAGGGATTCCAAGCACAGATTATGGGTCACAACCGACTTGGGGATTTATCTTTATTCGGAACGAAATACTTTATTGGCACACTTCGAAAATGACAGTGCAGGTTTATTGGGTGGAATTTCCCAGTCTGTTGTGGAGGATAGCTCAGGAACTATTTGGTTGGCATATAATGCTGGCGGATTATTTAGATTCAATGAGGATACCAATAACATTTTAAAATCCCATTTCACTCGATTTTCACATGTTGATAGGCAACTTATTTCTAATAAAAATTATCACATTTGGTCAATGGCGGCTAGTGGCGAGGAGGTTTTATGGCTAGTTTTGGTAAATGGGGATTTGATTAGATTTGATATTGCCGATAAGCTATTTGAACCAATAAGAATAAAAGGAACCTATGAAAATACCATTTTTAGGTCTGTACTTCTGGAAAATAAGGATAATTTATGGTTGGGTTCAACCAATGGTATCTGGCATTTAAATGTAAAGGATTCAATATCGAGGGTTTTCCAAAAAAGTGACGGTTTACAGGATGACTCCTTTATGCAGCGAAGTGCTCATAATGGAAGGGATGGGAATTTCTATTTTGGAGGATTAAATGGGGTGAATTACTTTAAGCCCAATCAGATAAAAAAGGAAGAAACCGTAGCGAAGTTATTTATTGAAGATATTGATATATTAAATCAACCATCTATTTCGGTAATTCCTGAACAGATAAAAGAAGGGGTTGAAAGAATACAGCAATTAAAATTGGAACATGACCAATCCTCATTTTTCTTTCGGTTTCTGGCCATAGACAATGTACTTTTTTCCAATTATAACTATGCCTATAGGCTCAAAGGATTTAACGATAATTGGATTCTTTCCGAAAAGGAACGCTTGGCTACCTATACCAATATACCTCCCGGAAAATATGTTTTTGAAGTTAAGGCCAGTACTGGGAATGGGGAGTGGGACATTGAACAAAAATCGGTCGCCATTACTATTTTACAACCATTTTGGAAATCTCCTCTGGCCCAATTTTTATATGCACTTTTATTAATTGGTCTGCTTTATGGTATCGTAGTTTGGATACGGCTTAGGAACAGGGTAATTGCCGATGAATTGGAACACAAGCATGAAAAGGAATTATACGCCCTGAAAATGAACTTTTTCGCGAAGATGTCCCATGAGATCCAAACACCATTGACCTTAATTTTGATTCCGCTGGAAAATATGCTGGACAGGGCTATAAAAAGTGGCAATGTGCTTTTGCAGCAGCGCCTTCGTTTAATCTCCAATAACGCCAATAGGTTATCAAGAATCGTCTTTGAATTGACCTCGTTGCGCGACAAGGAATTGGAAAAACTGGTCCTACGTGTATCAGAGCAAAATATTATAGCCGATTTAAAAGAAATAACAAGCTCTTTTGAGGAACAGGCCACTTTTAAGGGTATCAATTTTAAATGTAGTTACCCTAATGAAGAGCTTAAAATGTGGTACGACAAAGATAAAATGGAACATGTCCTCTTTAATCTGTTGTCCAACGCCTTTAAATTCACTCCCAAGGGTGGGGCAATAACTTTGGATGTAATAGTGGAGGATTGGGAAAGAAATGTAAAAATATCAGTAACCGATTCAGGTCCAGGGATTCCAAAGGAGGAACTGGACAATATTTTTCAATTGTTTTATCAGTCAGATTCAGGTAAGCAAAAAGTAGGTACTGGAATAGGCTTGGCATTAACCAAGGAACTCGTTGATCTGCATCACGGTAAGATCGATGTAAAATCGGAACCTGTGAAAGGTACTTGTTTTAGTGTTATTTTTCCTATAGATGAAAATAGGAATGACAGTTTACGGGAAGATTTAACGGTTGCGGATGCTATTATTGAAGTTGAGGATATTGACCATGAAATACACGAGGAAACTGATCAAAAAGGTAATACGAAACTGGCCAAGACGATATTAGTGGTAGAGGATAATTATGAGTTGCAAATATCCCTTAAGGATATTTTTAGTGACTATTATAATGTTCTCTTAGCGGAAAATGGGGAAGAGGGCTATGCCTTAGCACTGGAGCACAATCCTGATTTGATAATTAGTGATATAATGATGCCAAAATTGGATGGTATTGAAATGAGTGGCATGCTTCAAAAAAATGAACTCACTACCCATATCCCCATAATATTACTTACCGCGAAAAAAACATCTAAAAACAAACTATTAGGGTTGCGAACCGGTGCCCTTGAATATATTAGTAAGCCGTTCAATATTAGCGAGCTCGTCCTAAAGGTAAATAATATAATTACCCGTAGCGATCGGATTATTTTAAAGTACAAGAACGATTTAATAACGACTCCCAAGAGTGGATCAAGTAGGTCCCAGGATGAAATTTTCCTGGAAAAGTTGGTAGGTCTGGTCGAAAATCATTTGAGTAATCCGGAATTTAAGTTGGAGGATCTGTCGCAAGATCTTAATATGAGCTATTCCGCTATCTACAGAAAATTTCAGGCCCTGACCGGGAAGAAAATTGTTGACTTTGTAAGGACAATGCGACTAAAAAAGGCGGCTATTTTAATAGCCGATTGTAATTATTCTGTATCCGAGGCTGCATTTTTGGTAGGCTTCAACGACCCAAAATATTTTTCAAAATGCTTTAAAAAGGAGTTTGGTAAAAATCCTAGAAGGTTAAAAGGGAGGATAGACGGAATCGAGGTATCGGATCTATAATAATTGAATCTACTCAAATAAATATAGTAACAACCATAAAGATCAAAATGAGAAAAAATAAGAGTATCCGAACAAAAGTTTCAAAATTAGCAACCAATATTACTCTATCAGGTTATAATGGTTATATAAATATTATCGGCGGTATGCTGTTATGCGTTTCGTCCTGTACTACTTTGGCAAAACAGGATGTTCCCGAAGAAATTGTTCCAGAAAAACTGGTTTTTACCGAAGCTATAAATCCTGGTGGGAATAGCTGGGTAGTAAATAATGTTGAGGATAACCAAGAGCTCATTTCAGATAAGGGGATACGCAATTGGAATGACGCGAAAACCACTATTCGCACCTATTTTAAAACCGATAAAACTGGTCCATTGAATGTTGGCTTAAAGCTTAAGGTGTCATCTGGCATCTCAAAACTAAAGGTTTCATTGGATGGTATCGTAAAACAGATCGAGGTTTCCAATCAGGAGAATGAAATTGTGGAGGTCGGCATCTTTAAAATCACCAAAGCTGGTTACCACTTTTTGGAACTGCAAGGTTTGGAAAAAACAGGAAATACTTATGCGGAAGTGAGTGAGGTACTAATTGGTGGTCAAGCTGCAAATGGCAAACTTACCTATGTAAAGGAAGATTTTTACTGGGGAAGAAGGGGACCATCGGTCCATTTATCCTATACCCCTCCGGCCGACACGGAAATTCTGTGGTTTTATAATGAAATAACGGTACCCGAAAATGAGGATGTTATAGGATCTTATTATATGGCCAACGGTTTTGGGGAAGGCTATTTTGGAATGCAAGTAAATTCAGAAACGGAAAGGAGAGTACTTTTTTCTGTATGGAGTCCGTTCGAAACCCAAGATCCCAAAAGTATCCCTGACGATTATAAAATAATTATGCTGGGTAAGGGAGAAGGTGTTACTACGGGAGAATTTGGAAATGAAGGTTCTGGAGGACAAAGTTATAAAGTGTTCAACTGGAAAGCAGGGAACACGTATAAATTTTTATTAAAGGGGCAACCCTCAATAAATAATTCTACCGATTATACGGCTTATTTTTATGACTCAGAAGCAGGAAAATGGAATTTGATAGCCGGTTTTAGAAGACCGCATACCTCTACCTACTTAAAAAGGCCACATTCCTTTTTAGAAAACTTTAGAACCGAAGTAGGCCATATTTCGAGAATGGCGGAATATACCAATCAATGGATTTACGATACTAAAGGCAATTGGCACGAACTTACCAAAGCAAAATTCACGGCTGATGCCACGGCAAGAAAGGGATCAAGGGAAGATTATGCCGGGGGTGCCATTGGTAATAAATTTTTCATGAAGAATTGCGGTTTTTTTGATGAAAAAACTACCATGGATACCTTTCACCAAAGAACGGCTAACGGAGCAGCTCCAGATGTCGATTTTTCTATGTTGGAGAATCCAATGCAATAGTACTTTATTAATTTGAAAATTGGCAATGGGCAATTGAAGCTAAAAAAAATGATTGCTTAGAAACTATAAAAAAGAGGAAAGAGGAAAGAGGAAAGAGGAAAGAGGAAAGAGGAAAGAGGAAAGAGGAAGGATAATCAAGACTTTAATTATTAGATAAAACGGCGCCAAGCTACAAACCAGAAACCAAAAAAAATACAATGAAAAAATTATTTACTCTAATTTTAATTCCATTCACCTTATTAAGTTGTAAGGATGAAGGTAAAAAAGATGTTAGTAGTACTCCATCAGTAAAACCAAATATCATCTACATTTTGGCCGATGATCTTGGATATGCGGAATTGGGAGCCTATGGACAGGAAAAAATTGAGACACCTAATATAGATGCCCTGGCCAAAGAGGGGATGCTATTTACCCAGCACTATACCAGTGCCCCTGTTTGTGCCCCTGCACGTTACATGTTGCTTACGGGGACCCATTCTGGACATGCCTATATTAGAGGCAATGAAGAATGGGGAGAACGTGGTGAGGTATGGAATTACAAAGCAATGGCCAAGGATTCCGTTTTGGAAGGACAACGACCTATGCCTGATAGCACCATAACAATAGCTAAAAAGTTGAAAGGCGTGGGATATAGCACCGCCATATTTGGGAAATGGGGACTTGGAGCGCCTCATACCCGATCCATTCCAACAAAAATGGGTTTTGATTACTTTTTTGGATATAATTGTCAGCGACAGGCCCACACCTATTATCCATTGCATTTATATAAAAATGAAAATAGGGTGCATTTAAATAATGATACTATTGCGCCTAACACTAAATTGGCCAAAGGAGCGGATATTAATGATCCAGCAAGTTATGCGCCTTTTACATTAAACGAATATGCACCCGACCTAATGTTTAAAGAACTGGAAGGTTTTGTGGATAGAAACAAGGAGAATCCATTTTTTATTTATTGGGCAACACCAATTCCCCATGCAGCCATCCAAGCTCCTCAAAAATGGGTGGATTATTATAAGAATAAGTTTGGGGATGAAGAACCCTACCTAGGAGAAAGAGGCTATTTTCCCCACCAAAATCCCCATGCCGGTTACGCTGCCATGGTTTCTTATTTGGATGAAAACATTGGCAAACTGGTAGCGAAGTTGAAGGCAGATGGTCTATATGAAAATACCTTGATTGTTTTTACATCGGACAATGGACCCACTTTTAATGGAGGTACGGACTCCCCTTGGTTTGATAGTGCCCAACCATTTAGAAGCGAACTGGGTCGAGGAAAGGGATTTGTTTATGAAGGTGGAATACGGGTGCCCATGATAGCTTCATGGCCAGGACATATAAAGTCAGGAACCAAAACAGATCATATTTCCGTCCACTATGACGTTATGGCCACCTTAGCAGATGTAGCTGGGTATGAAAAGCCAAGTAATACGGATGGGGTAAGTTTTCTGCCTACCTTACTTTCAAAGGAGGGTCAAAAGGAACATGAATTCCTGTATTGGGAGTTTCCCGAATATGGTGGGCAATTGGCCATCAGAATGGGCGATTGGAAAGTGGTAAAATCGCATTTGAAGGATAAAAAAAATGAGCCAAAACTGGAACTATTTAACCTTAGGACAGATTTAAAAGAAACTACAAACGTTGCGGATCAACATCCAGAGATATTGGATAAGGCTAGGAAAATATTGCAAAGTCAACATACGGAACCTTCCATTGAAAAATTTAAGATTCCGGCCCTGAGTGAAGGTCTGTGAAGAAATACAATTCATAATGGACCTATATTAGGTAGCAAATTTATCTGCCCCCTACTTTAAGCTAAATGATTTTAATTAACAATTATTGAAAGGAATGAAGAACATTAGAATTGTTTTGCCTTTGGTGTTATTATGGGCGCTATCCAGTATTGGACAAAACACGGGCATAATTCCACAACCTTTGAGGGTGGATTTGAAAGATGGGAAGTATATAATTACTTCCAAAACGTCCATAATATCTGACGGCCCCAACCTAGAAAATGCAAGCTATCTCCAAGGGCTATTAAAAGTTGAATATCAGAAAGAACTGAAATTAAAGAGAAAAGGGAGGAAAGGGATCATCCTTACCCTAAACCCTAAATTGGCCCAAAAATTAGGTGAAGAGGGATATGTTTTAAAGGTAGACAATAGTGCCATATCCATTTCAGCCGGAACAACTACTGGTGTTTTTTATGGTATAATCTCCCTTAGGCAATTGATTGGGGAGGATAGTAAAAATGGGAACCTATCAATTTCAGGGATTAGCATCGAAGATAGTCCAAGATTTGGCTGGCGTGCATTTATGCTGGATGAAGGCCGATATTTTAAAGGAACTCAGCAGGTAAAAAAACTATTAGATCAGATGGCACTTCTAAAGATGAACGTATTCCACTGGCATTTGACTGATGATCAAGGATGGCGATTGGAAATAAAGAAATATCCCAAATTGACGGAAGTTGGATCTACCAGGAACAATTCCCAAATAGGGGGTTGGGATAGCGTAGAAAGATCTAATACCCCTCACCACGGCTATTATACCCAGGAAGAGGTTAAGGATATTATTGCATACGCCGATGAAAGACAAATTACTATTATACCTGAAATTGAAATGCCCGGTCATGCATCCGCCGCTATTGCCGCTTATCCTTGGTTGGGAACTATTGGGGAAATAAAAGAGGTGCCTACTGTTTTTGGGAAGCTTCCGGATTCCTTTAATGTGTCCGATCCACGGGTTTACGAATTTCTTGAAAATGTGCTTTCGGAAGTTATGGTGTTGTTTCCAAGTAATATTATCCATATTGGCGGTGATGAAGTGAGATTTGAAGCATGGAAATCTTCGGAGGAAATTCAAAATTTCATTAATGATAACGGATTGACATCTCCAGCCGATTTACATATTTTCTTTACCAATAGAATATCAAACTATTTAAATCAGAATGGACATCGAATGATGGGCTGGAATGAAATTCTGGGAGAAAATGTACATGAATGGCAAGAACCTACGGACATGGAGGTCAAAAAAAGCTTGGCCAAAAATACGTTGGTCCATTTTTGGAAAGGGAATTTGGATTTGGTATCGAAAGCGGTTGAAGAGGGATATGATATAGTAAATTCATATCATGAATATACCTATTTGGACTATTCCTATAAATCTATTCCCTTAGAAAAGGCCTATAGTTTTGACCCCATTCCTGAAGGATTGGAAGAAAGATTTCACGATAAAATTATTGGGAGCGGTTGCCAAATGTGGGGAGAATGGGTTCCTGAAGCCAGTGACATGGAGAAAATGGTTTTTCCTAGGTTGGCCGCTTATGCAGAAGTTGGTTGGACTTCCAAAACTAAAAAAAATTATAGTGTTTTCCGCTCCAATTTAAACCAATTGTTAATTAGATGGAGAAGTCAAGGTATAAGTTTGCCAGATAAATTTGAAAAGGTGAATTTTGAAGAAAAGAAGTAAAGGAAATCAATCTATGAAATTATTTTTTGCCATTGTATTATTTGGTAGTTGTTTTAATATTTGTATCGCACAGCAAGAGGTTACTACCAATGAACTCAAAGAACATATTGCCTATTTAACGGCCGATAAAAATGCAGGTCGGTATCCAGGGGGAAAAGTCAATAAAAGGATCGTTAGCTATATTGAAAAGGATTTTAAAGAATCCGATATCCCTTCATATTTGAAATCCTATAAACAATCTTTTATGGCCCAATTAAGGGTTAAAAAAGGGGATACACCCAAAAAAGCGGTAAAGACTTGGAACGTTATAGGTGTCATTGAGGGAAATGATCCCATCTTAAAAAATGAATATATTGTACTTGGAGCCCATTATGATCATTTAGGTCTGGGCGGTGGCCCTTCTTCAAAATCCGAAAAAATCGGGATTCATCATGGTGCAGATGATAATGCCAGTGGAACTTCGGCCTTATTGGAAATTGGCGAAAAATTAAAGGCGCATAGGGCAGAGTTAAAAAGAAGTGTATTATTGGTTGCCTTTGGAGCCGAGGAGCAAGGTTTATTGGGCAGTAAATATTTTGTGGCTAATCCGGTCGTACCCTTGTCACAAATCAAACTTATGATAAACATGGATATGGTAGGTAGATTAAACGAAGCCAAACAGGTCTATATGGGGGGAGCTGGAACCTTTCCGGGAGGTGTGGAATTGATGAAGGAATTGGGACCTCCCTTGGGACTGTCACCTGTGGTTCATGCCGGCTCCGTAGGAGGTTCCGACCATGTATCTTTTTATAAAAAAAATATTTCGGTTCTGGGAATCCATACGGGTGGTCATCCACAGTATCACACCCCCGAAGATACGGTAGACCTTATTAATTTTGAAGGCCAGAAACTGGTCTGCGAGTATATTTTCAATGCCATTATGAAAGTGGCTTCAACCACTTATGAAATGAAATTTATACCACAAGGGGAATAGAATCACTTTCGTTCTTTACATTTGCAATGTCATAAATAAATTAGAATGCAATATTATAAGCTATTAAGTGCCCTTCTATTGGTGGGATTATCAATTCAATGTAAAGAGGAAAAGAAGTCAACTGACGAAAAAGAAGTTAATGCCCCGATTTCAGAGGTAATGGAATCCAAAATTGATACCACCCCTATTTTGGTGGAAAAACCTGAGAATATAAAGGTTCCGGAAGGAATGGTGTGGATTCCTGGTGGGGAGTTTACACAGGGTGCAGTACCCCAGGACAAAATGGCCATGGATCATGAAAAGCCGGCCCACAAGGTAAAGGTCAATGGATTTTTTATGGATATTACAGAGGTAACCAATGCACAATTTGCAAAATTCGTAAAAGAAACAGGATATATTACAATTGCCGAACGGGCCATAGATTGGGAGGAAATGAAAACGCAGGTACCTGAAGGAACCCCGAAACCGCACGATTCCATTTTACAGCCCGGTTCCTTGACATTTAAGAAGACTAAGACTTCAGTTCCCAATCTATATGATTTTTCACAATGGTGGAGCTGGACCATTGGTGCTAACTGGAAGCAACCTAATGGCCCAGAAAGTTCTATAAAGGGTAAAGATAATGACCCTGTAGTGCAAGTGGCCTATGAAGATGCTTTGGCATATTGCCAATGGGCAGGTAGAAGATTGCCCACAGAGGCAGAATGGGAAAGAGCCGCAAGGGGAAATAAGTCGGAAAGTATTTATTTTTGGGGCGATGACGATTCAGTGTTGTCCCAGATGGCCAATACATGGGAGGGCGAGTTTCCTGTAGTTAATAGTAAAGCAGATGGTTTTGAGCAGCGCGCCAGGGTAAAATCTTACCCTCCGAACGATTTTGGATTGTATGATATGGCCGGTAATGTTTGGGAATGGACAAGTGATTGGTACAACACTAATTATTATAATGAAGTAAACGCACTAAATGGTCCCGTTGTTAATCCACAGGGCGCAACCAACCCTTATAATCCAAATATGCCCTATGCCAGGGAGAAAGTAATGAGAGGTGGTTCTTTTCTATGCAATGCTTCTTACTGTGCCAGTTATAGGATATCCTCAAGAATGGCTTCTAGTTTGGATTCCTCTTTGGAACATCTAGGATTTAGGACTGTAGCCACTGTGCCTATGCTTTCAGAACAAAAATAATACTTGTATTTACTTTAAATTTATAATCCTCTAGGTTTCGGCCTAGGGGATTTTTGTATTGTATTATTGTTTAATCAGGATAATGACAGGGTAGTGTATGTATTATAAATGTATATTTTACATTTATAAAGTTATTTTGCTATATTTGCAGTCTAATATCACTTTAGCACATGTCTTTTCCAGAGAATTTTATCCCAGAGCTTGTAATTGAATCCCCCGGAAGGATCAATTTAATAGGCGAACATACAGACTATAACCTTGGTTACGTACTACCAACGGCTATAGAGAAAAAAATAACCTTTAAATTAAAAAGGAACAATTCCAGAACAGAATGTAACCTTTATAGTATGGGGTACAATACCGGTTTTACCCTGCATTTGGATAAAATAGCCAAAAGCCAAATAGAGTGGGAAAATTACATTCTTGGGGTTTTAAATGAAATCTTGTTAAGGACGGACAAATTGAGGGGTTTCGATTGTACCATAGAAAGTAAATTACCAATGGGCTCTGGGCTCAGTTCTTCTGCGGCCATGGAATGTGGACTTGCTTTTGGCCTTAATGAACTGTTCGATCTTGGGCTTTCCAAAATGGATATTGTGTTGCTGTCGCAACAAGCGGAACATACCTTTGTGGGAACGCAATGTGGTATTATGGATCAATTTGCTTCCGTAATGAGCGAAAAAGGGCATGTAATTTTGTTGGATTGTCAGTCCTTGGAGCATCAGCAAATTCCTATCCATATTTATCCATATAAAATGATAATGTTAAATACCAAAGTCTCCCATAATTTGGCATCCAGTGAATATAATACAAGGAAAAGGGAGTGTGAAGAAGGAGTTGCCATAATAAAGAGACACTATCCGGAGGTTGCTTCTTTGAGAAATGCCACTATCGAAATGTTGGCCATGTGCCAAGTTGAAATGAGTGCCACTATTTATAAGAGATGTTCTTTTATAATTAAGGAAAATGAAAGGGTATTGGCGACTGCCAAGGCTTTGCGGGTCAATGACTTAAAACTATTTGGTGAGCTGCTATATGAGGCTCATGACGGAATTAGTAAACTCTACGAAGTAAGCTGTCCGGAATCGGATTTCTTGGTCGATTTTTCCAAGCAATACGATGCTGTCTTGGGAGCTAGACAAACAGGGGGCGGATTTGGAGGCTGTACCTTAAATATAGTACATGAGGACATGGTAGATGATTTTGTGCAAGCCGCTACCAAGGCATACAAAGCAGCTTTTAATATAGAATTGGATGCATTTGAAGTAAAACCAAGTACGGGAACATACATACAAAATGAAGCTTAATGTCTAATAATTTTAATAATAAACCGCATAGAAGGTTAAATATTTTAACTGGAGAATGGATTTTGGTCTCCCCCCATAGAACCAAAAGGCCCTGGCAGGGAAAGACTGAAAAAAGTGCAACGACGGACCTTCCCGTTTATGATCCTTCATGTTACCTATGTCCGACAAATGAAAGAATGGGAGGAGGGGTCAACCCCAATTATGATAAACCATATTCTTTTGTTAACGATTTTTCCGCTCTTTTGCCAGATGTTGAAGAAGAAACTTTTAAAAATGGGCTGCTATATGCGGAATCCGAATCAGGTATTTGCAAGGTAGTCTGCTTTTCCCCTAACCATGCCCTAACCATACCTTTAATGTCCGTTTCGGATATTACAGCTGTAATTTCTCTTTGGCAAAAGGAATATAGGGAATTGGGGAGCAAGGAAGCCATTAATCACGTTCAGATTTTTGAGAATAAAGGAGATATTATGGGATGTAGTAATCCTCATCCCCATGGACAAATATGGGCTCAGAATAAAATACCACAGGAGTTACAAAAGAAAATTGGCCATCTAAAGGCCTATTGGGAAAAGCACAAAAGAAGTATTTTGGAGGTTTATATTGAACAGGAATTAAAGTTGGATGAGCGTATTATTGTTGAAAATGAACATTTTGTAGCGCTTATTCCCTATTGGGCAGTATGGCCTTATGAGACAATGATCCTTCCCAAAAGAAAATTGGCACATATCGGATTGCTTACGGAAATAGAAAAGGTATCCTACGCGGAAATCCTAAAACAACTTACCATAAAATACGATAATATATTCGGCACCTCGTTTCCGTATTCCGCGGGGATACATCAGGCACCAACCGATGGTAAGGAACATCCGGAATGGCATTTTCACATGTCCTTTTATCCGCCTTTATTGCGATCGGCTACCATAAAAAAATTTATGGTCGGTTACGAGATGTTTGCAAATCCACAGCGCGATATTACGGCCGAACAAGCGGCGGATACAATGAGGTCATTACCCAATACACATTACAGTCTGACGGAAAATTAGATTTGAGGTTTATTCTTTTTCAATGGAACTGTTACATCGCTTTTAGTGGCGATGTATTTAGAGTAGGGGAGTGTTTTGAAACGGATAGCCAACTCGGCCCAATTCTGTTTTTACTTTGTCCAGCACAAAGGGATTGTTATAGACGAGGGAAATAGTTTTGTTTATGACATCGATGTCCAAAATTCTCAAATCCAAAATCCGACTGAGATTTCTAGTTATGATATTTTTACCTTCTTCAGAATTAAGTTGTTCAATTTTAATAAGTGTTGTCATGATATCAAGGTATTGGGTTACTAATATCAAAATTAAAAACCCAACACTATATGGGAAATGATTTAAATCAGTTCTGGCAACTATTTTCCAATTCTATGTTTTAATTGTAAATAATTGATATTTTAATTTGAACTTTATGATCTTGAGGGGAAATTAAATTTCTCCTATTCTGTTATAGCAATTTGGCATTGATTTTATTCGTAGAGGTCCAGTCTATTTTTGAGATGGGTAATTTCATCCTGCATTTTTTCCATTTTATTTAGGAGTTGGGTAATAACGGCTATGCCTTCCAAATTGATATCCAGATCGGAATAGAGCCTGATTATTTTTTCCGCTTTTGGCAATTGCTTAATGGGGAGGTAGCGTACATTTTCTTTAATTACAACATCTACTAGGCCAAATTCATAAAGTTCCATTACGAAATGGGTTTCAATATTGTGACTTAAACAGAAGTCGGTTATGAGTATATATTCCTTTTTCATGGCATTAAATTTGCTGATTGTGAATACTTGATGCCTTAGGGCAATTCTCTATATCCTTATACATAGTTATTTTCTTAGATCTGACAATTCCTTAAATAAATCTTTTTCTTTTGAGGTTAAATTGGTAGGGGTAACAATATTATAGGTAATATATAGGTTCCCATAAGCATCATTTTTTTTATAGATAGGAAAGCCTTTCCCTTTAAGTTTAATTTTGGTACCGTTCTGTGTTTCCGGCTTAACATTTAGTTTTACTTGTCCGTCAAAAGTATTCACCATTATTTCACCTCCTAACAGTGCCGTATAGAGGTCAAGGTTTACCGAAGTGTATAGGTCGTTACCATCCCTTTTAAAGGGAGTATCGTTTATGATTCCGAAAGTAATATATAGGTCACCATTTGGGCCTCCTTGGAGGCCAGGCCCACCATGTCCTGTTATCTTGATGGTTTGGCCATTTTCTATTCCAGCAGGAACTGTAATCCTAATATTCTTACCGTTTACATTGAGAGTTTGTTTATGGGCCTTAAAAACATCCCTAAGATGTAATTTTAATTCCGCATTTAAATCCTGCCCTCGAAAACGTGCCTGTCCTCTTCCTGAAAAATTTCCTGAACCGCCAAACATAGATTCGAAAAAATCCGAGAAATCCTGTTCCCCATAATTTTGAGAAGAACTACCCCTGCCTCTATTTTGGCTGGGGCCCTGAGAAGCACGTGCCTTTTCAAACTCCTCTGCATGTTGCCAATCCTTTCCGTACTTGTCATATTTTTTACGCTTTTCCGGGTCGCTCAGTACTTCGTTGGCTTCATTGATCTCTTTAAATTTTTTTTCAGCCTCTTTATCGTTGGGATTAACATCCGGATGGTGTTTTCGGGCCAATTTCCGATATGCCTTTTTAATGTCGCCTTGGCTGGCACTTTTGTCCAAACCTAATATTTTGTAGTAGTCTATAAAATTCACCTGTACGTTATTTATACTTTACACTTTATTGTTTGTTCAACCAATCAAATTAAAAACAATTGCAATTCAAATACTTTATTCTCCATAGTTCAAAATGTTAATTGGTACAATTACATATGGCAAAAATATTTAAATCCATGCTTGATTGAACTGATCAAAATCATATTGCATTCCATATTATTCCTTAAATTTAATAGAAACTTACATAAAAGAGGCAATGGCCCATATCTTGATTAAGATAATCATTAATTCATTTCCACAGCGGATTTAGGGATGCATGATATATGGATTAATAACTTTTGTGATATTGTACTTTTTGTGTAATAAAAAAAATCAGATGAAAAAAATATTAATACCCACAGATTTTTCGGATAATGCCTACGGGGCAATTTCCTATGCGGTTAACTTGTTTAAGAATGAGGAATGTACTTTTTATCTGTTGCACACTTATACACCGGCTATTTATCAGTCAGAGTATTTGTTGAATAGTCCGGGACAATTGGGCTTGGGGGACATATACCGGACAGATTCCGAAAAAAGATTGGAGGAGTTGAAAGCGAAAATTGTTACCCACTATAGTAACCCCAGACATCATTTTATAACCATTAGTGCTTTCAGTGTTTTAATAGAGCCTATTGATGAACTTGTGGAAAGTAAGGAATTGGACCTTATAGTTATGGGGACCCAAGGTGCAACTGGTGCAAAAGAAATATTTTTGGGCAGCAGTACCGTACACACCATTAAAAGGGCCAAATGTCCAGTATTGGCCATTCCATTTAATTATAATTTTGAGACTCCAGGAAATATCTTATTTCCAACGGACTACGAAATTGATTATAGTTCGGCCTTACTAAAGGAATTGTTGTTTATTTCCGCCCTTCATAAATCAACCATAGATGTTATGCACGTGTGTAACAGTTATGAACTGGCCCCAGGGCAGAAAAATAACAAGACCAAATTGGATGATTTATTCTCGGAAACGGAACATAAGTTTCATGAACTTCCTGATCAAGGAATTATCGAGGCGATCAACAATATTCAGTCGGAGAAGCGTGCCCAACTACTGGTCATGGTGAAAAATAAGCATAGTTTTCTCGAAAATCTTTTTCTAAAACCTGTCATAAACCAAATTGGGTTTCATACTAGCATACCGTTCTTGGTTTTGCCCTATCATTAATTGGAAACGATTTATAAAAATTAACTTTATTGCTTTCTTTAAAGCTTTTGGACGGGTTAACTTCAATCCTTTATAATGGACCGAACCAGAAAGTAATAAGGTAAAATACAAGCAATTAAAGTTGACAATTCATAACGGCCACGATTGGTTGCCTGGCTACATATTTTTGAGAGCAGATTGCTGGACATCCAAAGCAGCTTAAAGAAGTAGGATTTTCATTTTTACCACAAAAACATAACATTAATTTATATGGCGTAACAGCCCATAGTTTAAGCCACTTCATTTATAATAACTTTTTATAACTTTTGATGTAAGTTTTTTATTGAAAATCCTACTTTTGTTTTCTAATAAGTAATGAAGACTTTGATTATGGCAGAAAAAGTAGAACGTTTAAAAACGTTGATTATTGGTTCGGGACCTGCAGGCTATACTGCGGCAATATATGCATCTAGGGCAGATTTAAAGCCGGTGTTGTATACAGGTATGGAACCTGGGGGACAATTGACAACTACAACAGAGGTCGATAACTTTCCTGGTTACCCTGATGGGGTAGATGGACCCACGATGATGATGCAATTGCAAAAACAGGCCGAAAGGTTTGGTACAGAAGTTCGCATTGGCATGGCTACGGCGGTGGATTTTAGCAATGAGGTTGGTGGCATTCATAAAGTTACTATTGACGACAATAAAATTATTGAAGCAGAAACGGTAATTATATCTACTGGAGCTACAGCCAAGTATTTGGGTATCCCCAGTGAGCAAAAATTACGTGGTGGCGGAGTTTCTGCATGTGCAGTATGTGATGGATTCTTTTACAAAGGACAGGATGTAGCTATTGTTGGGGCAGGGGATACTGCCGCAGAAGAGGCGTCCTATTTGGCCAATATTTGTAAAAAAGTTACAATGTTGGTAAGAAAGGATGAAATGCGAGCTTCAAAAGCTATGCAGCATAGGGTGAATAGCTTGGACAATATTGAAATACGTTACAATACGGAGGTGGATACCGTTTTGGGCGACCAAGTAGTTGAAGGCTTAAGAATGGTAAACAATGTTACTGGAGAAAAAGAGGATATTGCTATTACCGGATTGTTTATTGCCATTGGTCACAAACCGAATACGGATATTTTTAAGGGACAATTGGAAATGGATGAAACAGGGTATTTAATTACCCAAGGTAAGTCTACCAAAACAAGTAAGCCCGGAGTTTTTGCCAGTGGTGATGTTCAGGACAAGGAATATAGACAGGCAGTTACGGCTGCTGGGACTGGTTGTATGGCCGCTTTGGATGCAGAAAGATATTTGGCAACCATTGAAACCCATCAAGAAGTTTAGTCCAAATTAATTTTTTTTGGTTTCAATTAGTACAAACCTCCAATTTAATTGCAGGGAAACAAAAACAATCTGTTTGTGGAATTAATATCCACTTGCAGATTGTTTGTTGTTTGATACAATGTGTACGATAGATAAGGTTTTTCTTGAAATAGATTAAAGAGAGATATTATTTCAGACGCTTATAATTCTCGGAATTTATACGATTCCCATCTGCATCAATAAATATTTGGCTGTATTTATCACCTTCCAATTGGAGTTCCATATGCCATTCCATATTTTGATTGGCAACTTTTCTCATAGAGGATGACATGTATTCCAATTTTTCGGTAAGGGTACTATCTGTTGCTACATAGGAGCCGTAACCAAACCATTCAATGGAATCCGTAGGAACATATCGGGTCCACATTACCTTTCCATCATAATACATTTTAATTTGGCGGTAACCGTCCGTTGGGGGCATAGTCTTAACTACATCGTTACCATCGTAATTGTTAAAGCTCACTAGTTCCCATGTACCTTCCAAGGTATTTGGGTTTTGAATTTTTAGAGATGCAATATCGGCAGCAGAAACCAAAAATAACATCAAAAAGACTATTCCGAGTATTTTTTTCATGGCGATTATATTTAAAGGATTAGATACTAATAAGTTACAACTTTTTTAGATTATTAACATATTAAACTAAGAATATGTTAATGAGTTCTTTAAAAGATTAAGATAGCTATGGCATTTTGTCTTAAATCCGTTACCTTTTTTAGATATAGTATAATCAGTTGTAAATATCGAACATCACTAGTAGCTAGAATAGCTTAGTCTCTATTTAAGTTTATGGTAAAGTGGTTTAGTAGGGCTCTGATCTCTTCAAACTAATTAAGCTTTATGCAAGAAGGTTTTGAGAAAAGAACTATCATTGAATAGGCTAGGGGTTGGGATATTTAAATACAAGGCAGTACAAGCTAATTACGCAAAGCTATCCTTTATTGGATGGCCGTTTCTTTTTTCAATAGTATGAATTTATCAGATTACACAACAAAAGGATATCCTCCTTTGTATGATGGGCGCTGATTACAATTCTGCTCATAAGACTGGAGTCTTCATCCGGGTATCTAAAACTGGTGACCACAATCTTATGTTCCTTCAAATAATTGGTTAACGCTTCATCGTTGAAACTGAATGCAGGATGTTCATCCATAAATTTAAACCGATCCAGAGCTTTATTATTCGATTTAAACAGTCCAATATTATTTCTTAGTTCAACTCTTTTTTTCTTAAAAAGTTCACTTCCATCAATTATACTGGCCATGGCAGCAGGTGCTGCCGGACTTGCTCCGCCAAAAAAAGGTGTGTCCGCCAATTCTTTTATTCGCATTTTGGACCCAAAAATAGTACCGGCCTGAATCCCAAAACCTTTCCCAAGTGAGCAGCAAACAATTAGTTCTTTTGGTTTTAATTCTTGCACCATACGAAAAACACCACCTCCATTTTTACCAACAATTCCAATCCCGTGTGAATCATCTACCACTAGAATAATATTTTCCAACGGCAACATTTTTAATCCTTCGAAATCGGGATAATTAGATCCTGAAAAATCAATGGAATCCATAAACACTACTGGTGAGCTTCCTTGTTGAGTTTCCATATGATCTCTGACGGCTATGCTTAATGCCGTGAAAGTTGTGTAGGGTTTAAGTTTGGAAACTGCAGGATTAGTGGTGTAGAGCGCAGCATGGGTATTGGGGGCATAGAAAAGCCTATGCGCTTTGGTGTCCATAGTTTGTCTCACGAGTTGTCCGGCCAAATATCCTGATGATAAACTAATGGTGGCCTCGCTTCCTACTAGAAGCGATAAATGCCGTTCCGCCTCCTCATAAATAGAAATTCGAATGTTCGATTTTCGGGAAGCCCCATAGTTTGTACCGTACCTTCTAATGTTGTTTATATAGATATCCTGAAAGGCCTTATCCGTCTGAAGGCCCAGATAGCCCGTACCTCCAAAATACAAGTATTTCTTCTGGTCCAACTCTATTTCCCTGCCCGGGAAGCCATCAATATAAAAAGCCATTATCGTAAGCTTATTCCGCTTCCACCTAGGGTAGGAAAGATTACTTTTCCATTCTCCTGAATAATTACCCCATCTGCAATATCCTCTTTTAGCAACATGGCACCGTCCATATCAACATAATCCAATTGCGGAATTAATTGGGCTATGGCCGATATACCCACAGAAGATTCCGTCATGCAGCCCACCATTACTTTTAGACCCAATTCCTTGCCCCTTTTAATCATTCGTCTTGCTGGGGTAAGACCACCGCATTTGGTGAGTTTAATATTGATACCGTTATAGTGAAATGCACATTTCTCCACATCGGATTCCACGATACAGCTTTCATCGGCTATGATGGGCAGAACACTTTCATGCATAACCCTTTCCATGCCTTTCCAATCATCTGCTTTTAAGGGCTGCTCAATAAACTCCACACCCAATTCCTTTAAAAATGTGGAATTCAAGATAGTCTCCTCAGCAGTCCAAGCACAATTGGCATCAACCCTAAAAATGGCATTCGTATATTTCCGCAATTCCCGTACAATTTCTACGTCCTTGTCCGTACCAAGTTTAATTTTGTAAATGGGCCAGGGCATTTCTTGCATCTTATCCACCATTTTCTCAATGGAGTCCAATCCTATGGTATAATTTGTTATTGGATATGTATTATTGTCCGTATCCCATAATTCGTATAGAGGTTTGCCCTGTATTTTTCCGTACAAATCATTTGCAGCAAGATCCAAGGCGCAAATGGCAAAATTGCTCAGATTCTTAGAGATGAGGAAGGCATAGAATTCTTCTGGCTCTTTAAAGTTAAATTGTTCAATTTCCTTTCTAATATTTTCAATCTCCGCCTGCATGGTTTCAAAGGTTATTTGGTAATAGGGATTGGATGTAGCCTCTCCATAGCCCGTTTTACCATCGAGTTCCAAGGCAACTACCATGGAATCTTGAAAATCATGGGATTCCCTAGAAATACTGAAAGTATGTTTTAAGGGGAGTACGTATTTTTTAATCTTTATTTTCATATCGAAATTTATAGAACGAATATAAAGAAAGATGATGTATTGGAAAGTCAAAACCCATTGAAATCTCAATGGGTTTTATCAACATTTGTTTAGTACTGTTGCAGTTGAGGCTAAGGCCTTGTTTTATTTTACAGGGCACTTACGCTTCCGGAGCTCGATTTCTTGTTTTCTACTATAGCATTGCCGGTATAGCGTATATTTCCACCGCTACTAGCTTTTGCGATTAAGGATTCGGATACGTTTACTGTAATTCCCGCACCACTACTGGCACTGGCTTCGCAGGTGGCAGCTGTTAAATTATCTGCTTTTATGCCAGAGCCGCTGCTTGCATTACCGTAAAGGGCTTTTGTGTCACCTACCATTTTAATGTCGGCTCCACTACTGCTATCTACCGTTACTTTTTCTGCCTTTAAGTCCATAATTTCTAAACGGGAGCCACTGCTGGCGCTTAAGTCAATATTTTGAGCCCTTATTGTATTTTTGGTAATCAGGCCGGCCCCACTGGACGTTTCCAAGGTAGTAATTACCGGTAGGGTAACGTAAACTTTTTTGGTTGCCCTACCAATATTTTCTATAGCATGAATTCTCAAATTTCCATTTTTGATATCCGTTCCTATAAGGTCTATTACATTGTCATCGGCTTCGACCATAATATCAAAATCATTGCCTTGGGTAACATAAACATCCAGGCCTTCCGAGGCAGATATTGAGGTGAAATCAGCGTTTACGGCGCGATGGTCTTCTGTGACAATTCCATTGCCCTTCTTGCCGTTTCCGATATTAATATCGAAACCGCAGGAAGAAAATAAAATGGCCAGGATAAGTGTGATGGTAATTCTTGCAAGTGTTGTCATGATTGTTGTTTTTTTGGCTTGAAATAAACACTTGGGGGACTAGGGTTATTCAAGGATTGATTAATGATGTTGTTAAATGTTTAAATAAAAATATTGATTAGGTTTTTTTAAGCGTACTATAAATTACTGAGCTGTTACAAGAGCCTACTGAACTGTATCTTTTTTTATTTCCGTCTTTTTACTTTCATTGGTTTTGAACTGTACGCCCTTTTCGTCGATTTTCAGTTTAAAATTTTCCCCATCTCCTTTTATATCTATATCTACCCCATCCTCATTTATAATAATTTTACCATTATTATCATTGTCATCATCATTATTCTGGTCATCGTCATTAACTGGGCAATCTAGACATTGTAATTCTCCATTGGTATCCATTTTCCAACGATATTTGGACATTTCACAGCCATTCATGGTACGATCCAAAGGGGCAGTGATGGTCCAACAAGGACTATTGTCCCTTTCATAGGTCAATACCGTACCTACTGGGACATATAGAACTATTCTTACTTCTTGGTCCCTGTATTTATTATCCTTGGCGGTAGTTAAAAAATCGTCCAATAATAAAGTATTTCCTAGCACATCATAATTATAGTTGACTTTGTCAGCGGTCTCAGTGGCAGTTTTAAAAGAATTCCCGTTGGCATTTTTACGTATCTCGATACGGGCAATGGAGTCTCTGGACATTTTAAGGTTTAGACGAACGTCTTCCGAAACAAGTACTTCTTCACCATTTTCGGTATAATCCAGAACTACCCCGTTTATTCCTATTTTATTGCCATTATTTAGATGTGAACCAGACCTCAAAACGATTTTCATGGGTTGATCTGGCTGTTGGAATGCCAGTTCCTGTTCCATGGAAACATTGCCGGTATAGGCATGGGCAGCAGCTTGTCTTATGCCAAAAACAGTAAGCAGGATAATGGCGATCAACCACAATCCCAAAAGTGTGAATTTTGCAATATTACCGATAGATTTAAGGTTGTTTACCAAAATTTTAAGCCCCAAGTACATGAGAAAGAAAAATGGGATCCCAATTGCGAAAAACCCTAATAGGGACACCAACCATACTGGGGTATTGGTGGAGTTCACCATATAGTAAAAATCTATTCCCGGAAGGTGTACAATGTCTAAAATTCCTACAGTAAAAAGACCTACGAACAAGGCAACTATTCCGGCAGCACCTATTATAATGAGTATTATTCCAATAAACTTGCCAATAATCTTAAAGAAAAACATTATGATATCGGCAATGGCATTAAAGAAACTCCTACTCCCATCTTTTACCTTGGTACCCACTTTTTCATAGTCCATGTTTTTTACTTTTTCCGCTACATCGTCAAAACCTTCCTTTACTTTCTTTTCAATATTACTTATGTTGACGGCTTCCCCGCGCATATCCAATTTCTGGGCAGTGGTAACGGCTTCTGGAATTAATATCCACAATAGACCGTAAATAAAAATAAATCCTCCCCAGCTAAAAATCGTGAGTAAAATCCATAGCAATCTTACCCAGAGTGCATCTATACCAAAATAATGTCCCAGGCCTGCGGACACCCCTCCAATATATTTATTGTCTATGTCCCTATATAATTTCCTTACGCGTCCTAGGTTTTTGGTAGTTTTGGGTTGATCTTCAAAAATGTCCTCATCAACCATATAATCTTCCGGTTGGCCCATTATGCCTATAATTTCATCCACTTCCTTTTCGGTAATCACCTGTCTTTCGTTTTCCATTTTCTCATGGAACAGTTCGGCAATTCTGGCTTCTATATCCGCTATAATCTCTTCACTACCACTAGTCTTGGCGAAAGAACGTTTTATGGCCTCTAAATAGCGTTGAAGTTTGCTATAGGCTACTTCGTCTATGTGAAAGAATAAATTGGCCAGATTTATATTTATTGTCTTGTTCATTTTTAGTTGTTTTTTGTTTTGGTTACGAGGTTTGTCGCATTTCTTAATTCATCCCAGGTGGTATCCAGTTCTTTTAGAAAAAGTTTACCTGTTTCTGTTAGGGTATAATACTTTCTTGGGGGACCTGAGGTAGATTCTTCCCAACGATAATTTAGAAGTCCCGCATTTTTTAGCCTTGTGAGTAATGGATAAATGGTGCCCTCCACCACTAGCATTTTAGCGTCTTTTAAGGTGTCGAGGATTTCGGAGGTATACTTGTCCTCTCCATTGAGGATGGAAAGTATACAGTACTCCAGGACTCCCTTGCGCATCTGTGCTTTTGTATTTTCAATATTCATAGTTGCATGATTAAAATAATTTAACTGTTCGTTTTTTTGATGTCCGCAATTTGCTGTTTCACTTTTGATTGATTGGATGAATAAACTCTGGAATTAGTGTGATGAGTACTAATTATTATGATGTATTATTTTATAAATGGTATACTTATGGGATACTTAAAATCTTGGCCTTCACTACTGCGAATGGCGGCTAAAATGGTATAGACTATATTCACTAAAAAAAGTCCTAACTGTGCAAGTCCGGCAATTCCCAATGGCCAGAGAAGTTTACCCAATTTTAGCTGGTGAAAATTAAAATTAAATCCGTTTAGGTTGTTGAACTGGGAAAAACCAAATTCTCCATGGCGAATAATTTCAGGTATAATTCCTATAAAGAAGGGAACGGTGAAAATACCCAGGATAATGGAATACAGCAGAAGACTGATCTGAAAATTAAGAGCCTGTTTGCCATTTTGGTCAACGAAACCATGATCTTTCTTGTTGGCTGTCCATAGGATTAATGGCAGAATAAAATTCCCAAACGGGATAAAGTATTTTGAAAAAGTAGAGGCATGTATTATAGCCGATAAATTTTTCTCGTGCTTACTTAGTGTTTCGGTCATGGCTTTTTAGTTTGAGTTCTGAAATTTCATTTTGGTATTCCAATTCTATAATAGGGAAAGAACCATTTTTACTTTGTTCTTGGGCCTAAATTATGACCCATTGTCAATTGTTTTTAGAAGTATATATTGTGACACCTAATAACTTCCTATGCAAATATATGTCTAAAAGAAGGTACTATGCAAAACAAAGTACTAAAAATTAACAATATATTAACATTTAATAGTTCATACATTTTACATACTTTTGAAGTAAAATAAACAAGACATATGGCATCCGACGCAAGTAAAATTAACATGTTCAGCTTTTTTAAGTTACCGGCAGTTTGGTGGACAGGAGTAAGATTAAGGTATATTGATGAAGAAAAGGCCATTGTGACCGTTAGGCATAGGTGGATCAATCAAAATCCATTTAAATCCTTGTTTTGGGCGGTTCAAGGAATGGCGGCGGAGTTGACGACAGGAGCCATGGTAATGAATCAGATTAGGAAGAGTGGAAGGAATATTTCGATGCTGGTAGCAAACAATAATGCCAATTTTTCCAAGAAAGCCACTGGCAAAATTACCTTTACCTGTACAGATGGCCATCTTATTACCAGCGCCATAAAGACTACTATTGCAACAGGGGAGGGGCAGACCATCTGGATGAAATCTGTTGGGGTAAATGAAGAGGGTATTGTAGTGTCTACTTTTAACTTCGAGTGGACCCTTAAGGTGAAGGGGTAATTGATTAACGAACCAATTAATAAATGTGCCAATATACCAATGACTCAATGTAACAAAACGGTATTTTTTGGTACTTATAGTCATCAAATAAAATTCAGAACATTAAACTTTTAGGATGAACGCACACGAAATAGACTAGTCAATTTCATTATTTGTGCGCATATTATATTTTTGTTAAATTTACCTTCAATTAATTCAAAGTTAGTCAAATGTTAGGAATCTACACAAGGCTGTCATCTGATGACGATAAGGGAAATTCTATTGAAAATCAAATAAGAGAAGGAAAGCAATTTGCTAAACAATATGGATTCCAAGATAATTATAAAATCTATAATGAAGGTGAAGGTGTTTCTGGAAGAAAGGAATTGGAAGACAGACCTATATTATTTCAATTAGTAAAGGATATCAGCGTAAAGAAGATATCAGCTGTTTGGTTTAGGCATCAAAATAGATTGGATAGAAACAATCTAACATTTCAGTTATTTGCTAAAGAAGTTAAAAAAGCAGGCACAAAAGTTTTTTTTGCCGATAAGGAAGAAGACTTTAATGACCCAAATAGTATGTTCCAATTGGGTATAATGAGTTTAATCTCTACATATCAAGCGGAACTGACAGGAGTACAGGTAAAGAAAGTGTTGTTGGACAACGTTAAAGAAGGAAAAGTTGTTGGTGGCATCCCTTTTGGGTTCAAAAAGAAAGGAAAGAAAAAGAAACTGCTTATAGTTTGTCCTGAAAATAGTGAGATAGTCAAGCAAATATATGTTGATTATTTAAGTGGAATGGGCACAACATTAATCGCTAAAAAGTTAAATGAAATGGAAGTACCCACTCTTAGCAAGAACACTCAACTGTGGAAGGACTCTACTGTGTTATATATTCTTAAAAATGCGCTTTATATTGGCAAACGAAAGTACGGTGGAAAAACATATAAAGTTGAGCCAATTATTAGTAACTCAATTTTTGACAAGGTTCAATTAAAGATTGAAAACTCAGGAACGAAAAAGGGCAAGAAAACGGGTTACAAATATCTATTAAATGGTTTAATTATTTGTGGTCATTGCGGAGAAGAATACCTAGGTCGTTCCCAATCACATAAAGGCTATTTCTACTATATCTGTAAAAATCATAGATATAAGGACAAGAGGTGTTCCAATCGTAGTGCTAAAATGGAACACCTTGACGAACTAATTTGGAGTTCATTATTTCGAGATTCTTCGCTCTTCCGTGAGGTGAAATCTATGTATAAAGAAGGTGAACGGCAAGAAGTAAAACTTAATTTGGAATCTGAAATAGTCCAGAAAGATAAAGAATTGGTAGGTCTGGAAAGGAAAAAAAATCGAGTAGTACAGATGGTGGAAAATGAAATATTGAGTATTTCAGATGGTAAATCGAGGATAAAGGAGTTAAATCATAATAAAGTTGAAATCGAAGAAAAGATAAATAGGTTAAAAGAACAAAAAAATTCAATTACCAATGAGAAAAAGCTAATTGAAGATATGCGCAAAGATTTTCCATTTTTGACAGGTGGTAAGAATCAAAAAGAGTGGGAAGCTGCAGGATTTCTATTAGATGCTGATGTGGCAAACGAAGAACGCATTAAGGCATCTGTAAGTTTTAAAGAAAAACAAAAGCTGATTCAGAAATATATTGAATCTATTAAAATATCCTATTTGGAGACGGACAACGAGTTTGAGATTGAGGTAGCTTTTAAAATTCCATTAAAAAATAAGAAGTTAAGACTGGAGCATAATTTGGGTAGGAAACCAAGGGGTTTATCCTAAAACATTATTTAGTATAGGAAATACCCCTGTTTTACATAGAATTATCTATATTGATAATTATGAATTATCAACTACTGTGGCTTTGGGAGCATTAGTCTTAACTGATGAAATACCTGTCTCCATGGCAGAGTTACTGGAGTACATCTCACTCGTACCAATGACTTGTCCATTTGTAGCCATTAAATTAAAATACGGACTACCGTCATTTGCTGTTTTTCGGTCAAAACGTTTGTCTTCCTGCGAATTAGTGCGTACCGATTCAATACCATTTTCACATGAAGATTTAGCAGTATAACCTTGACTGCTTAAAATAACCTGTCCGTTTGCAGCTTTTAGATTGAACCTAAATTTTCCACCTGCATCGGATTTAATTTCAAATTTACCCATTATTTAATATTTAGTATTTACATAAAATTACCACTCATCTTTACTTTCATCTTCCTTACATATTGTACACAATCCACCCAATAAATCATATTCGAAACTACCACATCTAGAACAAGTATTTTCAAATTCATCAATACAGCTTTCACAATATTCTTCATGCTCGTACTTGTCGTCACCACATCGAGGACAAACTAAATCTTCTGGTGAATAATTACTTGAACTGTAGCATCCGCCTTCCTCCGTTATTTCAATAAAATATTCTATTCCCCTATCACTTATAAACTCTGCATGACCATCCTCTATTTCAGGTGGGTCAAAATGTGAATCATCCAACCACCCGCCATTCGACCAATAAATTTTTGTTAATTCATTGTCTATTATTTCAACTTCCAAGGTATATGTTGACCGAGTTCCAGTCTTATGATAATAATATTCTATTTCTGCACAGTATGTGCCATCTTCATAGATGTATTCAACATCAACATTTTCTGAATTAAATTGGTAGTCATTATTACTACCTTCCTTATCTCCGTTGAATTTACATGATAGGCTCAGTAAAACTATAAAACAAAAAATTAATATTCTCATTTAGTATCCATTAGTTGTTAAACGGGATTTCCTCAAATCTGTAATACTAATAATCAAGCTGTAATTCTGTATTTCATTACTTCTATACCATTTCTTACTGACTTTGTCATATACACGTTTATATTTAATGATGTACCCAATATCTATATCATTTAACTTTTCTTTTACTCCTTTACCGTCTGTACTAAAGAAGATTGCTTCACCAATTTTCTCTCTCGTTTCAATATGAAATTTATCATGTGGTACTTCATATTTATAGTCTTCAGGAACTAATTCTAAGACTTTTTTATAATTTGCCAACATAACATTATACTCATCTTTGCTAAACTCAATTTCAATCTCAGCACGATGTAGTATATCATCAGATAACCTTAATTGAATATGATTGTCATTTCCTACAACAATACATTTATTGCCCTTAAATTTTAAATTAATGACGTTGATATAAACGCTGTCCTGTAGATAGTCATAGTATTGTAGTCCATTGTTGATTCTATCTACACCAAATTTATCAGGAGGTTGTTCAATCATGGAGTTTGTAGTAACTATCCTCATTACATCAAACTTACTACTCCCCATCTCAAAAGGAAAAACATCTTTCCATGAGCATTGACCAAAAGTATTGGTAAAGGAAATTAGAATAAGCAAAAGGAATAATCTTTTCATAAACAGTATTGGGCTTTTTAAAACCTAACGATAATGTGAAGATTAAATTTTAATTAAAAGGCAAATTATCTCATGAAATAAACATTTAAATAGGATTTCAAAATTTAAGAACTAATATTTGGCGATATAAAATCAGACAATACTATACACCGAAATCTTAGTATAAATATTAACCTAATATTAATTAAAAAAGTAGAGAGGTTAAGCTACAACCATATTCTGGGATACGGCCACTTCATAAGAAAGACGAATCTAAAAGTACCCTACCCTCGAATATTTAACATCCAAAAGAAAGGTGTTAATTTTATGCAACTAACTTAATTCAAATTGCGTTCAATCATTTATCAGCTTTGGCTTTAATTTCCTCCTTTTGAAGCGGTTATATGTACTGTCTAATATTGTAAATCCTTATCAAAATTTCAATTTTATTTCAACAAAGCATAACAATACGTTTTTCAATTTCATTCAATTTGTAATATACTTTATTTCCAATACCATAGGAATTAAGCATCCCTTTTTTTGTCCAATGCCATAATGTGCTAAGGGATATTTGGAAATAGTCAGCTGTTTCAGTTCTTGTCATTAATCTCTCAGACTGTTTTGGTTGTAAATTTGCCTTAAGAGAAACAATTTCATTTTCAATAAGAGTTAATTTTTCTAATATCATTGACGTTGCTTTGGGCAAATCTTCAAATTTTAAGTTTTCCATTTATTTCGATTTTAAATGATTTTTTTTTGAGGAATTCAGTCAACCATTTCTAATAGTATCAAATTTAGACCATGGTTATAATGCATACAATTTTACATATTTCGATCAAAAGTAAATGTATTCGTTAAACTGTATATTTATACCTACCCTAAATTTGTACAGTTGTAATATTATTCCAATCTTTGTATTGAATAAAAAAAGCCCCATTGGAACTACGAATTCCTTTGGGGCAAAATCATCAAATGTTTAACGCTTATTAAAATTTAACGACATGGCAAATTTAAGTATTTATGTTGGTACTTACGCAAAGTACAATGAAGGAAGTTTAAAGGGACAATGGTTAAGGATTCCAGATTATGCTGATTATCCGGAATTGCAAAATGCAATGTACGAACTTCATAATGATGAAGATGACCCTGAATTTATGATACAGGATTTCGAAGGGGATGCAATCTTTGAATTGTTGAGTTTAGTATCTGAATCCCATATAAGTGAATCGGTATTCGATATTATTGATTCATTAGAAAATTGTAATTACGCACTTCAAGTATTGGAATCCTACATTTACTGTTTCGGAAACTATTCCGAAAATATTGAAGAACTAGTCGAAGCTATAGAAGAATCCTATCAAGGGCAATATAATTCCGATGTTTGCTTCACACAAACACTTCTAGAGGACTGTGGAGATATTCCTACGAATTTACCACATTACATTCATATAGATTGGGAAAGTACATCTAATGACATTATGATGGATTATAGTACGGTTAATGGTCATTATTTCAGAAATATATAGTTCAATTAATAGCACTCTAGGTATGCCTGGGGTGCTTTAAATATTATAATCATGAAAAAAGCAAGATATATTAGAGTTAGTACGGAAAAGCAAAAAATGGACAGGCAAAAGGAACTGAAGTCCAATGATGAAACACTTTTTATAGACATTGTAAGTGGTTCTGTTGATTTTCGCCAACGTGAAGGTGGAAAACAGCTGTATAATGAAATTGTAAATGGGAATATAAATTACTTAAGCGTTCATAGCATTGATAGATTGGGTAGAACCCTGTTTAACATATTGGAAACACTAAAGTTTTTAAATGAAAATAACGTTATTCTAAAAGTAGATAATCTAGGTATAGAGAGCAGGGTTAAAGGAAAGCCAAATCCTGCTTTTAAATTAATTATTTCGGTTATGGCTAACATTGCCGAAATGGAAAGAGAAACAATGCTTGAAAGACAACGTGAGGGGATAGAAAGAGCGAAAGCAAAAGGAAACTATAAAGGAAGAGTAAAAGGTTCAAGTGAGCCAATAGAAATTTTCTTAAATAGAAACAAAAAAGCAGTTGAATTGTTAAAACGAGGAGATTTGAGTCTAAGACAAATAGCGAAGTTATCAGATGTTAGTCTTGGTACTGTACAGAAGGTGAAGTCGATTATCAATTTGTAATATTTTGATAAGCTAACTATTTAAAATATTATATTATATATCGCCTTTAAAATAACCCTAATAAAATACCATACGCTAATAATTGTCATACCTCTTAGTATACCACCAACTATGCTATGTTTTCCTGACCATTTCCAAGTATATAGTCCTATAACAGCCATTATAAGTATTAAATAGCCACTTGTAAAATTGTTAACGCTTTGAAAAAGGTATAGTTCTATTACTAATGTCAGTACTATGGCTGTGACGAACCCTGCAACAAACCACTCACTACTTGCTTTAAGTCGTTCTTCTCGCTTTTCCTTATCTTTAAGCAACTCTTCTCTTTCCTTATCTCCTAACATATATATACCTTCTTTTATCTTAGTTTAAACTCTGCAACTTAATTAACCAAACGTAAAAAGTTTTAATGTTATTATTAATAGTGTTATACCATACTAGTATTTCTTGCTTAGACGGTAGGTAAAACTCCAAGTATATAAGAACTTGACTGGGAAGGATGCTTAAAATGGATACTTCGGTTCGTTTTGTGCCACCCATTTCGGAGTTATAG
>TARA_R110000868_G_scaffold123707_3_pt1 | contig 66612 bp, 64 predicted proteins | sample TARA_R110000868 | Tara Oceans TARA_R110000868 (sample SAMEA4397489) | marine metagenome | biome: Polar Biome; feature: [SRF] surface water layer (ENVO:00010504); material: water (ENVO:00002006), including particulate matter (ENVO:01000060) such as... | depth 5 m | reverse complement strand
GGGGCCGCCGCGGACGCGACCGGTCCGGCCGTGGCCACGGCCGGGATGTCCAATGTCGAGGCCATCGGCCGCGTGCTCTACACCGACTATGTCTACATCTTCCAGGCCGCCGGCATCGTGCTGCTGATCGCCATGGTCGGGGCCATCGTCCTGACCCTGCGCCACAAGCCGGGCGTGCGTCGCCAGGACATCCACACCCAGGTCGGGCGGGATCGCAAGACCGCCATGGAGGTCAAGAGCGTCGAGACCGGCGCGGGCGTGACCCCCGAGGAGCTTCTCTGATGGACGTGACCCTGCAGCACTATCTGGCCGTCGGGGCCATGCTGTTCACCATCGGTGTGTTCGGCATCTTCGTGAACCGCAAGAACGTGATCATCATCCTGATGTCGATCGAGCTGATCCTGCTGGCCGTGAACATCAATTTCGTCGCCTTCTCGGCCTATCTGCATGACATCTCCGGGCAGATCATGGCCATGTTCGTGCTGACCGTCGCCGCGGCCGAGGCCGCCATCGGCCTGGCCATCCTGGTGACCTTCTTCCGCAACCGCGGCGACATCGCCGTGGACGACGCCTCCGTGATGAAGGGTTGAGCCGACCGTGACCCTTCAGCTCCTCGTCACCCTCGGCGTATTCGCCCCCCTGCTGGGCGCGGCCATCGTCGGCTTCTTCGGCCGCCGTCTCGGCGACGTCTTGTCCCAGACCGTGACCACCGGCCTGCTGTTCTTCTCCTGCGCCGTGGCCTGGACCGTGTTCTCGGCCCACACCTGGGGCGGGCTGGAGGCCTTCACCCTCAAGCTGTTCCCCTTCATCAACGTCGGGGACTTCCAGTCGGCCTGGTCGATCCGCATCGACGCCCTGTCGGCGGTGATGCTGGTGGTGGTGACCACGGTGTCGTCACTCGTGCACCTGTATTCGTGGGGCTATATGGCCGCGGATCCGGACAAGCCGCGCTTCTTCGCCTATCTGTCGCTGTTCACCTTCGCCATGCTGGCGCTGGTGACCGCCGCCGACTTCATGCAGCTGTTCTTCGGCTGGGAAGGGGTGGGTCTGGCCTCCTATCTGCTGATCGGATTCTGGTACAAGAAGGCCACCGCCAGCGCCGCCGCCATCAAGGCCTTCGTGGTCAACCGTGTCGGTGACTTCGGCTTCGCGCTGGGCATCGTCACCGTGTTCTGGATGTTCGGCACGATCGAGTTCGCCGAACTGTTCCCGATGATCGCCGGCAAGGCCGGCACCGGCTGGGAATTCCTGGGCTACACCTGGTCGGCGCTCGACCTGGCCGGCCTGCTGCTGTTCATCGGCGCGATGGGCAAGTCGGCCCAGTTCTTCCTGCACACCTGGCTGCCGGACGCGATGGAGGGCCCGACCCCGGTCTCGGCCCTGATCCACGCGGCGACCATGGTCACCGCCGGCGTCTACATGGTCTGCCTGCTGTCGCCGATCTACGAATATGCGCCGGTCGCGGCCGGGGTCATCGCCATCACCGGCGCGATCACGGCCCTGTTCGCCGCCACGGTCGGTCTGGCCCAGAACGACATCAAGCGGGTCATCGCCTATTCGACCTGTTCGCAGCTGGGCTACATGTTCTTCGCCGCCGGCGTCGGGGCCTACCAGGCCGCCATGTTCCACCTGTTCACCCACGCCTTCTTCAAGGCCCTGCTGTTCCTCGGGGCCGGCTCGGTCATCAACGGCATGCACCACGAGCAGGACATGCGGAAGATGGGCGGGCTGTGGAAGCTGCTGCCGGTCACCTATGCCGTGATGATGATCGGCACCGTGGCCATCACCGGACTGGGCATCCCCGGCATCGGCGGCTTCGCCGGCTTCTATTCCAAGGATTCGATCATCGAGAGCGCCTTCGCGGCGTTCACGACCGGTCATTCGGCCATGGGGCTGTTCGCCTTCTTCGTCGGCATCCTCGCCGCCGGTCTGACGGCCTATTACTCGTGGCGTCTGGTGTTCATGACCTTCCACAACAAGCCCGCCTGGAAGGACGAGGCGCACGCGGATCATGGTCATGACGACCATGCCTCGCACGCCCAGCTGGAAACCCATTCCGAGCCGCTGGACGACGACGGCCACGCCCATGACGACCATGGCCATCACGGACCGCTGCAACCGCACGAGAGCCCGTGGGTGATGCTGGTGCCGCTGCTGCTGCTGTCGGTCGGTGCGATCGCCGCCGGCTTTGTCTTCGCCCCCTATTTCATCGGCGATCACGCGGCCACCTTCTGGAACGGCGCGGTCTTCACCGGCCCGGCCAACCACGTTCTGCACGACAGCCACGGCGTGCCGACCTGGGTGAAATGGTCCCCGCTGGTGCTGACCCTGACCGGGACCTTCGCCGCCTGGTGGATCTATGTCGTCAACGAGGGCATGGGCCGGCGCATGGCCGACCGGGGCGGGGTGGTCCACGCCTTCCTGTACAACAAATGGTATTTCGACGAGCTGTACGACTTCATCTTCGTCAAGGGCGCGCGCGCGCTGGGTGACCTGTTCTGGAAGGTCGGCGACGTGACGATCATCGACGGCGGCGGACCGAACGGCATGGCCTGGCTGTCCCGCAAATTCGCCGGCGGCCTGTCGCGGTTCCAGAGCGGCTACGTCTATTTCTATGCGTTCGTGATGCTGCTCGGCCTCGCCGGCTTCCTCGCCTTCGCCATCTATACGTGGGGAGCCTGAGCCCAAGTGCCCGCTGAAATTCCTCACATCCTGAGCCTCGTCACCTTCCTGCCCCTGATCGGGGCGGGACTGATCCTGCTGGCCCGTTTCGTCATCAAGGGCGCTGCGGACTCCGCGGCGCGCTGGATCGCCCTGGGCACGACCCTGGCCACCCTGGCCGTCGCGGTCGTGCTGGTGCTGGTCTTTGACCCGGCCAGTGCCGGTTATCAGTTCATCGAACGCTACGTCTGGTTCGCCGGGGCCCAGTATCATCTGGGTGTCGACGGCATCTCGATCCTGTTTGTGCTGCTGACGGCCTTCCTGATGCCGATCTGCATCCTGGCCAGCTGGAAGACCATCACCGACCGGGTGGTCGACTATATGGTCGCCTTCCTGGTGTTGCAGACCCTGGTCACCGGCGTGTTCACGGCGCTGGACCTGTTCCTGTTCTACATCTTCTTCGAAGGCACCCTGGTGCCGATGTTCATCATCATCGGCGTGTGGGGCGGGACCAACCGCATCTATGCGGCCTACAAATTCTTCCTCTACACCCTGCTGGGATCCGTCCTGATGCTGCTGGCCATGCTGTGGATGGCCTATACGGCCGGCACCACCAGCATCCCCGAGCTCAAGAGCTTCGCCTTCAGCCCGGCGGCCCAGCCGATATTGTGGCTGGCCTTCTTCGCCAGCTTCGCGGTCAAGATGCCGATGTGGCCGGTGCACACCTGGCTGCCGGACGCCCACGTGCAGGCCCCGACGGCGGGCTCGGTCATCCTGGCCGGCATCTTGCTGAAGCTGGGCGGCTACGGCTTCATCCTGTTCAATGTGCCGATGTTCCCGCTGGCGTCGCAGATGTTCGCGCCGCTGGTGTTCGCCCTGTCGGCCATCGCCATCGTCTACACCTCGCTGGTCGCCTTCCGGCAGACCGACATGAAGAAGCTGATCGCCTATTCGTCGGTGGCCCACATGGGTTTCGTCACCATGGGCATCTTCGCCGGCAACGAAATCGGCATGCAGGGCGCGGTGTTCCAGATGCTGAGCCACGGCCTGATCTCGGGCGCGCTCTTCCTGTGCGTCGGCGTCGTCTATGACCGGATGCACACCCGCGAGATCGCCTTCTACGGCGGCCTGACCAGCAAGATGCCGTGGTTCGCCGCCATCTTCCTGATGTTCACCATGGCCAATGTCGGCCTGCCGGGCACCTCGGGTTTCATCGGCGAGATCCTGACCCTGACCGGCGTCTACCAGGCCTCGACCTGGACCGCCTTCATCGCCGCCTCGGGCGTGATCCTGTCGGCGGTCTATGCCCTGACCCTGTACCGCAACGTCATGTTCGGCGAGATCACCAACCCGGCGCTCAAGGCGATCACCGACATCGATCGGCGCGAGCTGCTGATCTTCGTGCCGCTGATCGTCGGCACGATCTGGCTGGGCGTCCATCCCGGCATCGTGCTCGACTACACCGCCGCCTCGGTCGAGGCCCTGACGACCACCTATCACGCCGCGATCGGCGGGTGAGACCCTGATGCCTGATCTGATCCCTGCACTCCATCTGTCCGCTCCGGAGCTGACGCTCGCCCTCGGCGGCCTCGTGCTGCTGTTGCTGGGGGCCTTCGCCGGCGAAAAATCGACCCGGCTGGTCTCCATGCTGGCCGTGGCCCTGCTGGTGGCGGCCTCGGCCGTGGCCGCGACGGGTCCGCTGGGGTCCGCCTTCAACGGGGCCTATGTCGCCGATCCGCTGGCGGTCTACGGCAAGATCGTCATCTATCTGTCCAGCGCCGTGGCCATCGTCCTCGGCACCGGCTGGATGGAGCGGACGCGCATCACCCGCTTCGAATATCCGGTCCTGATCGTGCTGGCCGCGGTCGGCATGAGCATGATGGCGTCCTCGGGCGACCTGATCTCCCTGTACGTCGGGATCGAGCTGCACTCCCTGGCCCTCTATGTCCTGGCCGCCTTCCACCGCGACGACCTGAAGGCGTCCGAGGCGGGCCTGAAATATTTCGTCCTCGGGGCCCTGTCCTCGGGCCTGCTGCTGTATGGGGCCAGCCTGATCTACGGTTTCACCGGCTCGATGCGGTTCGAGGATATCGCCGTGGTCGCCGCCTCGGGCGAGGCCGGCACCGGCCTGATCTTCGGCCTGGTCTTCCTGATCTGCGGCCTGGCCTTCAAGGTCTCGGCCGCGCCGTTCCACATGTGGACGCCCGACGTCTATGAGGGCGCGCCGACCCCGGTCGTGGCCCTGTTCGCCACCGCCCCCAAGATGGCCGCCATGGTGCTGATCGCCCGGGCCCTGTCGGAAGGCTTCGGCGGCGCGCACGACCAGTGGGCCCAGGTCATTATCCTGATCTCGCTGATCAGCTTCGCGGTCGGCGCCTTCGGCGGCCTGGCCCAGAAGGATTTCCAGCGACTTCTGGCCTATTCCTCGATCGCCAACATCGGCTACGCCCTGCTGGCGATCGCCGCCGGCACTGAGGCCGGTCTGCAGGCGATGCTGATGTTCATGACCCTGTATGTGGTCGATCAGCTGGGTTTCTTCGCCATCCTGATGAGCCTGTCGAAGGGCGGCAAGCCGATCCGGCGCATCGCCGACCTGGCCGGGCTCAAGCGCGACCGTCCCGTGACCGCCATCGCCCTGACGATCCTGTCGCTGTCGGTGCTGGGCATGCCGCCGTTCTCGGGCTTCTGGGCCAAATACTATGTGTTCGGCGCGGCCGCCGGGGCCGGTTACTGGATCGCCGCCGCGATCGGTCTGGTCGCCTCGGTCGTGGCCGCCTTCTACTATCTGCGCATCATCAAGCTTATGTGGTTCGACGCGCCGCTGGACGATGTCCCGACCGACAAGGCCCCGCTCGCACCCCAGTGGATCGGCTGGGCCTGCGCGGCCTTCGCCTTCCCGCTGGTGATCGTCGGCCTGGTCTGGCTGGAGCCGTTGACCCGCGCCGCCGCCTCGGGCTTCGGAGCCGGGTAGGGCGGTGACGCCCGCGCCCGTCCGCCTGCTCGAGGAAACCGACTCCACCAATGCCGAGGCCCGCCGCCTGGCCGAGGCCGGCGAGAGTGGACCGCTGTGGGTCGTGGCCCGCCGCCAGACCGCCGGGCGCGGCCGTCGCGGGCGGGAATGGATCGACCGGACCGGCAACCTGTCGGCCACCCTGCTGACCACGATGCGCCGGCCGCCGGCCGAGGCGGCCCAGCTGACCTTTGTCGCGGCCCTGGCCGTGGCCGATCTGGTCGACGCCTTCGTGCCGCCGTCGCTGGTCACGATCAAATGGCCCAATGACATCCTGCTGGCCGGGGACAAGGTCGCCGGCATTCTGATCGAGTCCGGGGCCCATGCCGACGGCGGCCTGTGGCTGGCGGTCGGGATCGGCGTCAATCTGGCGAGGGCCCCGTCCGGCACCGACCGGCCCGCCACCGCACTGGCCGATCATCTGCGCGGCGACGTGACCGCCGTGCCGATGGTCGAGACCGCCGCCGCCACCCTGGCCGGGACCTTCGCCGTCTGGCTGGACCGTTGGGAGACCCTGGGCTTCCAGCCGGTGCTGGATGCCTGGACCGCCCGGGCCGCGGGGCTGGACGGACCGGCCGTCGCGCGACTGGGCCATGAGACCGTCAGCGGCCGGGCCGAGGGCGTCGATCCCGACGGGTCCCTGCGTCTGCGCCTTGCCGACGGTGGCCTGCGCCTTATTTCGGCAGGCGATGTGTTCTTCGGGGAGGCCGCCTGATGCTGCTTGCGATCGAACAGGGCAATACCAACACCCTTTTCGCCGTCCATGACGGCAGGGACTGGATCGCCCAGTGGCGCACCGCCACGGCCGCCAGCCGCACGGCCGATGAATACGCCGTCTGGCTGACCCAGCTGCTGGCCATGCGCGGGCTGAAGCTGGCCGCTCTGGACGGCTGCATCATCTCTAGTGTGGTGCCGCAGTCGATCTTCAACCTGCGCAATCTGTCGCGGCGCTATCTGTCGGTCGAACCGCTGGTCATCGGCGAGAATGTCGACCTCGGCATTCCGGTGCGGATCACCAAGCCCAGCGAGGCCGGGGCCGACCGGCTGGTCAATGCGCTCGGGGCCCATCTGGTCTATCCCGGTGACCTGATCGTCATCGACAGCGGCACGGCCACCACCTTCGATGTGGTCGCCGCCGACGGGGCCTTCGAGGGTGGTCTGATCGCCCCCGGAATCAACCTCTCGCTCCAGGCGCTGCATGAGGCCGCGGCCATGTTGCCGCGGATCGCCATCCAGCGGCCGGAACGTGTTATCGGCAAGGATACGGTCTCCAACATGCAGTCCGGCGTCTTCTGGGGCTATGTCGCCCTGATCGAAGGCCTGGTCACGCGCATCAAGGCGGAGTGGGAAAAACCCATGACCGTCATCGGCACGGGCGGCGTCGCCTCGCTGTTCGAGGGGGCCACAGACAGCATCGACCGGTTCGATCCGGACCTGACCATACGCGGCCTACTCGAAATCTGGCGCCGCAATACCCATTTGACGGACACATGAAAAAACAAACCAACGACGAACTCGTATTCCTGCCGCTCGGCGGCTCGAACGAGATCGGTATGAATCTCAATCTGTACGGCTACGGGCCGGAGTCCAACCGCCAGTGGATGGTGGTCGACGTGGGCGTGACCTTCGGCGACCTGTCGACGCCCGGCGTCGATGTCATCGTGCCGGATCCGGCCTTCCTCGAGGGCGAGAAGATCCTCGGCATCGTGCTGACCCATGCCCACGAGGACCATATCGGGGCCCTCGGCTGGCTGTGGGCCCGGATGAAGGCCCCGCTGTATGCGACGCCCTTCACCGCCTATCTGATCCGCGACAAGCTGCGCGAGGCCGGCATCCTGGACCAGGTCAAGCTGATCGAGGTGCCGCTGGGCGGCACCGTCGACCTGGGCCCGTTCCAGGTGACCATGGTCACCATGACCCATTCGATCGCCGAGCCGAACGGCCTGGCCATCAAGACGCCACTGGGCACGGTGTTCCACACCGGGGACTGGAAGATCGATGACGAACCGGTCGTCGGCGAGCTGACCGACGGCGGGGCCATCTCGGCGCTCGGCGACGAGGGCGTGCTGGCCATGGTCTGTGACTCGACCAATGTCTTCGTCGACGGCGTGGCCGGCTCCGAGGGCGGTGTCGCCCGGGCCATGACCAAGCTGATCAGCGGCCTCAAGGGCCGGATCGCCGTGGGCTGTTTCGCCTCCAACGTCGCCCGCATGGACAGCGTCATCCGCGCGGCCGAGGCCTCGGGGCGTCGCGTCTCGCTGGCGGGCCGGTCGATGCACCGCATCACCGCCGCCGCCAAACATGTCGGCATGCTCAGCGACATCAAGCCGTTCCTGACCGACGAGGAGGCCCGCGTCTGGCCCGAGGACGAAATCCTGTATCTGTGCACCGGCAGCCAGGGTGAAAGCCGGGCGGCCCTGTCGCGCGTCGCCGAAGGCACCCATCCGGTGATCCGGCTGGGTCGCGGCGATCACTGCATCTTCTCGTCGCGCGTCATCCCCGGCAATGAACTGTCGATCGGTCGCCTGCAGGACAAGCTCGCCGACAAGGGCGTCCGGCTCTACACCGAGAAGGACCACCCCGGCATCCACGTCTCGGGCCATCCGTGCCGTGACGAGCTCAGGCAGATGTACGCCTGGGCGCGGCCGCAGATTTCGGTGCCGACCCACGGCATGCGCCGCCACCTGATGGAACACGCCAACCTGGCCCGCGACATCGGGGTCAAGGAGCAGGTGACGCCGCGCAACGGCGACATGGTGCGTCTGGCCCCGGGGCCGGCGGCGATCATCGATGAAGTGCCGTCCGGCCGCCTCTATGTCGACGGCGGCATGTTGGTGACCGAACAGGGCGAGGCCCTGCGCGAGCGCCGCCACGCCTCGACCAACGGCATTCTGGTGGTGTCCTTCGCTCTCGACGGCCGCGGCAAGATCGTCAGCGACATCGACATGCGGGCCATCGGCCTGCCCAGTGGCGACGAACGCCCGCTGGGCGATGCCCTCGACGGCCTGGCCGAACGGGTCGAACAGGTGGTCAACGGCCTCAAGCCGCAGGCGAGAGACGACGACGATGCGGTCGAACAGGCCGTGGCCCGCGTGCTGAAGAAGGCCAGCCAGCAGATCTGGGATCGTCGACCGATCGTCGAGACCATCGTGCTGCGCCTGTAGGAGAGGGCGGATGACCGAGCGGCTGTTCCTGATCAATCCGGGCTGGCACGACGACCAGGGCGGACCCTGGTACTGCCCGGCCGGCTCGGTCGTCGAAGGAGTGCTGGGCTTCTATCCGGCCCTGCGCGACCAGCTCGACATCACCTATCTGGACCATCCGCGTCCGCGCCCGCCGGTCATCGCCCTGGTCGGCGAGGCCCACCAGAGCTGCCCGCTGCTGGTGCTGGACGGTGAATTCGACTGGCCGGAGGCGGAGACCAGCGCCGCCACCGGTCAGCGCTTTCTGCAGGATGAGGCCATCCTGCCCTATCTGGCGGCCCGCTACGGCGTGGGCCTGCCCCACCCCTGAGGACCGGTCATGATCGGCAAGCTGAACCACGTCGGGGTCGCGACCCCCTCCATTCCCGACAGTATCGCCCTGTACCGCGACATGCTGGGCGTCACAGCCATCGGCACGCCCTTCGACCTGCCGTCCCAGGGGGTGCGGGTCTGTTTCGTCGACCTGCCCAACGCCCAGATCGAACTGATCGAACCGCTGGGCGAGGACTCACCGATCCACGGCTTTCTGGCCAGGAACCCGCGCGGCGGCCAGCATCACATCTGTTTTGAGGTCGAGGATATCCTCGCCGCCCGGGACACCCTGCGCGCCAGGGGGGCGACCATCCTCGGGACCGGCGAGCCGCGGATCGGGGCGCACGGGACACCGATCATCTTTGTTCACCCGCGTGACATGGGTGGTATGCTGGTCGAACTGATGGAAACGCCGAAGGGGGCGCACTGATCATGCCGATTGGCCCGGTGACGATGTTCGCCATCTATGTGGTGGTCTGGTGGGTGGTGCTGTTCGCTATCCTGCCGCTGGGCACGTCCCGGGAGACTCACGCCCCGCCGACCGACGGGGCCCAGTGGGGCGCGCCGGACACGCCCAATCTGAAGCGGAAATTCCTGACCACGACCTGGGTTGCGCTAATCGTCTGGGCCGGGGTGATGCTGCTGGTCTGGATCGGCTGGATGCCCTTGCCCGACCTGGCACCGCCGTCAGTCTGAACCACGCCTAGCTTTTGCCCCGCTGACCCGGCTAAAGCACAGGTCAGACTGACTTTGCCGGATTAGAGCCCATGCGCCTGTCGCGCTACTTCCTGCCCACGCTCAAAGACACGCCGTCCGAGGCGCAGATTATCTCGCACCAGCTGATGCTGCGCGCGGGTCTGGTGCGGCAGGAGGCGGCCGGCATCTATGCCTGGCTGCCGCTGGGCCTGCGGGTGCTGAAGAAGATCGAACAGATCGTGCGCGAGGAACAGGAGCGGGCCGGGGCGGTCGAGCTGCTGATGCCGACCCTGCAACTGGCCGACCTGTGGCGCGAGAGCGGGCGCTATGACGCCTACGGCCCGGAGATGCTGCGCATCACCGATCGCCACGAGCGCGAGCTGCTGTACGGCCCCACCAATGAGGAGATGGTCACCGACATCTTCCGGGCCTACGTCAAATCCTACAAGGCGCTGCCGCTGAACCTGTTTCACATCCAGTGGAAGTTTCGCGACGAGCGCCGGCCCCGGTTCGGGGTGATGCGCGGTCGCGAATTCCTGATGAAGGACGCCTACAGCTTCGACATCGACGAGGAGTCCGCGCGCAAGGCCTACAACCGCATGTTTGTGGCCTATCTGAACACCTTCGCCCGGCTGGGCCTGAAGGCCGTGCCGATGCGCGCCGACACCGGACCGATCGGCGGCGACCTGAGCCACGAGTTCATCGTCCTGGCCGAGACCGGCGAAAGCCAGGTCTTCTGTGACCGCAGACTGGTCGAGATGCCGGTGCCCGGCCCCGACGTCGACTGGAATGACCTGCAGGCCACGGTCGACCAGCGTACCGCCCTGTATGCGGCGACCGAGGAAATGCACGACGCCGCCCGGTTCGAGGGCGAGACGCCCGAGGCGGACCGGCTGACCGCGCGCGGCATCGAGGTCGGCCACATCTTCTATTTCGGTACCAAATACTCCGCCCCGATGAAGGCCTCGGTCCAGGGACCCGACGGCGTCGACCGTCCGGTCCACATGGGCAGCTACGGGGTCGGGGTCTCGCGCCTGATGGGGGCCATCATCGAGGCCAGCCACGACGCCGGTGGCATCATCTGGCCCGACGCCGTGGCCCCGTTCGACGTGATGGTGATCAACCTGCGCGCCAGTGACGCGGCGGTCTCGGCCGCCTGCGAGGCGGCCGTCGCCGCGCTGGAAGCCCTCGGCAAGGACGTCCTCTATGATGACACCGACGAGCGGCCGGGCGGCAAGTTCGCCACCGCCGACCTGATCGGGATACCGTGGCAGCTGACCATCGGGCCCAAGGGCGTGGCCGAGGGCACGGTCGAGCTGAAGCGTCGGGCCACCGGCGAGAAGATCTCGATCCCGTTGGACGAGGCGCTGTCGAGGGTTTGCGGATGAGCGGCACCGACAATTCCCTTCCCCCCAAATGGGGGAAGGAGGAGCGCCACATGACCGATGCTCAGCTTCCCACACCCAAGCCCGCCGGGCCGTTCTCCTCGTGGGAAATCGGTCTGGCCCTTCGCTATCTGCGCGCGCGGCGCAAGGACGGCGGGATCGCCCTGATCGCCATCATCAGCTACGTCGCCATCACCCTGGCGGTGCTGGCCCTGATCACGGTGATGAGCATCATGGCCGGGTTCCGCAGCGAGCTGCTCAGCCGCATGCTGTCGTTCAACGGCCATATGTATGTCCAGGGCCAGGTGTTGGTCTCGCCCGAGCGCGACGCCGCCCTGACCCGGCTCAAGGCCCTGCCGGGCGTGGTCAGTGTGACGCCCCTGACCGAGTCCCAGAGCCTGCTGCGCGCGGCGGGCCAGACCACCGGTGCCATGGTGCGCGGCCTGCGGGCCGAGGATCTCGATTCCATGGCCTATGTCTTCAAGAGCCTGACGCCGGAAGCCCGTGCCGGCTTCGGTCAGGGCGACTGGGGCGGCGACCGGGTGCTGATCGGCAAGGCGCTGGCGGATTCCCTCGGCATCAATGTCGGCGATCCGGTCACCCTGTATTCGCCGGACGGAGCCGGTTCGGCCTTCGGCAATCTGGGCGGACTGGAGAAGACCTATACCGTCGGCGGCGTGTTCAGCTCGGGCACGGCCGATTTCGACCGACTGTTCGTGTTCATGCCGCTGGAACAGGCCCAGCTGTTCTTCGGCAAGGAAGGTCTCTGGGATGTGATCGAGATGAAGGTCGCCGATCCCGACAATGTCGCCGCCTATCTGGAACCCGTGCGGCAGGCCGCCGGGCCGGGCGCGGTCGTCAGCGACTGGCGTGACCGGCTGGCGGCCTTCTGGGGCGCGCTGAAGGTCGAGCGGGTGGCCATGAGCATCATCCTCGGTCTGGTCGTGGCCATCGCCGCCCTGAACATCATCTCCGGCATCGTCATGCTGGTGAAGAACAAGACCCGTGACATCGCCATCCTGCGCACGGTCGGGGCCAGCCAGGCCGCGATGATGCGGGTCTTCTTCGTGGCCGGGGCCGCGATCGGCGTGGCCGGCACCGTCAGCGGCCTGGTGCTGGGTCTGGTGTTCTGCCTGAACATCGGCGCGATCCAGCATTTCCTCGAGGCCCTGCTGGGCGTGCAGCTGTTCAACCAGGAGGTCTATATGCTGGACGCCATCCCGGCCCTGGTCGATCCGGTCGACGTGTTCTGGGTCGCGATCTGGTCGCTGTTCATGTCCTGCGTCGCCTCGCTGCTGCCGTCGTGGCAGGCGGCCAAGCTTGATCCGGTGGAGGCCCTGCGTTTTGAATAGTCCACAGATCGTTCCCCAGAACCATCCCCAGACGGACGCGACGCCCGTCCTGTCGATCCGCGAGGTGACCCGTACCTATGACACGGCCACCGGGGGGCTGACGGTGCTCAAGGGGGTCAATCTCGACGTCATGCCGGGCGAGATCGTCGGTCTGATCGGGCCGTCGGGCTCGGGCAAGTCGTCGCTGCTGCACGCCGCCGGCCTGCTGGAGCGGCCGACCGCCGGTCACATCCGGATCGACGGCGCGGACGTCGGCGATCTGGACGAGGGGGCCCGCACCCGGCTGCGCCTGTCGCGCATTGGTTTCGTCTATCAATTCCACCATCTGCTGGCCGAGTTTGACGCGCGCGATAACGTCGCCCTGCCGATGCGCATCGCCGGCCATTCAAGAACCGAGGCGCGCAACCGGGCCGAGGCCGCCTTGGCGGCCCTGGGTCTGGCCGAGCGGACCACCCATCAGCCGGGCCAGCTGTCGGGTGGCGAGCGCCAGCGGGTGGCCCTGGCCCGGGCCCTGGCCAACCGGCCGCGGCTGCTGCTGGCCGACGAGCCGACCGGCAATCTGGATCCGGCCACCAGCCAGGCGGTGTTCGAGGCCCTGCGGGTGATGGTGCGCGAGACCGGGGTCGCGGCCCTGATCGCCACCCACAATATGGAGCTGGCCGGGCATATGGACCGGGTCTTCGCCCTGAAGGACGGCCATCTGGAAGAGCGCCCGGCCGAGAGTCACGCCTATTAGGCCGTCACCGGCCGGGGCGAGCCGGAGCCGGGACTGATCATGACCGAGGCGATCCGGAGTCAGCTGGAGGCGGGGCGACTGGCCCGGGCCGACGGCCGCATGGTCGACGCCCGCAACGCCTATGCCCGCGCCACGGCCCTGAGCCGCGAGGCGAGGGCGCATTCACTCCAGGCCCTGGGCCTGCGTCATCTGGCCGAGATCGACCTGGGTGCGCGCCGACCCGAGGCCGCCCTGGCCCATGCCGACCAGGCCGCAGCCCTGTACCGGGCCCATGGCGGGAGTGACCCGCTGGAGCTGGCCGTCGTTTTGAAACTGGCCGCGTTGGCGCTGGACGAACTGCGCCGCAGCCCCGAGGCCGCCGACCGCTGGAATGCAGCCCGCGACCTGTATCAGGCAGCCGGAGACACCGAGGCTGCGGCCGACTGCGACGGCCGGACCGCGGGCTAGCCGTCGGTCCCGCCGCGCTTCAGGCCCCTATTTTTTTCCGGGCGGGGTGGTGAAGGGCGAGGCCCCGGCGGCGACCGCCGGCTTGGGCTTCTCCGCCTTGGGTTTGCGGGTTTCCTTGTTGCTGCGCACTTGACCCTTGGCCATGACCGCTCTCCGGACGCCGACCGCCGGAAGGGCGGGGCGTGGCGTCAGTCATCAGGATACAGCATTCGCGCGCCCGGGGGCGGACAATCCGCCGGGCTTGACGGGAACAAAACGGCAACCTAGAACATACAGGGAACGCACCAGATAAGGGGATAAGGTCATGGCACGTTGGGTTCGGGATACGCTGTCGCTTGCATCATGCGGCGGCTTTGTCTGGATGGTCTGGCACGCGGCCCTGCTGGTCGCCTGAGCCCGGGATCGCCGGTTCCTGCCCAGGCGGGGGCCGGAAATCGTGCCGAGGGCGCGGGCGACGGCCAGAATCCCTGCATAGTCGCGGCGGTCGCATCGGCGACCACGGCAAGATGTCTCCGGCGTCACGGGGATGAGGGGAGTGTGATTTGGTCGACCCGGTAGTTCCCGACGCCTCCCTGAGCGCAGACGGCTTCGTGCATCTGCGGGTGCGGTCGGCCTATTCGCTGCTGGAGGGCGCGATCAAGGCCAACAAGGTCGGGCCGATGGCCGCCGATCACGGCATGCCCGCCGTGGCCGTGGCCGACCGGGCCAATCTGTTCGGGGCCCTCGAATTCAGCCAGGCGGCGCGCGACGCCGGGGTGCAGCCGCTGATCGCCTGCGCCCTGCCGGTGCTGGGCATCGGCGGCAGGATCAGCGACCGCTGGGCCAAGACCCCGACCGTCGTGCTGATCTGCCAGAACGAACAGGGCTGGCTGAACCTGTGCGCCCTGTCGTCGGCGGCCTTTCTCGAGTCGGCCGACCTGCCCGAACCGGGGGTGCCGTGGGCGATGGTGGCGGACAAGGCGGAAGGGCTGATCCTGCTGTCGGGCGGACCCGACGGGCCGGTCGATCCGCTGTTCGTCCAGGGCAAGGGGGCCGAGGCCGGGGCGGCCCTGGCCGAGATGCAGGCGGCGTTCGGCGACCGCTTCTATGTCGAACTGCAACGCCACGGCCTGCCCAGCGAGGGCGCGGCCGAACGGGGGCTGGTCGACTGGGCCTACACGGCCGAGGTGCCGCTGGTCGCCACCAACGACGTTCACTATGCCAGGGCTGAACAGGCCAAGTCGCACGACGCCCTGATGTGTATCGCCGACGGGGCCTTCACCGGTCAGGAGGATCGGCGGCGCGTCACCGGCCAGCACTGGTTCAAGGGCGCGGCCGCCATGCGCACCCTTTTCGCCGACCTGCCCGAGGCCTGCGACAACACCATCGACATCGCCCGCCGCTGCGCCTTCATGGTGCAGACCCGCCCGCCGATCCTGCCCAGTTTCGACACCGGTGACGGCCGGACCGAGGCCGACGAACTGGCCTATCAGGCGCGCGAGGGGCTGAAGGCGCGACTGAAGACCGTGATCCCGGCCTTCCCGGAAGAGGACTACTGGACCCGGCTGGAGTGGGAAGTGTCCATCATCCAGCAGATGGGCTTCCCCGGCTATTTCCTGATCGTGTCGGACTTCATCAAATGGGCCAAGTCGCACGGCATCCCGGTCGGGCCGGGGCGGGGCTCCGGGGCCGGGTCGCTGGTCGCCTGGGTGCTGACCATCACCGACCTCGACCCGTTGCGCTTCGGCCTGCTGTTCGAGCGCTTCCTCAATCCCGAGCGGGTCTCCATGCCCGACTTCGACATCGACTTCTGCCAGGAGCGGCGGGAAGAGGTGATCGAATATGTGCAGCAGCGCTATGGCCGCGACCGGGTGGCCCAGATCATCACCTTCGGCACCCTGCAGGCGCGGGCCGTGCTGCGCGACGTGGGCCGGGTGCTGCAGATGCCGCTGGGCCAGGTCGATCGTCTGGCCAAGATGATTCCGGCCAATCCGGCCAATCCGGTGACCCTGGCCCAGGCCATCGCGCTGGAGCCGCGCCTGCGCGAGGCGCGCGACGACGACAAGGCCGTGGCCACATTGCTGGAGACGGCGCTGGAGCTGGAGGGGCTGTACCGCAACGCCTCGACCCACGCCGCCGGCATCGTCATCGGCGACCGGCCGCTGGTCGAGCTGACGCCGCTGTACCAGGACCCGCGCTCGGACATTCCGGCGACCCAGTTCAACATGAAATGGGTCGAGCCGGCCGGGCTGGTGAAATTCGACTTCCTCGGGCTGAAGACCCTGACAGTGCTGGACCGGGCCTCGGGCTATCTGAAGCGGCGCGGGGCCGACCGCGACTTCAACCTGCTGCCGCTGGACGACACGCGCACCTATGAGCTGATGGCCTCGGGCCAGACCGTCGGGGTGTTCCAGCTGGAATCCCAGGGCATGCGCGACACACTGCGCAAGATGCGCTGCGGCGCGATCGAGGAGATCACCGCCCTGATCTCGCTCTACCGGCCCGGGCCGATGGAGAACATCGACGTCTATATCGACCGCAAATTCGGCCGGGCCGAGGTCGACACCCTGCATCCGTCGCTGGCCGGCATCCTGCAGGAGACCTACGGCGTCATCATCTACCAGGAACAGGTGATGCAGATCGCCCAGATCCTGGCCGGCTACAGCCTCGGCGAGGCCGACCTGCTGCGTCGGGCGATGGGCAAGAAGAAGAAGGAGGAGATGGACTTCCAGAAGGCCCGCTTCCTCAAGGGGGCGGCCGAGAAGGATGTGCCCGAGGCCCAGGCCGACTTCATCTTCGAACTGGTGGCCAAATTCGCCGGCTACGGCTTCAACAAGTCTCACGCCGCCGCCTATGCGATGATCAGCTACCAAACCGGCTGGCTGAAGGCGAACCACCCGGTCGAGTTCTTCGCCGCCTCGATGAGCCTGGACCTGTCGAACACCGACAAGCTGGCGGTCTTCTACCAGGACGCGCGCAAATTCGAGGTGCCGGTGCTGGCCCCCGACGTGAACCGCTCCTCGGCTGATTTCGACGTGGCCTACGAGGATGAGACCGGGGCGGTCCTCTATGCGCTGGGGGCGATCCGCAACGTCGGGCTCGAGGCCATGAAACACGTGGTCGAGGTGCGCGAGACCGGCGGCCGCTTCACCGACATCTTCGACTTCCTCGAGCGGGTCGACCCGCGGGCGGTCAACAAGCGGGCGCTGGAGGGTCTGGCCAAGGCCGGGGCCTTCGACAGCATCCACCCCAACCGCGGCCAGCTGTTCGACCAGGCCGATGTGCTGATGGCCTATTGCCAGAGCGTGGCGGCCGAGCGGGCCTCGGCCCAGGTCAACCTGTTCGGCGGTGACCAGGTCGGGGCCGGGCGGCCGCGCCTGAAGATCCGCGAGCCCTGGGTCGGACCCGAGAAGCTGGACCAGGAACTGGCGGCGGTCGGCTTCTATCTGTCCGGTCACCCGCTGGAGGACATGACCCCGGCGCTGAAACGCAAGCGGGTCACCTTTGTGGCCGAGGCGGCCCAGCTGGCCGAGAGCGGGCACGAGGCCTTCATGATGGCCGGGGTGGTGCGCCGTCGCCAGGAGCGGGCCAGCCAGAGGTCCGGCGAGAAATTCGCCTTCGTCACCTTCTCCGACCCGACCGGCGAGTTTGAATGTCTGTTCCCGCCGGAACAGCTGCGCAAATGCCGTGAGGTGCTGGAGGTCGGGGCTTCGGTGCTGGTCCGGGTGCGGGCCAAATGTGCCGACGGCGAGGTGCGGTTCTTCGGCGATGACGCGTCGCGGCTGGACACCCTGCTGGACGACACCAGCATCGGCCTGCGCATCCATGTCTCGTCGCGCGGCACCGACCCGGCGGCGCTGAAGGCGCGGCTGGACCGGGCCAGTTCGCCGGGCAAGGGGGGCGAGATCTCGCTGGTCGCCTCGCTGGACGGCCGCCGCGAGGTCGAGGTCAAATTGCCCGGCCGCTACCGGCTGGACGGGGCCCTGCGCGGCGCGCTGAAGACGGCCCCGGGCGTGCTGATGCTCGAAGACGCCTGAGGGCTCCGTCAGGCCGCGTCGTTGAGCAGACGGCCATAGCTCTCGACCAAGCTGGTATAGGTGGGAACGAAGGTCACCGTCGCCGGCCCGCCTTCGGTGACCGGGGCCTTGATCTCGAAATGCATATGGATGGTCGTGGCTGCGCCGCCGAAATCATTGGAGACCTTGCCGAGGTGCTGGCCCCGGGTCACCGTGCGTGAGGCGAGCGTGGGGAACAGGGCGTGGACCCCCGGCATGTCCAGATGCAGATAGCGGTAGATGCGGCCGGACTCGCCCAGCACCGTCACCGTATAGCTGCCGATCGAGGTGATCTGGCCCGCCTCCGCGGCGACGGCCCAGTGGACCTTCTTTTCACAGGTCGCCGGGCGGATGTCCTGGCCCTGGTGGCCCTTGCCCGTCGGGCAGAAGCCGTTGGTCCAGGATCGGTTCTCGCAGAAATTGTCGCGCCAGGGATAGCTGTAGTTGCGAGAGTCGCACTGGCCGCCGGGGCCGGGCGCGGCGAAGCCGCCGTAGCCATAGACCTGGGAGTTGGCATAGGCCGGGGCCGCCTCGAGCGGAAAGCGGATGCCCGCGGCCCACAGGGTCGGATCGGTGGCACCGGTTCCGGATCCCGGAACGAGGGCACCGCCCGGCTCATGCGGCCAGGTGACCGGCTCGGGCAGCGGCGGGTCCGGGGCGGGGACCGGGGGCGCGTCCGGATCCGGGGCAACCGTGTCGCCGACCGCGGTCCCGACGGTCCCGGGCGGGGTGTCGGGGCCGCCGCAGCCGGCCGGTGAACAGGCCGTCAGAAGCAGCAGCAGCCCCATGGGGATCAGCCGCCTCATTGCGGGCCTCCGCCGATCAGGCGCAGGTCGGCGGCGAAGGCGATGGCCTCGGCCTCGGTGCATCCCGCCACGCCCTGGCGCTCGCAGATGAAGCTGACGTTATAGGCCGCGCCGAACCGGTTGAAGGTGACATCGATGCCGTATTCGGTTCGTTCCGTGCGGATGTTGGTCAGGCCCTGGGCCTGCGCGCGAACCCTGCCGGCCACGCCGGGCGCGACGCGGGCGGTGGTGAGATTGGGGGCAGGGGCGGCACCGGGATCCCGGGACCGGGCGACCGGCGACTGGAAGGCCTTGGTCGTCCCGTAGATCTCGATGATCTGGTCCTCGCGCAGGACCACCATCATATAGTGGCGGTCGCCGGTGAAGAGGCGGGCGGTCTGCAGCAGGGCCGGATCCGCGGGGGCCAGCACCGGCACGGGCGAGGCCGCGGCCCGGGCCATCAGGGCGCGGGTGGCGGGATCCTTGTCCAGACCCTCGCGCAGGCGGGCGGCCAGGGGATCCTGCCGGGCCACGGCGAGGGCCGCGAGGTCGGTCCGCGACGGCGTCACGGTGATCTCGGACGGGATCGGACCGGGGTCCTGCCGGATCTGCGTCCAGGCTACGGCCGCAAGGACCAGAGCCAGGACTCCGCCCGCAGCAACAGCCGCCATTCTGCGCCGGTTCATGTCGCCCTCCGTTCAGGGACCCGCAATATACCGCCGATATATCATTCCCGCTAGGGATGTGGGGCGGAGCGGTGATCGCGGGTCCTTGCCATCGCGTCGGTTTGCGCCTAGAAGCCGCGGCACTTCTCACGCAGGCGTGGCGAGGTTCGGGGAGACATCCCGATCCCTGCCGTTCCGAGGAGCTGGCCCAATAACGGGGCGGCTCTTTCACCGCCTGCGCAAGGTTGATCGGAAAAAGGACTTACCAGATCATGGCTCTGCCTGAATTCTCCATGCGTACCCTGCTCGAAGCCGGCGCGCACTTCGGCCACCAGACGCACCGGTGGAACCCGAAGATGGAGCGCTACATCTTCGGATCGCGCTCGAACATCCACATCATCGATCTGTCGCAGTCGATGCCGCTGATGCACCAGGCGTTGGTCGCCGTGCGTGAAGTCGCGGCCAAGGGCGGTCGCGTCCTGTTCGTCGGCACCAAGCGCCAGGCCGCCGGTCCGGTCGCCGAGGCCGCCACCCGCTGCGCCCAGTACTACATGAACAACCGCTGGCTCGGCGGCACCCTGACCAACTGGCGCACCGTGTCGGGCTCGATCGCCCGCCTGCGCGAGCTGGACAGCCTGCTGGAGTCGGGCGGCGAGGGTCGCGTCAAGAAGGAACTGCTGAACCTCGAGCGCGAACGCGACAAGCTCGAGCTGAGCCTCGGTGGCATCAAGGACATGGGCTCCGTGCCGGACATCATGTTCGTGATCGACACCAACAAGGAGGCGATCGCCATCCTTGAGGCCCGCAAGCTGAACATCCCGATCATCGCCATCCTCGACACCAACTCGGATCCGGACGGCATCACCTATCCGATCCCGGGTAACGACGACGCCGCCCGCGCCATCCAGACCTATTGCGACCTGATCGCCGACGCCGTCCTCGACGGCCTGGCCGCCGGTGCCTCGCAGTCGGGCGTGGATCTGGGCGCTTCGGAAGCGCCGGTCGAGCCGATGCTGGCCGAGGCTGCCGCCCCGGTCGCCGCCGACAAGGCCCCGGCCGGTACCGAGGCCGTCGCCGAGGAAATGATCGCCGCTGCGGAAGCCCCGGCTGCTGCTGAAGCGCCGGAAGCGACCGAAGCGCCGGCCGCTGTCGAAGCGACCGAAGAGCCCGCCAAGGCCGAGGACGCAACGGCCTAAGCCGCCGTCGCATTCCACCGCCGGCACCAGACTATACGGCCGGACCTCAACGGGTCCGGCCGTTCCCGCATACAAATACTCAGGAGCCCCACAATGGCCGAGATCACCGCCGCCCTCGTCATGGAACTTCGCGCCAAGTCCGGCGTCGGCATGATGGATTGCAAGAAAGCCCTGCTCGAGAACGACGGCGACATCGCCGCCTCGATCGACTGGCTGCGCGCCAAGGGCCTGTCCAAGGCCGCCAAGAAGGCCGACCGCGTCGCCGCCGAGGGCCTCGTGGCCGTGGCCTCGAAGGCCGTCGGTGCCGGTGAAGTCGGTGCCGCGATCGAGTTCAACTCGGAAACCGACTTCGTCGCCCGTAACGAGCTGTTCCAGAATGCCGCCAAATCCTTCGCCCAGCTGGGTCTGGAGCACGCCTCGGTCGAAGGCCTGCACGGAGCCGAGCTGGAAGCCGGCAAGACGGTCCAGGATGAAGTCACCAGCCTGATCGCCACCGTCGGCGAGAACATGCAGCTGCGCCGCGCCGCCCGCCTGTCGGTCGACGAGGGCGTTGTCGCCTCCTACGTCCACAATGCCGTGGCTCCGGGCCTGGGCCGCATCGGCGTGCTCGTCGCCCTGCACGGCGGCGGCGACCAGGACAAGCTGCGTGAACTGGGCCGCAAGATCGCCATGCACGTCGCCGCAACGGCACCGCTGTCGCTGAACACCGACGACCTCGATCCGGCCGCCATCGAGAAGGAACGCGCTGTCCTGACCGAAAAGGCCAAGGAAGAAGGCAAGCCGGAAGCGATGATCGCCAAGATCGTCGAGGGCCAGATCAACAAGTTCCAGAAGGACGTGGTGCTGACCAAGCAGCCGTTCGTGATGAACCCGGACGTGACCATCGAGCAGCTGGTCACCGATGCCGGCAAGGAGCTGGGCTTCCCCGGTCTGCACCTGGCCGGATTCGTCCGTCTGGCCCTGGGTGAGGGCGTCGAGAAGGTCGAGGGCCCCGACTTCGCTGCTGAAGTGGCGTCGATGACCGGCGGCCAATAAGCCGACGATCCGGGAGACCGGGAATGAGGGGCCGGCGAGCGATCGCCGGCCCCTTTTTCGTTTCGGCTTTGCGGGGACCCGAGTCTCGGCTCAAATGGACCCGCTTGATTCAAAGGGGTCTGTTCATGACGCGTCTGCTCGTCGCCGTTTCCGCCATCGCCGTCCTCGTCGCCGGCCCGGTGGCCGCCCAGCCGGTGGACCGGCTCGCGATCAACGGCATCATCGACCAGGGGCTGAACCACAGCGAGGTCATGCAGACCGCCGCCTATCTGACCGACCGGATCGGCGGACGGATGACCAATTCGCCGCAGATGCGCGAGGCCGAGGCCTGGACCCAGCAGCGGTTCCGCGACTGGGGCCTGTCCAACGTCCGCGCCGAGGGCTTCGAGTTCGGCCGCGGCTGGTCGATCGTGCGTTCCAGCGCCCGCATGACCGCACCGCGCGTTCTCGACCTGCGCGTGATCCCGATCGCCTGGACCCCGTCGACCGATGGCGTCATCCGCGGAGAGGTGGTCGTCGCCCCGATCACCAGTGCCGGCCAGTTCGAGCCGTGGCGCGGCAAGCTGCAGGGCAAGATCGTCATGCTGAGCCGCCCCGACACCGGGTCGGAGCCGACCGAGCCGGCGTTCCGGCGCTGGACCGATGCGGAACTCGCCAACCCCAACACCTTCGTCCAGCCGCGCAACGATCCGGACGCCGCCGAGCGTGCCGCCCGCACGGGCCGGGCCGACTTCGCCCTGCGGCTCGACGCCTTCCTCGCCGAAGAGGGTGCGCTGGCCTGGGTGCGGATGTCGCCCCGCGACGGCGGCCTGCTGCACGGCACAGGCTACACCTACCGGTCCGGGGCCACGCCCACCGTTCCGGGCATGGAGCTCGCGGCCGAGGACTATCGCCGTCTCGCCCGTCTGGCCCGGACCGATACACCGCCGACCCTGGAGCTGATGAGCGAGGTCCGGTTCCACGACGACGACGTCAACGCCTACAACATCCTCGCCGATATCCCGGGGACCAGCCGCTCCGGGGAGTATGTGATGGCCGGGGCCCATCTCGACAGCTGGGTCGCGTCAGACGGGGCCGTCGACAACGCCGCCGGCAGTGCCGTCGTGATGGAGGCCGCGCGCATTCTCAAGGCCCTCGGCGTCCGGCCCAAACGCACCATCCGCTTCGCACTGTGGAGCGGGGAAGAGCAGGGCATCCTCGGCTCCCTGGCCTATGTCGACCGCCATCTGGCCACGCGCGCGCCGATGGAGGATCCCGCCATGGCCAGCCTGCCGAACGGACAGACCTGGCGCGCCCGCTGGCCGATCCAGCCGCGTCCCGGCTATCGCAACCTGGTCGCCTATTTCAATCTCGACAACGGTTCGGGCAGGATCCGCGGCATCAACGCCGAGGGCAATGTCGCCGCCGTGCCGGTGTTCGAGCAGTGGCTCGCGCCCTTCGCCAGCATGGGGGCCTCGACCGTGTCCCTGCGCAATTCGGGCGGTACCGACCACGTCTATATGCAGAGCGTCGGCGTACCCGGCTACCAGTTCATCCAGGACCCGCTCGACTACGGCAGCCGCCTGCACCACACCTCGATCGACAGCTATGACCATCTGCGGCCCGACGATCTGCGTCAGGCGGCGGTGATCCTGGCCAGCTTCCTGCTGAATGCCGCCAACGCCGACGAGCCCCTGCCGCGCATGCCGCTGCCGACCCGCCCGACGGCCAGTGATCCGTTCGCCTGGCCGGGCGGCGATTGACCCGAAGTCAGTCCGGCCGGGCGATCATCCGGATCGCCAGGCCGGTGCCCATGGGACCGATAACGTCGCTCGATCAGGCCCGTTCGCCCTCGACCCCCTAACGGTAGCGGTTGCCTAACGGCGCGCGTTGGGCTTTGAAGCCCGGCGCGCCCTTCGTCTATGATGACCTGCCCGATTCCCGCCTGCATACGGAACCCGCCCATGCCCGACGTCCCGCCCGAGTTTCGCTACAAGCGCGTGCTGGTGAAGGTATCGGGTGAGGTGCTGATGGGCGATCAGGCCTATGGCATCGATATGAAGACGGTGGACCGGGTGGCCCAGGCGGTCGCCCAGGTCGCCCGCGAGGGCATCCAGATCTGTCTGGTCATCGGCGGCGGCAACATCTTCCGCGGCCTGTCCAAGGCTGCCGGCGACATGGAACGGGCGACGGCCGACTATATGGGCATGCTGGCGACGGTGATGAATGCCCTGGCCATGCAGGCGGCGCTGGAGAAGATCGGCGTGGAGACCCGGGTGCAGAGCGCCCTGGTGATGAATGCCGTGGCCGAGCCCTATGTGCGGCGCCGGGCCCTGCGGCATCTGGAAAAGGGCCGGGTCGTGATCTTCGCGGCCGGTGTCGGTGCCCCGTTCTTCACCACCGACTCGGGGGCTGCCCTGCGCGCCGCGGAAATGGGCTGTGACGCCCTGCTGAAGGGCACCAGCGTCGACGGTGTCTATACCGCCGATCCGAAGAAGGATCCGGCCGCCACCCGCTATGATACCCTGAGCTATCATGACGTGCTGTCGCGCGACCTGAAGGTGATGGACGCCTCGGCCATCGCCCTGATGCGAGACTCCGGCATTCCGATCGTGGTCTTCTCGATCCGCGAGCCCGGTTCGCTGCGCAAGACCCTGACCGGTCAGGGAACGTTCACTGTTATCACGTCAGGTGAAAAATCCGCCTGACATCTGTCTGACCTCCTAGGGAAATCCTGATGGCCCAACCCGATCTGAAGACCTATCGCGACCGCATGGACAAGGCTGTCGTGGCCCTGAAGGAAGAGTTCGCCGGCCTGCGCACGGGCCGGGCCAACGTCGGCCTGCTGGATCCGGTTCAGGTCCAGGCCTACGGCTCGACCTCGCCGCTGAATTCGGTCGCCGCCATCAGCGTGCCCGAGCCGCGGATGATTTCGGTCAATGTCTGGGACAAGACCATGGTCGCGGCGGTCGAGAAGGCCATCCGCGCCGCCGGTCTTGGGCTGAACCCGATCGTCGACGGCCAGACCCTGCGCATTCCGGTGCCGCCGCTGACCGAGGAGCGCCGCAAGGAGCTGGCCAAGCTGGCCGGCAAATATGCCGAGCAGCAGAAGATCTCCGTGCGCAACGTCCGCCGCGACGCCAACGATGACCTGAAGAAGGCCGAGAAGGCCGGCGAGATCAGCCAGGACGACCAGAAGCGGATGGAGACCGAGGTCCAGAAGGACACCGATGCCGCCATCAAGCGCATCGATGAGACCTTGAAGGCCAAGGAAGTTGAGATCATGCAGGTCTGACGGCGCACATCAGCTTGGAACAATCATCCGCCATGACGGTCGAAGCGACGACCATGCCGCGTGCAGCCGACGGGTCGATCCCGGACGGGCCGAAGCATGTCGCCCTGATCATGGACGGCAACGGTCGCTGGGCCAAGGCACGCGGCCTGCCGCGGGCCATGGGCCATCGTGAAGGGGTCAAGGCCCTGAAGCGGACCATCGAGGCGGCCCCCGACCTCGGAATCGGGTGTCTGACGGTGTTCGGCTTCTCGACCGAGAACTGGAACCGTCCGGCCGAGGAGGTCTCGGACCTGATGGGCCTGGTCCGCACCTATGTGAGCAGCGACCTGAAGCGACTGGCCCGGGCCGGGGTCCGGTTGCGGGTGCTGGGCCGGCGCACGGGCCTGCCGGACGACATCGCCGCGATCGTGGAACGGGCCGAGCAGACCACGGCGCACAACAGCCGGTTCCTGCTGCAGGTGGCCTTCAACTACGGGGGGCGGGCCGATGTGGTCGACGCCGCCCAGCGGCACCTGGATCGCGTGCTGGCCGGCGAGGCTGCCGGTCCGTTGACGGAGGACATCCTTTCGTCCGGCCTGTCGACCGCGGGGGCCCCGCCGGTCGATGTCATCGTCCGCACCTCGGGCGAGCAGCGCCTGTCGAACTTCCTGCTGTGGGAAGCCGCCTATGCCGAGCTGGTCTATCAGCAGGTTCTGTGGCCGGACTACGGGCCCGAGGCCCTGGCCGATGTGGTCGAACAATATCGCAATCGCGACCGGCGCTTCGGCGGGATCGAGGGCGTCGCGACGCGCGCGGTCGGCTGATGGCGGTCAAGGTCGGCGATATCGGCGTTCGCGCCGCCTCGGCCTTCGTGCTGGGCCCGGCCGCCGTCCTGGCGACCTGGGCCGGGGGCATCTGGTTCCTGGGGCTGATGCTGCTGGCGTCCGGACTGCTGGCGGTGGAGTGGGCGGCGATGAGCGCGGCCCGGACCTGGCGGGTCATGGCCGGGGCGGTGGCCTTCGGCCTCGTGGCCGCCGCGGTGACGGCCCATGCCGGTCAACTGTCCCTCGCCCTGCTGATGCTCGTGTTCGGTTCGTTCGCGGCCGCCCTGTTCGCGCGCAGCCGCGGCGAGGAGGCGCTGGATGCCGCCTACGGCGTTCTGTACATGGGCTGGCCGATCGTCCTGCTGATCTGGCTGCGGGATCTGGATTCGACGGCGGGTCTGTACTGGACGGTGCTCGTGTTCGCCGTGGCCTGGTCGTCCGATATCATGGCCTATTTCGTCGGCAGTCTGGTCGGCGGTCCCAAGCTGTGGCCGCGCTTTTCACCGAACAAGACCTGGTCGGGCTTCTTCGGCGGCCTGACGGCGGGGGCGATGGCCGGTGCCATCATGGCGGCCTGGCTGGACATGGGGGCCCTGACGGAGCTGTGGGGCGGGGTGCTGGGTCTGGCCGCGGCCCTGGCGACCATGGCCGGCGATTTGTGGGAATCGGCGCTGAAGCGGCGGTTCGGCGTCAAGGATGCGGGCACGCTGATCCCCGGTCATGGCGGATTGCTGGACCGGGTCGACGGCCTGATGTTCGCGGTCGTGGTGGTGGCGTGCGGGCGTCTAATCGTCATCCTGCTGGAGCGGGGCGCATGATCCGGCGGCGCGTCAGCATTCTCGGCTCGACCGGTTCGGTCGGGTGTTCGACCCTGGACCTGATGGACGCGGCCGAGACGGCAGGCACCGGGGCCTTCACGGTCGAGGTTCTGACCGGCGGGACCAACATCGCCCGCCTGGCCGAACAGGCCCGGCGCTGGCGGCCGGCCCTCGTCGTCACCGCCTATCCGGCCCAGCTGGAGGCCCTGAACGCGGCCCTGGCCGGCACCGGTATCGCCACCGCGGCCGGCGAGGCTGCGATTGTCGAGGCCGCCAGCCGCCCGGTCGACTGGGTCATGGCTGCCATCGTCGGGGCCGCCGGCCTGCGCTCGGCCTGGGCTGCGGCGGGCACCGGGGCGACCCTGGCCCTGGCCAACAAGGAAAGCCTGGTCTGCTGCGGTCCGGCCCTGATCGAGCGGGTCCAGCGCTCGGGTGGGCGGCTGATTCCCGTGGATTCGGAGCATTCCGCCATCTTCCAGGTGTTCCCGGCCGAGGCTCCCGAGCGGGTGGCGCGGCTGGTGCTGACAGCGTCGGGCGGGCCGTTCCGGACCCTGTCCCGGACCGAGATGGCCGGAATCACGCCGGAACGGGCCGTGGCCCATCCGAACTGGAGCATGGGCGCCAAGATCTCGGTCGACAGCGCCACCATGGCCAACAAGGGGCTGGAGACCATCGAGGCCGCCTATCTCTTCGCCATGCCGGCCGAGCGGATCGACGTCGTGGTCCATCCGGAATCGATCATTCACAGTCTGGTCGAGTTCATCGACGGATCGACCCTGGCCCAGTTGGGGCCGCCGGAGATGAAGACGCCGATCGCCTGTGCGCTGGCCTGGCCTGACCGGCTGGCCTGGCCGGCCCCGCGTCTCGACCTGCCGGCGCTCGGCCGCCTGACCTTTGAAGCGCCCGACGAAGCCCGTTTTCCGGCCCTGGCCCTGGCGCGGCAGGCGTTGCAGGCGGGGGGTGGGGCCCCGACGATTTTCAACGCGGCCAACGAGGTCGCGGCGATGGCTTTCCTTGACCGTCGTCTGGCCTTTCTCAATATTGCCGCAGTCATCGCCGACACCTTGGGGCGCGTGACGAACTCGGGGGTGAGTTCCGGTTCCGACGACGCCTGCGACGCGGCCCTGGCCGTGGACGCGGAGGCGCGGCGGATGGCGGAGTCCATCATCGGCAAACTCGCCAGGGCGGCCTGACCATCGGGGCGCCGCATCGGCAACGGGAGAGACGATCGTAATGCTGAACCTGCTCGGACAGGTCTTCGTCTTTGTGGTCCCGTTCCTGCTGGTGCTGACGGTTGTCGTCACCATTCATGAGCTGGGTCACTTCCTCGTGGCGCGCGCCTTCAAGGTGAAGGTCGACCGGTTCTCGATCGGCTTCGGGCGCACGCTCGTCAGTCGGACCGACCGGAACGGGATCGAGTGGCGGCTGGCCTGGCTGCCGCTGGGTGGCTATGTGAAATTCTCCGGCGACCTCGACAGCTCCTCTGTGCCCGACCAGGCCGGAATCGAGGCCCTGCGGCAGGAAATCATCGCCGAACACGGACCCGGAGCCGAGCGGGACTATTTCTATTTCAAGCCGATCTGGCAGCGGGCGTTGATCGTCGTGGCCGGGCCTGTGGCGAATTTCGCGCTGGCGATCACCATTTTCACCCTGCTGTTCGCCGGACTCGGGGTCAGCGTCGTGCCGGCGCGGATCGCCGAGGTCCAGCCGGGCACGGCCGCCGCCGCGGCCGGATTCCAGGTCCAGGACCGGGTGATCGAGGTCAATGGCAGGACCATCGCCGACTTCCGCGATGTCGGGCAGGTCGTGGCCCTCAGGGCCGGCACGCCGGTCGATTTCGTGGTGCTGCGCGATGGTCAGCGGGTCAGGCTGACGGCGACACCGGTACGTCAGCTGCGCGAGGATCCCATTTCGGGCCCGGTCCGGGTCGGGTATCTGGGGGTCGGCTGGGACCCGCGTCCGGGCGAGGTCACCTATATCCGCTATCCACCCCATGAGGCCCTGGGCCAGGCGGTCAAACAGACCGGGGAGATTCTCGGCACGACCCTGACCTATCTGGGGCGGATCGTCACCGGCAAGGAGTCCGGGGACCTGCTCAGCGGGCCGCTCGGTATTGCCAAGGCCGCCGGCGGCGTGACGAAACAGGCTGCTGCCGCCACAACCGACGTCGGATTGCAGGCCGCAAACGTCGCCCTGATGCTGGTTCAGTTCGCCGCCATAGTTTCGATTGGAATTGGCTTTCTAAATCTCTTGCCGATTCCCGTTCTCGATGGAGGACACCTGCTGTTTTACGGCTACGAAGCTGTTGCCCGCAGGCCAGTCCCCGCCCAGGTTCAGGAGGTCGGCTATCGCGTCGGCCTTGCTTTGCTCGTAGGTTTGATGTTGTTCGCGACTTGGAACGACCTGCAAAAGCTGAGCCTGTTCAAATTCCTCGGCGGGCTCGCCTCATGAGCCGACGCCAGCCCCCGATGGTTTCCCGTATGATCGAAAATGATGCGTCCGCTGTTCTTCGTTCCGGTGCCCGTGCCCTGAGGCCGGCTTCACTGGTTCCCAGCCTGCTGGCCCTGGCGGTCGCGGCCGGCCTGGGTGCGCCCGCGATGGCCCAGACGGATCCTGCCGCCGCTGCTCCGGCGGCGGCCCCGGCCGAGGCGTCTCCGGCCCCGCGTCAGGAAGAGGCCGTCGTCATCAACCGCATCGTCGTGCGCGGCAATCAGCGCATCGACCAGGCCACGATCCTGTCCTATCTGCCGATCCAGCCGGGCGACACCGTCAATCCGGTCGTTCTGGACGTCGCCGTCCGCACCCTGAACCGCACCGGCCTGTTCGCCGATGTGCAGCTGGGCGTGGCGCTGAACGGCGACCTGATCGTCGATATCGTCGAGAACCCGATCATCAACCAGGTGGTGTTCGAGGGAAACAGCGCGATCGTCGAAAGCAAGCTGCGCGAGGAGGTCACGATCCGGCCGCGCGGCATCTATACCCGTGCCCGCATCCAGGAGGATGTCGGCAAGCTCGTCGAGCTGTACCGCCTGTCGGGCCGGATTTCGGCGACGGTCACGCCCAAGCTGGTCCAGCTGGAGCAGAACCGCGTCGACGTCGTGTTCGAGATCGACGAAGGTCCGCAGACCGGCATCCGCGCCATCACCTTCCTCGGCAACACGGCTTTTTCCGACAACGACCTGCGTGAGGTCATGGTGACCAAGCAGTCGGTGTGGTGGAATTTCTTCACGTCCAACGACAACTACGACCCGAACCGGCTGGACTATGATCGCGAGCAGCTGCGGAAATTCTACACCAACCGCGGCTATTACGATTTCCGCGTGGTGTCCTCGGTCGCCGAGCTGACTCCGGACGACAGCGCCTTCGGGGTGACGATCACCCTTGATGAAGGCCGCAAATACAATTTCGGCGAGATCACGGTCGTCACCGAAAGCGACCGGTTGAACGGCGACTTCCTGAAGCTGCTGCTGCCGATCAGCTCCGGCGATCTGTACGAGAGCGACAAGATCGAGCGGGCCGTTGACGCCCTGACCTTCGCGGCGGGTTCGGCGGGCTATGCCTTCGTCGAGATCAACCCGACCTATACCGCCAACCCGGAGACCGGGCTGGTCGACGTGATCTTCAACGTCACCGAGGGGCAGCGCGTCTATGTCGAGCGGATCAATATCGTCGGCAATACCCGCACGATCGACCCCGTAATTCGTCGTGAACTGGCGCTGACCGAAGGCGACGCCTTCAATCGCACCCTGCTGGAGCGTTCGCGCAACAATCTGCGGGGGCTCGGCTTCTTCAAGGACGTCAAGGTCGAGGAGGTGCGCGGGGCCGCCCCCGACCGCTCCGTGGTGAACGTCACGGTCGAGGAGCAGCCGACCGGCGAGCTTTCGGTCGGTGCGGGCTTCAGTTCGGTCGACTCCTTCGTCGTCAACCTGGGCATCACCGAGCGGAATTTCCGTGGTCGCGGCCAGAATGTCGTGGCCCGGGTCGAGTGGGGCTCGTTGCGTCAGCAGGTCGATTTCCGCTTTACCGAGCCGCGTTTCATGGGTCGGGACCTGCGCGCGGGCCTGGATGCCTTCCACTCCCGCTACGACCTCAGCAAATATTCGTCGTATGATTATCGTTCGACCGGGGCCGGCGTGCGTCTGTCCTATCCGCTGAACGCCTTCACCCTGTTCAGCGCCCGCTATTTCCTCAAGGCCGACGAGATCATCGTTCCGACCGGCTATTGCTCCGGTACCGGGTCCTCGGCCCTGTGCGACCAGGTCGGGTCGTTCATCAACTCCTCGGCCGGCTACACGCTGCAGGTCAACCGGACCAATGATCCGATCCGGCCGACCCGTGGCTGGTCCGGCTCGCTGCGGCAGGACTTCGCCGGCATCGGCGGCGACGTGAACTATGTAAAGACCGAGGCGGACGTCTCGGCCTACTACGGCATCAGCCCCGAATGGGTCGTCTCGACCTCGGCCTCGACCGGCTATGTGGCGGGCTGGGCCGGGGATGCGATCCGTATCAACGACCGCTTCTTCAAGGGCGGCAACAGCTTCCGCGGGTTCGAGACCGCCGGCATGGGTCCGCGTGACCTGAGCACGCGCGACGCCCTGGGCGGCAATTTCTACATGATCGGCACCATCGAGCTGACGGTGCCGAACTATCTGCCCGAGCAGTACGGGATCAAGACATCCCTGTTCGCCGACGTCGGAACCCTGGGCATGCTCGACAGCCGCTACACGACCAATGCCGACGGCACGCCGTCGTCGACGATCGTCGACGAGCTGGCCTTCCGGGCCTCCGCCGGCCTCAGCATCCACTGGAAGTCGCCGATGGGACCGATCCGTTTCGACCTCAGCCATATTCTCGGCAAGGAAGACTACGACAAGACAGAGACTTTCCGCTTCTCGACCTCCACCCAGTTCTAACCGCGGCACCGTCCGTTCGTTCAAAGGCCCAAGATGAAACTGTTCGCTATCGGCGCTTTCGCGCTCGCTTCGCTCGTCGCTTCCACCGCCGTGGCCCAGACCGCCGGTCCGGCCAACCCTGGCCCGGTCATCCCCGGCGTTTGCGTCTATTTCAACCAGCGCCTGCTGGCCCAGTCGACCGCCGGTCAGGCTGTCCAGGCCCGTATGGAACAGCTGTCGCGGGACGTTCAGGGTGAACTGACCCCCTACGCCACCTCGATCCAGTCCGAGATCCAGACGCTGCAGACCAGCGGTGCCAGCCTGTCGGAAGCCGAGCGCAACTCGCGCAGCCAGGCCCTCCAGCAGCGTATCCAGGAAGCCCAGCAGCTGGAGCAGACCCGCGACAACGAGCTGCGCTACACCCTCGGGGAGCAGCGTCGCCTGATCTCGGTCGCGGTCGAGCCCATCCTGGTCGCCATCTACCAGGAACGCGGTTGCGGCATCCTGCTGAGCCGCGAAAGCGTCTTCATGATGAACCCGGCCATGGACGTCACCGATCTGGCCATCCAGCGTCTGAACACAGCCCTGCCGTCGCTGAGCTTCAACCGCATGGCGGTGCCGGTCCAGCAACCGGGCCAATAGGTCCGGGATCGGGCGAAGCCTGATGCCCGACGCGCGGTTCTTCGATAGCCTGCCCGCCGTGACGGTCGCCCAGCTGGGCGACCGGATCGGCGGCACAGTCCTGCGAGGCGGCGAGCGATCCATCGCCGCCGTCGCTCCACTGGCCGTGGCCAACGCCGCCGCGGTTGCCTTTCTGGCTGACCGCAAATTCACGGAAGCCCTGAAGGCCACGGCCGCCGGCTGCGTGATCGTGCCGGCCGCCGCGGTGGATCATGTTCCCGCGGGGACCGCCGTGATCGTTTCGCCCGAGCCGCAGGCGGCCTGGGCGCGCGCCTCGCTGATCCTGCACCGTCCGATCGGCATCGGCGCGGGGCCGCGGGCCCAGCTCGAAGACGACGACGTGACCCTCGAGCCCGGCGTCGTGCTGGGCCAGGGGGTCAGCATCGGTCGCGGCAGCCGGATCGGGGCCAATACGGTTATCGGTCCGGGCGTCCAGATCGGTCGCAATTGCCAGATCGGCTCCAATGCCTCCATCGGCTTCGCCCTGATCGGCGACCGGGTGCGGATCCTGTCCGGGGCCCGGATCGGCGAGCCGGGCTTCGGGGCCGCCGGCTCCAGCGCCGGACCGATCGACGTGCCGCAACTGGGCCGGGTCATCCTGCAGGACGGGGTCAGCGTCGGCGCCAATACCTGCATCGACCGCGGGGCCTATGACGACACGGTCATCGGCGAGAATACCAAGATCGATAATCTGGTGATGATCGGCCACAACTGCGTGATCGGCCGCAACTGCCTGATGGCCGCCCATACCGGCATTTCCGGCTCGGTGACCGTCGGGGACAATGTGATGTTCGGCGGCAAGGCCGGGATCGGCGACCATATTCGCATCGGCGACGGGGCCCGTGTGGCCGGTGGTGCCGGGGTGCTGGCCGACATTCCGGCGGGCGAGACCTGGTCCGGTTATCCCGCCAAACCGATCCGCCAGTCCTTGCGCGAGGCGGTCTGGCTCGCCAGACAGGTGTCGCGGAAGGCGAGTCCCGCGACAAAGGACCAGGCGGAATGACCGAAGAAGCCACTACCTCGATCGATTATGCCGAGGTCATGCGGCGCCTGCCGCACCGCTATCCCTTCCTGCTGATCGACAAGGCCGAGGATTTCGTCGCCAACACCTCGATCACCGGCATCAAGAACGTCACGCACAATGAGCCCTATTTCCCGGGCCATTTCCCGATCGATCCGGTCATGCCGGGGGTGATGATCGTCGAGGCCATGGCCCAGACCGGGGCCCTGCTGATGTCCAAGACCCTGGACGTGGCGGTCGAGGGCAAGGTCATCATGTTCATGTCGATCGACGGCGTGCGCTTCCGCAAGCCGGTGCGGCCGGGCGACCAGCTGCGGATGAAGGTGGTGGTGACGCGGCAGCGGGGCGACATCTTCAAGTTTCGCGGTGAGACTTTCGTCGACGGCAAGCTGACGGCCGAAGCCGATTTCGCGGCCATGGTCGTCACCGTGGCGCAGCCGTGACCATCCATCCGACCGCACTGGTCCATCCGTCGGCTGTCCTCGCCGACGGCGTCAGCATCGGGCCCTGGTGCCAGGTCGGACCGGGGGTGACCCTGGCCGAGGATGTCCATCTGACCAGCCATGTGGTGATCCAGCAGGACACGACCGTCGGCGCGCGCGGCGTCATCCATCCGTTCGCCGTGATCGGCGGTGATCCGCAGCACGGCGGCTACAAGGGTGAGCCTGTGCGGCTGGAGATCGGGGCCGACGCCCTGGTCCGCGAGCATTGCAGCTTCAATCGCGGTACGCCCCAGGGCGGCGGTGTCACCCGGATCGGGTCGAACGGCCTGTTCATGACCGGAGCCCATGTCGGCCATGACGCCGTTGTCGGTGACCATGTGACCATGGCCAACAACGCCACCCTGGGCGGTCATGCGCAGATCGGCGACAGGGTCTTCCTCGGCGGCCTGTGCGCCATCCACCAGTTCGGCCGGGTCGGGCAGGGGGCCATCATCGGCGGTCTGGCCGCGGTGACCCGCGACGTCATCCCCTATGGCTCGGCCTGGGGCAATCACGCGCGGCTGCACGGGCTCAATCTCGTCGGGCTGAAGCGCAAGGGCTATGGCAAGGACCAGATCCGCCGCCTGCTGGCCGCCTTCCGCGAGCTGTTCGAGGCCGACGGTGTGTTCGCCGAGCGTCTGGACCGGGTCGCGACCCGCTATGCCGACCTGGCCGAGATCATGGAGATTGTCGCCTTCATCCGCGCGGATGCGCGGCGTCCGCTGTGCCTGCCGGGCGAATGAGTGGCGACCGCCCGACGGGCACCCGTCTCGGCCTGATCGCCGGGGGCGGGGCCCTGCCGCAGGCGATCGCCGCCCGGTGCGAGGCCGAGGGCCGGCCGGTGTTCGTGATCCGGCTCAACGGTTTCGCCGATCCGCATCTGGCCCGCTATCCCGGGATGGCGGCGGGCATGGCCGAGATCGGTCGCATCCTGTCGGCCCTGAAGGCGGCGGAGTGCGGGGCGGTCTGTTTCGCCGGCATGGTCAACCGGCCCGATTTCAAGACGCTGAAACCCGACCTGAAGGGCGCGACCCTGCTGCCCGGGATCATCGCCGCCGCGACGCGGGGCGACGATGCCCTGCTGCGCAAGATTCTGTCGGTGTTCGAGGCCGAGGGCTATGCGATCGAGGGGGCCGACGACATCCTGGGCGGCGACAGCCTGCCGGCCGGGGCGCTGGGCGCGATCCAGCCGACCGCCGATCAGATCGTCGATCTGAAAAAGGCGCTTCATGTCGCGGAAAAGGCCGGGGAACTGGACATCGGTCAGGGCGCGGTCGTTTGCGACGGCCTGGTGCTGGCGGTCGAGGCCCAGGAGGGCACTGACGCCATGCTGATGCGGGTCGCCGGCCTGCCCGCCGACCTGCGCGGCAAGGTCGGGGCCCCGCGCGGGGCCCTGGGCAAGGCTCCCAAGCCGATCCAGGACCTGCGCGTCGACATGCCGGTGATCGGGGCCCGGACGCTGGAGTTGGCGGCCCTGGCGGGTCTGGCGGGGGTCGGCGGGGTGGCGGGGAAATTGATCCTGATCGACCGCCCGGCCCTGATCGCGGCGGCCGACCGTCTGGGCCTGTTCGTCTGGGGCGAGGATCGGGGGTGACGCGGCCGCTGAAGATCATGCTGGTGGCAGCCGAGGCCTCGGGCGACGCCCTCGGGGCCGGTCTGGCCTCGGCGCTGACGGCCCGGGTCGACGGACCGATCGCTTTCGTCGGCGTCGGGGGCCCACGCATGGCGGCCCTCGGCATCGACAGCCCGTTCGACATCGCCGAATTGTCGATCCTGGGCTGGCTGGAGGGGCTGAAGGCCTATGGGCTGGTCAAGCGCCGGGTCGCCGACACCGTGGCCCTGGCGGTGGCTGAAAAGCCCGATGCCGTGGTGCTGGTCGACAGCTGGGGCTTCACCATCCGCGTGGCCAAGGCGCTGAAAGCCGTCCTGCCGGGCGTGCCGCTGATCAAATATGTCGGCCCCCAAGTCTGGGCCTCGCGCCCGGGCCGGGCAAGGACGCTGGCGGCCACGGTCGACCATCTGCTGGCCCTGTACAGTTTCGACGCCCCCTGGTTCGAGCGTGAGGGCCTGCCGGTCACGGTCGTCGGCTCGCAGGCGGTCCATGTCGACATGGACGCCGCCGACGGCGCGCGTTTCCGGGCCAGCCGCTGCATGGCCGCCGACGCGCCGCTGCTGCTGGTGCTGCCGGGCAGTCGACCGGGCGAGATCAGCCGCATGACGCCGGTGTTCGAACAGGCGGTGGCGCAGCTGAAGGCCCGTCGCCCCGACCTGCAGGTCGCCGTGGTCGCGGCCGGGACGGTGGCCACCGAGGTCGCCGCCCGTATCGCCGCCTGGCCGTTCCGGGTCCAGCTGGTGCAGGAAGCCGAGAAATACGACGCCATGCGCGCCTGTGACGTGGCCCTGGCGACCAGCGGCACGGTCTCGACCGAACTGGCCCTGGCCGGGGCCCCGATGGTCATCGCCTACCGGTTCGACGGGCTCAGCTATGCGATCATGCGGCCCTTCTTCACCGGCAAGTATGCGACCCTGTTCAACATCGCCGCCGACGCGGAAATCGCCCCCGAACTGATCCAGGCCGACGCCACGGCCGAACGCATGGCAGCCGAGGTCGGGCGGCTGCTGGACGACGCCGATGCCCGCGCGGATCAGGCGGCGCGGCAGACCGCGGCGCTAGATCTGATGGGGCGCGGGGCTCCGGACCCGTCAGACCTGGCGGCCGAGGCTGTTCTGGCTGTGATTGCAAAGAAAAACGCCGGAGCCTGAGGCCCCGGCGTTTCCTGTTTCCGCCTGTCGCGTCGGGATTAACCGCGCGACTGGATCGGCACGAAGTCGCGTTCGGTCGGGCCGGTGTAGAGCTGGCGCGGACGACCGATCTTCTGGGTCGGATCGCCGATCATTTCCTGCCACTGGGCGATCCAGCCGACGGTGCGGGCCAGCGAGAACAACACGGTGAACATCGAGGTCGGGAAGCCCATCGCCGACAGGGTGATGCCCGAATAGAAGTCGACGTTCGGGAACAGTTTGCGCTCGATGAAATACTCGTCGCTCAGCGCGATCCGCTCCAGCTCCTTGGCCACCAGGAACAGGGGGTCGTTGGGGTCGCCGACGGCGGCCAGCACTTCGTCGGCCGATTCCTTCATCACCTTGGCGCGCGGGTCGTAGTTTTTGTACACGCGGTGGCCGAAGCCCATCAGCTTGTATTTCTTGGCCTTCACGCCCTCGATGAACTCCGGGATCTTGTCCGGGGTGCCGATCTCCTTGAGCATGTTCAGCGCCTCCTCGTTGGCCCCGCCGTGCGACGGGCCCCACAGGCAGGCGATGCCGGCGGCGATACAGGCGAACGGGTTGGCCCCTGACGATCCGGCCAGGCGCACGGTCGAGGTCGAGGCGTTCTGCTCGTGGTCGGCATGCAGCATGAAGATGCGGTCCATGGCCTTGGCCAGCACCGGGTTGACCACATAGTCCTCGGCCGGAACGGCGAAGCACATGCGCAGGAAATTCTCGGCGTAGTTCAGGTCGTTGCGCGGCGACACGAAGGGCTGGCCGACGTGATACTTGTAGGCGCGCGCGGCGATGGTGGGCATCTTGGCGATCAGGCGGATGGCCGAGATGTTGCGCTGGACGGGATCATGGATGTCGAGGCTGTCGTGATAGAAGGCCGACAGGGCCCCGACGGTGCCGACCATGATCGACATCGGGTGGGCGTCGCGACGGAAGCCCTCGAAGAAGCGGTCGAATTGCGAATGCAGCATGGTGTGCATGGTGATGCTGCGCTCGAAGGCCTCGTATTCGGCGGCCGTCGGCAGTTCGCCGCGCAGCAGCAGGTGGCAGACCTCGATGAAGTTGGACTGTGACGCCAGCTGGTCGATCGGATAGCCGCGGTGCAGCAGGGTGCCCTTGTCGCCGTCGATGAAGGTCAGGGCGCTTTCGCAGGCGGCGGTCGAGGTGAAGCCCGGGTCGTAGGTGAAGGCTTCGGTCGCGCCGTACAGCTTGCGGATGTCGATCACGTTCGGACCGGTCGTCCCGGCCAGAACCGGCAGGTCGACGCTCTTGCCGTTATAGGCGAGCGTTGCCGTTCCGGCGGGTTTGGCTTGTTCAGTCATTGCAGCCCCTTTGTGCAGTCCGGCTGGCGAGGGGAGTCGCGAACCAGATCCAGATGTTAGTGTCAGATAGTCGGTTGCAGCGCATCATCCAAGCGCCCGAGACTTTCCTCGCGTCCGAGGGCCGCCAGGATTTTGGCGATATCGGGTGCGGAATGGCCGCCGGTCAGGGCCGCGCGGGCGGGCGGGCCGATCTTGCCGAAGCCGACGCCCTCTTCCTCGGCGAACACCTTCAGCTCGGTTTCAAGGGCGAAGACATCCCAGCTTTCGAACAGGGCCAGGCGGGCGCGCAGGCGGCCGATGCGCTCGCCGGCCTCGCCGGCCAGCTGGGTCCGGCCCCGCTCGTCGATCACCAGCGGCCGGACCTTCAGCACGAAGGCGGACTGGTCGGCCAGTTCAAGCGTGGTCCTGGCGCGATCCTTGATGAAGGGCATGGCCTGGGCGAGGCGGGCCTCGTCATGCTCGGACAGGCGGTGGCCGCGCGTCAGGTGGATATCCAGCGTCAGCTTGGCCAGCCGCTCGTCGTCGGTCAGGCGAATCCAGTGGGCGTTGACGTGGGCCAGCTTGTCGAAGTCCAGCCGGGCCGGGGCCTTGCCGACGCCGTCCAGATCGAACCACTCCAGGGCCTGGGCGTCGCTGAACAGTTCGTCGTCGCCATGCGCCCAACCCAGACGGGTCAGATAGTTGCGCATCGCCTCGGGCAGATACCCCATTTCGGCATATTCGTGGACAGCCTGGGCCCCGTGCCGCTTGGACAGCTTGGCCCCGTCCGGGCCGTGGATCAGCGGGATATGGGCGAAGACCGGGCGGGCCCAGTCCATCGCGTCATAGATCAGCGACTGGCGCGCCGAATTGTTCAGATGGTCGTCGCCGCGGATCACGTGGGTGACGCCCATGTCGTGGTCATCGACGACCACGGCGAGGTTGTAGGTCGGCGCGCCGTCCGAGCGCAGCAGCACCAGGTCGTCGAGGTCGGCATTGGCCCATGTCACTGGGCCCTGGACCGCGTCCTCGACCGTCACCGAACCGGGCAGGGGGCGGCGGAAGCGCACGACATGCGGGGCCGAGGTATCCCCCTCTGACGGATCGCGATCGCGCCACGGGGATTCGAAGGCCTTGCGTTCGGCCTTGGCCGCGTCGCGCAGCGTGCCGGTCTCTTCGGCCGAGGTCCAGTCGCGATAGGCGTGGCCGGCGGCGACCATCTGCGCCACGACCTCGCGGTGCCGGTCGGCGCGGGCGAACTGGAACACCGGCTCCTCGTCCGGGAACAGGCCCAGCCAGCTGAGACCGTCAAAAATCGCCTGCACCGCACCGTCGGTCGAGCGTTCGCGGTCGGTGTCTTCCACGCGGACAAGGAATTTCCCGCCGCGCCCTTTCGCGTATAGGTAGTTGAACAGCGCCGTCCTCGCGCCGCCTATGTGCAGATAGCCGGTCGGAGACGGGGCGAAGCGGGTGACGACGGGAGGGGAGGAGGTCATTCAGGCATGTCCATGAGTGCCGTTCTTATACCGTCCGGTGCCGGAATTCACAGGGCCGCAGCCCGGATTTGCGTCTGGCTCCGGTCAGAGGTCGCGGCACAGAGTCCGCGCTGGCGGCTGTGGGCCCCGGTCGCCTTCGGCGGCGGCTGCGGCCTCTATTTCGGCCTCAGGGTCGAACCGCCGATGTGGCCGATTCTGGCGCTGGCGGTACTGACCGGCAGCCTGTGGCTGGCGACACGTCGCGCCGGGTATTCGCGGCGCTGGACCCTGCCCCTGCTGCTGCTCGCCTGCCTGACCCTGGGGCTGGCCACGGCCCGGGCGCGGACTGAACGCGTTGCCGCGCCGATCGCCCCGGCCCTGTCCGGGCCCACGGTGATCGAGGCCTGGGTGGTCGATGTCGACAGCCCGGGCGAGCGCGGGGCGCGGGTGATGATCGCCCCGGTGCGGGTGCAGGGGCTGGAGCCGGCCGCGACGCCGCATCGGCTACGGGCCACCCTGCGCGGAGCGCCGCCGCCGCCGGGCGCGTCGATACGTCTGTTCGCCATCCTCAACCCGCCCCCGGCCCCCGCCGCGCCGGGGGCCTATGATTTCGGCCGCAACGCCTGGTTCCAGGGCATGGGCGGGGTGGCCTTCGCCCTGGGGGAGACGCGCCCGGCCGTTCTGGAGGATGCCCCGTGGCGGTTGCGGCTGGCCATGCGGGTGAACCGGATCCGCTATGGTCTGGCGCAGCGGATCGTGGCGCGGCTGGGCGAGCGCAACGGCGGCATCGCCGCGGCCATGACCACCGGCCACGAGGCGTGGCTGCGTCGCGCCGATGTCGATGTGATGCGTGAGTCCGGCCTGGCCCACATCCTGTCGATCTCGGGACTGCACATGGCCATCGTCGGCGGCTTTGCCTTCTTCCTGGTGCGGCTGGTGGTGGCGGCCTGGCCCTGGCTGGCACTGCGTGTTCCGGGCAAGAAGGTCGCCGCCGTGGCGGGACTGGCGGCCGTGACGGCCTATCTGATCCTGTCCGGGGCCCCGCCGCCGGCGGAGCGGGCGGCCATCACCGCCGCGATCGCCTTCGCCGCCATCCTGCTGGACCGGCAGGCGATCACCATGAACGCCCTGGCGACGGCCGCCTTTGTGGTCCTGCTGCTGCAGCCCGAGGCGATCGTCACCCCGGGCTTCCAGATGTCGTTCGCCGCGACCGCCGCCCTGGTGGCCCTGTCCGAGGTCTGGCCGCGACGGATCCGCGAGCTGTCGGCCCCCTGGGTCATCGTGACGGTTCAGCGGGCCGGGGGATGGATCATCGCCGCCTGTGCCGCCAGCCTGGTCGCCGGCCTCGCCACCGGACCGTTCGCCATGCAGCATTTCAACCGCACGGCCGTGTACGGGCTGCTGGCCAATATGGGCACCTCGCCGGTGGCGGACTTCGTGATGATGCCCGCCCTGGCTCTCGGCGCGATGCTGGAGCCGCTGGGGCTGGGCGCCCCCTTCCTGTGGGTCGCGGCCCGGGCGATCGAGGTGATGATGGCGATCGGCACGACCGTGGCCGGGCTGCCGGGGGCGGTGAAGACCGTATCCAGCGCGCCTGTCGCCGCCCTGCCGGTGGCCTTTGTCGGGGTGCTGTTCGTCTGCCTGTGGCGCGGACGGCTGCGCTGGCTCGGCCTGCCGTTCGCCGCCGCGGTGATGATCTGGCCGCGCGCGCCGGTCCCGGACCTCTGGATCGGCGACGGCGGAACCAACGCCGCCGTCGTCGTCGGGGATCAGGCGATGATCCTGCGGCCGGGCATCCGAACCTTTGCCACGGACCTGTGGTCGCGACGGCGGGGCCTGAAGGGCGTCGACCGCCCGGGCGAAGGCTGGGCCTGTGACCGGTTCAGCTGCCGTCCGGAGGCCGGTGGGGAGCTGGCGATGCACTGGGGCCGCAAGCCACCCGCCCCGGCGGCGCTGGAGACCCTCTGCCGCTCGGCCCGGGTGGTCAGCCTGCGTGCGCGTGTGACGGTGCTGCCGGCCGCCTGTGACGGGCGGCTGGTGCTGGACGGGACCGACTATGCGCGCGGTGGCGCGGTCGAGCTGTGGCGCGAGGGCTCAGGCTGGAAGGCCGTGTGGTCGGCGCAGGTGCGGGGGCAGCGGCCATGGAGCGCGCACCCCGGTCCGGACGTCAGTGATAGCGACGGATGAGTCCGACCAGTCTGCCCTGGACCTCGACCTGATCGGGACCGAAGATGCGGGTCTCATAGGCGCGGTTGGCCGGTTCGAGGGCGATGGACTGACCCTTTTTCCTCAGGCGCTTGAGGGTGGCCTCCTCACCTTCGACGAGAGCTACCACGATCTCGCCGGACGAGGCGGTGTCGACCGATTTGATGATGACCAGATCGCCGTCGAGGATACCGGCCTCGATCATCGAATCGCCCTCGATCTCGAGCAGATAGTGCTCACCCGCGCCCAGCATCGATTCCGGCACCGGATAGCGGGCCGTCTCGTGTTCGATGGCGGCGATGGGCGTGCCCGCGGCGATCTTGCCCATCAGCGAGAGTTCGCGGACGTCGTTGGCGGCCTCGATCTCCTGCGGCCGGCCGCCGCCCTCGATGACGTCGGGACGGAAGGGGGCGCGGCCGCGAGTCGGGGCCCCGGTCGTCGCCTGTTCCGGCATCTTGACCACTTCCAGTGCCCGGGCGCGGTGGGCCAGACGGCGGATGAAGCCGCGTTCTTCCAGCGCCGTGATCAGCCGGTGGATGCCGGATTTCGACGCCAGATCCAGCGCTTCCTTCATCTCGTCGAAGGACGGCGAGACGCCGGTTTCCTTGATGCGTTCATGGATGAACATCAGGAGTTCGTGCTGTTTGCGCGTAAGCATGGAGGCGAATCGTCCAGAACAAGGCGTGAACCGTTGTCGATGTTCTGTAAGTGTTCCGTCCTAATGTCAACTTAACGGCGGATCAGCCCAGCAGGGCCCGTGTCGCCGCCGCGACGTCGGTCTGACGCATCAGGCTTTCACCGACCAGGATGGCGCGGGCCCCGTCGCCGCTGACCCGGGCCACGTCGTCCGGGCCGGACAGGCCGCTTTCGGCCACCAGCAGGGCTTCCGGGGGCGCGAGGTCGGCCAGACGGGCCGTCGTGGCCAGATCGACGGCGAAGGTGCGCAGGGAGCGGTTGTTGATGCCGACCAGATCGCCGCCGAGCACGCAGGCCCGGGCCATTTCGGCCACGTCGTGGGTTTCGATCAGGGCGTCCATGCCGAATCGCCGGGCTTCGGCCAGCAGCTCGGCGGCCAGGGCGTCGTCGACCATGGCCAGGATGATCAGGATGCAGTCGGCTCCCAGCGCCCGGCTCTCGGCCACCTGCCAGGGATCGACCAGAAAATCCTTGCGCAGGCAGGGCAGGGTGACGGCGGCGCGGGCGGCGACCAGATAGGTGTCATCGCCCTGGAAGCTGGGGCCATCGGTCAGGACAGACAGGCAGGCGGCCCCGCCGGCCTGATAGGCGCGGGCCAGGGTGGGGGGATCGAAATCGGCGCGGATCAGCCCCTTCGACGGGCTGGCCTTCTTGATCTCGGCGATCAGGGCCGGACGGCCGGGCATGGCGGTTCGGGCCAGGGCGGCGCGGAAGCCGCGCGGCGGCGAGGCGGCGGTGGCGCGGGCCTCGATCTCTTTCTGCGGCGTGGCGGCCATACGGGCGGCCACGTCCGCGCGCTTGTAGGCGGCGATCCGGTCAAGCACGTCGGTCATACGGTCTCTTCGGGCGCGATCGGGGTGCTCGTGATCCGGGCCAGGGACTCCAGCGCGGTGGCGGCGCGGCCGTCGTCGATGACGGCGGCGGCCTGAATCACGCCTTCGGTCAGGTCAGCGGCGCGGTCGGCCACGACCAGGGCGGCGGCGGCGTTGAGCAGGACGATGTCGCGATAGGCTCCGGTCTGACCGGCCAGCAGGGCGCGCAGGGCGGTGGCATTCTCCTCGGCATCGCCGCCGCGCAGGGCGGCGATGTCGGCGCGCGGCAGGCCGGCCGCCTCGGGCGTGACGGTGAAGCGGCGCACGGCCCCGTCTCTCCATTCGGCCACCTCGGTCGGGCCGGTCGTGGTCAGTTCGTCCAGACCCTGTCCATGCACCGTCCAGGCGCGGGTGGCCCCCAGACGCCCCAGCACCTCGGCCAGCGGTTCCAGCAGGCGCGGGTCATAGACGCCCATGACCTGCCGGCGGGCACCGGCTGGATTGGACAGCGGGCCCAGCAGGTTGAACACGGTGCGGAAGCCGATTTCGGCCCGGACCGGCCCGACGTGGCGCATGGCCCCGTGGTAGGCGGGGGCGAACAGGAAGGCGATATTGGCCTGGTCCAGCGACAGGCGCTGCTGGGCCGGGGTGGCCGCGAGGTTGACGCCCAGCACCGACAGCACGTCCGACGAGCCGGATTTCGAACTGAGGGCGCGGTTGCCGTGTTTGGCCACCTTGAGCCCGGCCCCGGCCAGCACCAGGGCGGCGGCGGTCGAAATGTTGAAGGTGTGCTGGCCGTCACCGCCGGTGCCGCAGGTGTCGATCACCTCATACGGATGGTCCAGCGTCAGGGCCGCGTCGCGCATGGCCCCGGCGAAGGCGGCGATCTCGCCCACGGTCTCGCCCCGCATGCGCAGGGCGGTGACGGCGGCGGCGACCTGGGCCGGGCTGGGCTCGCCCCGCAGACAGGCGGCGAAGAAGGCGTGCGCCTCCGGGTCGGACAGGACCTGCCCGTCGACCAGTTTCGCCAGCAGGGGCTTGAACCCGTCAGCCATGGCGTCAGACCACGGCCAGGCGTTGGACGCCGGCCAGGTCGAGGAAATTGGCCAGCAGGTCGTGGCCGTGTTCGGTGGCGATCGACTCGGGGTGGAACTGGACCCCGTGGATCGGCCGCGTCCTGTGGGCCAGGCCCATGATCTCGCCGTCGGCGGTCCAGGCGGTGACCTCGAGCACGTCGGGCAGGGTGTCCCGGCGCACGGCGAGGCTGTGATAGCGGGTGGCGGTGAAGGGCGAGGGCAGGCCACGGAACACGCTCTGACCGGTGTGTTCGATCGGCGAGGTCTTGCCGTGCATCAGGCTCTGGGCGCGAATGACCTCGCCGCCGAAGGCCTGGCCCATGGCCTGGTGGCCGAGGCAGACGCCGAAGATCGGCATGTCGTCGGGGGCCGAGGTCAGCAGCGACAGGCAGATGCCGGCCTGATCCGGGGCGCAGGGGCCGGGTGACAGCAACACCGCCTCGGGTTTCAGGGCCCAGGCCTCGTCCACGGTCAGATCGTCGTTGCGCACGACGCGCGTCTCCGCGCCCAGTTCCGCGAGGTAGTGGACGAGGTTGTAGGTAAAGCTGTCGTAGTTATCGACGACGAGGATCATCCCCGGCTTCTAGGGCCAGAGGGCCCGTCCGCCAAGCGCTCGCAATCCGGTAAGGCTTCATTAACCGTCCCGGGCTGCAATCAGGCCGTAGCGACGGGAAACCTGATGACTGATTCCACAATCCCCGAGGCGCGCCGGCTGCTGCAATCGCCGACGCCGGTTCACAGCCCCTGGGCCACCCTGGTCGCCAGTGCCCTGGCGGCGACGGCGGCGGTGCTGATGGCCGGTGTGATGGTGCTGGGCCCGGGCGTGCGGTTCAACGACACCGGCATCCCGGTCGATCCGGCGACGGTTCCCGTCCAGCCGGGCTGACCTCTCAGCGGTTGCCGCCGGTGTAGCGCCAGGCGTCGGTCGCGGCATTCATCGGGGCGCGGGCCTTGGCCCGGGTTTCGGCATATTCGGCGGCCGGATCGCTGTCGACCACGACGCCCGCCCCGGCCTGGACGAAGATCCGGTCATCGGTGAACATCGCGGTACGCAGCACGATGCAGATGTCGGCCTCGCCGCCGGCCGAGATGTAGCCGACCCCGCCACCGTAGCCGACGCCGCGTTTTTCACTTTCCAGCTCGTCGATGATGGCCATGGCCCGCACCTTGGGGGCACCGGACAGGGTGCCGGCGGGCAGGGCGGCCAGCAGGGTGTCGACGGCGTCCAGCCTCGGATCGGCGCGGCCGCGCACATCCGAGACGATGTGCATGACCTGGCTGTAGCGCTCGACGGTGAAGCTCTCGGTGACCGCGACCGAACCGGGTACGGAGACGCGGCCGACGTCGTTGCGACCCAGATCCAGCAGCATCAGATGCTCGGCCCGCTCCTTGGGATCGGCCAGAAGTTCGGCCTCCAGCGCGCGGTCGGCTTCGGGCGTGGCCCCGCGCGGGCGGGTCCCGGCCAGGGGCCGGATGGTGACCGCCCCGTCCTTGAGCCGCACGAGGATTTCCGGGCTGGACCCGGCCAGCTGGAAGTCGATGAAGTCGAGGTAGAACAGATAGGGCGACGGGTTCTGGCGACGCAGCGAGCGATAGAAGGCGAACGGGTCTTCGCTCCACGGGGCCGAGAACCGGTGGCTGAGCACGACCTGGAAGATGTCGCCCGCCTCGATATAGGCCTTGGCGGCGGCGACCATGCCGGTGAAGGCGGCTTCGTCGACCGCTGAGTGGAAGTCGGGTGCCGGAACCTCGACCGGCCCGGCCCGGGCCGTCAGCGGCGCGCGGAGTTCGGCCTCGAAGGCGTCGAGGTGGGCCGACGCGGTCTCATACGCCTCGCGGGCGGTCTGGCCGCCGTCCGGATAGGCGGCAGCGACCAGAACGATCTCATGCCGCACCGAATCGAAGATGGCGACCAGGGCCGGCCGCGCGAGCACGGCGTCGGGCAGGTCCAGCGGATCGGGATTGGCCGCGCCCAGGGGTTCCAGCAGCCGCACCATGTCATAGCCGAAGACGCCAAACAGGCCCGCGGCCATCGGCGGCAGGTCGTCGGGCAGGTCGAAGGCCGTGGCGGCGATCAGGCGGCGCAGCGAGTCCAGTGCCGGGGCGGGATCGGGGGTGAAGCGACCGGCGGCGATCGCCGGCCCGCGGGCCTGCTCGGCCCGACCGTCGCGGCAGCGCCAGACCACATCCGGATCGCGGGTCAGGATGGAATAGCGGCCGTTGACGGCCCCGCCCTCGACGGACTCCAGCAGGAAGGCATAGGGCCGGCCGTGGCCGACCTTCAGATAGGCCGAGACCGGGGTCTCGAGGTCATCGATCAGCCGCCGGACGACGACCTGGGGCCGTCCGGCGGACCAGCCTGCGGCAAAGCCGTCGACGTCCCCCGACCCGGGACCTTTGGTCATTGGGCCGGGGCGGGTGCCGACGGCGCGGCTTCAGGCTCGGGGCTCAGGCCCAGGGCGACACGGGCCCGGGCGAGGTCATAGGTCGCCTTGATCCGGCCGGCGGCCGCGGTCATCGACTGCTGGATCATGGCCTGCACCTGCTCCTGGGTCATGCGCGGGCGGACCTGTTCGGCGATCGGCGCGGCGAGCGCCGGAACGGCGGCATGGATCTGGTCGACCCGGCCGATCACATAGCTGGTCGCCGACTGCGGCAGGGTGAACACCTGGCCGCGGCCCTGGCCAAACAGACCCTGGAGAGCGCCTTCGCCCAGGGCTTCCTGGCTCTGGCGGTCCTGTTTGACACCGGTATGGACCTGGACCGAAGCCCCGACCGATCCGGCGACGGCGGCAACGTCCTCGCCGGCACGAATGCGACCGGCCAGTTCCTCGGCCTTGGTCACCAGCAGACGATTGTTTTCCCGCAGGAGCCACTGCTGTTCCAGCGGGCCACGGATGTCGGCCAGCGCCGGCAGGCTGGACGGGCGAATGTCATCCAGACGCAGCACGAAATACTGGCCCTGTCCGGCGTCGATCACTTCGCTCTCGCCACCCTTGGTCAGGCTCCAGGCGGTGCTGAAGATCTGCGGCGGCGCGTTCATCGGCTGGCCGTCCGGCGTCTTGCCGTCCTCGGTGAACGGCGGCAGCTGGATGATCCGGGCCCCGACCTCCTGGGCGGCGGCTTCGAGGGTCTTGCCCTCCGTCCGGGCCTTCTCATAGCGGTCGACGCGGTCGTACACGGCCCCGCGCACGTCTTCCTGGCGCAGTTCGGCGATGATGGCCTCGCGGACACTGTCCAGCGAGGCTGCACGTCCCGGCTTGATCGATTCGACCCGGGCGACCGTGAAGCCGACCCGACCCTGGACGGGGGCGGAAACCTCATTGGCGGCCAGACCGAACACGGCCGCGGCAACGGCGGGATCACTGAGGGCCGCACGCGCCGTGTCCGTATAGGGGGCGACCTGGGCCCCGTTGGCGGCGGCGGCCTGGGCCGGGGTCTGACCCGCGCGCAGGGCGGCAGCGACCTTGTCGGCGGCGGCCCGGGTCGGGGCGGTCAGGGTGACGAAGGTGCGCGTCTCGGCTTCGGACAGGGCGTCCTTGCGGAATTCGAAGCGCTCCTGGATCCGCGATTCCGCGATCGGGGCCGTGGCCGCGGCCCCGCCATTGAACAGGACCAGGGCCGCCATCCGGTATTCGGGCTGACGCAGACGATCGGCATTTTCGTTCATGAAGGCCGTCAGCTGGGCTTCAGTCGGCTTCGGCGAGGTCCCGGCCATGGCCTGGGTCACGGTGAAGAAGCGCCCGTCGCGGGTTTCCAGTGCCTGGGCGGCGATCAGGGCTCCGTAGATGCGGGGCAGGCGGGTTCCGGCGAAGATGGCGGCGTCGAAATGGTTGCTGGCATACTGGTCGCGGAATTCCTGCTCCAGCTGGGCCGGTGTGACGTTCTGTGCGGCCAGGGCGGCCCGGTACGCGTTGTCGTCAAACTCGCCGGTGACCTGGTTGAAGAACACCGGGGCCTGGCGGATCTGTTTCAGCACCAGGGCCTTGCCCGGGCGAATGCCGGCCTTCCAGGCCCAGGCCAGGAAGCCGAGGCGCTGGACCTGGTTGTCGAGGTAACGCAGGTGGATGTTTTCGTTGACCAGGTCGTCGACCGACACCGGCCGGCCGGCCTGTTCCTGCAGATTGTTACGGACCCGCTCGAAATCGGTGCGGAACTGCTGCTGGTCGACGCTGCGGTCACCGGCGATGATCACATGTCTGGGGCCGATGTTGGCCAGCACATCCATCTGCGAGCCACCGGTCACGAGCAGGCCGAGAGCCAGCAGGACGATCAGGCCCATGGCCCATTTGGATTTGGCGAAATCGCGGAACAGGGAGATCATCGAGAGAACCTGACGGGCCGACGGCAAGGGAAGTGTCTGGTGGCGTATAGGGCTCGTCAGGGCGGCACGGCAAGCGGCCGGTGCCGCAGACGGCTTGGCTTGAGCCCGCAGGATGCCTAAATAGTCCAGATGAAACAATCCGTGAAGTTGATCGTCGGCAACTGGAAGATGAACGGCCTGGGCCGGGATCTGGCCGAGGCCGAGGCCCTCAAACAGGCCCTTGAGGCCGATCCCGCCGCCTGTCGGGTGGTCCTGTGTCCGCCGGCCACCCTGATCGAGCGGATGGCGCGACTGTTGGGCGGCGGGGCGGTGGAACTGGGCGGGCAGGACTGCCATGCCGCCGCCACGGGTGCCTTTACCGGCTCCGTCTCCGCCGAAATGCTGACCGATGCCGGGGCGCGCCTGGTCATTCTCGGTCATTCGGAGCGCCGCGCCGGGTTCGGGGAAGCGGATGCCGACGTCGCCGCCAAGGCCGAGGCGGCGCTCGCCGCGGGCCTGGAGCCGATCATCTGTGTCGGGGAGACCCTGGAGCAGCGTGAGTCGGGCCAGGCCATCGCGGTCGTCAGCCGTCAGGTCGCCGGATCGGTTCCGATGGGCGTGGCGGGCCGGCCGTTCGCCCTGGCCTATGAGCCGGTCTGGGCCATCGGCACCGGCCTGACCCCGACGCTTGAAGAAATCGAGGCGGTTCACCGGGCCGTCCGCCTGGCCCTTCAGTCCCGTCTGGGGGCAGCGGGTGACGTCGCGCCGATTCTCTATGGTGGCTCGGTCAAGCCCGCCAACGCCGTGGCCATCCTGGCTGTGCCCGAGGTGGGCGGGGCGCTGGTGGGCGGGGCCTCGCTGAAGGCGAGCGATTTCCTCGACATCATCCGCGCCGTCTGACCTGAACAGGCGGTATCGATGTTTGCTCCCGGGGCGCATCAATGTTAGACGCCGCCGCTTGATCGGCGCAGCTTCGCGCCCACATGATTGACACCATGCTCCAGACCATTTTGCTCGTCGCCATGATCCTGATTTCGGTCGCCCTTACCGGGGTGATCCTGTTGCAGCGCTCCGAAGGCGGGGCGCTGGGCATGGGCGGAGGTCCGTCGGGCTTCATGACCGCCCGCGGGGCCGGCAATCTGCTGACCAAGGCGACCTCGATCCTGGCCATCCTGTTCTTCATCTGCGCCATCGGCCTGACCATTGCCGGCAACCTGTCGCGGGCGAACCAGTCGGTGATCAATGCCGATGACGTCGGTGCGATCGCCGTCGGCGGTGACACCCAGGCCCCCGCCACCACCGCTCCGGCCCCGACCACGCCGCTCCAGCCCGCCGCGCCGTCGCTGGATGACCTGGAAGCCAGCCTGCCGTCCGGCGCGCCGGCCCCGGCGCAATAGGGAATGTGGCCGGCGGTCGTTTCCGCCTCCGGCCTTCGCCCGAATAGTCTCAAATCCCGGGCGCGCGCAGGCGCGCCCGTTTCGTTTTCAACCGATGGATCGCGCAAGCGCCATCACAGGCCGCGCGAATCGGCGGTAAGGTAAGCTCCCATGGCCCGTTATGTGTTCATCACTGGCGGCGTGGTTTCCTCATTGGGAAAAGGCCTCGCTTCCGCCGCTCTCGGTGCGCTGCTCCAGGCGCGCGGCTACAAGGTGCGCCTGCGCAAGCTGGATCCGTATCTCAACGTCGATCCGGGCACGATGAGCCCCTATCAGCACGGTGAGGTCTTCGTCACCGACGACGGAGCCGAGACCGATCTCGACCTGGGCCATTACGAGCGCTTCACAGGGGTCTCGGCGGCGAAATCGGACAACATCACCACCGGCCGCATCTATTCGACCATCCTCGAGAAGGAGCGTCGCGGCGACTATCTGGGCGCGACGGTCCAGGTCATTCCGCACGTCACCGACCAGATCAAGCAGTTCTGCCTGACCCCGGCCCTGACCGACGCCGGCGAGGACGTCGACTTCGTGCTGGTCGAGATCGGCGGCACGGTCGGCGACATCGAGGGCCTGCCCTTCTTCGAGGCCATCCGCCAGCTGGGCCAGGATCTGCCCCGCGGGCAGTCGTGCTTCGTACACCTGACCCTGCTGCCGTTCATCAAGACCGCCGGGGAGATGAAGACCAAGCCGACGCAACACTCGGTCAAGGAGCTGCGTTCGATCGGCATCCAGCCCGATATCCTGCTGTGCCGCTGTGAATATCCGATCCCGCCCGAGGAAAAGCGCAAGATCGGCCTGTTCTGCAATGTGCGGGAAACCGGCGTGATCCAGGCGATGGATTCGGCTGACATCTATGCGGTGCCGCTCGACTACCACCACGAGGGGTTGGACGCCGAGGTGCTGGCCCATTTCGGCATCAGCGACGCGCCGGAACCCGATCTGACCATGTGGGAGGAGATCGCCCGACGGCGGCTGCATCCCGACGGCGAGGTCACGGTGGCGATCGTCGGTAAATACACGGTGTTGAAGGACGCCTACAAGTCGCTGATCGAGGCCCTGCAGCACGGCGGGGTCGCCAACAACGTCAAGGTCAACATCGACTGGGTCGAGGCCGACACCTTCGAGGGTGATCGCGAGGCCTGTGAACTGCGGCTGCAGGGGGCCCATGCGGTACTGGTTCCCGGCGGCTTCGGCGAGCGCGGTGCCGAGGGCAAGATCGAGGCGGCGCGTTTCGCCCGCGAGCGCAAGATCCCCTATTTCGGCATCTGTTTCGGAATGCAGATGGCGGTGATCGAGGCGGCCAGGAACCTGGCCGGCTGCCCCCGGGCCTCATCGACCGAGTTCGGCCCGACGGACGAGCCGGTCGTCGGCCTGATGACGGAGTGGACCCAGGGCAACCAGCGGGTCCAGCGCCAGCAAGGCGGCGACCTGGGCGGCACCATGCGGCTGGGGGCCTATGAATCCGTGCTGACGCCCGGATCGAAGCTGGCGGAAATCTATGGTGCCACCACCATCAGCGAACGGCACCGGCATCGCTACGAGGTCAATATCAACTATCGTGAGGCGATCGAGACAGACGGCGGACTGGTTTTTTCGGGCCTGTCTCCGGACGGGATCCTGCCGGAGACGGTGGAGCGCCGGGACCATCCCTGGTTCATCGGGGTTCAGTATCACCCGGAACTGAAGAGCCGCCCCTTCGCCCCGCATCCCCTGTTTGCCGGGTTCATCGCGGCCGCCGTGGTGCAGAGCCGACTGGTCTGACGCATTGCCCGCCTGTGCGGGGGCATGAGGATCAGACGGGTTTACGCCGCCGGCACCGGATGCAGGTCATCATGCCGGGGATGCTGTGGCTGTCCACCCAGCGATGGCCCCGGAACAGACAGCGCAGATAGCTCAACAAGGCTTTCACAGGAGTCTCCGCCGGAACCATGGCGCGCCCGTCAGGCCTTGTAAAATATCGTCGTTTCTTGCGTTCCCCCGACGGCACACTCCGGCGGGCCGCGCGCAGCGCCGGCAGTCCGTCCAGGGTCGACAGTATGGGTCGAGCCGGGCGGTCGTTCCTGCCGTGGCACAGGACGTTTGCATGGGCCGGCAACGCGAAGCTCGCGCCTTGGTTCCGTCGGCGCGGCGCGGCGGCGCGCGAATTGATCGGGGTCAAGGTCGTCGGGGGTGGGGCGGGGCACAAAGGCCGGGTGCCGCACGGCCCGGCGACTGAACGCGACCAGCGACGGTGGGGCCGAGGAGGATTTGCATGATCGATATCGGAACCCTGCTGTTCATTCTCTGCGATGGCGGTCGCGCCCGGCTGGTGCAGCGCGCCCCCGATGGCGGCGGCTTCGTCACCATTGAGGAAATGGACAACGGCGAGACGCTGCGGGCCCTCAAGGCCGAGCGGGCGGCCAATCCGGCGACGCGGGTCTTCGACAGCGTCGGCAAGGGGCGACACGGGGCCGGAAAGGACGATTCCGACCGGCTTGCCAAGGAGGCCTTCGTCATCGCGGTGGCCGACCGGGCCGTGGTACTGGTGCGGCAGAACAGGCTGGCCGGGGTCTATGTCGCCGCCCCGCCCGCATTGATGTCGCTGTTGCGCGAACGACTGGCAGCGTCGGTCCGGGTCAGTGGCGTCATTGGCAAGGACCTGACCAAGGTCCCGGATCATGAGCTCGGGCCCTGGCTGGACGAAGCCCGCTATGCGCCGTCAGGAAACTGAGACACGCGGGGCCGGGCCTTCATGCCGGGCCTTGCCCCACCGGCCGGCGGACGAGGGCTCCGGTGGGCAGCCCGGCCGTGATCTCGACCGTCATCCTGCCCCGGCCTGTGGTCTGTTCCCGGACGGGGGTGGTGCCTCTGTGGCAGATTCGCCTTGAGTAACGGACGGCGATCGGGAAGGGTAACCAGTAACGGCGTCGGCGCGATGCTGGGCCCCCAAGAGATTTATAGTATAAATCCAATGTAGACCGTTTGTGCGCAATATTTTGCCGATTTCCATTGAATTATGGCAAAATATATGAAACACTGACGACAATGTCCGACAAAATAAACTTTTTCGATGAGATGTATGGTTCTGGCGATGCTTCGCGCGAGCCGTACAGGGAATACGCCGGGTGGTTCGACAGGCAGGATGCCGGACGGCTTCGGCAGAAGTCGAAGGAGGCCGAGGTCTTCTTCCGCCGGACCGGCATCACCTTCAATGTCTACGGGCAACAGGAGGCCAATGAGCGGCTGATCCCGTTCGACATCGTGCCGCGCATTATCGCGGCGCGGGAATGGAGCCGCCTGACCCGGGGGATCGAGCAGCGGGTGCGGGCCATCAATGCCTTCCTGCATGACATCTATCACCGCCAGGAGATCCTGCGGGCCGGTCGCATTCCGACCGAACTGATCGCCCGGAACGAGGCCTTCCTGCCGCAGATGATCGGCGTCTCGCCGCCCGGCGGAATCTACACCCACATCGTCGGGACCGACATCGTCCGCACCGGCGAGGATGAGTTCTTTGTCCTCGAGGACAATGCCCGGACTCCGTCGGGCGTCTCGTACATGCTCGAAAACCGGGAAACGATGCTCCAGATGTTTCCGGAGCTCTTTTCCAAGGTGTCTGTCCGGGAGGTCGGGGACTATCCCAAGCTGCTGAGACGCTCGCTGGCGGCCTGTGCGCCCGAAGGCTGCGAGGGCACGCCTGTCGTGGCGGTGCTGACGCCCGGCATTCACAACTCGGCCTATTTCGAACACTCGTTTCTCGCCGACCAGATGGGGGTGGAGCTGGTCGAAGGGCATGACCTGCGGCTGGTCGACGGGCGGATCGCCATGCGAACCACCCAGGGCTACAAGCCGATCGATGTCCTGTACCGGCGCGTCGACGACGACTATCTGGACCCGCTCAATTTCAACCCGGCCTCGCAGCTGGGCGTGCCCGGGATCATGGACGTCTACCGCGCCGGCGGGATCACCATCGCCAATGCGCCGGGGACCGGGATCGCGGACGACAAGGCGATCTACAGCTACATGCCCGAGATCGTGGAATTCTACACCGGCGAGAAGGCCATTCTGAAGAATGTGCCGACCTGGCGGTGCGCCGAGCCGGACGCCCTGGCCTATGTGCTGGAACATCTGGCCGAACTGGTGGTCAAGGAGGTGCACGGCTCGGGCGGTTACGGCATGCTGGTCGGACCCGCGGCGAGCAAGCGCGAGATCACGGCCTTCGCGGCCAAGCTGAAGGCCCGGCCGGGAAACTATATCGCCCAGCCGACGCTGGCCCTGTCGACGGTCCCCGTCCTGACCAAGGCCGGTCTGGCCCCGCGCCACGTCGACCTGCGCCCGTTCGTGCTGGTCTCGCCCAACAAGATCGACATCACACCCGGTGGTCTGACCCGGGTGGCGATGAAGGCCGGCTCCCTGGTCGTCAACTCCAGCCAGGGCGGCGGCACCAAGGATACCTGGGTGTTGGAGGAATGAGCGCCGTTCGGGGAGATCGCCCATGCTAGGCAAGACCGCAGGTGGCCTGTTCTGGATGTTCCGCTTTCTGGAGCGCAGTGAAAACACTGCGCGCCTGGTCGACGCGGGTTTCCGCATCGCCCTGACCCGGTCGGCCGCCGCCGAGGCGGAGTGGGCATCGGTGATCGGCACGGCCGGGGTCCGCAAGGCCTATCTGGCCCGCTATGACGACTTCCGGGCCGGCAGTGTCATCGACTTCCTGCTGCGGGATCCGACCAATCCGTCCAGCGTCATGTCGGCCATCGACAGCGCCCGGACCAATGCCCGGCTGGTGCGCACCGCCCTGACCCGCGAGGTCTGGGAGGCGACTAACGAGTGCTGGATGACGATCAAGGCCGTGCTCAAGCGGCCGGTCGCGGAGAACGACCTTCCGGACGTCCTGGCCACCATCCGTCGCCAGAACGCCCTGGTGCGCGGGGCCCTGACCGGCACGATGATGCGCAATGACGTCTACAGCTTCGCCCATATGGGCACGTTCGTGGAGCGGGCCGACAACACGGCGCGGATTCTCGACGTCAAATACTATGTGCTGCTGCCGTCGGTGTCGTTCGTCGGCTCGTCGCTCGACAACGTGCAATGGGAGACCATCCTGCGATCGGTGTCGGCCCAGCGCGCCTATCGCTGGATGAGCGACGGCACGGCCAATCCCAAGCAGATCGCCAATCTGATCATCCTGGATCCGCGCATGCCGCGGTCGCTGGCCTACAGCGTCGGCCAGATCTGCGAGCATCTGGACCTGCTGGCCGAGGCCTATGGCGAGTCTCCGGCCTGTCACGATCTGGCCAGGGCCGCCGTGGCCCGTCTGGCCGATCATTCGATCGATTCGATCTTTGACACCGGCCTGCACCAGTTCCTGGCGGATTTCATCGCCTGCAATACCGCGCTCGGTCTCCAGATCGAGCAGGACTACCGATTCTACGGATGACCCCATGCGCGTGAAAATCCGGCACAGCACCGAGTACCAGTACGACCGGCCGCCGACCCACGGCCTGCAGCAGTTGCGGATGACGCCCAAGGCGTCGGCCGGTCAGTCCATCGTGTCGTGGCGGACCGAGGTGCAGGGCGGGCGCAAGGCGGTGGCCTTCACCGACCAGCACAACAACCAGGTCGAGCTGCTGACCATCGATCCGGGCGCGCGGTCGGTGACCATCGTCTGTGAAGGCGAGGTCGATACGGCTGATACCGTCGGCATCATCGGCCAGCACGGGGGCTTCGCCCCGCTGTGGTATTTCCAGCGGATGACGTCGCACACCCGGCCCGGTCCGCGGGTGCGGCAGCTGGTGCGGGACCTGGGCAAGGATTTCGACAACGACACCGCGCGTCTGCATGCCCTGTCGGCCCTGATCCTGGCCTCGGTCCCCTATGCGACGGGCACCACCGACCTGTCGACGACGGCCGAGCTGGCGCTGGAGGCGGGGCAGGGGGTGTGTCAGGATCACGCCCACATCTTCATCACCGCCGCCCGGCTGATGGGATTTCCGGCCCGCTACGTCAGCGGCTATCTGGTGATGGACGATCGCGTCGACCAGGAGGCCGGCCACGCCTGGGCCGAGGCCCATGTCGAGGGCCTGGGCTGGGTCGGGTTCGACGTGTCCAACGGGGTGTCGCCCGATCCGCGCTATGTCCGGGTCGCCACCGGCCTCGACTATGGCGAAGCCGCCCCGATTTCAGGTATCGTCTTCGGCGGACACAACGAATCCATGGTCGTGCAGCTGCAGGTTCAGCAGTAGCGATGTCTGTCCCGATGAACCCTGTGAGACTTCCATGACCTATTGCGTCGGCCTGCGCCTGAACAAGGGGCTGGTGTTCATGACCGACACCCGGACCAATGCCGGGGTCGATAATATCGCCAAGGTCCGGAAGATGTTCACCTGGCACAAGCCGGGTGAGCGGATGATCACCCTGATGACGGCCGGCAACCTGGCCACGACCCAATCGGTGGTCAGCGTTCTTGACGAGCGCAGCAAGGTCCCGGCCGAGCGCAATCCGTCCCTGCTTGAGGTGCCGACCATGTTCCAGGCGGCGCGTCTGGTCGGCGAGACCCTGCGCGAGACCATCAAGATGAATTCGTCCGGCGGCCAGACCGCCGAAGCCAAATTCGGGGCCACGATCATCGTCGGCGGCCAGATCAAGGGCATGCCGCCGCGCCTGTTCCTGATCTATCCGGAAGGCAATTTCATCGAGGCGACCGCGGACAATCCCTTCTTCCAGATCGGTGAGACCAAGTACGGCCGCCCGATTCTGGTGCGCGGCTTTGATCCGGACATGAGTTTCGAACAGGCGGTCAAGCTGCTGATGGTCTCGTTCGATTCCACGCTGAAGGCCAATCTGTCAGTGGGCCTGCCGCTGGATTTCCAGATCTATCGTTCCGACGACTATGCCCCGGCCCATGAACAGCGGGTCGAGCAGGACGATCCCTATTTCCAGACGATCGCCACGGAATGGGCCGGCGCGCTGAAGGGGGCGTTCGACTCCCTGCCGGATCCGGAGTTCTGAGGCAGGCCTGAACCCGGGCAGCTGGCGGTGCCGCGTGCTGCTAGCTGGCCCCGGGCACCGGCATGCGCGTGATTTCGATCGTCGTGCTGCCGAACTCCAGCCGGTCCCTGTGCTGTTCGAACCCGACCAGCAGCGCCCGGGAAATCGCGTCCTTGGTCGCGCGCCGGCGGCGGTAGTCGACGACGTAGCGGGCGGTGAACTCGATCCAGTTGTCGGTGATGACCAGGGTGATCATCGGGGCCACGCGGGCCTCCTCGATCAGGAATTTCCGGATCAGTACGTCCCACTGCTTGCTGGCCAGATCCTGGAATTCGGCGACATTGTCCCCGACCGCCTTTTCGATGACCTCCTGGGCCAGCCGCCAGTCCGAGCCGCTGCGGACAGGCACCTTGATCTCGTCCCACAGGAAGGGAAATTCGCCCGAATAGTTGTAGACTGGCTCCTTGAACACGAAGCTGTTGGCCACCCGCACGATGCGACCGTTGTAGATGTCGCCGCCGACCCAGTCGCCGATCTCCATCAGGGTGGTGCGCAGCACGCCGATATCGATGACGTCGCCCTTGATGCCGCCGACCTGGACCCGTTCACCCGGCCGGTAGAAACCGCCCAGCGAGATGGCGATCCAGCCCGCGACACTGGCGATGACTTCCTGCAGCGCGAAGGCGACACCGGCACCGGCGACACCGAAGACGACGGTGAGCTGGCCCAGCCGCTCGCTGAACATCGCCAGCAGGACCAGGACGAGGACAATGTAGCCCAGGAAGCCGACCAGCTTGCGGATCCGGTAGCGGGCGCTGGTCTCCTTGACCGAACGGGACACGACGGTCTGCAGCATGCGAATGCCGATCAGCACCGCGATGACGGTGATAATGACGACCCCGACCCTGCCGACGATCGGGTTCGAGACCAGGCCGTCCAGCAGGCCGTTCAGTTCAGTCATGGTCGGTTCGATCCAGGAGGGGGCGGGGTTCGCAGCTACCTAGGCAGATTGGGGCGATTGCGCATCCGGAATCGCATGGCGGAGGTCAGGCGATCGGCCGGCCGGCATGGATTGCCGGCGGGCCCGCGGCCGGGACCGCAATCAGGGGTAACGTGGGGTGTTGATCGGCCTGCCGAGGCGGGAGGCGGTTGGCGCTTTCCGGCTCCGTTGAACCGGGTTGGGGTCTAGCAGGCCGGGGTCAGTGCTAGCTCAGGACTTGAAAGGCCGGAGGCCGGTCGGCCGCAGGTTGACCGTTGCGCGACCGCCCCCCCCGTTGTTTCCGGCACCGTTCGCCTCCGCATAGGGCGCGTTTCGCGAAGCGGGGTCTTGGTCCTGGTCAGGACGTAGTCGATCACGCCGTCGATTTCGGCTTCAGCCAGTCCGCCCGGATCATGTTCCGCCACTCCCTGGCCGAGTGCGATGGCGTGCTGATAAACGACACGTGACTGCAGGGCGGTGGGGCAAACTTCCAGTCCGCCGGCCTGCAGGCTGTCCATCAGCGCTGACACCATCGACGATGCGACGCCGTTGCGCAGGGGCGGGCACTGGTTGAACAGCACCACACCGTCGCGACCCAGTCGACGCACGGTGTCAACAGTATGCAGGGTGGCGGCCACATCGAGATAGGTGGGCCGCGAGACCGCGATACAGAGATCGGCCACCTTCAGCGCGTCGATCATGCCGTTCTCCGGCCCGCCTGCGGTGTCGATGATCAAGACATCACAGCCGTCCCGTTCGCTCGCGAAGGTCAGGGCCGCCAGCTTCGCGGCTGACGTCTCGACCAGCATTCCGTCGTGATCCGCGCGCTGGCGCAGGCTGTCCGTGGCGGAACGAACCGGGTCGGTGTCGGCCAGAATGGTTCGTGCGCCTGCCGCCCGGCAGGCCAGGGCCAGGTTGACGGCTACGGTCGTTTTGCCAGACCCACCTTTGTGGGAGACCACGGCGATTGTCTTCATGGCGGCAAATGCCCCCCCCAGGATGGGAATAATATACTCTTTACAAGATGGGTTTCGGCGGCGTTGTCAAATTTGTCGATACTCGAATCAATAGAGGCCGATGCCCATCCGAATCTGGCATGCCGGTTTCTTCAGGAGTTGCGCCGAATATAGGTGCAATCGGGAGTTAGAAACGACTATTTCTTGACGCTGCTGTCAGATCCGGATTGATACGTAATGAACCTTACGGACATCTGCCAGCCAGAGTTGGCGGGTTGGGCCCTTCCAGCCATTTTGAGATGACGGTCACTGCAAAGACTTGTCGCGATCCGTATTCAGGCGGCGAAATCTGTTCTCTCCAGGGGCAATGACGCCGCGGGGACGAAATTCCCGAGCCCTGCCGGCCGCATCAACCCTAGGGATTGAGCGTGTAGCCCTGCTGCTGCAGCAGGGCGAGGGCGGTCATGGCCGACAGGGACAGGCCGACACCGGGCAGCAGATCGGCCCGGGTAATCTGTTGGGCAGCCGCCGTCTGGCCGCACAGCCAGATGTCGACGCCGTGGGCCGTCAGTTCCGCGATCGCCGCGGCGCTGCCGTTGACGGCCCCGTCGTTGCGGGCGGCATAGGCGTCGGGCGTTAGCAGGTCGGCGTACGCGCCGCCGTGGACGACGATGGCGACATGGATGTCCGCGGCCGGGACGCCGGCCTCGACATGCATGTTGATGAAGCGGGCCGCCGAGTCGATCGTCCGGTTCAACTGGCCCGGCGTGGCCTTGTCGGTCACGTCAAAGACCACGCGGAACACCGTGCCCTCGGGAATCGGCAGGTCGCTCTCGACCGGGGCGATGTGGCCGAAGGTGGTGAACACGGGACCGGTATGGAAACCGGCGCGCGGTTCGGCGATGGCCTGCGCGGGCAGCAGCAGCAGCAGGGCGGCGACCAGGGGCAGCGTCTTCAGCATGGGATCCTCGCTTTCACCGGCTTGCTAGCAGGCGGATCGTTCGACGACGAGGTCCTGGTCCGGCTCACCTGCGATCAGCGGCCCGCATCGCGCCGGCGCGCCCGCCAGACGGTCACGTCGCGCGCCACCCGGACCCACAGCAGGATGAAGCCGGTGATGACGATGGTGAAGGTCAGGAAGGTGACGGCGATGATCAGGGGGTGGTTGAAATTCTCGCCCTTCTCCAGGTCCATGATGTGGAGCCGCCAGAAGAAGTCATAGAAGCGCCAGACAGCGGAACGCCGGGTGACCACCTCGCCGGTCTGGGGCGACAGATAGAAGGTGGTGCGTTCACCGTCGTTGAAGTCCACGCGCCAGATCGGCCCCTCGCGTCCGGTCTCCTGCGGGGCGACGGGCAGCAGGACGGCGGCGACCGGGGTGCCGTCGCCGCGATAGGCCTTGGCGGCCATGTTCGTCGCGGTCGCCGTATCGAGCGCGGGAAACGGCTGGCCGGTCGCGGCCGAGACGGTGACAGCTTCGCCCTCGACCGGGGTCAGGACCCAGGCCGCACCGCGTGGCGTCGTTCGCAACTCGGCACCGACAAGAGCCAGGCCTTGTATCCGGGCGACGGCAGCCGGAGCCAGGACGCCGTCAAGGGGCAGCGGCATCGGCGTCTGTTCGCGCACATGGTGTTCGCTGCGCACCGTCTCGATCGGGATCGCGGTCATCACCAGACCGCCCGCGACCCAGAACAGGACCTGGATGCCGACGGCGAGGGCGATCCATTTGTGCAGCTGCGTCGACAGTCGAACCATGTTCATGCGCGATCCTCAGGCGTTGTGGCGGGCAAAGACCCGGCTGGTGCCGTCCCTGAGGACCAGCAGGGTGTCATAGCGGTCGCGATCGCCGTTGGGCGTCTCCATGCCCGGGGAGCCGAGCGGCATGCCGGGCACGCTGAGGCCGACGGCGTCCGGGCGCTGCGCGAGCAGCCGGCGCACGTCGCCGGCCGGCACATGACCCTCGATCACATAGCCGTTGACCAGGGCGGTGTGGCAGGAGGCCAGTCTGTCAGGCATGCCGTGGCGGCGGCGCAGCGTGACCAGGTCCGGGGTCACGGTGACGCTCGCATCGAAATCGGCGTCGCGCAGGTGGCGAACCCAGCCGTCGCAGCAGGCGCAGGTCGGCGTCTTGTAGACCGCGATCGCGGTGCGTGCGGGCGTCCGGGCGCAGGCCACGATCGGCACGGCCAGCGAGATGGCGATGCCGCCCAGGACGGCGCGACGGGCGAGGGGAGGCGGAGGGGTCATGGTCGGGTCTCGATCAACGGATGCGGCGGGCGGCCGGAGTGGAAAAGCACCGGTCTAGGCGGCGGGGCGCGGGGCCCGGGCGGAGGAATGGTAGCTGACGATCCGCCAGACGCCACCCCGACGCTCCAGCACGCTGGTGGCGACGCCGCGGCGTTCAACGGCGGGGCGGGCCGCGTCGCTGAAGGTGATCCGGTAGACATAGGTCTCGGTCGCATAGGCGACGTCGCCGGCCACCGTGACCTGACTGGCGTAATCGCTGAAGCGGAAGGCCGAGAACGCCTTCAGCTCCGGGCCGAGATGGTGGGCCAGATACTCGCCGAAGGTGCCCTCGACGCCGCCCTGTTCGTAGACCCGGCCGTCCGGCCAGAAGAAGGCGGAGCCGGCGTCGCCGTCCAGGGTTTCAATCGCCTCGCGGTAGCCGCGGAGAACCTGGCTGACTTCGGCTTGCGAAGCGGGGGCGACCGCCTGAGGAGGGTCACTGAAGGCCGAGGCGGTGCCGGCGGGAAGGCCGAGGGCGAAGACGGCCATCATCAGGGTTCGGGTCATCATGGAGACTCTCCTTGAACGTTGGGGGCGGAACGGGGACAGCCCCTAGAAGCGGAGATGGTTGGCTCCGTGGGTGAGCGCGCCGCCCAGGTAGGCGTTGACCAGCACGGCGACGACGATCGCGGCCAGCAGCCCGGCGTACAGACGGCGTTTGCCCGGACCGGCACCCGGCCGCACCGCGCGTTCCTTGGCCCACCAGGCCGCCAGGCCGACCAGGGCGATGGCCGTGCCGATCCAGCGATGCAGGGCGTGGGTCAGATCCTCGACCGGACCCGGCAGCCCCATCGCCAACCAGCCCAGGCCGGTGGCCACCAGCGCGGACAGGGCCGCCAGAGCCACGAGGACGCGCGTTCCGTCCGTCAGCCAGGCGCGCCGGCCCGGCCGGGCCGCGATCTCGAGGACGCCGGTGATCAGAAACAGGGCGATGGGAAAATGAACCACGGCCGGATGCCAGCGGCCGAGCCAGCTGTACAGGCGCTGTGGCATGGGTTTGGGCGGCCGCATCTCCATGCCGGCGTGGTCCATGGCCACCGGCATGCCCGGCACCGCATCGGCCATGCCCGGATGAGCGGTGACCGCCGCGGGCCGGGCGGCGGCTGTGTCATGGTCCTCGTGCGTCCATGCCGGAGCCGCCGTCACGAGGACGCCGAAAGCCAGCATGAACGCGATCCATCGTGCCGTCATGGTTCCCCCTTCCGACGAGTGCCGGTTCTTCAGGGGTACGCACGGGCGGGACGGTCCCCTCGTCGTGTAAGGGGCGGAACCGGGATTTCGCTTGCGGCAGGGCAGACCGCCGCAGCCGTCGGCCTAGGTTCGACGGCGTGCCGCGGCGTTGAAGGCGTTGACCACGCGTTCCTTGTCCTGCTGGTTGGCGGCGATCAGCCGCTGGGTGTTCGACGTGAGCAGGCTGGATGACAGGCAGGTCTGATAGATGTCAGACGCCGCGACGAATGTCCGCACGTCGACCCTGAGTCGGGCCAGCGCCTCGGGGCTGGTGGCGGCCGTGGCGGCGATCGTCGGCGCGTAGGGCCGGTTGCAGCGGCCCTCGGCGCTGGCGGTTCCGGCGATCGAGAGCAGGGCCCCTGCCAGGATCAAATACTTCATAGCGACATCTCTCCATCGTTGTTTCCGGCCTGTGCCGCCGGGAATGAGCAGAGGGCACGATGGCGGAAAATCGATAAGGAACCGTTGCGGGTGGCCGGCGACCGTCGGACAGGCCGGGGCGGCCCCTGCGAACATCTGTCATTAATCATTTGCATTCACCCTGATCTGGCAACGGTCCGGGCACGCTTCATTGGCCTGAATGACAGGTCCCGACGACCGGTTCCTGCCCTGGCCAACGGAGGATCGGCGTGAGTTTAAAATCGTTGCTGCCCAGAATCAGCCTCAAGGCGAAGACCCGCGCCGTATTCGGGCTGTTCCTGATGATGGTGATCGGCGGCGCGACGTTCGCGATCCACGAGTCATCGGCCGTCAGCCGCCAGGCCGAGCAGGCCAAGGTGATCTGGGAGGCGCGAATCGTCGGGGCCAACGACATTCTCGGAAACGCCCGGGAGTACCGGATCGCCGAGGCGCTGCGGTTGATGCCGTCGTCGCCGGAAATGGCCGCCCAGGCCAATGATGATCTGGCCGACAGTCTGGCGCGGATGGATGCGGCGGTGGCCGCCTACCGGGCCATGCTCCGCCCCGGCGAGTTGCCGGACGAAATCAATACGACGGCAGAGCTCTGGGCCGACTATGTAACCGGCAACCAGGCGATGCTTGAGTATATCGACAGCGGCGAGGCCGATGCCGCCGCCGACCGGTTCCGGAATTCCGCCAGCGGCTTCTATCTGGTGACCAATGCGGCCGGAGCCCTGGTGACCGGCGCGCGGGCCGAAAGCGCGCAGGCCTACGCCGAGGCGATGAAGATTTCCGAGCGTGCCCGTCTGGCCCTGATCGCCGGAGTTATCTTCGTGGTCGGCCTGTTGCTGATCGCGACGGTCTTCTTCGAGCTCAAGGTCTGGCGCGACCTCGTGAGAATGTCGGGCGTCATGCAACGCCTCGCGCGCGGCGATCTCGAGGTCGAGGTGACGGGAACCGCCCGCCATGACGAGGTCGGCGAGATGGCGCGTGCCGTTCAGGTGTTCAAGGAAAATGCCCTGGAGGTCCATCGGCTGGAGGCCGAGGCCGGCGTCCAGCAAACCGGCCTGAATGCCGAGCGGGCCGAAAACGACCGCCGGCTTTCGGCCGAGGCCGCCAGCCGTACCTTCGTGGTCGACCAGATCGCGCAGGGGCTGGAGCGCTTGTCGAAGGGCGATCTTACGATCCGTATGCAGGATGGGTTTCCCGAGGAATTCCGCAAGCTGTACGAGGATTTCAATCTCGCGATTGAAACACTCGAGCGATCGTTCTCGGCGATTTCGTCCGGCTCCTCGGACATCGAGGCCAGCACCGCCGAAATCAGCAATGCGACCGGCCAGCTGGCGCGCCGGACCGAGCAACAGGCCGCGAGCCTTGAAGAGGCCGCCGCGGCCATGGCCCAGTTCACCATGACGGTGCGGTCGTCCGCCGAGAATGCGAACATCGCCCGTCAGGTCGTCGCCGACGCCAAGTTGAATGCCGAGAGCTCGGGCGAGGTCGTCGGCAGCGCCGTTGCGGCGATGGGAGAGATAGAGAAGTCGTCACGGCAGGTGTCGGAAATCATCGGCGTGATGGACGAAATCGCCTTCCAGACCAATCTGCTGGCGCTCAATGCCGGCGTCGAAGCCGCCCGTGCCGGCGACGCGGGCCGCGGATTTGCCGTCGTCGCCAGTGAGGTGCGGGCGCTGGCGCAGCGTTCGACGGCCGCGGCGCGGGAGATCAAGAGCCTGATCTCGGCGTCGTCGAGCCAGGTCAGCACCGGCGTTCGTCTGGTCACGGAAACCGGTGGCTCCCTGCACCGGATCGTGTCGCAGATCGGCGAGATCAACACGGCGATCTCGGAGATCGCGACCGCGGCCGAAGAGCAGTCCGACAGCCTGATGCAGATCAACCTGACCATCTCCCAGATGGACAAGGTCACGCAGCAGAACGCCGCCATGGCTGAAGAGAGCACGGCCGCGAGCCATACCCTGGCCCGCGAGGCCAATGAACTCACGGACCTGATCGCCCAGTTCAAACTCTCGGACGCGCCGGCCCGATCCGCCCGAAGGGCGACGCCGGCGGTCCGACCTGTCGCCCCCGAGCGTCAGGAGCGGCCCGAGCCAAAGGGGCAGTATGTGATGCGGTCCCTGTCCTCGGGGAATGCGGCCCTGGCGCAGACGCTGGAATCGGTGCTGACGGAGGAGAGTTGGGAGGAATTCTGACTTCGAGAGACACCATGTTCAACGCCAGCCACGCACCCGACTTTCACACCGTGACCCACAGCACCGTCCATGGTCTGGTCGTGCTGTCGGTCAGCGCCGGTGGCGAGAGGTTCGCCATTGATGTGCGATCCATCCGGGAAATCCATGCCTGGATGCAGCCGGTCGCCCTTCCCGGGGCCCCCGACTATCTGCAGGGCATGCTCAATTTCTGCGGCGAGGTCGTGCCCCTGGTCGTGCTGGCCCGCCGGCTTGGACTGGCAGACGCCGGTTCCGCGGCCCCGGTCACGGTGATGATCGAACGCGAGCTCGATACGATCGGACTGGTCGTGGACGCCGTCAGTGACCTTCATTCGGTCGCCGCCGATCAACTGGGCGTGACCCCGGCGGTCGGCACCGCAGGACCGGCGCGCTTGCTGAAGGGCGTCATCACCCTCAACGACACGCTGATGTGTCTGCTGGATGTCGAGGCGATGCTGCCGGCCCATGCGGTGCCGCAGGACGTGCCGACGGCAGAGGCGCTGGCGTTCATGCCGCAGGATTCCCTGGAAGCCGGCGCGGGGCGCGGCGCATGACCGAAGCCTGCGATATCCGTGCGGCGGCTCCGTCACAGCCCGACCCGGCCGTCGGCATTCCGCAGGTGATCCTGCCGGAGTCGCTGAGCTCGCGTCAGGCGACCGAGCTGTTCGGCGAGCTCGTGGCCCTGCGGGGCCGTGCGATCGTCATCGACGCGACCGCCGTCCGACAGGTCGGGACCCTGTGCCTTCAGATCCTGGCGTCCGCGCGCCGGACGTGGATGTCGGACGGGCTCGACTTCCGGATGCGGGGCGTCCCGGAGGGGCTGTCGGAACAGTGGCAGCTGTTCGGATTGCCGGTCGGTGGATCTGCAGGGGGCGTGGGCTGATGACTCGCCAGAAGACAATCCTGACGATCGATGACTCGCGCACGATGCGGGACATGTTGCGGCTCGCCCTGACCGAGGCGGGGTACAATGTGCTGCAGGCCGCGGATGGTCTGGAGGGGCTGGCCGTATTGCGCGACCTGGTCCCGGACGCCGTGATCACCGACATCAACATGCCGGTGCTGGACGGCTTCGGCTTTATCGAGAAGGCGCGGGCGAATGCGCGCTTTCGGGACATGCCCATTCTGGTGCTGACCACTGAGTCCACGCCCGCCATGAAGGACCGTGCCCGGCAGGCCGGAGCCACCGGCTGGATCACCAAGCCGTTCGACCCGGAAAAGCTGACCAGCGCCCTGCTGCGTGTCGGGGCCTGACGTGGCGGAACCGGATGGATTCGGAGCGCTCCCTTCGGATGCCCTGGCCTCGATTCGCCAGGTCTTTTTCGAAGAGTGTGCCGATCATCTCAGTGATTTCGAAGCCGGCCTGATCGCGCTTGATGCCGGCGATACCGACCCCGAACTCATCAATGCCACCTTCCGGGCGGCCCACTCGATCAAGGGCGGCGCAGCCATTTTCGGAATCGCGGTTCTGGCCCGTTGTGCCCATGCCGCGGAGACTGTCCTGTCGTGCATGCGCGACCGGGGGGGGCTGCTGCCGAACGCCGTCCCCGTTCTGCTGCGGGCCGTCGACGTTCTCAGTGATCTGGCGACCGCCGCCCGCGAAGAGCGTGAGCTGGATCCCGCCCGGGTCGACGCCATCGTCGCGGAGCTGGAAGGTATCGTCGCCCAGCCGGCGGTGACGGCTCCGTCCGGGGACGAGGAACTGGACGACGGGATCGTGTTCACCCCCCTGGTCGTCGAGTTTGAAACGCTTGCGGTGACGTCGACCTGGGCGGTCGATTTCCGCCCTCACGACTCCCTCTTCGAGACGGCCAACGAGCCCCTGCTCCTGCTGGAGCAACTGGCGGAATTCGGCGACTGCGTCATCGAGGCGGATCTGTCGGGTCTGCCGCTTCTCGACGCGCTGGATCCGCGGGGCGCCTATGTTCGCTGGCGCGCGGTCGTGACGACTTCGGCGGATCCCTCCGACCTGCGGCAGCTGTTCGACTTTGTCGAGCG
>TARA_R110000868_G_scaffold120477_4_pt1 | contig 67337 bp, 63 predicted proteins | sample TARA_R110000868 | Tara Oceans TARA_R110000868 (sample SAMEA4397489) | marine metagenome | biome: Polar Biome; feature: [SRF] surface water layer (ENVO:00010504); material: water (ENVO:00002006), including particulate matter (ENVO:01000060) such as... | depth 5 m | reverse complement strand
TTGCCAGGCATTCCTCCTTATTTACGTATAAAGCTAAGTGATAAGTCACTCATCGCGGTTGCGTGAGTCAACTTGAAAAGCTCTTTCGAGCCAGTTTGCTATTGAGGGTGCAATAGCCACACATGGAAGTTGTATGATCGAGAAAGCGGGCTGAAAATACCCTGATAATGCTTTCGGCATGTCAGAAAAGTTACTGCAGGGTAGATTTCGTAAGGGTTCGCACCCCACGTCACTGCATTTGGTTGCAGTGACGTGGGGTAAAAAAAGTGATGAATAAGATTGAGGGTAATCTTAATATTCCACCTAAAAGCACCCATCTGATTATTCACAGGAGCTACAGATCGCTTTAACAGGCCGTTAAGTATCCAAGCTACTATAAATCGCTGCTAGGGGCTTTGCCCCACGCGCATGGCAAGTGCAAGGCATCGCGCTTCCTCACCCGTTCAGATTCCCTCGCTGCGCTCACTCTCTTAGCTGCGGCTTCCGGTGAGCCACCGGCCATTTGCTACCCCCACGCTTCGCCAGCGGTTCAGGAGCACAGGCGGGGCTGCGCTCGTTCATCCATTGATGCTTAGCCAGCCAGACATTGAAGCTATGTTTCTTTTTTGGCTGGATGCTTATCGCTATATCCCACCAGCTATCTGATTAGTATCAATAGGCTTTAATTTTAGCGATTACTCATAAGGCCCCATTCTTAATATGTCCTTACAACCCCGATTTATTCGCCTACGTGATGCACCTGCCTACCTTGGCATGTGTAAAACCGTATTCTATGAGCATGCACGGCCCTTTCTCACAGAGATTCCAATTGGCCGCCGGGGAATTGGCTTTGATCGCCTTGACTTGGACAGCTTTGCCGACCAGTATAAACGGGCTAGAGGTCGATCGCCGACAAAAGGAGATCGACTATGTCAACACTCAAACCCACAGGGCTCAAGTTACGAGGCGAAACCTGGCACATCGATAAAATCTATCGAGGCATCAGAATTCGCGGCAGCTGTGAAACAAGCTCGCTCAACATAGCTACTGAAGTTCTGGAAATTGAAAAGGAGAAAGTACGAAAAGCTCAGCTATTTGGCGTGAGGCCACAGCATACGTTTTTGGAAGCAGCGACCTATTATCTCAAGACCAAGAAAAAAAGAAGCCTAGCTAAAGACGCATGGCATCTTGAAATCATTGAACCCTTCATTGGTAAATTATTTCTGGAGGATATTCACGATGCAACCTTGAGGCCATTTATAGAACATCGTTACTCCACTCACGTAAAGCCTAAAAGCATTAACTGCGCACTGGAAGTTGTCAGGCATATTCTTAACTTGGCAGCAGGTAAGTGGCGGGACAAAGACGGAAAGACCTGGTTATTACAAGCACCCATGATTTCAATGGAAGACATTGGGGATACGGCAGCAAAGCCCTATCCCTTGAGCTGGAAGGAGCAAGACAACCTTTTTAGCCACCTTACCCGAGATCTGGCTGAAGCTTGTCAATTCAAAGTGAACACAGGGCTGCGTGATGAAGAAGTTTGTCATTTACGCTGGGACTGGGAACACGAAGTTGTTGGCCATAACATTTCCGTTTTTATTATTCCCGGCGGCAGAGTAAAGAATGCTGAAGATCGGCTTGTAGTGCTGAATAACATCGCCAAACAAATTGTTGATAAGCGTCGAGATAACGGTTCTGAGTGGGTATTCCCCTCAACAAAAACCAATAAGCCTCGATTCAACCTTAACAATTCAAGCTGGAAAACGGCATGGCGTGCTGCAGGCTTACCCGTTTCACCCAAATGGACGCGAGGAGTACATAACCTTAAGCATACATTTGGCCGACGGCTACGCGCAGCAGGTGTTGAATTTGAAGATAGACAGGTTTTATTGGGTCACACCAATGGGTCGATTACGACGCATTACAGTGGGCCAGAGATACTTAATTTGATTGAGGCTGCAAACAGTGTTTGCTCATCTCGACCAGAAGCGGTATTGAGACGAGTTGTCTGAAGTTCGCCACCCGTAGCTCACACACTTGATATTTTAGTTAGTGCGAACTATGGCTAGAGAGTATAGAAAATGGTGGGCCGTGCTGGATTCGAACCAGCGACCAATTGGTTAAAAGCCAACTGCTCTACCAACTGAGCTAACGGCCCCAGAAAGTGGCGCTATAATAGTGTTTTGATGATAAAAAACAAGCCTTTTATAGAGTTTTTTTACTTTTCCTTCGTTTTCGTACTGGTTCTGCTTACTTTTAAATCAGTCTGTTTATTTTTCTATCAATTCATGTAGCGTGTGGGGTCCGTTACGCCTAGGCGTTCAAAACCTTCTCTGCGCAAATGGCAGCTATCACAGTGACCGCAGGCCTCACCTAGGTCGTTAGACTGGTAGCAGGATACGGTCAGTCCGTAATCAACAGCCAGCGCCAAACCTTTGCTAATGATGTCTGATTTGCTGAGACTCATCAGTGGCGTGCGTATCGTCAGCCTTTGCCCTTCTACCCCTGCCTTAGTAGCCAAGTTGGCCAGAGTTTCAAAGGCAGCGATGTATTCAGGGCGGCAATCAGGGTAGCCGGAGTAATCTACCGCATTCACCCCTATAAAAATATCGTGGCACTGTAACACCTCGGCCCAACCCAAGGCTATGGATAAAAACACCGTGTTGCGGGCCGGTACATAGGTGACGGGTATACCTTCACCGCCACACTCGGGCATAGCGATAGAGGTATCGGTTAAGGCCGAGCCGCCTATGCTACTTAAATCCATCTTAATTACTTTATGCTCTACCCCACCCATTTGCTGCGATAGCTGCTCTGAGGCCACTAGCTCCGCCTGAGTGCGTTGGCCATAATCAAAGGCTAGGGTATAGCAGGCATAGCCTTCGGCCCTAGCCATGGCTAATACGGTGGCTGAGTCCAAGCCGCCGGAGACGAGTATTACTGCTCTTTTTTCTGCGCTGTCTTTTGTATCTAAACCTGTCATGCCTTAGTGCCCTGCTGCGTCATCCCATAAAAGTTTGTGTAGTTGCAGTTGAAACCGTACTGGTAAATTGTCTTCAACTATCCAGTTGGCCAGCGCTGTGGCCTCTATTTCGCCAAAACTGGGCGAGAATAAAACATCGTCCACCTTACTAAGCAACTGATATTCATCGATTTTAAATCTAGCCCAGTCGTAATCTTCGCGATTACAAATAACAAATTTAACCTGATCGTGACGATTGAGGCGCTGTATATTCTGGTAATCATTGCGCCCTACCTCTTGTGAGCCCGGTGTTTTTAAATCCACCACTTTCACCACTCTGTCGTCTACGCCCTCGGTACTTATAGAGCCGCTGGTTTCCAGCGAGACTTCATAGCCCTGATCGCACAAGGCCTTAAGCAGCGGCCAACAATTCTTTTGGGCTAGCGGCTCCCCTCCCGTCACGGTGACATAGCGCGGTTTGTAGCTAGCCACCTCAGCCAAGATACCCGCTTGCGTCCACTTCTCGCCACCGTGAAAGGCATACGCAGTATCACAGTAGCCACAGCGCAGAGGGCAGCCGGTAAGGCGTACAAATACGGTAGCTAGGCCTGCGGTGCGGGTTTCACCTTGTAGTGAATAGAAGATTTCGGTAAGACGTAGGTCGGTCATGGGCTCGATTCTGTTGCTAAACACTGTGCAGCTAGCCCTATACGGCCGGACAATTAACACAGTAGAAATTTGAGGCCGTTACACGCGGCGGCTAAAAATGCGCGCATAATAACGAACAACCGCAGCTGTCGCCAGCTGCGGTTCAAAAAATAGTCTGCTTAGCTGCAACAATTAGAACCTGTCGCGAAGAAAATCTCTGGCTTTATCGGCTGCCGAGTTCACACCCTTGCCGTATTGGGCCACCACCTTTTCTAACCATAGCCGTGATTTCTCTTTGTTGTCTTTCAAGAAATACACAGTACCCAGTTTATACATGGCATCCGCTTCTTTAGGATGCCTGGGGTAAAGCTCTAGCAACTGGGTGAAAGATTGCCTAGAGGCTTCTAGATCAGCAGGTTTAACCACTAGATAAAGCTCACCCAGCCAGTAATAGGCGTTGGGGGCATATTTACCATCGGGGAAATCCAGCAAAAAACTATGGAATGCGGTAATCGCCTGGGCATACTGGCGCTTAGGCACCAAGCTGTAGGCAACATCGTAAGCATCCTTCTCACCTACACCGGCGGGCTTGTCATTTAACGCCGTTACCGTTGCAGTGCTATTAGCTTGTTCAGGTGCTGCATTGTCATTAGCAATTAGGCTACCCAAACGCTTATCGACATCGATATAGCGTTCCGTGGACTGCTGTTTAAAACGCTCCAGCTGATGACCTTGCTCTTCCACCATGCCGCGCAGCATACGCATTTCTTCTTGCAGCAGTTGCAGCTGGTAAAACAACTCACCCTGCGACTGCGCATTGCCCATCTGTGGCTGCGCAGACGTAGCAGCAACAGGCACTGCTTGATGGCTGATAGAGGCATCGATCACTGGCACCTGCGCAAACGCAGATGACATAAACAGAAAAGCCGCGCTGCTAAGCAGCACGGCTTTGGAGGGGGCATGCTTTGGCATACTAACCTTCCCTATACTATTACTTAAGTTCTACGCGACGGTTTTTAGCATAAGAAGCAGCATCGCTACCACTCGCTAAAGGACGCTCTTCACCGTAGCTAATTACTTCTATACGGTAACGCTCAACACCGTTAACAATCAGGTAGTTAGCAATGGCGTTAGCACGACGCTCACCTAATGCCATGTTGTAATCGCGAGTACCGCGCTCATCAGCGTGACCTTCTAGACGAAGCTTGCTGTTGCCACCTTTTAAGAAAGCAGCCTGTGCATCTAAATTAGCACGGGTATCAGCAGATAAGGTTGCTTGGTCAAAATCAAAGTAGAAAACGGTTTTTAGGTTCGCCATGGCGTCAGCTTTCGCTTTTGCTTCGGCAGCGGCTTTCGCTTTTGCAGCAGCATCAGCAGCTTGTTGTTCAGCGGCGGCTTTAGCGGCAGCAGCGGCAGCAGCAGCTTGGTCACTATCATCCGTCTGGTTAGACGCACAACCAACCATCAAAGCGCATGAGAAAAAGGCTATCAATAATTTTTTTGTATTCATTTTTCATCCTAGGTCGTGAGCAGTTATTAAATTTCTTGAGGTTTAGACAGTAACAAACCTTGTACAGCTAAGCGCCAACTGCCATAAATCCTTTATCGCAGGCTATACTGCCAGCCCCCTACAGATTACGCAACGTCAGCATGCATAGTTTATCGGTTAATATGTCGCTGAGCTATAAAAATAGCTGTAGTTTTGCGAGCTAACAAGCATTTTTAACTTATTCTGTTAAAAAGGGTGACCATGCTGGCTCTCTGACATCGCCAAAGCGTGAAGGCAAGTGGAACTTAACACCACCATCCACAGACACCGCTGATAATATACCTTTGCCGCGATGCTGTGTCGCATACAGCAACATGGTGCCGTTAGGGGCAATACTGGGCGATTCGTCCAAAGCAGTCTCTGTTAAAATCTCTATATCACCCCGTTCAATATCCATCAGCGCTATATGAAAATCCCCCTCGCCTTGATGCACCATAATAATGCCCCTACCGTCGGGTAGCACTCTGGCACGGGCGTTGTATTGCCCTTCAAAAGTCAGCCGCTCTTCATAACCACTAGCCAGAGTCACCTGATAAATTTGTGGCTTGCCTCCGCGATCAGAGGTATACAGCAAAGACCTGCCATCGGGCAGCCAAGAGGGTTCAGTGTCAATCGCATAGTGACGAGTAACCCGGGTTAATTGGCGACTAGCTATATCCATTACATAAATATCAGGGCTGCCATCTTTGGACAACACCATGGCCAGCTGGCTACCATCAGGCGACCAGCTGGGAGAGCCATTAATACCGGTAAAATTAGTCAGCTGGGTACGCTGCTTAGTGTCAAAGTCGTAGATGTAGATTGCTGAGCGCGAGGTTTCAAACGAGACATAAGCAATACGGCGGCCATCGGGCGCCCAAGTGGGGGTTAGCAGCGGCTGATCTTGCTCTACCAATACTTGTTCCCGCGCACCATCTATATCGGACAGTAACAACCTATAGGTAAACTCATCGGCGCTGCGCCGCTCGGAAGAGACATAAAGCAGCTTAGTGCTAAACGCCCCACGTATACCGGTTAACTGCTGATAGACCTTATCGCTAATATGATGCGCCAAACTCCGCAAGGCAGTTTTGGCCACGGTTTTTGACATCGTTAAAATGGACTTTTGGCCATAGACATCAAACAGCTCTATCTCCGCACGCACTAGCCCCAACTCCTCGCTAAGACGGCCCACCACGATATAATCGCTATTGGCCCGTCGCCAGTCGCTAAAATGCACTTCGCTAGCGCTATGGGGATGATCCAACATATCGCTGCGTGGCATAGGCGCAAACTGGCCACTGCGGTGTAAATCGGATTCAACAATAGTGGCCACATCTTCCGCTAAAGCACTGGCTCCCTGCCAACTAAACGGCACTACTGCTATAGGCGTAGGATTGTCGCGCCCCTGAGTAATTTCTATGGTTAACTCTGCTTGCACAGTTGCGCTAAGCGATAATAGAACGGTTATTGCTAATAAAAATACACGCTTCACCGGCGTAAATCCTCTGGGTTAAATATCATACGAAAGCGACGGAATGTGTCTTGGAATACTCTGGGGGGCAATTGTTGCAATTCAGGGAATTGTTTGGCCCGTTTTACCGCAGCGACTGCCGAACGGTCGAAGGCTGCGTTGCCGCTGCCTTTAACCACACTGACATTAATCACTTCGCCAGTGGGCACTAAGTCTAAAACCAACTCTACCTTCATGCCATTACGAGCACTGGCGGGACGACTCCAGTTGCGTTCTATGGCCTGAGTAATCAAGGCGATATGACTATTGGCCAGCTCAGCATCACTGAGCTCTTGTTGATTTTCTCGCGCATCACTAATGGCATCGGTGATGTCGGCCACCACATTCTGTAAAAGCTTGTCTTTTTCGGCCTGCAAGCGACGCTGCTCAGCTAACTGCTGTTGCTCTTGGGCTAGCTTGTTGGGATCTACGATGTCTTTGTTCAGCACCTTGGGCGGCGCTTTCGGTTGCGCCTCTATAATAGGTTTGATCGCTTTTTTAGGCGGCGGCGCCTGTTTTACTTTGGGCTTAGGCTTGGCCTTGGGTTTTTCCAACGTCACCAGCTTAGCTTCGACATATTTTGGGGTTTGCCGCTTGATGATGGTGCGCTCACCCGACCAGTCTATTAATAGCGCGGCCACGATGAAACCGTGCATTAGCAAGGTTATAATTATGGGCAGGGTCAATGATTTCAACATGACAGGCTATGGACTCTCTGTCACTAGGCCTACCGACGGTGCGCCTGCCGCCTGTAATACCGTCATTAGTGTTACCACATCACCATAGGGCACAGCTTGGTCGCCCCACACCAACACCACGGTAGCGGGCTTGCGGCGCAAAATTTTGCTAACCTTATCCTGTATCACCCCTAGCGAGGCTGACTTTTCCTGATCGCCACCCAAGTTGATGTAATAACTACCATCGGCTTTTACCGACACAATAAGCGGCTCGTTATCTTGTTTACCCACTGGCAGTGCAGCCGCTTTCGGTAGCTCGACTTTAACCCCCTGCATCAACATGGGCGCGGTCACCATAAAGATAATCAGCAGCACCAACATCACGTCAATATAGGGCACTACATTGATCTCTGACATGGGCTTGCGGCGTTTATGTCGTCTAGACATGGAGGTTACCTTTTGGCCGCAGAGCTGTGAATTTGACGATGTAAGATGCTAAAAAATTCGTCGGAAAAGGTTTCGTATTTATTCATTAGCGCATCGAAGCGGGCAGAAAAACGGTTGTAACCGACCACTGCTGGTATGGCGGCAAATAGGCCCATGGCGGTAGCTACTAAGGCCTCAGATATACCCGGCGCTACCGTAGCCAGCGTGGCCTGATGCATCATCGCCAAGCCTTGGAAGGCACCCATAATACCCCATACCGTGCCAAACAAACCGACATAGGGGCTGGTGGAGCCTACAGTGGCAAGAAAGGCCAAGTGCTTTTCCATTTGCTCTTCTTCTCGGGATAGCGCTACTCGCATAGCGCGCTGCGCGCCTTCCATAAGCGCTTCTGACTCTATGCTGCCCTGCTGACGCAGGCGGGTGAACTCTTTAAAACCGGCGCGAAAGATATTTTCCATGCCCACGGTTGCATTGCCCTCTTCGGCGCTGGCCGAGCCTTTGCGAAACAACTGACTCAAATCGATACCCGACCAAAATTGCTGCTCAAATACCCGCATAGCCTTATCGGTGGCACGAAAATAAAACATGCGCTGCACTATCATAAACCAAGAAATTACCGAGGCTATAAATAGAATCAGCATCACCAGCTGCACGGTAATGCTGGCGTTAAGAATTAAATCGATGACAGAGAGTTCTTCAGCCACGGTCGCTCCATTTATTGTTAGCGTTGATGGGGTTGTGGCGGCTAGTTTAACCGCACTGAGGATAACTTATAAGCCCGACAGCGTCGCATTTATGGTTTTAATTTGTCAGCCTTTTTATCGCTATAAAGTTATAGTTGTAAAGCCTCGCGCATAGCCTTGGGGATGCGCTTGGGTTTCATGCCCTGCTGGCTAACGCAGACGATTTTGACTGCGCCGCGACAGAGCAGTTCACTGCCTCGATAAATTAATTGCTCTAGGGTGAGCTGGCAGGCGCCAGCGGCTACCACGGTGGCAGTGACCGTTAACTCATCATCCAGTGCCGCGGGCCTAAGATACTCACTGTTAACGCTTTGCACCACAAACATTAGCTCAGCATTAAAAATATAGTTTTTGCCAAAACCTAGGCTGCGCAAATACTCGGTGCGAGCGCGCTCCATAAACTTAAGGTAATTGACGTAGTAGACTATGCCGCCGGCATCGGTATCTTCTATATAAACGCGTAGGGGCCAGGAGAAGTTGTTATTCATAGGGGTAAAAACGCCTGCTGGTTTCAGTAAGCTGCTTCATTAATTAAGGTCAGCGTTATTAGTTATCAGTAACAGTTTTTGAGATTAACTTTCGGGAGCAGCCTTCTGGATCAACCTTCTGGATAATCATAACCAAAATGGCTATAAACTTTGCGGGTAGCCATACGGCCGCGATTACTGCGTACTAAGTAGCCCTGCTGGATTAAATAGGGCTCTATTACATCCTCTATAGTGCCACGCTCTTCGCTGATTACAGCGGCGAGGTTATCTAGGCCTACAGGCCCACCCTCAAATTTTTCTATCAACGCCAAGAGTAGGCGTCGATCTAGCTGATCCAAGCCCTGCTCATCGACATTGAGCATATTCAGCGCCCTGTCGGCCATGGCCTCATCTACCTCACCACTGCCCTTAACTTCGGCATAATCACGCACCCGACGCAATAAGCGATTGGCGATACGGGGCGTGCCGCGCGAGCGCTTAGCCACCTCAAGAGCACCCGCCTCACTCATGGTTACCCCTAAATGCTGGGCCGAACGTTGCACAATATGGGTGAGGTCTTTGACGGAATAAAACTCTAGGCGCTGCACTATGCCAAAACGATCACGCAGCGGTGAGGTTAACAGGCCGGCGCGGGTGGTAGCGCCCACCAAGGTAAAAGGCGGCAACTCTAGCTTGATAGAGCGCGCTGCAGGGCCCTCACCTATCATAATATCCAGCTGGTAATCTTCCATAGCTGGGTATAACACTTCTTCTATATGCGGGCTGAGCCTGTGTATCTCATCTATAAACAACACATCGCCAGGCTCTAGGTTGGTCATTAATGCCGCTAAATCACCGGCTTTCTCTAATACCGGGCCAGAAGTGGTTTTTAAGGACACGCCCATTTCATTGGCTAAGATATGGGCCAGAGTGGTTTTACCTAAACCCGGCGGGCCAAATATCAAGGTGTGATCCAAGGGCTCTTTACGCATAGTGGCGGCCCGCACAAAGATTTCCATTTGCTCGCGCACCACCGGCTGACCACAGTAATCAGCCAGTGTTTTAGGGCGTATCGCCCTATCGATAATTTCTTCGTTAGGTTCTTCGGTGGCGGCTATTAGCCTGTCGATTTCTATCATAAGGACTTATTCATAATTACTTATATAGTTACTTATATAGCGGCTTATTAAGAGCGGCTTATTTTTTTACCATATTCTTTAAGGCCGCACGTATTAGGCTTTCACTGCTTTGCGCCTCACCATCGTTAACGGCGGATATGGCCTTGCTAGCTTCTTGCGGTTTATAACCCAGTGAGATTAACGCACTCTCGGCTTCGCTGACATAATCTGGCCCGGCTGCGGCCGCCATTAACGGCAAACCACTAGAGCTGGCAATATGCCAATCTTTAAGGCGGTCGCGCATTTCTACCAACAGGCGCTCGGCGGTTTTTTTGCCCACCCCCGGCAGCCTTACCAAGGACGCGATGTCATTATCGTGCACACAGCGTACAAAGTCGTCGGTTTCCATGCCCGATAATAAGGTAAGCGCCAGCTTGGGGCCAACACCACTGACTTTAATCAGGGTTTTAAACAGCGCTCGCTCGCGCAGCTCGACAAAGCCATACAATAGCTGCGCATCTTCACGCACCACCATATGTATATGTAAGGTCACCGCCTGACCTATAGCAGGTAATTGATAAATAGTGCTCATGGGGGCCTGTATCTCATAGCCTAGCCCCTGCACATCCACTAATAACAGCGGCGCTTGTTTCTCTAATAAGATTCCGTGTATACGGCCTATCATGCAACTACTCTCACTATCGTATACGGCCACGGCGCATGCGAGTGGCGCCAGCCATATTAATTAAACTCGCTTGGGTGTGGGCATGGCAGATAGCCGCAGCTAAAGCATCGGCGGCATCTTCTTGGGGTAGCCCTGGCAACTTGAGTAACATCTTTACCATATGCTGCACCTGTTCTTTTTTTGCCGCACCGGTGCCGACTACCGCCTGCTTAATTTGCAGGGCTGAATACTCACTAGCCTCTAGGCCCGCCGTCATGCAGGCCACTATGGCGGCACCCCGCGCCTGCCCCAGTTTAAGGGCAGCACCGGCATTTTTCGCCATAAACACCTGCTCTATCGCCGCTTGCTGCGGGCAATAGGTTACGATTAATTCGTTAATACTTTCAAAAATAACTTTTAAACGCTCGGGCAGCTCGGTATCGGGCAGGCGTATTACGCCACTGGTGATGTAATCATGTTGATTACCCACCACATTAATAATGCCAAAACCGGTTTTTCGTGAACCGGGGTCTATACCAAGTATGATTGCCATAAGCCTTTAGCTATTGTTATTAGCCCCTGATTTTGCTGGCTAGCTTAGCGAACATCTGTATGGATTAACAGTACTTAGTTGTTTTTATTGTCACTACAACCCGTCGCATAAGTTGCCCTTTATCGGAAGCAGACGCTATGCTTCAATTTACTAGGGCTATGAAAGATAGTCACCACCACCTTATTTACCGAGAACTTTACAGCCAACTATGAAATTATTTCTATTCAGCTTTAGCCTGTTTCTTGTCACCCTGCAACAATGCTTGGCTGAACAGTCGCAAACTATCACCCTCTATGCCTATCACAATGCACCGCCCTTTGTAATCAATGCCGCCGCCGATAAAGGCCTGAATTATGATTTTTTAAAAGCGCTGCAAAGCCATGCGCCCAGTAATATTCACTTTCAGTATCAATATATAGAGCGGCCCCAGCTAAACCAACGTTTGATCGCCGGCCTACCCACTATTGCACTATGGGCCAACCCCGTTTGGTTTAACGATAGCGAACAGAAAAAGTACCTGTGGTCACGCCCCTTATTTAGCGATAAAGACGTAGTAGTCGCAAAAAAACAAAGTAGCCTGCAATATTACAGCCCCAGCGATCTTAGCGGTTTAACAATAGGCGTTCGCAAAGGCTATTACTACGCAGGGGTTAGTGAATTAATGTCCAGCGAGGAGATAATCCGTAAGGATGCCGCTAGCGATAAGGGCAATATTGAACAGCTGATGCGCGGCGATGTTGATGCCATTATCATTTCAAAATCTAGTTTTTTTTATTATGCCAAATTGCTTAAGGTCATTAGCGCCACCGCCATAGTAGGCCAGCCCCATAGTAGCTATAAAAGACATCTGCTCATTAGCCACCACTATCAAGCACAGGAGCAGGCTATTAACGACGCATTGCTAAAGCTATCAAAAGATGAAAACTGGCGTTTTCGCCTAACCATTTATGGCCTGCAAGAATTATGGGGCTCTGGGGCACCAGCGCTAAGCCTGCCGCCCTCATTAACGCCCTAGTTTAATGAAACCTTGCTGCGGGCTTTAGTATCTGCCACGCCAAGCGCCGCTGCCAATCACCTTCGCACTGCTGCGTGCAGGCCTCTTCACTATCAAAAACAACTTGCTTGACCACCGCCGGCAACGTAACCCCTATTTTTAATAATGCCGCCTGAATCAAACTGCGCATGGCTGCACTATCGGCTTGCGCTTGCCTATGCGCCTCCGTATCGAAAACACAAGTCACCATTAAACTACCCGGAAAGCGCGCATAGTCGGCCTGATGAGTTAGCCACTGAAAACCCAACACCTGTTTTAGCAAAGATTCGCACACCTCGGTTAGCGCCAGGGTGATGGCGTGGTCCAGCTTCTTCTGGGTTTTACTTTTGGGATTGGCCATTAATTACTCTCTTAATCTACACACACAAAAACCGCGGTACTCAAAAAACGCAGCGGTTTACTTCCTCGCTTAAACCGTTTTCAAACTCTACTCCAGCTCAGCCAAAACCTCATCAGGGATATCGGCATTGGTGTAGACGTTTTGAACATCGTCTAAATCTTCCAGCATATCCACCAATGCCATAATTTTTTCGGCACCGTCTTTATCCAGCGGCACTGTAGTCGCAGGCAACATAGTAATTTCGGCATAACCAGGGTTTAAACCCGCAGCACTCATAGCCTCTTTAACCGCTATAAAATCTTCAAAAGCAGTACTCACATCGATAGAACCATCATCATTGGCCTGCACATCTTCAGCACCTGCCTCTAGGGCGATTTCCATAATTTGATCTTCATCGCCCTGCTCAAAACTAATTTGGCCGCAGCGCGTAAACAAGTAGGCTACTGAGCCGTCGGTGCCTAAGTTACCGCCGCGCTTAGTAAAGGCATGTCTTACTTCTGCCACGGTACGATTGCGATTATCGCTTAGGCACTCCACGTACACTGCCACACCACCTACGCCATACCCTTCATAGGTTATCGCTTCGTAGTTATCTTCATCATTGGTGCCAGCGCCACGCGCCACTGCTTTATCTACCGTGTCGCGCTTCATATTGGCGGCTAGGGCTTTATCAATCACCGCGCGCAGGCCGGGGTTGTCTTCAGGGTTGGGGCCGCCGGCTTTGGCAGCCACGACTATCTCACGAATAATTTTTGTAAATACCTTGCCGCGTTTGGCATCTTGCGCCGCTTTACGGTGTTTGATATTGGCCCATTTACTGTGACCTGCCATGAATATTTCTCCGGTTTTATTTGCTATTTTCTAGACAAAAAAAGGGGACAGAACCCAAGCTCTGCCCCCGCAAGCCCAAGGCGTACTATTACGCCTTGGGCTTTTCGCGCAAACGTATATGCAATTCGCGCAATTGCTTTACATCCGCCGTGCTGGGCGCGTCTGTCATGACACAGGCCGCACTTTGGGTTTTGGGGAAGGCGATAACATCACGTATAGATTTGGCGCCAGTCATTAACATAACTAGGCGATCTAAACCGAAAGCCAAACCACCATGTGGTGGGCAACCGTATTTTAAGGCATCTAATAGGAAACCGAATTTCGCTTGCTGCTCGTCAGCCTCTATACCCAAGATGCGGAATACCGCTGTTTGCATAGTGGACTGGTGTATACGCACCGAACCACCGCCTAACTCGGTGCCGTTTAACACCATGTCGTAGGCTTTCGATAAAGCGGCACCGGGGTTAGCCTCTAACTCTTCAGGAGTGCAAGAAGGTGCCGTGAAAGGATGATGTAGTGACGTCCAGTTTTTACCATCGCTGGTTTTTTCAAACATGGGGAAATCAACCACCCATAGCGGTGCCCATTCGCCCTCTATAAGGCCTAAGTCTTCACCCACTTTAACCCGCAGAGCACCCAGCGCTTCGTTAACGACTTTCGTTTTGCCGGCACCGAAGAAAACGATATCACCATCGGCTACAGCCAGCCTATCCATCATTTGTAAAACAATATCGTCGGGCATGAATTTTAAGATAGGCGACTGCAAGCCTTCTATGCCGGCCGCTTTATCATTTACTTTTACCCAAGCCAAACCTTTGGCGCCGTAAATGCTAACAAATTTAGTGTACTCGTCGATTTGCTTGCGGCTGATTTGTGCGCCGCCAGTAACTTTAAGGGCGGCAACACGACCTTCGGGATCGTTGGCGGGGCCGTTAAATACTTTAAAATCTACCTGCTGCATTAAGTCGTTAACATCAACCAACTCTAAAGGAATACGCAGATCAGGCTTATCACTACCAAAACGCTCCATGGCTTCGGCATAGGCCATACGAGGGAACTCACCTAAATCAACACCTTTCACCTCTTTAAACAGCTCACGTATCATCTGCTCGGTGATGGCCATAATTTCCTGGTCATCCATAAACGAGGTTTCTAAATCGATTTGGGTAAATTCAGGCTGGCGATCGGCACGTAAATCTTCATCGCGGAAACACTTGGCGATTTGATAATAGCGATCCATGCCCGCCACCATCAACAACTGCTTAAACAGCTGTGGCGACTGCGGTAAGGCAAAAAATTGACCTTCGTGGGTACGGCTAGGCACCAAGTAATCGCGCGCACCCTCGGGGGTAGCCTTGGTTAAGATAGGCGTTTCTATATCTAAAAAGCCGTTGGCATCTAAGAAGCTGCGCAAGCTAGAGGTAATACGTGAACGCAGTTTTAGTTTCTCCAGCATTTCTGGTCTGCGCAAATCAATGTAGCGGTATTTTAAGCGTACATCTTCACCTACTGAAATATGTTCATCTAGCTGAAACGGTGGCGTGGCAGCGGCGTTAAAAATCTCTAGCTCTTTACCTAATACTTCGATAGCACCGGTGGCCATATTGGCGTTAACGGTGCTTTCGGCGCGGGCACGTATACGGCCTTTCACTTGAATGACATATTCACCACGCACGCTATCAGCACGCTTGAAATGCTCTTCAGTATCGGGGTCAAAGACCACCTGCACGATGCCTTCGCGATCACGCAAATCTAAAAAGATTACACCACCATGGTCACGACGGCGATCTACCCATCCGTTTAGAGTTACTTCTTGATCAATATGGTCGGCGTTTAAAATGCCGCAATAATGGCTGCGCATGGTTTGATAATCCTGTAAGTAAAATTCTGTTCTATTGCGTTTGCTTATCTATTAACTAGCCGTACCAGAACTGGTAGCACTGGAACTAGTGGTGCTGGTTTTGCTGCCAGCTTCGGAGCTGCCTGCAATGTTTTTCTTGCTACCGGTTTTAAAGTCGGTCTCATACCAGCCGCTGCCTTTTAGGCGAAAACCCGCTGCTGATATTTGCTTTTTCAAATCGGCTTTATTGCAGCTGGGGCAATCCACCAAAGGCTGGTCGCTGATTTTCTGCAAAGCCTCTAATGTGTGCTCGCACGATGTACACTGATACTCATAAATTGGCATATGAAAGGTCTCTACCACAACAATCTGTTCAGAAAGTAAACTAAAGCAATAAATTAAAGCGCGAGATTATACCCTAAAACTAAGCCCACAGTGAAAGGCTATCCCACCGCTAGGGGGCTGAAACGAGAAAAACTGCTGCTAGGAAGGCTTATTGCTCGGTCACTACCGCTACCACCACGCCTACCACACTATCACTACGGCTTTTTAAGACCTAACTGACATGCTACATTGCCTTGCAACTTATCACTAACCGTTAGCCAGGTAGCAATCCATGACCCAACAGTTTGCCAGCGATAATATCTCAGGCATTTGCCCCCAAGCCATGCAAACGATGGTCTCAGCCAATTCAGACCATGTCAGCTCCTACGGCGAAGATCGCTATACCGCCGAGGCCTGTGAGCAATTTAGAACCTTGTTCGACACGGATTGTGATGTTTACTTTGTCTTTAATGGCACCGCAGCCAACGCTTTGGCGCTAGCCAGCTTGTGCCAAAGCTACCACAGTATTATTTGTCACCAATCCGCCCATGTGGAAACCGATGAATGCGGCGCACCGGAGTTTTTTACCCACGGCGCCAAGCTACTGCAGGCTCGCGGCGAGCTAGGTAAGCTCAATCCGCAGAGTATTGAAGCCCTAGTCCACAAACGCCAAGATATACATTACCCTAAGCCGAAGGTGGTTAGCCTCACCCAAACCACCGAATGCGGAACGATTTACAGCCCCGAGCAATTACACGCTATTCAACAAGCCGCCGCCAAACATCAGCTATACACCCATATGGATGGCGCCCGTTTTGCCAATGCCGTGGCCTCGCTGGACGTAGCGCCCGCTGACATCACTTGGCGCGCGGGTGTTGATGTGCTGTGTTTTGGCGGCTCGAAAAACGGCTTAGCTATAGGCGAGGCGGTGATATTTTTTAATAAGCAACTGTCTGAGGAGTTTGCCTACCGCTGCAAGCAGGCAGGGCAACTAGCCTCCAAAATGCGCTTTATGTCCTCGCAATGGCAGGGCCTATTGACTAACGATGTGTGGCTGCACAATGCCAAGCACGCCAATGCTATGGCCGCCCGCTTGGCTCAAGGCTTGGCCAGCATAGAGCAGTTAGAAATATTGTTCCCAGTAGAAGCCAATGGCGTTTTTGTGCAAATGCCCAGCGCCGTCAAGCAGGCGATGCACAGCAAGGGCTGGCAGTTTTATGATTTTATAGGTGCGGGATCACGGTTGATGTGCTCTTGGGATACCCAGCCAGAAACCGTTGATGCCTTTTTGGCCGACCTACAGCAGCTCAGCCGCTAACCACACTTAGGCACGTATGCGGCTAAGTGATTGTTTGGCAAAAAAACTATGGTCGCCATGACTATGATCCAGTGAGGACAACTCTGAGGCCCGCGCCGAAGCGCTAAAATGCTCAAGAAAATAACTGACCTCGGGTAAATCATAGGCCGCCAATCGCGCCTGTAAATCCTGGTAGGTGTGCTGATACTCTTGATTGCCGTTATCCAGCTCGGCCTTAGCTTTTAGCAATGCCGACAGACTATCCGCCGCCTTCAGGTATTTGCGCTCCAACCAGTTACTGGCCTGCTCCTGTATATAATCCGCCATGGCGTCCTGTATCTCTTCGGGCAACATGGCCAGTAACGCCTGCTCGGCATCCTGCTCTATCACCCGGTAGGCCTGCTGTATTTCCTTAGAGTAATACTTAACTGGGGTGGGCAAATCGCCGGTAATAGACTCGGCGCAATCGTGGTAGATTGCCAAGGTCGCCAAGCGCTCAGGGTTAAGTTCGCCGTTAAAAACGCTGCGGTTAATCACCCCCAGCAAGTGGGCTATCACCCCCACTTCCCAGCTGTGCTCCATCACATTCTCAGGCAAGGTATTGCGCTTTAAACTCCAGCGCTGTATCCAACGTAAACGTCCGATGGTTGATAAAAATAAACTCATAGTGGCTATCCTCTTGTCATCAATTGACCTAGACTGCACCACTATATGTCGTCAACAGCGACCTGTAAATATACACAGCTTTTAATGTGTCGCCTTTTCAGGCATACCTATCAACAATCCGGGGAGTTAACACCGTGCCTACATCATGGCCCTGCCGCTGGGACTTATTATTACGCTACCGGCTAATAGAAATTATTGCACTGTGGGAGGGTCGGCTCACCACCAAGCATTTATGCAATAGCTTTGGCATAGGCCGCCAGCAAGCCTCTAAGGATATAAACCAATACCTGCGTGACATAGCCCCTGACAACTTACACTATGACAGCAGCCTAAAAGGCTACAAACCCTCGCCGCAGTTTCAGCCCAAGCTAACCAGCGGCAGTGCCGATGAATACCTGCATATACTGTCGCGCAACCAAGACATTAGCCACAGCTTTGAAGGCTTGGATTTACAGTTGGCCAACACCGAGCTAATGCCCACCCCCAAACGCAGTATCAAACCGCAGCTATTGCGTCCCATCGTGCAGGCCGCCCGCGACGGTAAACGCCTGGAAATAGGCTATATCTCGCTCAGCAACCCCATTGTGGAAGAACGTATTATTGAGCCACACACCTTGGTGTTTACCGGCCTGCGCTGGCATGTGCGCGCCTATTGCGAAAAAAATCGCGATTTTAGGGATTTTGTGCTCAGCCGCTTTCGTGGCCAACCGGAACTGTTAGATAAGGCCTTAGTCACCGCCCAGCAAGATCAGCATTGGCAGCAGCCGGTATCTATAGTGCTAAAGCCTGACCCCAGACTAAGCCCAGAGCAACGCAAAATTATTGCCGAGGATTACGGTATGAAACGCGGCGCCCTGCGCATTAATACCCGCGCGGCACTGGTGGAATACAGCTTACAAGCGCTCAATATAGATCCGCGTAAAATAGAACCTAAACCTGAAGCTCAGCAAATTATTATCAGCAACCTCAAAGAGCTAGAGCCCTGGTTATTCTGAATAGCAGAAAAAACACTTTGTAATCAATAGATTAGACATAAAAAAAGCGCAACCTTAATAGGCTACGCTTTTTTTTGAGCGAGAACAAACTTAAGACGTGGCGAATTCTTTCAGTTTTTTCAGAGGACGAACCTTAACCGCAATGCTGGCAGGCTTGGCTTTGAACATTTGCTCTTCGCCAGTAAAAGGGTTGATACCTTTACGTGCTTTTTTGGCGGGCTTTTTCACGGTAGTCACTTTCATAAGACCGGGGATAGTGAACTCACCTAAACCGCGTTTTTTGATGCTGCGCTCAACCAATAGCTCTAGCTCTTCAAAAACAGCAGCAACTTGCTTACGGCTTAGCTCGGCATTTTCAGCGATATCATTAAAAATTTGACTCTTGGTCATTTTTTCAGTGATGGCTGTAGTTTTACGTTTTGGTGCAACTACCTTTTTGGCAGGTGCTTTTTTAGCCGGCGCTTTTTTTACAGCAGCTTTTTTTGCTACTGGCTTTTTAGCGACGGCTTTCTTCTTAGGTGCAGCTTTCTTTTTAGCGGTAGCCATGACAATCAACCCTTTTTATTTGTGTTCGGTTTGTAAGCTTTAATTAATAGCCGCAATATACGGTTAAACAGATAACACAGAGTGTATTTAAACCTATATACATAGCGTCTGGGGGTTTTATAGATCAGTTAAACCTACAATACAAGGGTTTTTTAGCGATAAGCCGGCAATAAGTAGAAAATACCCGTAGTTTTTTTACTCTGCGATAAATTCTACAGCTAATCCTGATAATTCAGCTGTTAAGCCAGTAATACGCGCAGCCAAGTCTTGTTCACTATAAGACAGCGCACTAGCAAAACCCCAAACCGGGTTTGGCCAAGCAATATCCGCTTTAAAACGGGCGATATAATGTATATGTAACTGCGGCACCATATTACCCAGCGCCGCCACATTCATTTTATCGGCATTAAAATAGCGCATTAAACAGGCACTGAGTTCGCTGGATTCTTGTAATAATTGTTGCTGATCTTGGCCAGACAGCTGAAATATTTCACTTATATCCTCACGCCTAGGCACCAAAATCAGCCAAGGGTAATGATTATCACGGTTTAATAACACGCGACATAAAGCAAAATCACCTAGCCATACACAATCTTTTGCCAATTGAGGATGCAATTCAAACATAGTTCTCTCTTTTATTAAGCGCAGGGGCTATACGCTGTTGGGCTACACCCGTAAAATAGCGCTTTTTATCTCATAGCTTTCACAAGGCAGTATACACAATGCGCGCTAGCCAGTTCCTTATCGCCACCGTTAAAGAAACTCCATCCGATGCGGTGGTTATCAGCCACCAGCTTATGCTGCGTGCGGGCATGATACGCCGCTTATCCTCAGGCTTGTATACCTGGTTGCCGATGGGCCTGCGGGTATTACGCAAAGTTGAAGCGATAGTGCGCGAAGAGATGAACCGCGTTGGCTCGCAAGAAGTATTAATGCCAGTGGTACAACCTGCCGAGTTGTGGCAGGAGTCTGGCCGCTGGCAGGAATACGGCCCAGAACTGTGCCGCTTAAATGACCGCCACAACAATGCCTTTTGCTTAGGCCCTACTCACGAAGAGGTGATCACGGACTTAGTGCGCAATGAACTGAAAAGCTACAAACAACTGCCCGCTAACTTTTATCAAATACAAACCAAATTTCGCGATGAGATACGTCCTCGCTTTGGTGTAATGCGCTCGCGCGAATTTATTATGAAAGACGCCTACTCCTTTCACGATAGCCCCGAGTCTTTACAGCAAACCTACGACGCCATGTACCAAGCCTACAACCGCATCTTTAGCCGTTTTGGCTTAGATTTTCGCCCTGTGATTGCCGATAACGGCTCTATAGGCGGCAGCGGCTCGCACGAGTTTCATGTGTTGGCCGACTCCGGTGAGGACGACATCGCCTTTAGTGATGGCAGCGATTTCGCCGCCAATATTGAGATGGCCGAAGCATTGGCCCCTACCGGTGAGCGCCCTGCCGCTAGCCAAAACCTTGAGAAAGTGGCCACACCGGGCCAGCACAGCATAGAAGACGTGAGCAAAGGCTTAAATATCGCGCCCACTCAAATTGCCAAAACCTTAATTGTTATGGGTGAGGCAGAAGAAGGCGCAGCAGCCCCACTAGTCGCGTTAATTGTGCGCGGCGACCACGAACTCAACGAATTAAAAGCCGCAAAATTACCTGGCGTAGCCTCACCGTTACTCTTTGCCAGCGACGAGCAAGTGAAACTAGCCACCGGTTCTGCCCCCGGCTCGGTTGGCCCCATAGGCTTAACCATAAACATGATTATCGATCGCTCTGCCGTGCACTTGGCGGACTTTGTGTGCGGTGCTAACGAAGAAGGCTACCACTACACCGGCGTCAACTGGGATAGAGATTGCGCCATTAACGGCAACGATAAAGTCAGCATTGCCGATATACGTAATATCGTCAGCGGCGACCCCAGCCCCTGCGGCACCGGCAGCGTGCAAATTAAACGCGGCATAGAAGTGGGCCATATCTTTCAATTGGGCGATAAGTACTCCACCGCACTCAATGCCACCGTGCTCAATAAAGAAGGCCGTGAGCAAGTGATGACTATGGGCTGCTACGGCATAGGCATTACCCGCGTAGTGGCCGCTGCGATAGAGCAAAACTACGATGACAACGGTATTATTTGGCCCGAGGCAATAGCCCCTTTCCAAATAGCCATTATCGGCATGAACATGAAAAAGTCAGAACAGGTGCGCGAGCAGGCCGAAACCCTTTACCAACAGCTTAGCGAGTTGGGCTATGAGGTAATATTGGATGACCGCGACGAACGACCTGGGGTGAAGTTTGCCGATATGGAGCTGATGGGCATACCCCATCGTTTAGTGATAGGGGATAGAGGCTTAAAAGAAGGCAATATAGAGTACAAAGGTCGCCGCGACAGCGATAACCAACATATAGCCATCGCCGATATTATAGCTTTTGTTAACCACACGCTTAGCAAATCCTAAGCAGATTATGCGTAACTTTATTATTGCCAGCATATTACTGTGGCCCTTGGCTTTAGCGCCTATGGCCACAGCCAATACGCCGCTAGGTAATAGCGCCGAGCAGGCAGAGCTGCGCGATTTCTTAAAAAAAACCATTAGTTCCGCTGACAGTTTTGATGACCGTTTTCATGCCGAAGTATGGCTGGTGGACATGTCGGGGCGCTTGGCGCGCTTTATTAAAAAACCCAAGCAGCGCTTAAAACTGCTGCGCGCTATACACCGCGAAGCTACCAAGGCCGAACTCAAGCCCGATTTAGTGCTGGCGCTGATAGAGGTTGAGAGTCACTTTAACGAATTTGCTATATCTAGCGCAGGCGCACAGGGCTTAATGCAGGTGATGCCTTTTTGGAAAAACGAAATTGGCCGCCCCGAAGATAACCTCACCAATATAGACACCAACCTCAGCTATGGTTGTCGTATTCTGCAGTTTTACCTTAAAAAAGAACAAGGCAATTGGATGAATGCCCTAGCCCGCTACAACGGCAGCTACGGCAAATATTGGTATCCCGAGCGGGTAATGAACGCCTGGCGTAAGCGCTGGTTTGTTCGCGAGACCTAAGAGCTCCACTGTTAACGCCTAATCTTAACTGCCTGCCAGCATAAACTTAATCAGGCCAGCCACTAGACTTATCGCCACCAAGGCCACAATGACTTTTGATAATGCTTGCTGCTGCTCTGGCGCTAACACCTTGCCGTGCTTTTCGGTCAGTTTCACCAATACAAATAAAGCTACAAATAAACAGGCCAATATACTCAGTAAGGTACCCATAAACACTCCTCTTATTTAGCGCATGCGGCTCTTTGTGCCAATAACTCCCTAGCCTGCGCATACCAAACCGAGGGATTGTCGATCTCTCCATCTTCTCTCAAGGGCGGATAGTCCAATTGATTGGCCAAACAAAAATCCCGCACCTTGGGATGGCCCCACTCAAAAAACAATCTGTCATAACTGGCTTGGTCAATTCTTTGCTGCTCGTATAAGCCAGCCTGCTGACGCTGGTGACGCGCCTCGGTTAGAATAATACCCGCAGCTACCGACACATTAAACGACTCCACCATACCCACCATAGGCACAGTAACATGGATATCGGCATAGGCTTCGCCCTGCTCACTAATACCTACCCGCTCGGCCCCTAACATTAGGGCCGTGGGCTTGGTGTAATCCACTTCGTGGAAATCTACCGCGGTAGGCGATAAATGCGCCGCTACAATTTGATAGCCCTGTGCTTTTAACAGCTCTACCGGCGGCGTCAGCTCGCGATAGCGATGTACCTCTACCCAGCTATGGCTGCCCATAGAGGTGCCTAGGAATTTTTTATAATCACTATCGCCTATCACGCAGTGCACATCACTAATACCCACCGCATCGGCAGTGCGAATAATGGCCGATAGGTTTCTACCCTTGTGCACATCGTCGGTTAACAGGGTTAAATCAGGCTGGCGGCGCGCCAAAACCTGATGCAGGCGCTGGATTCTTGCTGGAGTCATAAAAGCTATCGTTGTTGTGGCTAAATAATGGTGTAGTTGTGTGTAATTGTGGTGTAGTTATGTCAAAAAAACCTATAATAGCAAAACTGCTATGACTGCACTAAACATCCTGTACCATGCCCTATAACACTGTCGGTTAGCGCTGGCTCATAGCGACAGCACATAGCCCTTGCTTGACATTTTAGGCCGGCACAAGCGCTATCACTAGTCGGTTATTGAACTAAACTCAACAGAACATACTCAGCGTCAAGCACGGATAACATGGCAATATGAGCAAAACAACATCCTTCGCAAAGCTGCTATCAGCGTCATCGCTATTCATGCTATGCCTGCTACCCATTGCCGCCCTAGGCAGTCGCTGGCAGCTATGGCCTTACACCTTAGGATTAGCTTTATTTGCCCTAGCCTTACTGGTCAGCTTAGCTATACAAGTAATCTGCGCGCTATGGCTAATACAAAAGCCAGCGCAGCCTGTTGCCAAACCATTACGTTTAGCCGTTTTATTTGCACTACCCGCACTTATTATTAGCGCCGCATTAATGCGCGAAAACATCAGCGGTATTACCCTGCATGACATCAGCACCAATACCGCCCAAGCGCCGCAGTATCACAACGCGCTACAGCTGCGCGGCGAGCATGCGAATAGCGTAAAGTACACCGCCGACAAAGCGCAAGCGCAGTCACAACTATATCCACACATCAAACCTATTATCACCCAGCTCAATCGCCAACAAAATTTTCAACTAGCGCTAGCTACGGCCCAACATTTAGGCTGGGAGGTACACCACCAAAATAGGCAATCCGGGATTATCGAAGCGGTAGATACCAGCTTTTGGTTTGGTTTTAAAGATGACATTATTATTCAAGCGCAGGACCAACGGGTCGATATACGCTCTACCTCCAGAGTTGGTGAAAGTGATTTGGGCGCCAATGCCAAACGTATCAGCCAATTTATTGCGCATTTCCAAACATTGCTGAGTGTTTCACCTACAATAAAAGCTACACCGCAGTAACTGACTCTCACTATCTATGAATTAAGTGGATGCACCCCATAATGCTGTTCAACAAGACGCTTATTTGCCAACTATTATGCTTGTCCCTCAATTTCCTTATCATTGCATCCCCGCAACTTTATGCCGTAGAAATTAACGACCGTAATAGTAGCTATAATTTAACTAAAGATACCTATTGGCTAGAAGATAAAAGCCAGTTAATGACCATTTCTGACATACTCAAACCTCAGGCGCTGGACCGTTTTCAACGCAACCAAAAAAAATCATTTAACCTCGGCTATAAAGATTCTCATATATGGCTACAGCTCAAACTCAAACGCGGGCCGCAACAAGCACTGAATAAAAATTGGTTTTTAAGCATAGAGAACCCCTTACTCGATCACATCGATATTTATCATTACGAGAATCAGTCTCTGCTCAAAAAAACAACACTAGGCGACCAATACCCCTTTGCCAAACGCCTTATCAAGCAACGTACATTTATCTACCCTATACGCTTTAGCGATGCCCCTATAGAGCTATACATTAAGGTCGCGAGCAGCAGCGCCTTAGACATTCCCTTATATCTACACGATGACATCAATTTAACCGAGCAATACAGCGAGAAAAGCACGTACTACGGCATCTACTTCGGCATCATTTTATTCACGTTACTGTATTGCCTATTTAATTTTATTAGCACGCGTAAACCTTTTGTTTTTTATGCGCTAATGTATATCGCTGCCGTTGGTTTTATGCAGGCCACTGTCAACGGTTATTCCTTTCAATATCTATGGCCAGCCTTACCGGCTTTAAACCAAGCCATTATTTTGACTTTATTTAATTTGTGCTGCCTATTTGCATTATTATTGAGCAGACATTTTCTATCATTTACACAGAAAAGCTACGGCCTAGAAATTTTATTTAATGGCAGCATAGCGCTAGCTATAATTTTATCTTTAATCAGCCCTTTTATCAATTATCAGTCAGCCAACGAAGCTGGTTTAATACTGATTGTAATCAGTTGCCTGGTTATTTTCTTTTCTACGGTTAATAGTATTAATCGCGGTGATAAAACCAGCCGACTGTTTTTATTATCATGGCTATGCATCGCCCCTAGCATTATTAGCTATAGCTTAATCACGGCTCAATATGTCAACTTGGGGGCATTAACGGAAACAGCCATTTTGGCAGGGTCAGCGCTACAAGCTATATTATTGGCACTTGCTATCAACAATAGAATCAATGAGAAACTACAACGTAATTACAGTAATAAAGCGGCTGAACACAGCCAACTGCAGCAGCAATTTAATGAATTAGAGCAGGCGGCAGCCTACAGCAAAAGAGAAAGCTTACTCAAAGATAGTTTTTTAGCGACCATCAGCCACGAACTACGTAACCCAATTAACGGTATAGAAGGTGCCCTGTCACTAATAGATAGGAAAACCTTAAACAAACAGCAATGCCACTATATTAATGCGGCTAATAACTCGGCACAAAACCTGGCTACGCTAATCAACTCCATTGTTCATTTTTCTGAAATACAGGCGGGTACGGCAAGAGCTAAAAAAGAAAGCTTTGAATTAAGGCCTACCTTTAATCGCCTCGCCGAATCATTCAGGCATCGCTGTAATATAAAAAATATCCGCTTCCATTGGCATATTGATAAAAATGTACCCAATTATATTATCAGCGATTGCGATCAACTAAGCTTAGTACTGTCTCAGCTCGTCGATAACGCCATTAAATATACCGACCAAGGCGCAGTTACCGTCACTCTGTCTACAGCAAATCAGCAGCTCTATTTTTCAGTCAACGATAGCGGTAGCGGTATACACCCCAGCAAACTCACAGCCATGCAAAAAGAATTGCAGCGCAGTGATAGTGAGTATTTACGACACCATCATGACCTAGGCATAGGTCTATCCATATGCCACCGTGTTTGCTTGTTACTTAACGCTCAACTGCATATAGAATCTACTGTCGGCCAAGGATCTCTGTTTACCTTTGCTATATCCTTACAGGTACCCAGCATAGAGCTGCAGCAGGATTACAATTCTGACAACGACAACAATAAAGAAAAAATAGTACTGATCGCCGAGGACAATCCCGTCAATCAAATGGTATTAAAAGGCATGTTAGAAAAGTTAGACTGCATCGTGTTAAGTGCTAACAATGGCCAGCAGGCATTGGACATACTACAACTGCAACCTGTCGACATCATTTTAATGGATTGCCAAATGCCGGTTATGGATGGTTTTGCCGCCACTCAAAAAATTCGGCTATCGAATAGCGCTTATAGCAACATCCCTATCATCGCGGTCACCGCCAATGCCATGGCTGGCGACAATGAGCAATGCATAGCCCAAGGCATGAATGATTATATTAAAAAACCTATTAACCGTGATTTATTAGCACAAAAAATTCACTACTGGTTGCGAGAAACAAACTAACCGGCAACTGAACGTAGTGATACTGGCCTTATAACAGCGATAGTTGTAAAACAGTATCGCTAACGCTAACCTTAATCGGGACTGCTTTAACGGACGTAACCTCACCGAATGAATTCTCAGTATATAAATCCCCTACTGGCGGCCACAGTGAATGTGCTTACCACTATGGCCATGGTAGAAGTTACCGTAGGAAAACCCTGCCTTAAAGAAGGGCTCGACAGTCTAGGTGACATCACCAGCGTCATTGATTTAAAGGGCGACAATCATCACGGTTCACTGGCCATTAGCTTTACTAAAGAGGCCATACTCAACATCGCCGAAAATATGCTGGGTGAGAGCTTTAGCGAAGTCGACGAGACGATTGCCGATGTGGTAGGTGAGATCACCAATATGATTACCGGTAATGCTAAGCAACTCTATTCTGAATCCGGTCTGGAATTTGACTTAGCCACGCCTACCACCACCATAGGTAAAAACATACCCGTGACACATACTGTTACTGGCGCAACCCTGTTAATCCCTTTCGAAACCAAGGCCGGTGCTTTTTACATAGAGGTCTGTTTTAATTAGCGCCATCACCCCTAAGCTGCGGCCCAAACCTCTACTATGACCCTAGTCTCTCACCCCGTTCACTGGCATATTTTAGGCGCTGGCGCGATAGGCTCGCTCTGGTCTGCCCGCTGGCATCAACAGGGTGTCAACACGACTGCTATTTGCCGGCATCTCCATTCAGAAGCGCTGTCACTAGACTTTTTTGCTGCGGATACACGCTTTAGTTTTCAAACACCACGGCTCAGCGCCACCGAGCTACACCCCCCCATACATCACCTGCTCATTACCACCAAGGCCCAGCAATGCCTAGCAGCCTTTACTAGTGTGGCCCCACTGCTCAGCGAGCAGGCCGTGATCATCGTGTTGCAAAATGGCATGGCGGTAAAATCGCTTACCCCGCAAAGGCAGCAGCGACTCTATGCCGCCACCACTACCGATGGTGCTCACTTTAGCGGCCCCCACACTCTGCGTCATGTCGGTCAGGGGGAAACCCACATAGGCCCTATAAATACCGCTGCAGAGCAGCACCCAGCAGCGCAACTATTAACACTATTGCCGCGTTCTCTGCGCATACATTACAGCCTAGACATAGAGCAACAGCTATGGCGCAAATTAGCTATTAACTGCGCGATTAATGCCTTGGGGGTTAAATATCAATGCCGCAATGGTGAGCTGATTAGCCGTGAGCCCATACGGCAGGAATTAATCGACCTATGCCATGAGATTACGACGGTCGCTAAGGCTCAAGGCCTGGGGCCATGGTTTGATACGCTGTATGAAGAGGTTGCTGCCGTAGCGGCACTCACTGGTGATAATATTAACTCCACCTTACAAGATATTAAGCGAGGCAAAGCCAGCGAAATTTCGGCTTTAAATGGTTACTTATGTGATGTGGCTAAAAAGCTAAACATAGCGACCCCACTAAATCAGGCGCTCGTCCAGTTGGTGCTGGCTAAAGCTGGCCAATCTTAGCGCTTGCCTTATAGCAAGCCGTAGGTATTTAACACTTCAGCCAGCTTGTCGCGATTTATCGGTTTATTGATAAAATCTAATGCCCCGGCCTTAATTACCCTCGCTTTGGCCTCAGGTTGTATATCTGCCGAGATAACAATAATCATAGACTTCAGGCCCTCGGATTTAATACCCGCTAACACTCCGTAGCCGTCCAGCTCAGGCATAGTAAGATCGAGAAACAACATCTCACCCTTACCCGCTCGTATGGCTTCTAGCCCCTCTATGCCATTGCAGGCAAAACTGACCTCTACATCCCAATCAGGTGGCAGTGACCTAGCCACCTGTTTTCTGGCCATATTAGAGTCATCACAGATTAATACAGGAATACTCACTGATCACGCCCCTTGGTAAGCGCTACTCCTTAGCGGTGACTACAGCAACAACGACATCTTGTATTTTACCGCCGTCGGTATTCCAGCGGTCCAAAATAGAAGCTAATTGTTGCGCTTGTTCAAATAACGACTGTAGCTCTTCGGGCGTCTCTTTTTCACCGGCATGAAACTTTACCTGCCTAAGCTCTTGAGCCAGAAGGTGCTGTCCCTGCTCCATACGCTTTTGCTCCAAACGCCAGCGTATGCTGTGCACCATCGTGCGGTAAAAAATTAGCTTGGTATACAAAGACACGGTATCAAAGTTATGTATATCACCAAAGGGCTTAAAGTCAGTGGCGAACAGGGTGGCGGTTTTGCCATTATTGTCAGCAGCCACGGTTGCTTTGCGCTCATGGTCACAGAGCAGAGCCAAATCGCCAAACAACTCGCCCGGCGTAATATGGTTTAAAGGCTGCTCTTGCTGGGGTGAATTTAAATACACCGACAGACCGCCTTTAATCAAAAAATACAGCCACGAGCCCCTGTCACCCCTGCGCATAATGGTTTCGCCCGAGTCCAGCTCCACTATGCAGGAAAAGTCCATCAACACAGCCAGCTGTTGCTCATCTTCGCGCTGTAGTTGGTTAAAGAAAGGGATTCTGCGTAGCAAAGAGGCAATATCTTCAGCTTTAAATTCACTTAAATCTTTAATTTTCATTCGTTAATTTTTATAAGTAAGGCGTTAAATTTCAAAATGTCTCCACAAGATAGACTGAATCAAGACATAAACAAAGCCAGCATACAGGCTATAGTAAGCGCTGGCCGTAAACTGGCCAACCATATTACCCAATATACGCAATAAACGAAGATAAAAACCGGAAAAAACGGGCCCCAGCCACGGTAAATAGCACAAAATACTGGCAACACCCCCTTTACATTAGCAACTACTGCGCTACATTAAGTCTGTAAGCGAAATGGAATAAAAATCGCTTAGTGCTCAAAGATTCTATTATATGTGCGGTATAACAATCTAATTACACAAACATCAACCAGCACTGGTTCTGTAGTAGAGAATGCCTTAGAATAAAATTTGACCGTATACGCTATACCAGTTTGACTTATTGAACTGAACTACAATAAAAACGGCTAAAAGCCAGAAAACACTTAAAACAATGAATAAACTATTTTCACTTTTAACAGTATGTTTAGCGCTCACGTTTACCGCCAGCAACAGCTATGCGCAAGACAGCGTTTTTGATGAGCTAACCTTGAATGGCCTAGCCGCCTTTCAAAAACTACGTAAAGAGTATTACATAGGGGCATTGTATCTAGAACGTAACAGCCAATCCCCTGAAGACATACTAGCCATGTCAGGTAATAAGCGTATGGATATACGCATAGTTGACGACAACTGGTCACCTAGGCGCTTTGCCAAAGAGTGGACTGGCGCCATATTGTTAAATAATGAATCGCCTAACTTAGAAAAACTAACCACCCAAATTCAGGCATTCACCCAAATTCCACGCAATGATCTTATTACCGGCGATCACCTAACCATCGATATGGCAGAGGGCCGCCACACCACTATTTACCTCAATGGCCACCGTGTATTTAGAACAGTTAACAACGATTTTTTCTACGCCTTGCTCAACACATGGATAGGCTCTAAGCCCCCTTCCACCGAATTTAGGCAAAATATAGTCAAACTGCCTCGCGACGGGGATGGTGTTGCGCTACTGACTCGTTATGAAAACCTCAACTACAACGATAAGCGCAAGCGCCAAATTATGGGCTGGTCTAAATCCGAACAAAACACCGGATCGGCTAGCAGCTCAGGCGCCTTTGGCCCTCCCGGCATTAACGGTGCGGTAGGTGCTGTCAGCGCCAGCGTCAGTGTTAACACCGAGCAAGCAGCTGCCCAAAAAGCTGCCGCCGCAAAAAAGGCCGCTGAAGAAAAAGCCGCCGGCGCGCTAGCCAAAGCCCGAGCCGCCAAAGAAGTTGCCGAAGCCAAAGCCGCCGCCTCTGCTGCCGCGCTAGCTAAAGCCCGAGCCGAACAAGCCCGCCAAGAAGCCATGAATGAATACCAGTCGGCAATGTATCAAATCATTTCAAAAAACGTTAAATACCCTAAACGTTCGCAGCAACGCGGCGAACGTGGCAGAGCGGTAGTCGCCGTGGAGTTAGATCGTGAAGGTAAAATACTCAAGCTCTCACTGAAAGAGCCCACCCAGTTCTCGCGCTTAAACAGTGCCGCCGAGAAAGCCTTTAAAGTATCCGAGCCCTTCCCCCCCATACCTCAAGACTTAACCGGTAATAGCTTCGAATTTCTGTTCCCTATTAACTTCTAGTCATAAAAAAAGCGGGTAACCCCGCTTTTTTTATGACTGTTTAATGTTTACCGAAGTAATATTCCCTAGTTAGAGCTTACTAATGCGCTGACGCTGCTCATCACTTAACAGTTTCAACAAAGGCTCTAACTCATCCAGTAAGTAATCCATTTGCGTCATCACGTCTTTTTCACCACCCTGCAGGATTTCACTTAAGGCCTCATCGATAGATACTGCAGCAGCGTCCGACCGACGATTTTTCTTACGGTACTGGGCTAAATCTATATGATGCACCTGCCCCAAACCCCGTTTGGCCGCACGTCTTTGCGCATCGCTGGCACAATTGATAATAACACTAGGGTCAGCGTGTAAGCCCTCTGCCACTATGCAGGCCCCTACCGATACGGTAATAGGTAAGGCCTTGCCCTGTAGGGTGGCTTTAAAATTATTCACCGCTAAACAGATACGATGCGCTATTAATAGTGAACCATCGGGGTCGGCCCCAGGTAACGACACATAAAAACTCGATAAGCCGGTACGAGCGACAGTATCTTCTTTCCGCACCGCACCCACGACAACTTTGGCTATGCGCTTAATAATCGTTTCGGCACCGCTACGGCCTATGCGCACAAATAACGCTTTGAAGGCATCAACTTCTATATTGAGCACGGTCAGCTCATGGTTGTGGCGAGTACTAAAAGATACGTCTTTATCGAGTTGTTTTTCAAAACCACGAAAGTTTAATAAGTCGGTTAATGGGTCGATAATCGAAGTTTCCACCAGCGATTGAGTGGTCTCTTGGTAGCGCACATGAGCCTGGGCCCTAGCATTAATATCCGCCGCATCAAAAGGTTTGGTTAAGAAGTCAGTAGCGCCTAATTCATAAGCTTTATTCTTGGCATCTTGACTGTTGTCGGCCCCCGTCACCACAATAAGCGGTAATTGTCGGATGCGCTCGTCGGCAGAGGTTCTCACTATATTCAGCAGTTCAAAACCATCTAGTTCAGGCATAACCAAGTCGGTAAACACCACCTGTATATGCTCATCGTGCTGTATCAGCTCCCAAGCTTCTTGACCATTTTCAGCCAGTTGCAAATCGAAACTTTCAGAAAACATTTTTAAGGCGGCAGCGCGAATCAACTTAGAGTCGTCTACAAACAAAATTTTAGGTTTGGCCATTTGGCTGCTAAGCGGCCTGGCTTCAAAAACTGTAGGCATAATTTACATCGTTATTATTTTAGATAGGCTAACTATAGCCAATATCCTCAGTTATTCACTAGTAAGTCACTGAAAATATTGCTTATTTTTACTTTTTATTGCTGATAAGCCACAAACTCTATGGTATTTCTGCCCTGATCTTTGGCTGTATAAACACCTTCATCGGCGCATTTCACTAAGCACTCACCAACCTGCGAGGCTGCTTCACCTGCTGCATCGGGCTGCCAGCAACTCACGCCTATAGACAGAGTCAGCGTTAATGCCTGGCCCTCATCATTACGTATAGCTAACTGGCTGACTTGCACGCGTATACGCTCGGCAATATCCATAGCGCGTTCAGGGCTGCAGTTAGGCAAGAGCAGGGCAAATTCCTCCCCCCCATAGCGGCAAACATGATCGGTTTTACGCAGCATCTGGTTAATATGTTGGGCAACAATTTTTAGTGCACGGTCTCCAGTTTGATGACCGTGACTATCGTTAATCCGCTTAAAGTGGTCCAAGTCTATGAACAGCAGGCTGAGTAACTCTTGGTTACGCGAGGCTCTAGAAACCTCTTCTGCTAGAGCCTGATTAAAAGCTCGTCGATTTTTCACCTGGGTCAACATGTCATACATGCTTAAGCGGCGTAAGCGCTCTCTATTAACCACATTCTCAAAACACACCGCCACCACGGAGGCTAGGTGATTGATAAAATCGGTAGATTTATCCAGTCCAAAACGTTTATGCCCTCTAGCTCCCATATGCAAACTACCCACCAACACGCCTTGGCGTACCAAGGGCAGCATGGCTGCCGAACGGAGAGCAAGGCCTTGAAAAATAGCAGGGCTACGTGATTGACTCAGAGGTACCAGCTGCACACAAGGCCTAGCAGCATAGAGTTTTTTTAATAGCTCACTGCGCGATACCAACTGTAAATTAGGGTAGTCATCGGGATTGTCTATATGCTCTGCCACCGTCTGTTCGGGGTCGTATAGCCATAGCTCTATCGCATCTAGCTGAAAATAGGCCAGGCTATCTTCCAGTAACAGCGCCAGTAGTTCATTAAAGCCTACCGCATCTAGCAGCTTCAGCTCGAAGCGCTGGTAACGTTTGAGGATTTGCTCATTCTGGCTAGCTTTTTGTAGCAGCGTATTAACCGCAGGGTCCACAGTTGACGAACGGCTGCCGCGAGCGCTGTCAGCCAGTATCGCACCCGCTCCCACCACCCTTTTTTTCACCCGTTCAAAAGTCACCCAGCCACCTCAATAAAATAAGCCCGCTCAACATTTTAGGCGGTATAGGCCTCTAATATAGTCAACAAGGGCATTGTATCGCTATGTTGTTTTTTTATGTCCAGCAATAGCTCATCTTGTGAACCAAAACGCCTTTTATCATAGCGTGCCACGGCCAACTTGGGGTAACTGCTCGCGCATACCTCAACAGGCTGCACCGTGTGTTGGCTAACCGCAGCTGCGAGTGGTTGCGTTACTAGCGTATGTTCAGCCATAGCTAAAGGTTGCGAGGCATCCTCTTTAGACTTTAATTCGCCCCAGGGTTTGAGTTTGGCGTATATCTCTCTAAGCTGACAATCCTCGCGGTTAGGGCTTAAAATCAACTGCTCTATATAGTCAGCACCATCTATGGGGCTGTCCTGATAGGCTTTAAAATAGGCCTGCACACTCGCGCGCAGCATACGCGCTATGGCATCTTGATCGGCAGTGCCTTTTTCTATAGCCAACAATAGACGGCTATGTAATTCGGCTACATAGCCGTTTTCTTGCTTACGTTCTTTACTGACAGGCTCAGTCGCTGGATTGTTAGCCGCCATTTGCTGTTTGGCTTGCTCCGATTGCCTAAACTGGCGGTACCAATAGGCACTAAAAGACTTGCCTATTGGCAAACTGTCGCTGTCTTTAGTTAAGGCTTGCGCTAAGCGTATAAAGCTTTGCGAAGACGGGTCGGTATCGGGGAACATCGCCACAGGGTTTTGCAAGGTGACCGCCGCTCGCACACTCTCATCACGAGGTAGATAACCTAAATACTGCAGTTCTACGCCTATATACTTTTCTACCGCGGCAGCAAATCGGCCAAATATACTTCGGCCCTCATTACTGCCTTCACACATATTCACCACCACCCGGAATAAAATACAGCCTTGGCGGCGCTTTAATAGTTTAATCAGTGAAAAGGCATCGGTCAGCGAGGTAGGTTCAGGGGTAATAACCACCAACGAGTACTGGGCAGCAGCGATAAAATCCAAGCTGGCGTCAGCTATACCGGCGGCGTTATCAATTAATAAATAATCAAAATCATGCTCTATGCGCGCAAGCTCGCGGGTTAAACGCAATTGTTGGCGCGGATGCAGAGTAGCGCATTCACTAATACCATTGGCACCGGGGATAATCTTTAGATTATGAGGCGCGGTAACCATCACATCTTCTATTGCTTTAGCACCGTATAATACGTGCTCCAAGCTGTACTGTGGCTGCACACCCAAGAGTATATTGACATTGGCCAAGCCGGTATCGGCATCCAACAGGCATACCCGAAAACCTTGTTTAGCCAAGGTTATACCTAAATTGACCGCTATACTGGATTTACCCACGCCCCCCTTACCACTGCAAATAGCAATAACGCGAGGTATCGTGGGCCGCGGCGAAGCTTGGTGAGTCACTGATTGCACGGAGCAGATCATTCCATTAGCGAGTTGTTATTATCAATTTTTTGACACTTTTTTATAAAACTGTGACGTAGCGCATAGTATCAAACTGTAAGAAAAAAGCGATACCTGCAACTAATAGCGGTAATATTCACATTTTATAGCTAACATGCTCTTTCGCCCTTATCATTAGCCCGTATTTTGACCACTCGTATGGTATCTGCTAGATCGGTTAGCTATACTCACCTATAACAGTTTTACTTAACTGCGACAAAGGTAAATGCACTACACGCCGGCAAACACAGCCAAACATAAAAACAATAATGCATGAGCAAAGCCCATTGAGTATGCCTAAAGCCATAAATCAACTGCCCAGCCTGCCGCAAGTTTTAATAAAAATTCTTGATGCCATTCATGGTGAAGCAGCGGACTTTCAACAGCTGGCCGATATCATCAGGCAAGACCCCGCTGTGGCCAGCAAACTGATTCAAGTCGCCAGCTCCAGCTACTATGGCCGCTCACAAAACTGCTCAACTATAGAACGCGCCCTAATGCTACTGGGCACCGACACTGTTAAAACCATTATTATCACCACCGCCATTAAACATTTTTTCAACCATTTCAGCCAACAGCACACCCAGTTTTTAAAACAATTTTGGCGCCGCTCACTGATTACCGCCAACTTCGCTCAGGCTCTGGCCACCCTCACCCGCTACAACGCCCCCGAAGAAGCCTACCTCTGCGGCCTGCTCACCGACGTAGGGCAATTAATTTTACTCACCGAGTTCAACGAAGATTATTTGCAGGTGGTGAATTTAAGCCCGCCAGACTACAGGCTATTGGAGGAAGAGCAAAAGCACTTTCACTACAACCATTGTAATGTTGCCGCCGACCTTATTGATAGCTGGAATATATCAACCTTTATGGGTGATGCCGTGCGCTACCACCATGAAGATCTGGAACAAATACAAGATGCACAACACCTAGTTAAAATTATTTATTTATCCAGTCTGCTAGGCAATAGCAGCGACATTAACGACAACGCCCTAACCGCCAGCCATGAATTATTCGGCCTTAACGAAGCGCTCACCCGTGAAATACACGGTCGTATTTTAAGCGATGTCGAAAATATGGCAGGTAGCTTAAATATAGATCTTAGCGAACAGCTACATACGGAGCAGCAAGCTCATCAAGACCTCGCTAAGCGCTTAGGTGAATTAAGCGAGTTATCGCAACTCAACCAAACGCTATGGCAAGTACAAAGCCATGAAGCCTTAGAGCAAACCATAGGCAGGGCACTGTTACTCACCTTTGGTATTCAACAATGCGTGCTATTAGAATATCAACCCGAACAAAACCGGCTGGTAGGTCTTAATGATGGCGAGTCATCACCTGCCTTTAACATAGCGGTACAAGCTGGTCGCAGCCTTAGCAGCGAGGCCTTATTAAACCAGTCCATACAACACAGCGTAACCAGCACAGCAAAACTATCGGTCATAGACAAGCAATTCATCAGGCTCTGCCTAGCTGAACACATACTGTGTCTACCGTTAATACATGGCGAACAGACCTTGGGCGTATTAGTGTTGGGGATAAACCCAAAACAACTGCCAGCACTACAACAACGCTTTGGACAATTACTATCACTGGGACAAGAGATTGCTGCCAGCCTGCACAGACTAAACGCCACCAACGCGACCCTAAGCGATGACATCCAACAGCAACAATTACAGAATAACATTCTTGAAGTCATACATGAGGCCAGCAACCCGCTCAGTATTATCCGTAATTACCTAGAGTTGCTGCGCGTTGATTTAGGTAGTCAACACAGCGCCAATAATAACCTCAACCTTATCAAAGACGAAATCGATAGAGTCGGAAAAATATTGCTGCGCTTAAAAGACCCCAGCGACAACAACGACGACAGCATTACTGACATCAATAAAATTATTAGCGATACAGCGCAAATCTTTATTAACTCCAGCTGCGTATCAAAACAAATTGACTTAAAACTGCATTTAGACCAGACCCTGCAACCCGCCAAGGTGAATAGCGCCTATCTAAAGCAAATACTGACTAACCTTATTAAAAACGCTTGCGAAGCGCTGAGTAGCGGCCAACAAATCACCCTGCGCAGTGACGCCAATGTCAACAGCAATGGCCGCTCTTACATAAGCATCATTATTAGCGACAACGGTCCGGGTATCCCTACGGAGGTGAAAGAACAACTTTTCTTACCTCAGCAATCTACTAAAGGAAGTAAGCACTCAGGCCTAGGCCTAAGCATCGTTAAAAAACTGGTTGATGAAATGGACGGCATTATTAGCTGCCGCTCACAACAGCCTGCCACAGATTCGGAGAGCAGCGGAACGGAGTTCCACCTTTTACTCCCTAAATAGCATCATGAACACGGCTTGTACATGATGATAATAAAAGCAAAAAATATGGCCAACACCGAACATTACAAAAATAGCGACGCCAGAATATTATTAACTGACGACGACCCCAGCATGCTGGCAAGCCTAAAAGCACTATTGGAACTTTATGCCTTTAATGTCGATACCGCATTGGGTGGCCAGCAAGGCATAGATAAATTGTCTAGCCAAGAGTATGACGTGCTATTACTAGATCTAAAAATGCCCGACATCAACGGCCATGATGTCATGGCCTTTATGGCTAGGCAAAAAATAGATACCACTATTATTGTGGTCAGCGGCGAAACGTCTTTAAGTGATATTAGCAAGGCACTGCGCCACGGCGCCTATGATTACCTTAAAAAACCCTATGCCCCCGAAGAACTAACCGCCACCGTTAGTAATGCAGTAAGGAAAAAACTGTTAGAAAAGTCACACCACAATATACAGACCAAACTCAATCAATCCGAAAAGCTACACCGCTTTATTGTTAATAACTCGCCCGATATTATTTTTGTGCTAGACAATCAAGGCAAGGTGAGTTTCATCAATTCACAAATAGAATCAATTTTAGGTTTCTCCAGAAAAAACCTGCTAGGAAAACCTATCACCAATATCATTGATGATAGTGACGAACGCGTAGAATATTTTTTTGAGCGAGCACTGGCGCCGCATAAAACCCCACAAAGCACCGAAGTTACCCTTAAAAACTTCAACAACGAGCACAAACGCCATTTTGAAATCACCATTTGGTCGATTAGCGACACCAACAAACGTATACCCTCGCAAAACAATCACTTTCACGCCTATGGCACTGCCCGCGACATTACTGAGCGCAAAGAAGCAGAAGCCTTTATAAACTTTCAGGCGTATCACGACCTACTAACAAGGTTGCCCAATCGCTCACTATTTAAAGATCGCTTAAGCACGGCTATTAGCCAGGCCGAACGCAACAAAAGCCGCCTGGCCGTTATGTTTATAGACCTAGATCGCTTTAAAGTGATTAACGACTCCCTAGGTCACACCATGGGCGACAGGCTGTTACAAGCGGTAAGCCAACGGCTGCAAGAACATATACGTAAAAGTGACACCCTATCGCGCTTTGGCGGCGATGAATTTACCCTATTGCTACCCGAAATTGCCGATGACCAAGCAGCCACACAAGTGGCCGACAAAATTTTAGAATCTATTAAGCAACCTTTTATGCTAGGCGGCCACGATATTTATGTAGGCGCCAGTATAGGCATAGCGACCTATCCCGAAGCCGGCACCAATATGGACGCCCTGATAAAAAACTCCGACATAGCTATGTACCAAGTTAAAAACACGGGTAAAGACGGTGTTAAGATTTTTAACCCCGACATGAACGACAATCCCACCCAGCGGCTAATGCTAGAGCAAGACATTAGACGCGCTATAGAGTTGGATGAATTTGATATTTGCTATCAGCCGCAAGTCGATACACTCACCGAAACCGTCTGCGGTGTTGAAGCCTTAATCCGCTGGAACCACCCCACACTAGGTAGATTATCACCCATAGAATTTATCCCCATCGCTGAAGAAAGCCGCCTGATTATAGAAATAGACAAATACACCTTGCGTAAGGCCTGCCGTGAAACCCGCCACTACCATCATCAAGGTATGCCCAATTTACGGCTGGCAGTTAACCTCTCTCCGATAATGATAGAACGTGATGATTTTACCGAAACCGTTCTAAACATACTCAAAGAGGAAGGTTTCCCCGCCCACTTACTAGAGCTTGAAATTACCGAAAATGTTTTAATGGGGGATAGAAAAGACATCGTAGATAAACTGTTATTACTGTCGTCAAAAGGTATTAACCTAGCCCTAGATGACTTCGGCACCGGCTACTCCTCGCTCAGCTACCTGCAAAAGTACCCATTAAAAACCTTAAAAATCGACCGCAGCTTTATTCACAACATCAAAAACAGTGAAGACGAAGCCTGTATAGTCAACGCCATTATCTCTATGGCGCAAGGTTTACGCATGTCTATTATTGCCGAAGGAGTGGAAAACAAAGAACAATTAGATTATCTGAGAGCACTGGGCTGTGACATCGTACAAGGTTTTTTCTTTGGCGCCGCTACCAGCCTAGAGCAAGTCGCCACCCTGTTTCAACAATGTGAACATCTATACAGCGTACAAACTGCCGAGCTGGGGGCATAAACACATAAATAGAGTAGGGTTAATAACTTCTATGATAGCCCGCATACTGCTAGAATTGCCCGCTCATTATTATCAACGCCAGTAAGCCTTAGCTATGTTAATTGATCAATACTATCGTCAACAACAACAACAAATCAGCTTCACCCGTCAACAAGCCAGTGACTTTGCCAAAAACATTGCCGACGATTTTAACCCTCTGCACGATGCCGATGCCAAACGCTTCTGCGTACCTGGCGATTTATTGTTCTCTTTAGTGTTAGCTAAATATGGCGTTAGCCAACATATGCAGTTTACCTTTTCCGGCATGGTAAACGATGGCGTAGAACTCCAGCTACCTACCGCCAGCCCACAACTTAGCCTTAAAGACAGCGCCGGCAAAGAGTATATGAACATAGAGCAAAACGGCGACAACAGCAGCAACCCGCAGCTTATCGATACCCTGACTCAGCGTTATGTCGCCTTTTCCGGACACACCTTTCCCCATATTTTGCAGCCCCTGTTACAAGCGCAAAATGTCATGATCAACCCTGACAGGCCCATGGTTATCTATGAAAGCATGCTAATAGAGCTAGAACGCCTAGATGTAAGCGATATAGAATTAGCACTAAACATGCAACAAACCCAGCTAGAAACCAATGGCAAACGCGGTAAAATATGTTTAGCGTTCACCCTATTATCTGACGGTATAGAAATAGGTCGCGGTGAAAAGCGCATGCTGCTTAGCGGCCTCAAACCCTACGATCAGCAAGCGGTAGATAACCTCGTCAACAACTATAACGCTGGAAAATCCCGCCACAAAGGCTAAGCATTTACTAGTCTATACTGTGTATTCTCAAGTATCGTCTATAATCCTAGAACCTATAATCTAGAACCTATAATTAAATATAAAGGGCGTAGCTATAGCCTATAAAAATTGGAATTTTATTATTTAATGAATACGCACATAGACGCCTTACCTAAAGATCGCATCATAGCAAAGACCCGCCGTGCCATTAGTAAGTGGTCCCACAGCCATCTGACCCGCTATGTTGAGCAATTGGCCGAAAAGTTTTTTACCCTCGCCGACAAATCCGACAATAATGAAAGCCAGACCCGCTATTTCCAAGTGCGGGATGAGATTATTAATAAGCAGGCCCTTATAGAGCAGCGCTTTAGCCAACATCTACTAGACGCTTTTCAAAACTACCAAAACATACGCCCCACCAACAGCGACTTCAATCTTAGCCAGCAGCAAGAAGATCAAACCCTCAGCCTAGTTGATAACGACGAACTGGAAGAAGCGCTGGCCATAAAAACCATGGCACTAAAAGCCAGTAACGACTGTTCAGCGGGTATCTACGCTCTCAACCAACGCTTGGCCGCCTTGCGTGGTGGCAGTAAAATGAGCGACTATGACAACCCCATAGCCCCCGGCGTTTTTGCCGAAGCGCTACAGGCAGGAGTAACAGGCTTACTACTAGACAATCAATCACGGCTCATCGTTTACAAAATGTTTGACAGCCTGTTTATGCGCAAACTGGATTCACTGTACAAGCTCTTAAACCAACACTTTGAAGCGCGCGGCTTACTACCCCATTTAAATTACGAAACCCATAAGTCACCCTCAGAGTTATTACCCGAAGAGCTTAAAAATTTAGAGAATGAGCCCTCCCTCAATCATCAAATTGATCTTTTTAAATCTATCCAGCAGTTACAGCAATTACTGCCTATACCCAGCATACCTGCAGGCCAAGCTATTACCGTAGATCAACTCATACACAGCATACAGGCCCTGCAACACAATGCCGCTGGCGAGTTAAGCCATATAGAAAGCCCACAACAACTGCAAGCAGAACACCCCCTACAGCTGCGGCAGCAAGCTGAGCAGGATGCGAAAAAAACCGCAGAGATAGATACCCATGTTATAGAAATTGTAGGCTTGCTTTTTGAGTACATGCTCAACGATGAAAAATTACCTGACTCGGTAAAAACCTTATTAAGCTATCTGCATACCCCCTTCTTAAAAGTGGCGGTTATCGATAAAGCGTTTTTTAACCACCCACAACACCCCGCTAGGCAGTTACTCAACAACTTGGTTGCCTCGGGAGAGCGCTGGGTAGAACCCAATAACAAACACAAAAGCGAAGTTTTTCAACAAATTAAAACCGTGGTTGAACGCATACTAAACGACTTTGACAACGACATACGCTTATTTTCGGAACTGGCCTTTGAGTTTAATCGTCACATACGCCAACACGCGCGCCGCATACACCTCACCGAAGAACGAGCTATGCAAGCCGCCAAAGGCGAAAACAAACTGAAAGAAATACGGCTAAAAGTCGACGCCTTTATTAAGAAAAAAATAGGCCAAGTCAAATTACCCGATTTTGTCAGCACGCTGCTATTTGAGCCTTGGTCCAACTATATGGCCTTTAATCTATTGCGCTTTGGTTCGCGCAGCGGCCAGTGGCAGCATGCCGCCACTATGGTGGATGATATTTTATGGTTTGTACAAATCATCCAATACTCCACGCAACCGAAAAAAAACCTGCGCTTTAACGAATTATTAGAATCGCTACCCTCTGCCCTGCAACAAGGTTTTGACACCGTAGGCTATGACGCCAGCCAGGGGCAGCAGATTATCAACCAACTAATGCATTTGCATGAACAACATGCTAAAACCCACAACCAGTCTGCAACGAAAGCGACAGAAACCGCCAAACAGCCTGAAATCATCAGCGCCCATATCGATGAAATGGATATCAATCTAGCCATAGAGGAAGAAACCAAGGGCGACGATATTGTTCAACAACTCAAGCAAACCGAGTTTGGCACCTGGTTTATTTTCGACGCCAAGAATAAACAAGCGCAACAGGTTAAACTGGCTTGGTCCAACACTACCACCCTGCACTTTATGTTTGTAAACCGCATGGGGCAACAAGTAGCGATTAAAAGCGGGCAAGAACTAGCCCAGGCTATACGGACAGGTGATATCAAAATATTAAGCAAAGAAGACGAAAAGCCTTTCTTTGAAAAAGCACTTGAACGTATCCTCAAACAGATACAACATAAACAAAAATAATAGCGATCAAGCGAGTCAACCATGACTAGAAAACAAGAGCGTATAGAATTAAACCAAAGCATCACCGTAAGCGACATTATCAATGGTGGTTTATTTGGCGAGCTTATCAACGTCACCACCGAAGGATTAATGGTCATGACGGATAAGAACATACCCACCCATGCCATTTATCAGCTCTCGCTGACCTTACCCTCCCCCATTTTAGGCAGTAACAGCATAGAGGTAGGTGCCGACTGCCTGTGGTGCAAGGCCGAAGAAAACTTCAATCGCCACTGGGCCGGGCTGCATATTATCGACGCATCAGAGCAAGCCATGGCACAATTAGCGCAGCTGATAGATCACTACAAAAAATAGTCACTATTCATCGTTTTACCCCCGCAATAGCTTACCCTAGCTACTTTTTCGGCTATAATTCCGCCCCCATGAATTAGCCACAGCCCAAAAGGCATGGCGATTTATTACTCAACATCTACATAGATCACATTGAGGGTAATCCATTGCGTCTCAGCCAAGCCGCCCCCGAACAGCTGCGCGAGCTAGAAAAAAGCCTAAGCGAGCAGTACCTAGCCTTTCAAACTGCCGGATTAAATTTAGATTTAACCCGCGGCAAGCCCAGCGCCGAGCAACTCAGCCTCTCTAACGCACTGGACGGCATACTCAACGGCAATTACAGCGATGGCAGCGGCACCGACTTGCGCAACTACGGTGGCCTAGACGGCTTACCCGAAGCCAAGCAACTGTTTGCCGACATGCTAGGCGTACAGGCACAAGACATACTTGTGGGCGGCAACGGCAGCCTGCCTATGATGTACTTCAGCCTACAAACCGCCCTCAGCCAAGGTTTAGCCGGTAAAGACAGCGCCTGGAGCCTACAGGGCCCCGTTAAATTCTTAGCCCCCGTGCCCGGCTATGACAGGCACTTCACCGCCAGCCAACACTTAGGCATAGAGCTTATTCCCGTAGCCATGAATGAGCACGGCCCAGATATGGATCAGGTAGAAGCCCTAGTTAAATCTGACCCCAGCATTAAGGGTATCTGGTGTGTACCGCGCTTCTCCAACCCTACCGGCATCGTTTATAGCGATGACGTCGTCAACCGCATGGCTAAGCTAGGCCATATCGCCGGCGATCACTTCCGCATATTTTGGGATAACGCCTATGCGGTACATGTACTCGATGATCAAGCGCCAGTGCTGGCCAATCTCTATGAGGCATGCAAAAACGCAGGCACAGAAGACAGCGTGCTCATCTTCGGCTCTACCTCAAAAATCACCTTTGCCGGTGCCGGCGTAGGTTTTATGGCTGCTTCAGCCAGCAACCTTAGCGCACTAAAAGACGCCCTAGGCTACAGCACCATAGGCCCCGATAAGGTTAACCAATACCGTCACGTGAAGTTTCTAAAAGATCAAGCCACTCTGACCAAGCATATGCAAAAGCACGCCGCCATTATGAAGCCTCGCTTCGATGCTGTGTTGCAGCAGCTTAAATCTGAATTAGGCGATGACGACATTGCCAGCTGGACAGAGCCGCAAGGGGGTTACTTTATTTCTGTAGACACGCGCCCAGGCCTGGCCAAACAAGTAATACAGCTGGCAGCGGAAGCCGGGGTTAAGCTCACCCCCGCCGGCGCTCCCTTCCCCTATGGTAAGGACCCGCAGGATAGCAATATCCGTATTGCCCCCTCCTTCCCCACAATTAACGACCTAGAGAAAGCCACCGAGGTGTTTATTACCTGCTTAAAACTAGCTACTGTAAGACAGGCGTTGGCCAGCTAAGCAGAGGCTGAATAGCTTAACAATGATAAAACCCTCACCTAGCTGAGGGTTTTTTATTGCCTGAAAAATCTCTAGTTGAAGTTGGGGTTTACTAGCGCCGATGGCTGAGCCAGGTGCTGCCGCTACATGGCCTGCCCCCTCCCCCCTTTATCTAAAAAGACGCCCGCGTCCGCTACTGAGCCTTAAAGCGCTACGCAGTCTCATTCGCTACCGCGGCCAGCCCTTTTATATTTCGCGACAGCAACCGACTCAGCCCTCTGGCATCGTGCTAGTTGATAGACAGGTAATGGCACAAGGTTATTGCGTAATAGTAAAGATGAGCGCTGAGTGAACGACTGAGAACGGCTGTTTTCCCCGCAGGGGAGGCGGGCTCAGGCGTGAGTGAAGGCAGCCCGGAGGGCCTCCATCAGGGAGCAATGAGCTTGTGGCAGTACCGGATTAAAAAACCTCTAATCACACCGAAAAATAAGCTCATAGCTTTGATGGTTTTAACTAAATAATGGCAGTTTAATCAGTAGAATCTGGCGTTTTAATGACAGGTCTGGCCATAGAGGGAAACTTAGACACATTACTGGCCGTGCCTCCAGATTCAACAATCTTGCCCACCCCTTCCTTCTCTACCTCGTCTATACGCACTATAGAGTGCATGGGTATATACGACCTAGCCACACCATTAAACTCGAGTTTCAGCTTCTCTTCAGCGGGATCGACTATCATTTGGCTGCGCTCGCCAAACACAAATTCTTCTACCTCTATAAAGCCATACATCTCACTCTGATAGATGGCTTTGGCGTATAGCTCATAGATTTTGTCTTGATTATAAAAAATAACTTTATAAATGGGGTTTGTTGCCATGTTTAAACCTAATATTAAAAACTGTACTGCATGGGGTTGACACTTTCGGCGCGCATATTACCACAAGCACTGGCTAGGCCACTACACTATATAAGCCGCCACAGATTAGCCAGCGGACAACGATTAAGCGCCAACGACTCAACTCACCCACCGCGATTGCTCACCACAGGCCATAATTTATGGGTCTCTTTAAGACACCATTTATAGGCTATATAGCCTTTTTAACGCTTACCCCACGGTATAAGTTTGCGGTATAATCGCCGCCCTTTTGAACACTACAGTTTACCAAAGCGTCTAAAACTTTCTCGTAAACAGGTTTATAGCAACATGTCAGACAATATCATTATCAGCACTAACGATAGCAGCCTAGCTCAATCCCCACTCAGCAACAGCGATGGCCGGCCTAAAAAGCTATTTATTAAAACCCACGGCTGCCAAATGAATGAGTACGACTCCTCACGCATAGAGGATTTGTTAGGCAGCAGCCACGGCGTAGAAACCACGGATAACCCCGAAGAAGCTGACATATTACTGCTCAACACCTGTTCCATACGCGAAAAAGCCCAAGAGAAGGTGTTTCACCAACTGGGCCGCTGGAAAAAACTCAAAGACAAAAACCCCAATCTCGTCATAGGCGTGGGCGGCTGTGTCGCCAGCCAAGAAGGTTCGGCGATTAGTGATAGAGCCCCTTTTGTCGACCTTATTTTTGGCCCGCAAACCCTACACCGCGTGCCCACTATGATAGAGGCCAAAAAGCACAACGGCCCGGTGGTGGTAGACGTCACCTTCCCCGAGATAGAAAAATTCGATAATTTACCCGAGCCTACAGTAGACGGCCCCTCGGCCTTTGTCTCGATTATGGAAGGCTGCTCCAAATACTGTACCTTCTGCGTAGTGCCCTATACCCGTGGCGAAGAAGTGAGTCGCCCCTTTGATGATGTTATCGCCGAAATTGCCGGCCTAGCCGACAAAGGCGTGCGCGATGTTAACCTACTAGGCCAAAACGTGAATGCCTACCGCGGCCTTAACCACCTAGATGAAGTGGTAGACTTCGCCGAGCTAGTCACCTTTGTCGCCCGCATACCCGGCATAGAGCGCATACGCTACACCACCTCACACCCGGTAGAATTTAGCGACGCGCTAATCGAAGCCTACGCGCAAGTGCCCGAGCTGGTCAGCCACTTACACCTACCGGTACAAAGCGGCTCAGATAAAATTTTGGCAGCCATGAAACGCGGCCACACCCGCGCGGAATATATCAGCAAAATCAATCGCTTAAAGGCCATACGCCCCGATATAAGCCTGTCTTCGGACTTTATCATAGGCTTCCCTGGCGAAACCGATCAAGACTTCCAAGACACCATGGATTTAATCCACGAAGTGGGTTTTGACCTCTCCTATAGCTTTATTTACAGCGCTAGGCCAGGCACCCCCGCTTCAGAGCTGAAAGACGATACCCCAGCTCAGGTGCACAAGCAGCGCCTGCAAATACTGCAAGATCGTATCAACCAACAAACCCAACAAATTAGCCGCCGCATGGTGGATAATATTGAGCGCATATTGGTGACCGGCGTTTCCAGAAAAGACCCGGGCGAACTACAGGGCCGCACCGAAAACAACCGCGTGGTTAACTTTGGCGCCAGTGACCACAGTATCATAGGCGATTTTGCTGACGTACTGATCACCGAAGCGCTACCCAACTCCCTGCGCGGTATATTGCAATAAAACCCCTTATGCCCCTATACACAGCATTCTACAAGGCGTTAAAAAAGCGGTTTAATTCGCCGCTTTTTAGGTATATGCTGCCAACATGTTGGTTGCCGCAACTTGCGGCTTATAAGTAGACATTTGAACAAAAACCCTTCTTACAAAAAGGCTCTTACTCTAGAGCCTAATGACGCCCGGCATTTAGCCAATCTCTGCGGCCAGTTAAATGAACACCTACGCCAGATTGAACAGCGCCTGGCGGTGATCATACATAGTCGTGGCAATCACTTTACCATCGCCGGCCGGCAGGCCGATGTCGACGTCAGCGCCGACCTCATCGAGCAACTCTACCGCGAGGCCCGTAACGGCACCGAATTGACCCCACAAACCCTACACCTTAATTTGCAGCAGGCCGGCATAGAAGACCTAGTGCAGCAGCAACTACTCAATCCAGAACTAAATAAAGAACTCAAGAAAGAGGATAGCCCCGCCGTCGTGAACAACCCTATAGAATCAGCCAAAGACAGCAGTGTCGAGCCCTTCACCCTCATACACACCAAAAAGCTCAGCATTAAACCCCGCGGCGGCAACCAGCAAGGCTATGTGCGCGCCATACTCAACCACGACATTAACTTTGGTATAGGCCCGGCCGGTACCGGCAAAACCTATTTAGCGGTAGCCTGTGCCGTACAGGCCCTGCTCAACGATGATGTGCAGCGCATATTACTGGTACGGCCAGCGGTAGAGGCTGGCGAGAAGCTGGGCTTTTTACCCGGCGACCTCGCCCAAAAAATCGACCCTTATTTGCGCCCCCTATACGACGCCCTCTACGAAATGCTCGGCGACGAAACCGTTAGCAAACTGGTAGAGCGCAACGTCATAGAAATCGCCCCGCTAGCCTATATGCGCGGCCGCACCCTTAACGACGCCTATATTATTTTGGATGAAAGCCAAAACACCACCAAGGAACAAATGAAAATGTTTCTTACCCGCATAGGCTTTGGCTCTACCGCGGTCATTACCGGTGACGCCACCCAGATAGACTTACCGCGCGGCACCCAATCGGGGCTTATCCACGTAATGAAGGTGCTGGAAAATATAGAGGGGATTAGTTTTACCTATTTTGAATCCAAGGATGTAGTCAGGCATCCCTTGGTTGCGCGCATAGTAGATGCCTACGCCGCGCAAGAAAGCCAAGAGCAGTCTGTTAAAGACCAAGCCCGCAGCGGCCAAAACAGCTAATGCAAGCCCTAGACTTAGACCTGCAAATAGCCGATAGCCTTGCGGCCGACGCTGCGACCCTACCCACTAGCGACAATTTTGAGCTATGGGTGGCCGCCGCGCTAGCTGGCCGTAAAAGCGAGGCCGAACTCACCGTGCGCTTAGTCGACGAGCAGGAGATACGCGAGCTCAACGCCACCTATAGACACCAAGACAAAGCCACTAACGTTTTATCGTTTCCGGCCGACTTACCCGAACATATAGACATACCCTTGCTGGGCGATATTATTATCTGCCCGGCTGTGGTCGCTGCCGAAGCCCAGCAGCAACAAAAAACCTTAACCGCCCACTGGGCGCATATGGTGATACACGGCACCCTACATTTGCTAGGCTATGACCATATAGAAGAGCAACAAGCTGTCGCTATGGAAGCGATAGAAATACAATTACTTGCCCAACTGGATTATCCCAACCCTTATCAATGCCCACATTGAAAAGGCTAGGCTAGCCACTACGGTATTCATTATTAACTGACAGGAAAACAACAAAACGCCATGAGCGAAGATCGATCTAGCAACGAGCCAGAAGAAAAATCCTGGCTCGAAAAAATTGCCAATGCCTTTTCATCGGAACCCAACAGCCGTGAGGAATTACTTGAAATTCTCAAGGTTGCGGAACAAAACAAAGTCATAGACAGCGATGTCGTCAGCATTATCGACGGCGCCTTGAAAGTGGCGGATAAACAGGTACGCGAAATCATGGTACCGCGCTCACAAATGATCGTGGTTAAGGCTGAGCAATCGCTAAAAGAAACCTTGCCCAAAATGATTAAAAGCTCGCACTCGCGCTTTCCCGTTATCGGCGAAAACGTGGATGAGATATTGGGTATTTTACTGGCCAAAGATTTACTACCGCAGGTTATAGAAAACGATAACGACAACTTCGACATCACCTCACTGCTGCGCGCCGCCACCGTAGTACCTGAAAGCAAGCGCTTAAATGTGCTGTTGCGCGAGTTTAGGGAAAATCGCAACCACATGGCCATAGTCATAGATGAATACGGCGGCGTCGCCGGCCTAGTCACTATAGAGGATGTGTTGGAAGAGATAGTCGGTGAGATCGAAGATGAAACCGATGTCGAGGCCGACGAGTATATTAAAAAGCTAGCCGACAACGACTTCATCGTCAAAGCCCTCATCCCTATAGAAGACTTTAACGAGCACTTTAACAGCGACTTTAGCGATGAAGAGTTCGACACTATAGGCGGCATTATTCTGCGTAAGTTTGGCCACCTACCCAGACGTAATGAAATCACCCACCTCAATGGCTTTGAGTTTAAAATACTCAGTGCCGACAGCAGACAGGTGCATTTATTACGGATGGCTATCATAGGCGAAAGCGAACAAGCCTAATCACTTAATAAGATCTAACAATACCTAACAAACAATCGTTGCTTACTATGCCCTACACCACACGCACTCAAGGCTGGCTAGGTCACCTCACCGCCTTGCTGGCAGGCGGCCTCATCACCCTGTCCTTAGCGCCGTTTAATTACTGGCCACTAGGCATAGTCAGCGCTGCGTTATTTGTATTTTTATTCCAACGGCTCACACCGAAACAGGCCGCCTGGCGCGGTTGGTGGTTTGGCTTTGGCCTGTTTGCCAGCGGTGCCTCTTGGGTGTATGTGAGCATACATGAATTTGGCTATGCCCCTGTGCCACTGGCTGTGTTTATCACTTTTTTATTCACCGGCGGCTTGGCAATCACTTGGTTGATATTCGCCTATCTCTATGTGCGTTTTATACGGCCGCTGCCTTTAGGTAACAGCTTGGGCTATGCCGCCGTGTTTGTTTTGTGTGAATGGTTTCGCAGCTGGTTTTTAACGGGCTTCCCCTGGCTGTATCTGGGCTACGGCTATATAGACACACCACTCGCTGGCTGGGCACCTGTCACCGGCGTCTACGGTATTAGCTTTATTGTCACCCTTACCGGTGCCGCTATTGCCAACGCCCTAATACAAAAAAACTACCGCCAACCTCTGCTAATCGTCAGCGCCCTGCTATGGCTGGGCGGCTATGGCCTGCAGCAAGTCGCTTGGGTAAGCCCCGCCGATAAACCACCACTCAAAATCGCCATGGTGCAGGCCAATATTTCGCAGGCCGTGAAATGGGACCGCGACCAATACTGGCCCACCCTCAATCTCTACAACCGCATGAGCCAGCCGTTGTGGTCACAAGTCGACATAGTCATCTGGCCCGAAGCCGCCGTGCCTGGCATGTACCACAATGCCCAATCCTTTTTAGAGCATATGGCAGAGCAAGCTAATCAACACGGCAGCAGCTTGATTACCGGCATCCCCAGCTCAGCAACCATAGACGGCCAGCGCCACAGCTATAACAGCATCGTTGCCTTAGGCAATGGCGAAGGCCTGTATAACAAACAACGGCTAGTGCCCTTTGGGGAATACATCCCCTTAGAGGGCCTACTGCGAGGCCTAATACAGTTTTTTAATTTACCCATGTCAGCCTTTAGCGCCGGCGATAGCCAGCAACAACCGCTGCAAGCCGCAGGCATTAGCCTAACGCCACTCATTTGCTATGAGGTGGTGTATAGCGAACTGGTTAGCCACAGCGCCGGCCAAACCGATATGCTGCTAACCATTAGCAACGATGCCTGGTTTGGCGACTCCATAGGCCCACTACAACATCTAGAAATGGCCCAGATGCGCGCCTTGGAAACCGGCCGCTACCTCATACGTAGCACCGGTAGCGGTATTAGCGCCATAGTCAATGAGCGCGGCCACATCACCGTACAGGGGCCACAATTTAAAAAAGCTGTGATACACGGCGAGGCGCAAGTCATGCAAGGGGCCACGCCTTTTGCCCGCAGCGGCTCTTGGCCCATCATCAGCTTGTGTTTAGGCCTAATCGCTAGCCTGTATTTACTCGCTAGGCAGCGGCGCTAAAGCCGAGTTTAGGCATAGCAACACATGCGCCGCCGGCTAATAGCTGCTAGAATGCGCCGCTTATTTTTAATCATTTTCAGCGATATTTATGTGCAGCACAGCCACTAGGCTGGCACTGCCCGCTAAGGCCAAACATGCAAGAACAGTATTCCCCCAAAGAGATAGAGCAACAGGCACAGCAGTACTGGGCCAGCAACAAAAGCTTTGAAGTAGACGTCGATACCAATAAAGACAAATACTACTGCTTGGCTATGTTTCCCTACCCCAGCGGCAGGCTACACATGGGCCATGTGCGCAACTACACCATTGCCGATGTGATCTCACGCTACCAACGTATGTTGGGTAAAAATGTTTTACAGCCCATGGGCTGGGATGCCTTTGGCCTGCCCGCCGAAAACGCTGCCGCCAAAAACAACACCGCCCCCGCCAAATGGACCGATGAAAACATCGCCTATATGCGCGATCAGCTCAAGCAATTAGGTTTCGCCTACGACTGGACCCGCGAAATGGCCACCTGCAAGCCCGATTACTATCGCTGGGAGCAATGGTTCTTCACTCGCCTGTACGAAAAAGGTTTAGTGTACAAAAAAACCTCAGCCGTAAACTGGTGCCCAGTTGATGAAACCGTACTCGCTAACGAGCAAGTAATAGACGGCTGCTGCTGGCGCTGTGATACTCAGGTGGTGAAAAAAGAAATCCCCCAGTGGTTTATTAAAATCACCGAATACGCCGACCAATTGTTAGAAGATCTAGACCAGTTAGACGGTTGGCCCGAGCAAGTTAAAACTATGCAGCGCAACTGGATAGGCCGCTCGGAAGGGGTAGAAATGACTTTCGCCCTAGAGCAAACTGTAGCAGCCATAGACAATTTTGATGTCTACACTACCCGCCCCGATACTTTAATGGGCGCCACCTATGTGAGCCTAGCCGCCGAGCACCCCATCAGCTTGGAACTAGCCAAAAATAATGCTGAATTGGCGGACTTTATCCAAGAATGTAAAGTCAGTTCAGTGGCCGAAGCCGACATGGCCACCATGGAGAAAAAAGGGGTATACACCGGTATCAATGCCCTACACCCTATTACCGGTGACCTAGTACCGGTTTGGGTAGCCAACTATGTATTAATGGATTACGGCTCAGGTGCAGTCATGGCCGTGCCCGCACACGACGAGCGCGACTTTGCCTTTGCCAATAAATACGACTTAGCAATTACTCAAGTTATCGCCAGCAACAAAAAAGACGACTCGGCTTTTGATAGCAGCGCGTGGGCCGATTGGTATGCCCGCAAAGGCAACACCAGCACCATTAACTCGGCAGAATTTGACGGCCTAGATTTTGAAGCCGCCTTTGACGCCATCGCCGACAAGTTAGTCGCCCTTAAAAAAGGCAAGCGCACCACCAACTATCGCCTGCGCGATTGGGGCGTTTCACGCCAGCGTTATTGGGGCTCACCTATCCCCATGTTTAATTTACCCGAGGGCGGTGAGATTCCAATACCGGCCGATCGCCTACCCGCACTACTACCTACCGACGTAGTAATGGATGGCGTCAACTCTCCTCTCAAGAGCGACCCCGAGTGGTGTAAAGATACGCTTGATGGCACCCCGGCCGGCAAACCGGTAGAGCGCGAAACCGACACCTTCGATACCTTTATGGAGTCGTCTTGGTATTACGCCCGCTTCACCAACCCCAATTACGAAGACGGCATGATAGACAGCGACGCCGCCAATTACTGGCTACCTGTAGACCAATACGTCGGTGGCATAGAACACGCGATTTTGCATTTGCTATACGCGCGCTTCTTCCACAAACTCATGCGCGACGAAGGCCTAGTGAATTGCGACGAGCCCTTTGACCGTTTGTTATGCCAAGGCATGGTGTTAAAAGACGGCACCAAGATGTCTAAGTCCAAGGGCAACACCGTAGACCCACAGCAAATGATAGAGCAATACGGTGCCGACACCGTGCGCCTGTTTATTATGTTTGCAGCACCGCCAGAGCAATCACTAGAGTGGTCAGACTCAGCCGTAGGTGGCTCATCCAAATACCTTAACCGTTTGTGGAAAATCATCCTCAAACATTGTGAGAGCGGTGACATACCTGAATTAAACAAAAGCCAATTAAGTACTGCCCAGCAAGACCTGCGCCGTAAAACTCACGAGACCATAGCCAAAGTCAGCGACGACTGCGATAGACGTCTAACCTTTAACACCGCTATAGCCGCTATTATGGAACTCACCAACGACTTAAATAAGTTTCAAGACCGTGACGGCCAAGGACTAGCGGTAGAGCGCGAAGCCATAGAAGCCATCGTGTTATTACTGTCGCCTATAGTGCCTCACATTTGCCACACTTTATGGCAAAACTTAGGCCACAGCGCAGCGGTTATTGATGCACCTTGGCCTAAGGTGGATGAGAAAGCGTTGGTGCGTAGCAGCATAGAAATGGTGGTGCAAATCAACGGTAAGGTGCGCGCTAAAATTGAAGTGGCCGCCGACGCCAGCCAAGAAGCGGTATTAGCATTGGCCATGGCCGATGAGCGGGTACAAACATTTCTTGAAGGCAAAGAAATTAAAATGCAAAAAGTCATACCCGGTAAACTGGTTACCATCGCTGTTAAATAATAAGCCCACAGGGAAACCTTATGCTGAAAACCACTAAACCTTATGCTGCATTCGCTATAGCCTTATTCCTTAGCGCCTGTGGTTTTCAGCTGCGCGGCAACCTAGAGCTGCCCGTCGGCGCCGAACCTATTAGCATACGCTCGGCCAATAGTTATTCACCGTTACGCATCGCCTTAAAAAACAGTCTTAGCAGCCAGCAGGTTAAAGTCGCCGATGATGCCCAGATTGCCAGCGAGCAAGTGATCAACGCCGAAACCCTTAGCGACCAAGGCCGCTATATAGCTAAGCAAGAACAAACTCAAGGCTTTCAAATCCATATACTCACGCAGCAGCGCGAACGCCGGGTATTAAGCTTGGGCGCAGGTGCCAGCGTGGCGGAGTATCAATTAATAGAAACGGTTATCTTTGATCTGCGCAACCCCATAGGCCAAACCGTTATGGGGCCTATTACCCTTAGCGAATACAAGGCGCTACCCAATGACCCCAACAAGGTCATTAGCAGCACCGAAGAAACCGAGCTAATACAGCAAGAAATGCTGCTGGCGCTGGCTCAAAAAATTGCCAGGCAGATTAGCCGTTTTGACTTTGCCAGCGAATTAAATAAGCTCGCTAAAAAACCCACGCCCAAACCTGCGACTAATAGCCAGCCTTAACTATGAAAATTAAAGCCGAGCAATTAGCACAGCAATTAAAAAAGCAATTATTGCCCGTCTACCTACTGCACGGCGATGAGCCGCTGTTAATACAAGAATGCGCCGACCATGTGCGCCATGCCTGTAAAGCGCAAGGCTTTGGCGACCGCGACATTATTCACGTAGAAAATAATTTCACCGGTGAAGAGCTATACGCCAGTAATCAGGCTATCTCCTTATTTGCCGACCGCAAAATTATTGAACTGCGCATGCCTACCGGCAAACCTGGCACGGCAGGATCAAAGGCGCTAGTCGATTATGTCGCCAACCCCAGCCCCGATAATGTTTTACTGATTATTTGCGGCAAAATTGAATCCGCCAGCCAGCGCAGCAAATGGTTTAAAACCGTAGAAGCCGCTGGCGCCTCAGTACAACTATGGCCTATTAATGCCCGCGACCTGCCACGCTGGATAGAGCAACGCCTGCGCGCACTAGGTATGCAAGCCAATCCCGACGCCATAGAGCTATTAGCCGATAGAGTAGAGGGCAACTTACTGGCCGCCTCGCAAGAGATACACAAACTGCAACTTTATGCCGAGCAGGAAACCATCACCGTAGAGACGGTTATGGCCGCGGTAGCCGACAGCGCCCGTTATAATATTTTTGGTTTGATTGATAGCTGCCTAGAAGGCGACACCCTCAGCGCCTTAAAAATGCTGCAAGGTTTAAAGTCTGAAGGTAATCAAGTGTTCGCCATACTGCCACTATTTACCCGCGAGCTACGCAACCTTTACGCCTGCGCACAGCAAATAGGTGATGGCCACGGCATAGACAGAGTATTACAAAACCAACGTATCTGGGATAGCCGCAAGCGCATTACCAAAATAGCCCTGCAAAAACTGTCCCTGTCTCGAATAACCAGACTGATACAGTTGGCCAACGATATAGACCAATCTGCCAAAGGTATGAGCAAAGCCAATAGCTGGGATTTGTTAGAACAGCTGATTACGTTAATGACAGGGAGAGAGCTGGCCATCGCGCTGTAAGCTGTAAGCTGTAAACTGTAAACTGTAAACTGTAAACTGTAAACTGTAAACTGTAAACTGTAAAAAGCTTAACGTTATACCTAAACCTAGCAAGCCTTTTCTTTTATCTTGAAGCTTACCTCTTGCAGCTTGCAACTTGTTTTTTAGCTCACTTTTCATTCTTTTCTGTTATCCACAATATCTGTGGATAAGTCTGTGCAGAGTCCAGTGATAAAGCTGGCGAAGGTACCGGCTATAGGCCCTTCAGCATTATGATTAAAAATGAACCCGTGCAAATAAACGCTTATTTTATAGGCTTATTTGTGTTTTTTACGCTTAAAAATTGCGCTACCAAGCGGGTTCTCAAATAGACATCGGCCAAAATTAATACAGCCCCCATAACAATATACAGGGTAATCCTTTCCTCTAAAAATAACCCCGCCCTTAGCTAGGCTAACGCCACAAGCACCTATTGCTACCCCCCATCGTGCTCGCCCATTAAAAAACGACTAATGCGTTTAAAAGCGCGGCTATCTTGTAGATAAAATAAATGGCCGCCGCTAAATAATTGCAATTGTGAATGCGGGATTTGCTGATGCATGGCGTGTAAATTAGCCACGGGCGCTATGCCATCAAAGCGGCCGCCGCAAATTAATACTGGCATATTTAACTGTGGTAAACGTTGGTAGGTATCATGGCCTATTCTGGCTGCTAGTTGGCGCAGCCTACCTATTTCATGGTTAGGCTCATTTTCACCTATTGCTTTAGCGGCCAACTGATAATCGATTAAGCGCTGAAAAGTATCGGTATGGCTGAGCTGCCATGACAGGTCACGGCGAGTATCACTTAGCTCTAAGAAACGTTTAGCTCGCTCATAAGGTGGCAGAGCATCTAGGCTATGCATAGCAAAAGAGTCGCCCCCCTCACCACCACTTGAAGTACAAGCCAACACCAAACGTTGCACCCGCTGTGGATAGCTCAGCGTAAAGTGTTGCGCCACCATGCCGCCAAAAGAAACACCCATCACCGAGCAGGACGACCACTCTAACGCCACTAATAATGTCGCTATATCATCGGCATAATCTTGCAAACTGTAAGGATAATCAGGCTTACCACTTTGCCCTAGGCCACGCTGATCAAAAGCCAGAATAGTAAAGTGCTCAGCTAAAACCGAGTCAAAAATATTAGGCTTGTTGCGCAAGTCTGCGCCAGTGCCATTAATATAAAGCAACTTAGGGCCGCTGCCTTTTATCTGGTAATAAAGGGATATGTCACGTACGGAAATAAAAGGCATAGTTTAAATAATGTAATTGCTTAAGGTTGAGAAAGTTTAGCTCGCACCACCGGTGTCAATCCAGTTAAACCCCAGCGCTGCCCTTCCAGTAAGGCATCCTCAATAGGTTGACCGTGCAGCTTAGCGGCTATCACCGCCATTAAACCACCCACTCTATTGCCGCTAGCGCAATGCAGTAAGCTGGCTTCGCCATCGAGTTGCGATAATAAAGCCGCTAATTTTTCCGCATTCTCTACAGTAATATCGGCGGCCCCGGCAACCGGAATAGAGTGATATTGCATTCCCAAAGCGAGAACTGCGGCCCTCTCATCCCAAGTTATTTCCTCGCTGGGACGTAGATTAACAATATGCTTAATGCCCGCCCGCTGTAACAGCTGCAGCTGATCTTGGCTGGGTTGGCCACTACTAAATACCTGCGCATCAGGTTGGCGAATATTGCTAATAGAAGAACTGGTAATTAACGGTGCATTAAGTACAGGTCCTGTATCGCTGCCATAAACAGTTAGGCTCAACGTCGCGAGTAACAAACATAATAGTGTTTTCATATATTTCATGTAAAAAATCCTTAAGATGGTGTTTAACTTATCATCCTATTTAACAGGTCATAAGAGTAACCACCATTCAACACCTTATTTATAGATCAAACAATGCTTTCTTTACCCAATAATAAAAAAGCCCGCACGAGGCGGGCTTTGATTTTAATAGGCTAAAATAACACGCTATTACTCCGTTACTTGCGCCTTAAATACTGCTACTACCCGGCGATTAGTTTTGCGGCCTTCGACAGAGGCATTGTCGGCTACTGGCTTATCTTCACCATAACCTACTGCGCTTAGACGATTGGCGGCTATACCAAACTGGCTAATCAATACATCACGTACCGATTCAGCACGACTCTGTGATAAACGCTGGTTAAAAGCGGCACCACCACTGCTATCGGTGTGGCCTTCAATAACCGCGGTTACCGATGCGTATTTACGCATAAAGGCCGCTGCTTTTTCGACTTCAGGCATAAAGTTGTTGGTCAGTTGTGCCGAGCTGCTGGCAAAAGAAACCTTTAAGGCTATGGTTTCAGTGCGAGTCAATTTTTCGGCACAGCCTTTAGCATCAACTTTAGCGCCTGCAGCCGTATTAGGGCATTGATCCATAGAGTTAACCACCCCATCTCTATCAGAATCTAGCTCACAACCGTTGCTGCCTACCGCTACACCCATAGGGCTATTAGGGCATTGATCTTGGCTGTCGATAACGCCATCTTTATCGGCATCGGCTACAGTCGCTTTTGCAGCCATTGGCTTAGCAGCAGCTTTACCTAGGGCATAGCTTAAGCCAACGGTTAACAAACCGTCGTTTTCACTATGGTCCAAGGCGTGAACCAGACGGTAGTCAATTTTTGTAGACCAGCGGTCACTAAAAGCATAGCGAAAACCGGGGCCAAAAGTCGCTGTAGTTTCATCATTTTTATCTGATAAGTCGTAGTCATACTCTTGGTGGCCCAAACCTAAAGCCAAGTAAGGTGAAAACTTTTTATTACCTAAGGCATTTAAGTAATACATCCCCTCCAACAGTAAATGCTTCATGTCAGCATCATTGCCCGGAGCGCCTTCGCTATCCATGGAACCCTGCAGGTATTTTAATTCAGTACCCCACGACTCGTTATATTGATACTCCAGACCCACGCCATAGACTACATCTTCATTTAGCTTTCTTTCGTTATCGGGCTTTTGGTGACCTACCATAGGGTTGATATACCACTGGCCGCTATGGTCGTCAGCAAGAGCAATATTGCCTATAGACAGGGCAATAGCTGTAACTAATGTTGTTTTCATCATAATAAACTCCAAATTTTATTGATAAGCTTTACTATTAGCTTACTTCTTTGTGTAAGTGCACATCCATTTGTGGATAAGGTATACCTATACCCTCTTCATCAAATCGCAACTTAATTTTTTCAGTGATATCAAACTTCGTTGGCCAGTAATCAGCTGAGTTAACCCAGGGGCGTACTACAAAGTTAACCGAAGATTCACCTAACTCAGATACTGCAATGGTCACCGCAGGCTCAGCTAACACCCGCTCATCCGCGCCCACAATTTCATTAAGTACTTCTTTAGCTCTACGTATATCGGCATCATAGGATATACCTACAATTAAATCGATACGCCTAGTAGCCTCTGTGGAGAAATTGGTAATAGGCCCCCCCATAATACGCGAATTTGGCACTGTAATGATTTTATTATCACCCGTTTTTAAAATAGTGCTAAAAATACTGATGTTTTTTACCGACCCCATAACGCCACCGGCATCGATGAAATCGCCCAGTTTAATGGGGCGAAACAAGATAATAAGTACACCTGAGGCAAAATTTGCCAGTGAGCCCTGCAAGGCCAAACCCACAGCTAAACCTGCCGCACCAACAATGGCGACAAATGATGCCGTTTGTATGCCTATTTGCCCTAGCGCAGCAATCACCACAAAAGCTAGCAGCAGGCCATTGATTAAATTAGCAGCAAAGATACTAATGGTGCTATCCACACCACTTTTTACCATTGAGCCTTTCACGGCGCTTGCAATGTATTTAGCGATGATTTTACCGACTATAAATATAACAACAGCCAACGCTAGCTTTACGCCATACTCCATAACCACAGGCATATAATCGTCTATATATTTTTGTATTTCCATAATTGTATCCTCGAGTTATTTATATTAATACCACAGCACATCAAACCTCTCTAGCAGCACCGCTCTGGCCGTAACAATAGTCTGCACTATAGCTATTCTACGACCAACCTCCCCACCAAAACAACACAGTAGCAGACTATTCTACAGGTTTAAAATAGGGTTAAGTCAAAGCTAAGTCATTTAAAAAATTAAATAAAATAAATATTACGCCGATAGTAGTAACAACAACAAAAACACCTAAAAATGCCGTAGGCACGGCCTGCGCCATAAGGATGATGAAATGGACTTCAATGCGGAGTTACAACGTTGCCTATTACCCCTAGGTGAGGCCTATTCCCTACCCGCTCACACCTATACAGACGAATCATTTTTTTACTGGGAAAAACGCTCCAGCTTTGAAGAGCAATGGTTTTGCCTAGGACTGGCTAAAGAGATACCTAATTGCGGCGATTATGTTTTAAAAGATATTTATGATCATAAACTTATTCTACTGCGTGATGAACAACAGCAGCTGAGAGCCTATAGCCGTATTTGCCGCCACCGCGCCATGGACATGGCTGCCTGCCCCACGCTGGCTAAAAAAAACAGCAAGTCCGATATCTCCGCAGACAAGGGTAATATCGAGAAGATAACCTGCCCCTTCCATCGCTGGTCTTACGAGATTAACAACGGTCAACTAAACCATACCCCTCATGCTCAGCTTAGCACTCAACACAAAAAATCCAGCTTGCCAGAGTATAGGCTACATGAGTGGCAGGGCTTTGTTTTTATTAATATCAATGGTCAAGCCGGTGCATTCTCCACGCAACTACAAGCTCTGGAGAAACAATTATCACAAGCCGATATTAGCCGCTACGCCATACACCAGAGCAGCGCAAAAACCAGCAACCAAGGTAATTGGAAATTGGCCATGGAAATTGCCATGGAATCCTATCATCACATAGGCGCACATTTTAATAGCTTTCAAAAAATATCTCGCGCCAGTAGCACCTATGTAGATCATGGTAACCAGCGTTATGCGGCACTAATCAACCCCTACTGCAAAAACATTGACCGCAGTCATGGGCCGATTAAGCTAGATTTATTTCCCCCCTCTAGCATAGAGCAGCACTATCAAGGCTTTGTTTACTACGCACTATTCCCCAACCTGCTTATAGGCACTATGGGTGGTTTTTTCGACATTAATATTATTTACCCTACGGACAAAGATAGCCATAGGGTTGAAGCCTTCCTACTAGTCCCTGAAGGCGAAGACGACAACCCAGACATAGAAACGATTTTTCAACAATTTAACATTATCGAACAAGAAGACCAGGCACTAATGCAGGCGTGGATAAAAGGCCTAACATCCGCGCAAGCACCACAGGGCCCGCTAACAAAACTGGAAAAAGCCAACTGGTTATTTTACCAATATCTACTCTCCAGCTTAGTGGTCAATAAAAACACTAATAGCCGCATGCAGGAGGCCTAAGAGCATGCGCTTTGCCCTCTACAAAAAAGAACTCTTTAAACTACTGCAACTAGCCATACCCATGGCTGTAGCTGAAGCCGCCGCTATAGGCATGGCCTTTACCGATGCGCTATTTTCCGCCCACGCTAGCCTAGATGACTTAGCAGGGGTCTCTTTAGGTGCTGCTTTTTGGAGCCCCTTAATCGTCTTTAATTTTGGCGCCTTAATTATTATTGCCACCTACGCAGCTAGGCATATAGGTGGCCAGCAAACCAAACAACTAGACAAAATTTTACAAAACGGCTTATATCTAGCCGCTTGCTGGGGTTTATTACTGAGCCTAGTTATTTTTTCTGCACATTACCTAGTGCCCTATTTTTCATTAACCCCAAAAGCACAACAGGTAGCCAGTGCTTATATAACATGGCTGGCACCCGCCATGTTTTTTTGGGCCTTATTCACCAGCTTAACCTTATTTTCTGAAGGTATTGCTAAGCCCAACTTAGCAATGATTATTGCTGTTATAGGGTTAGCATTTAACGCCTTAGCCAATTATTTCCTGGTCTTTGGATTTTGGATCATCCCCGCGCAAGGCGGTGTGGGTTGTGCCTATGCCACCTTACTAACATCTATAGTCATGCTGAGCTGTTTTTTACTATTAATTAAACACCCCAGCTTTAGCTCTTACAAGTTATTGCAATGCCGCCAGCGTTTTAACTACCACGAAATAAAATCGCTAATGCTAAAAGGCCTGCCCGTAGGCATAGGCGCCATGTCGGAAAATCTTATCTTTGTGTCAGTAGCATTAATATTGGCCACAAATAGCACAGAAGCGGTGGCCGCCAATCAAATGGCAAGAACCTTATATGAAGTAATTTTTGTTTTAATATTTTCACTATCACAGGCCATTACCATACGCACCGCTACCGCTATAGGCGCAAACAACCGGCAACAAATTCAATTATCGATAACCACAGGTATCTACAGCACTTTAACCATAGCGCTAGTTCTAGCGCTCAGTTTATACGCAGGCTCAGAATTTATTATAAGTATTTTTACCCAAGACAGCGCCACCACCGCTATTGCTCACAGCATTATGATAGCCAGTGCGTTCTTACTACTACCGGATAGTTTTCAGTATGTGATGCTGGCCATTATGCGTGCCTACCATGACATAAAAGTCCCCTATCTTTTATTTACTGGCTGCGGCTGGCTGATAGGTTTACCACTGGGTTTAAGCTTTTGTTACGGATATTATTTAACCCCTAGCCCCATGGGGCCTGTGGGCTTATGGTATGGCATATTAATAGGGCTTGCTGTAGCCAGCTTCACGCTGTGGCTACGCTTTAAACTACATACACAAAACATGGCTGAACCAAGCGAGCACATACAGGAAAAAACATCTGAGCTTATGGTGTGAACGCTCAGCCTTAAATTTTTATATATAAATAACCCTGCTGCTGCAGTAGCAACAATTCTCTTACCCCTCCGTCTTCCAACAGCCCCACCCCCTTAATAAGACTATCCTTTGGCAGACTGTTTTTTAATATTGAATTATTACAACCACCGACAGCAACACCTTTACTCATTAAATTTTTAATCTGTCTATTATAAGAGCTGCTATTAATCAACTTTAAAATAGCGGAGCCATGCACCACCACTTTAATATCGGCATCGGGGTCTGTTTGCAATAGTTCATCAACACTTGCTAGCAACATCCCCATCTTTTCCCGTTCATTAATATGATAAACCACTTTAAATGGTTCAGAGAAAGCAGCGTTAGCCATTAAAACTAGCAACAGATATAAAACTACTCGTTTCATATTCCTCCCTCATCCTTAGGTTGTTTCATAGAAAAACTATTGCAACTGCTATTCAGTGTAGCGTTTATCTATAATTTTGCGCCTGCCGTTATGTAGCTATATAGCTTATGGCTTATGGCTAAGAATTGGGATGTAAGAAGAGGGTTTAAGGAATAAACTCAGGGAATAATAACGGCCAAGCCCGCTCGGACCCCACCAGCAGGCTTAAACCATTAATTACCGGCGGCCGGCAAGGTTGGGCATCAAGCTCTGCTGCTAGCGCATACAGAGGTGGCGACAAATACACGACTACATCACAGTGCAAGCGCCCCTCTGACTCATGACGCATAAAAATAGCTCTATCGTCAGGGCCGCCGACAGCTTTATAGCCTGCTATAAACAAATCTTCGATTTCAGCAAGAGCAGGATTAGCTAACAACGGGTCACCTAGGTTTTTTAGAAACCAGCTGTTCATAGCTTGCTAAGCCTTTATACGTTGGAAGATGTAAGTTTGGGTACTTAGCCGTACTCTTATTCAGCATTAACAGATAATAAGCCTAAATATTTAGGTATTAACCGTCATGGCTGGCCTGCGTTTACCCTCTACAACGGCTAAACACAGTCACCAAAAAAATGCAGGCTCTATTTACAGGTTCCCAGCAACTCATTAAAGCTTATCACCTAAGCCTGAGGGCAATATAACCTTACTGACCATCTTGAGCAGGGGTCGTCTCGTCGCTTTCCCAAACCTGCCACCATTTTTTGCGATTTTGGCGCGCTTCCTTACCTTTTTCAGAACCTTTATCCGCTTCTTTTTGAACCTGCTCGGTTTTATCGCTCATGTTTTTCTTTTTTTCTTTGTGCTTGGCTTTTTTTTCATCCATGTCGGCGTCCATATCATCGGCCTTGTCTTCTGCGTCGTCCTTATCTTTCATGGCCTTTTCTTTGGCTTTTTTGGCTTTTTTATCTTGTTTACGCTTTTCTTTTTTAAGCTTGTCTTTTTTCTCGTCCATCTCGTCTTCTAGTTCATCGGCATCATCACCTTTGGCTTGCATAGCCGCTTTATGGGCTTCTTTCTGCTCAGCGGTGGGTTTACCTTTGCCTGCCCATTCGGGTTTGTCGGCAAAAGCAGGGAAGGCAATTAAAAGACTTAAAACGCTTATTAGTAATGTTATTTTCATCATAGTTTCTCTTTTATGTTTGTTAGCGTTAAAGAACATCCATTCAACGACGATCAGCAAATGATGCACTAGCAACAGTGTAGCAAAGCTTATGCTTAAATCACGCCTATGGATTCTAAGCGCGCCATTACCATCTCAATAGCCTCCGCCATTTCATGCTGTGAGGTATCTATACGCATTTCTGGATTTTCTGGTTCTTGATAAGGGTCATCTATACCGGTAAAGCCTTTAACCTTGCCTGCTCTAGCCATGGCATATAAACCCTTGCGGTCACGACCTTCACACACCTCTATGGGAGTGGATACATGTATCTCTATAAAGGTACCTACACCTGCAATCAGGTTACGCACGCTGCGCCGCCCTGCTAGGTAAGGCGCGATGGGGGCGCATATAGCCACGCCACCATTTCGGGTAATTTCACTAGCAACATACCCTATGCGCTGTATATTCAGCTCACGGTGTTCTTTAGAAAAGCTTAATTCACTAGAGAGGTTTTTACGCACCACATCACCATCTAGCAAGGTGACATGACGGCCACCGCGTTCTCGCAAACGTACCATTAAGCCATTGGCCAAGGTAGATTTACCTGAGCCAGACAGACCGGTAAAAAACACGGTAAAACCCTGTTTGGAACGAGGCGGCATGGTGTGCTGTAATTCTTCTACTATTTCAGGAAAGGCAAACCAGTCAGGCACCTCATCACCACGCTTCAATATTTCACGCAGTTCTGCCCCCGAAATATAAAGGCCTTCTTCACCCGGCAATAACTGCCCCTGCTCACAAAATTCTTCACGCCCTTGGGCATAGAGCAAAAAAGGCGCGGGTAATACTTTGATGTTCAATTCATCTTGAAAAGACAACACCAATTGCTGTGAAGCTTCGGGGGTATAAAACGCGCAGCCTTCATCATTTAAGCCAGGGCCGGCGTGATCGTGGCCCACTACAAAATGACTGAAGCCGTAATTTTGTCGAATAATGGCCTGCCATAAGGCCTCCCTAGGGCCCGCCATACGCATACCCAAAGGCACTAAGCTTAATTGTGCGGAACTTGCGGGATAGCGCTTTAACACTTTTTCGTAGCAACGCACCCGACAGTAATGATCAAGGTCACCGGGTTTGGTCATGCCCACAGCAGTATGGATCACAAAATTGGCGTTGTTTTCGGCCATTAGACGCTTGGTCATAATGACGTGGGCGCGGTGCATGGGGTTGCGGGTTTGCAGAGCAATAACATTGTTCCAGCCCCAGCTGGCAAATTTTGCACGTAGGGAGGCGGGACTGTCACGGTATTGTTTAAAGTCGTAGTACAGTGGTGGTGTCACCCCCACTAAACGGCCACCTAGATAGTAATCACCGGCTTCGGCATTGAGATAATGCACCCCGGGGTGGCAGTCTTTGCTGCTGCCAAAAACAGCCTCAGCTTCGCGGGTTTTATCAGGCCGCCAGCAATCACCAACCGTCATATTGGCAATCACCACCCCCTCGGCGTCGCGCAGGGTAATGGTTTGACCGCTAGAGATTTGCTCGGCAAAACTGGCTGAAACATCTAAAGTGATGGGCATGGGCCATAGCGTGCCATCGGCCAGGCGCATATTGTCTAGTACCGTGTTGTAATCGGCCTCGCCCATAAAGCCCTCTAAAGGCGAGAAAGCACCATTAAGTAATAACTCTATATCGCACATTTGGCGCTTAGTTAAATCCCAAGACAGGTTGTGTTTAGCCTGTTCTTTGGCGGCCGCTAAGGAAGCGCCCTGGGCATAAAGATTAATCAATTGACCACCGTGAGCCTGTCCTGCCGATATAACATCACTCATATTTTATCCTTCTTCTTAGAGTGGCCAATTCTACGGATTTTAAAATTAAATACAGCCACCACGGCGATAAAAACTTACCCTCACTTTCCTCCCTATAGCCAAACCGCTTAGAAGCGATTATATTAAGCCCTCAAAATAAGCTTTTACTTACTAAAAATAGAATAGCCGGAGCCTTCCATGACAACCCTTAACCCAAGCCTTCTCAAACAGCTGGGGCTAACTGCCCTAAGCTGCGCCCTAGCCGCTTGCTCACCCGGTACCCCACCCGCTACACAGGCAGCCGCAGATTTAGTGTTAAGCAACGCCAAAGTCTACACCGTCGATGAGCAACAGCCCTGGGCTGAAGCCGTGGCAGTAAAAGATGGCAAAATCGTTTTTGTAGGCAGCAATCAAGACGCCAAGCAGTGGCTAGGCGATGATACCCAACAGCAGGATTTGGCCGGCAAAATGTTACTGCCCGGCTTCATAGACTCCCATGCCCACCCTGCCGCCGGTGGCGCCTTTGTGCGCAGCCTATCGCTAGACACCTATGGCAACCCCGAAGACTGGGTTAAAGCCGTGAAGGATTACGCCGCAGCCAACCCTGAATCCCCAATTCTCTTTGGCTATGGATTTTTAGCTAGCGCCTTTGGCCCAGAAGGCCCCACTGCAGCTTTATTAGATCAGGCTGTTGCTGACAAACCCGTCTTTATTATGGATGAAGGCTTTCACGGTGGCTGGGCTAACACCAAGGCCATGCAGCTATTAGGCATTAATAAAGATACCCCCGATATCATGCCCGGCTTTAGCTATTACAAACGCGACTCACAGGGCAGCCCCACCGGCTACTTCCTAGAAGACGCTGCTACCGCAGCCATGGATAAACTAGATGTTATTAATGCTGATAGCGTTGCTCTAGGTACTGCAGATGTATTCGACATAATGAACAGCTACGGGATTACCGCCGTGTTTGACGCTGGTGCGTTAAGTGTAGGTGATATCCAAATTGACATGTTGGACAAACTCTATGAACAAGGTGACTTCACCGTGCGCATGGTAGGCTCACACGCCGCCATGACACCCGAAGGCTACGATACGGCAATAGAGCAAGTACTAGAGAAAAGAAAAAGCACCAAACGCCCCCTGTATCACATCAACACCTTAAAAATTATGGACGATGGCACCATAGAAGGTCGCACTGCTGGTATGTTTGAGGACTACCAAGGCGAGCCTGGCAATAAAGGTACCCATGTATTTACTCAAGCACAAATGGACCACATGGTCACCGAAGCCACCGCCAATAATGTGGATGTGCATATACACTCCCTAGGCGAGCGCGCTATCGCCGATGCTTTAAACGCCATCGAAGTCGCCAAAAAAGCTTACCCCAACAGCACTAGCCGCCACGCTATTTGCCATGTGCAAGTGATACGCGATCAAGAAATCAAACGCTTCGCCCAACTAGGTGTCACCGTACAAAGCACCCCGCTGTGGGCCTCTTATGATGACTTTGGCGAACAGTTTGTTAGTAAAGATCAGTTTAACCGCTACTTCCGTTTTAACAGTTTCAAACAAGCGGGCATAAAAATGGCCTTTGGTAGCGACTACCCCGCTACCGGTGCGGGCACCTTAGGCATGTCGCCGCTATTTAATATGGAGATAGGCCACACTCGCCAAAGCGCTGGCGAGCCCAACGCCAAGATCCAGCCCAATATTAATGAGCGCCTAGACCTAGCCACGCTGATACGCGGCTACACTATAGAAGGTGCCTACCAAATGCATATGGAGGATAAAATCGGATCCATTACCGTAGGTAAGTTCGCGGACTTTGTGGTGCTAGAAGATAATATTTTTGAGGTAGCTACGCACGAGATACATAAGATCAACGTTGCCCAAACTTACTTAGCCGGCAAAGTGGTTTATCCCCTAGCAAAATAGAGCGAAAAAACCTGTACCCCCATAAACATGTAGCCT
>TARA_R110000868_G_scaffold213257_2_pt1 | contig 67344 bp, 57 predicted proteins | sample TARA_R110000868 | Tara Oceans TARA_R110000868 (sample SAMEA4397489) | marine metagenome | biome: Polar Biome; feature: [SRF] surface water layer (ENVO:00010504); material: water (ENVO:00002006), including particulate matter (ENVO:01000060) such as... | depth 5 m | reverse complement strand
GGGGGGGGAGGGGGCGCTGCCCCCGCCTGCGGCCCCCCGGGATATTTCCGACAGGGAAACATCTTGGGGGGCGCCGGCGGTGAGGTCTGGTCGCAGCGGGAGGGGCGCAGCCCGGCGAGCTGCGGCCCGATTGCAGTCGGCGTGGCGGGCAGGGCCCTGGCGCAATGCCTTGGGGACAGGGGCGGGCGCGGGGTGGCGGCGCGGGGTTATTCGCGGCCGCGGAAAGGTTCGACGTATTGCAGTGCCATGTCCCAGGGGAAGAAGATCCAGGTGTCTTGCGAAACCTCGGTGATGTAGCTTTGCACCTGGGGTTTTCCCAGTGGTTTGGCGTAGAGCGTGGCGAAATGCGCCTTGGGGTAGAGGGCGCGGACCAGTTCGAGTGTCTTGCCGGAATCGACCAGGTCGTCGATCACCAGGATGCCGGTGCCATCGCCCATCATCGCCGCGTCGGGGGATTTCAGGACGTGGGCTTCGGATTGGCTCTGATGATCGTAGGATTTGATCGAGATCGTGTCGACGGTGCGGATGTCGAGTTCGCGGGCCACGATCATCGCCGGGGCCATGCCGCCGCGGGTGATGGCGACGATCGCGCGCCAGGCCCCGTTGTCGGGGCCGTGACCATCGAGCCGCCAGGCGAGGGCGCGGGCGTCGCGGTGAAGCTGATCCCAGCTGACGTGGAAGCCTTTTTCGTGCGGCAGTCTGTCGGTCATGGCGCGTCTTCCTCGGTTCAGGTCTTGTCGATGTCGGGGGCGTCGACGGCCTTCATGCCGACGATGTGATAGCCCGAATCAACGTGCAGGTTTTCGCCCGTGACGCCGGAGCCGAGATCGGACAGCAGGTAGAGCGCGGATTTGCCGACATCGTCGATGGTCACGTTGCGGCGCAGGGGCGAGTTCAGCTCGTTCCATTTCAGGATGTAGCGAAAGTCGCCGATGCCGGAGGCGGCGAGCGTCTTGATCGGGCCGGCGGAGATGGCGTTGACGCGGATGCCGTCCTTGCCGAGGTCTTCGGCGAGGTATTTCACCGAAGCCTCGAGCGCGGCCTTGGCGATGCCCATGACGTTGTAGTGCGGCATCACCTGTTCGGCGCCGTAGTAGGTGAGGGTCAGCATCGAGCCGCCGTTCGGCATCATCTTTTCCGCGCGCTGTGCGACAGCGGTGAAGGAATAGACGGAAATGTCCATCGTCAGGGTGAAGTTGGCGCGGCTGGTGTCGACGTAGCGGCCGCGCAATTCGTTCTTGTCCGAAAAGCCGATGGCGTGGACGATGAAGTCGATCGTGTCCCAATCCGCCTTCAGAGCGTCGAAGGCTGCGTCGATCGAGGCCTCGTTCGACACGTCGCAATCATAGAGCCTGGTCACGCCGAGCTGGTCTGCCAGGGGCACGACACGTTTCTTGAACTGATCGCCCATATAGGTGAAGGCCAGTTCGGCCCCCGCGTCAGCCAGGGCCTTTGCGATGCCCCAGGCGATGGATTTGTCGTTGGCAAGGCCCATAATCAAGCCGCGCTTGCCCGCCATCAGAGTGTTCGCCATGCTGCGCTCTCCGCCCTGTAATTTCCGGTCAAACTCCTTTAGGCGATAGGGGGGGGCGCTTCAAGCCTGCCGAATGCAGCGGGTGGCGGTAAAACGCGGCCCAGGCACAGTTTTCGCGGCGATGCGGTGCAATCGTCCGTGTTTGAGGAAAGGAATGCGGCATGGCCGATCGTGAGGGTATCTTTGCCGGGCAGGACCCGTTTGCCATTGCGGCGGCCTGGTTGGCCGAAGCGCAAGAGAGCGAGCCGAATGATCCGAACGCCATTGCGCTGGCCACCGTCGACGAGACCGGGCTGCCCAATGTACGCATGGTGTTGTTGAAGGAAATATTGGCGGACGGGTTCGTGTTTTATACGAATTACGAAAGTACCAAGGCCCGCGAGCTTGACCTCGGCGGAAAAGCTGCGTTTGTCATGCATTGGAAGAGTTTGCGCCGGCAGATTCGGGTTAGGGGAACAATTTCGCGTCTTGATGGCGTGGAAGCGGACTCCTATTTCGCGTCGCGGTCGTTGAAATCCAGACTGGGGGCTTGGGCGTCGCGGCAATCGCGACCCCTTACCTCACGAGCGGCGCTCATGGCCGAGGTTGCGAAAATTTCCGCAACCAAGGGCATGAACCCGCCCAGACCCCCTTTCTGGGGTGGGTATCGAGTGTCGCCGAGTGAGATCGAGTTCTGGGCAGATGGCGCGTTCCGATTGCATGATCGGTTCCGCTGGACGCTTGATTCAGAGTCGGAGACCTGGACTGTTCAGCGTCTCAACCCCTGAATTACGCCTGTTTTTGCAGGCGTAACCTTGATTTATCTCGGTTTTGAACGCCTATTTATGTGATCCGTACCGCTTGGGAACATTGTGGTGGTGCGGACGCTTGCAGAAAAACGGGGATAGAATTGAATCAATTTGACGATAGTACCCGGACGGTCGATGGCCATGTGAAATGGTTCGACCCGTCTCGGGGATTCGGATTCGTCGTCTCGCAGGAAGGAGGCGGTGATATTCTTTTGCACGCCAACGTCCTGCGGAATTTCGGGCAAAGCTCGATCGCGGACGGCGCGCGGATCGAAATCATCGTGCAAAAGACGCTGCGGGGAGAGCAGGCCATCGAGGTCCTGCATATCGAACCGCCCGAAGGCGCAGGCATGGCGATACTCGAGGATTTCCGCAGTCTCGATCCGGACATGATCCGGTCGGTTCCGATGGAGCCGGCACGGGTGAAATGGTTCGACAAGGTGAAGGGATTCGGCTTTGCCAACGTGTTTGGCCGGTCCGAGGATGTATTCATTCACGTCGAGGTCCTGCGGGCCTCGGGGTTGTCGGACCTGGCGCCGGGCGAAGCGGTGGCCCTGCGCGTGATCGATGGCAAGCGTGGGCGCATGGCGACCGAGATCTGCCCGTGGGAAGCGGCCAACCGGGACGGGGAGGGCGCATCGCAGCCTGTCGAGTGAGCAGGGGCCCGGCGGTTGCCGGGCCTGCCCACTGGCCCATATTGTGGGGTCGGATATCATGGTCACGCGCAGCGGGCGCCGGAAAGATCATCCGGCGCCTGCTGCGCGCGTGCGAAAGATGTGGTCGACCCAAGAGGAACACTGATGATGCGACACCTACCCATCGCCCTTGCCAGTCTCTGTTTCGGATTCGTCGCGCCGATGGCAGCCGTGGCGGCCAGTGCCCAGAGCTGTCGTCAGGACAGTGTCGAACTTCGCGGCGACTGGGGCAGCGCGCGGTTTCGCGTGGAAATCGCGGATGATGCGGCAGAGCGTTCAAAGGGGCTGATGTTTCGCGAGGAAATGTCGAGCGGTGCCGGGATGCTGTTCATCTATGACCGCCCGCAGGTCGCCAGTTTCTGGATGCGGAACACGCTGATCCCGTTGGACATGATCTTCATGAACCCGGCGGGCGAGGTCACGGCGATCCAGCGCATGGCAAAGCCGCAGGACGACACCCCGCTGAGCGGGGGGGCAAACGTGCTGTACGTGCTGGAGATCAACGGCGGGCTGGCCGAACGGATGGGGTTGGATGTGGGCAGCCAGATGCGGCACCCGGCGATTGCGCCTGATCTGGCGGCCTGGCGGTGTGACGCCGACGCGGAGGAGTGAGTGTGCGCGCCGTGTCGGCGGGTCCTCGCATCCGATTGCGGGCGGGCGATCGGGGGGCTGCGGGGCCGTGGCGGCAAGGCCGCGATAAAGTTGCTGTGCAAAACCTGCGCTTTGGGCTTTTCAAACCGTCGCGGCTTCGCTAGAGACGACCTCGGTTCGGGGCGTAGCGCAGCCTGGTAGCGCATCTGTTTTGGGAACAGAGGGTCGGGAGTTCGAATCTCTCCGCCCCGACCATTTTTCAGCCTTGTTGAGACCTGTGACCCCGGTGGATCTTTCGCCGGGTGTTGGCGCGTTTGACAAGTGGTGCGATCACGCGATGTTCAGCAGCTTTGGCTTGCCGCTGCGCCGCGGTGCGGCAATATCGCCGTGACAGCCAGGTTTGCCGCCCAGCCAGCACAGAGCCAGAACGACCCGCGCAGGCCGGGCAGGAGACAATCATGAACAACGACAGGCCCCGCGTGGGCTGGATGGACACGACCCAGACCTATGGGCGGATCAGCCGCGCCCTGCATTGGGGGCTGGCGATGCTGATTCTGTGGCAGTTCCTGGGCATGGCGGTAAAGCTGATCCTGGGGCGGGTGCCGCTGGCGGGGTTCTTTGTCGGATTGCACCAGCCGGTCGGCCTGGCGATTTTCACTCTGGTCGGGCTGCGCGTGCTGTGGGCGCTGCTGAACCGCGGACACCGGCCCGGACACGGGGCGGGGGTGGTCGGGCTGGCCGCGCGCGTCGGTCACCTGGTGCTTTATGCGTTGATGGTGATCGTGCCGCTGCTGGCGTTGCTGCGGGCCTATGGCAACAGCCGCGCCTTTGCGCCCTGGGGGTTCGAGATATTCGCGCCCCGGGCCGAGGAGATCACCTGGATGGTGGGTCTTGGCAATGCCGCGCACGGGGTGCTGGCCTGGGCTTTTCTGGTGCTGATCGCGGGTCATGTGGCGACGGCGCTGGTGCACCAGATCGTGCTGCGGGACGGCACTTTGCGGCGCATGGCACGCTGAACAGGCCGCTGCCGCAGCCATAGGCGATTCTCTGGCTGCGGCGATGGTGGGACATTTCCCTACCATATGTTGTGTCATACGGGTGTTGCACCCAAGGCATATGGTGCCGCCATGTCACAAAAAATGGCACATGCCTGTCCACAAGGCGTTGTGGACAACTTCAGGTAATACCTGAATGCGCGGGCCAAATCGTCTGAAACGCAAGGCTTTTTACGTGTGGAATAATCCACCGGAGAATCGGTGCGATTTACCAGCCGCTGTGAGTATTTCCGTCAACCGCAAAGATTCACTTTTTTCCGTCCAAGTTGTGTTGACCGACGCCGGAAAAATACACCAAATTGTTGCGGCAGGCGGGGTGTCCACTAGATCTAGTGGCCTCGACGGCACAAAGAACAGAGACATAAGAGCATTCGCCGGACCCCCGGCGATGACGGGCCGCGCAACGCAGGCCATGGCTTCTTTGTGCCCGGAAACCGACGGCATTGGTGGGGTGAACCGGACCCGCGCGCAGAAGACCGTGCGCCACGGCTCGGACATTCAGGCGAAAAGCTAATTCGATGAGGCACATCACATGAAGATCGACCGCACGTTCACGACGCAGGGAAAAGATGCCTACGCGGGTATCAATTTCGTCACGACCACGTCCGAGATCCGCAACCCGGACGGGACGGTCGTCTTCAGGCTGGCCGATCTGGAAGTGCCGCAAAGCTGGAGCCAGGTGGCCAGCGATGTGATTGCCCAGAAATATTTCCGCAAGGCCGGCGTGCCGAGCGAGACCAAGCGCGTGCGTGAAAAAGGTGTGCCCGAGTTCCTGTGGCGGTCGGTGCCGGCGCATGACGATGTGACGTTTGGCGGCGAGACTTCCTCCAAGCAGGTGTTCGACCGGCTGGCGGGTGCCTGGACCTACTGGGGCTGGAAGGGCGGCTATTTCACCTCCGAAGCCGACGCACAGGCCTATTTCGACGAAATGCGTTTCATGCTGGCGACCCAGAAGGGCGCGCCGAACAGCCCGCAGTGGTTCAACACCGGGCTGCACTGGGCCTATGGCATCGATGGTCCGGGGCAGGGCCACTACTATGTCGATTACAAGACCGGCAAGCTGACGAAATCGTCCTCGGCCTATGAACATCCGCAACCGCACGCCTGCTTTATCCAGTCGGTCAAGGATGACCTGGTGGGCGACGGCGGCATCATGGACCTGTGGGTGCGTGAGGCGCGGCTGTTCAAATACGGATCGGGCACCGGCACCAACTTTTCCAGCCTGCGGGCCGCGGACGAAAAGCTGTCGGGTGGCGGCAAGTCGAGCGGCCTGATGGGGTTCCTCAAGATCGGTGACCGCGCGGCGGGCGCGATCAAGTCGGGCGGCACGACGCGCCGCGCGGCCAAGATGGTGATCGTCGACGCCGATCACCCGGACGTTCAGGAATACATCAACTGGAAGGTGAAAGAGGAGCAGAAGGTTGCCTCGATCGTCGCCGGTTCGAAAATGCACGAGCAGAAGCTGAACGCGATCTTCGGCGCGATCCGTCAGTGGGACGGCAGCACGGAGGACGCGGTCGACCCGTCCAAGAACCCTTCGCTGAAGGATGCGATCCGCGACAGCAAGAAGACCGCGATCCCCGAGACCTACATCAAGCGCGTGCTGGATTATGCCAGGCAGGGCTATACCAGCATCGAATTCCCGACCTACGACACCGACTGGGACAGCGAGGCCTATGCCAGCGTTTCGGGCCAGAACTCCAACAACTCGGTCCGGGTGACGGATGCGTTTCTGAAGGCCGTCAAGGACGATGCCGACTGGGAGCTGATCCGGCGTACCGATGGCGGCGTGGCCAAGACCATCAAGGCGCGCGACCTGTGGGAAGACATCGGCCATGCGGCCTGGGCCTGTGCCGATCCGGGCATCCAGTACCACGACACCGTCAACGCCTGGCACACCTGCCCCGAAGACGGCGCGATCCGCGGGTCGAACCCTTGTTCGGAATACATGTTCCTGGACGACACGGCGTGCAACCTGGCGTCGATGAACCTGCTGACCTTTCTCAAGGACGGCGCGTTCCAGGTCGACGATTACATGCAGGCGACGCGTCTGTGGACGCTGACGCTGGAAATCAGCGTGACCATGGCACAGTTCCCGTCCAAGGAAATCGCGCAATTGTCGTATGATTTCCGCACCCTGGGTCTGGGCTATGCGAACATCGGCGGGTTGCTGATGAACATGGGCTATTCCTATGACAGCGACGAGGGGCGCGCGCTGTGCGGCGCGCTGAGCGCGATCATGACCGGCGTCGCCTATGCCACCAGTGCCGAAGTGGCCGGAGAGCTGGGCCCGTTTTCGGGCTATGCGCGCAACGCCAAGCACATGCAGCGCGTCATGCGCAATCACCGCAACGCAGCCTATGGCGCGACCGAGGGCTACGAGGGGCTGGCGATCAAGCCGGTGCCGCTGGACCTGACGAATTGCCCCGATCCTGCGCTGACCCAGCTGGCGATGACCGCGTGGGACGAGGCCGTGCGCCTGGGCGAGGCCCATGGGTACCGCAATGCGCAAACCACGGTGATCGCGCCCACAGGCACCATCGGCCTGGTGATGGATTGCGACACGACGGGGATCGAGCCCGACTTTGCCCTGGTCAAGTTCAAGAAGCTGGCAGGCGGCGGCTATTTCAAGATCATCAACCGTTCGGTGCCCGGCGCACTGGAAAAGCTGGGCTATGGGCCGGCGCAGATCGAGGAAATCATCGCCTATGCCGTCGGTCATGCTTCGCTAGGCAATTGCCCCGCGATCAACCATACGTCGCTGATCGGCCACGGTTTCGGCCCGCGCGAGCTGGAAAAGGTCGATGCCGCGCTGCAAGGTGCCTTTGACATCCGGTTCGTGTTCAACCAGTGGACGCTGGGCGAAGAGTTCTGCAAGCAGACCCTGGGCATTCCGGCGGCCAAGCTGAACGACCCCAGCTTTGATTTGCTGCGGCACCTGGGCTTTACCCGCAAGGACATCGAGGCGGCGAACGACCACGTTTGCGGCACGATGACCCTGGAAGGCGCGCCGCATCTGAAGGACGAGCACCTGTCGATCTTTGACTGCGCCAACCCCTGCGGCAAGAAGGGCAAGCGCTATCTGTCGGTCAACAGCCACATCACCATGATGGCGGCGGCGCAATCGTTCATCTCGGGCGCGATCTCCAAGACCATCAACATGCCGAACGATGCCACCATCGAAGACTGCAAGGCGGCGTACGAGTTGAGCTGGTCGCTGGGGATCAAGGCAAACGCGCTGTACCGCGACGGGTCCAAGCTGAGCCAGCCGCTGGCTGCCGCGCTGGTCGAGGACGACGACGAGGCCGCGGAAATGCTGGAGACCGGCACGCCACAGCAGAAGGCGGCCGTCCTGGCGGAAAAGATCATCGAGAAGGTCATCGTCAAGGAGGTTGCCCGCGGCCGCGAGAAGATGCCCGAGCGCCGCAAGGGCTATACCCAGAAGGCCATCGTCGGCGGTCACAAGGTGTATCTGCGCACCGGCGAATATGAAGACGGCAACCTGGGCGAGATCTTCATCGACATGCACAAGGAAGGTGCGGGGTTCCGCGCCATGATGAACAACTTTGCCATCGCCGTTTCGGTGGGCCTGCAGTACGGCGTCCCGCTGGAGGAGTTCGTCGACGCCTTCACCTTCACCAAGTTCGAGCCTGCGGGCATGGTGCAGGGCAACGATTCCATCAAGAACGCGACCTCGATCCTCGACTACATCTTCCGCGAACTGGCGGTCAGCTATCTGGATCGCACCGACCTGGCCCATGTCAAACCGCAGGGCGCGAGCTTTGATGACCTTGGCAAGGGCGTCGAGGAAGGCGTGAACAACGTCAAGGAAATGAGCGAGGCGGCCGCGACCAAGTCGCTGGAGGTGCTGAAGCAGATCAGTTCCACCGGGTATCTGCGCAAGCGGCTGCCGCAGGAGCTGATGGTGCTGAACGGCGGCGGACTGGGCGATGTCGTCAGCCTGGCGCCCCGCAGCAGCGGGGCGGCACAGGCCGCCGTCGCGGTCAGCACGAGCACGATGGCGACCTCGACCACGGCGATCAGCAGCGGGGCCGTCAGCATGGATGCCCGCGTCAAGGCCAAGATGCAGGGCTATGAAGGCGAAGCCTGTGGCGAATGTGGCAACTATACCCTGGTGCGCAACGGGACCTGCATGAAGTGCAACACCTGTGGCGGCACGTCTGGGTGCAGCTGAGCCCGCTGCCGCAGGCCGTGACAGCCAGGTCATCGCGTGGCCCGTTGCCGAAACGGCGGGCCACGCAAAAGAAACCAATAATAAAAACAATACCTTGAGGATACTTTCAGAAATGCAGTTGATAATCGGAACCCAGGCGATCACCCCTGCCGACGTGCGCCAGATCCCCGGCGGGATCGAGGCGGAGCTGGCCGGCGATGCCCTGACGTGTTTTCTGGATGGGGCCGCCAACGGCGCATCGATGGAGCTGCATGGCGGGGCGCTGGATCGTCATGCCGTTGACGTGACAGAGATCCGTATGCACGGCTGCGCCACCAAGGTTACGCTGATGACGACGCATGAAATGGCGCTGAACTGACGGGGCGGGCCGGCAGGTCCCTCGCGCCCGTTTGAAAGCTGTTCGATCCTGACCCGCCGGGGCCTTCGTGCCGTCCGGCGGGTTTTCGTGTTGTGCGGTCGGTCGGTTCGTTGCGTGGTTGCGGAATGTCGAAGGTTTCCCTTTGCGGTTGTTTACAGTCTGTTCTTTGTCCTAAGGTAGATCTCTGACGTCTGTTATAGTTGGTGCCCGCATGGTCCGAGGACTTCGTCTTATTGTCAGTCTCATCGGGTGCCTGGCGGGTCCAGCCACAGTCCATGCCCAGGGGGCCGGCAGTGCCGGGCAGGCGACAGTGCCGTGGTCGCCCTTTGCCGGGCGGTACGAGGCCGCACCGGACGGATCGCTGACCGGGTATTACGCGGACCTGACGCGCCTGATCGGCGAGGCCGCAGGGCTGCGGATCGATTACCGGGAATACGACAGCATTTACGAGGCGCTCCGATCGGTTGGAACGGGCGAGACGGATATGAGGGTCGGTGTGCCGGACCTGCCGGTCCTTGGGGACAGCCTGCTGTCGGATCCGATCGCGGAGGCGGGGGTTTACCTGTTCGTGCGCAACGACCCCGAAGTGACCCTGACGAGCGAAAACATGCGCGGTCAGTCGATCGGGGTCATCACGTCGGTCTTGCGCCCGCCTGCCGCCGTGGCTGGAAGCGGCGCAGACGTGACGATTTTCGAAGACGCCTACGGGGCATTCGGGGCGCTGGTCACCGGGCAGCTGGACGGGGTCGTGACATCGTTCAAGCAGGCGACCGACCTGCTGCGCAGCACCCGGTTGGATTATCGCGTCAAGATATCGGGTGCGGCGCTGGAGCGGCATGAGATCTATGTCGCGGTGGCCCCGGGACGGCCCGATCTTTTGCCGCCGATCAATGCGGCGATTGCACAGCTCAAGGCCGATGGCGACCTGGAGAGGGTGCTGACAAGCTGGAACGTGTTGCGTCCGGCATCTGTGCCGGATGTGCTGAACGTGGGGGTGACGAATTTTCCGCCCTATCAGATTATCACCGATACCGGAGAATTCACCGGCTACGGCGTCGAGGCGCTGCGCGATCTGGCGCAGCGGACCGGTCTGACGCTGAATTTTCGCCAGATCACCACCAACGAATGGGCACGCGGCCCGGCGCAGGGCACCTACGACATGCTGCCGCCGCTGAGCATCACGGACGAAAAGCGCGCGGTGATGGATTTCACCATCCCGATGCAGCAATCGCCGTATTCGATCTTCATGCGGCGCGGCGAGAGCGCGGGGATCTCGGCGTTGCCGGATCTGGTGGGCAAGCGGGTCGGCGTGGCGGCGAACAACTGGGCGCGACAGGTGGCCATGCGCCAGGAGGGCCTGGACCTTGTGATCTTCGAGAACGCCGAGGACATGCTGGCGAGCCTGCTTTCGGGAGAGGTGTCTGCGGTGCTGTATGCGACGCAGACGATGGAGCGCCTGGCCGAGGTGGACGGCAGCAGCGAGCAGATCGAGGCGGTACAGCCGCCCTTTACCCGGACCGAGCGCGCGATCGCCCTGCGTCCTGGCCTGTCGTCGATCCGTGAGAACCTCAACGCGGTGATCCCGGGGTACCTGTCATCGGAGGAATACCAGAACCTGCGCAACCGATGGCTGGCCGCGCCGACGTTCTGGACCGCCAGCCGGATCTGGCTGGCGCAGGTGATCATCGGCACCATCTTCGTGCTGGGCGCCCTGGGGTTTGTCGTGCTGATCCTGCGCGCGCGCCGGGTGGCGGTGATCCACGCGCGCCGCATGGAAAGCCTGTCGAACCGGTTTGGCGCGATCCTGAACACCGCCCGCAGCGGTATCCTGGCGCTGAACAGGGACGGCCGGATCGATACCGCCAATCCGGGTGCAATCCACATGCTGCAACTGCCGAACCAGATCTGGCCGGCGGAATGGCCCGACAACATCAGTTTCCTGGATCCCTATGATCTGTCGCCGCTGGAAGCGTCGAGCGACCCGGTGCGCAGGGCCCTGTCGGGGGCCGTGCTGAAAGGCGAAAAGGCCGTGCTGACCACCGCGGCCGGGGCGGATCCGATTCATGTGCATGTCTCGTCCTCGCCCGTCAACGACCCGTCGCAGCCCGAGCTGTCGTCGGTCATCGTGCTGGAGGATATCACCGATCAGGAAAGCGCCCGGCGCATGGCGGAACGCGCCAGCCGGCTGGATGCGCTTGGCCAGCTGACCGGGGGCGTGGCGCATGATTTCAACAATATCCTGGGGACGATCGAATACGCGACCGAGCTGGCAATGGAGCGGACGGACGATGACGGGCGCAGGTATCTGCGGACCAGCCTGGGGTCGGTGCGGCGCGGTGCGGAACTGACCACGCGGTTGCTGACCTTTGCCAAGCGGCAACCGGGCAAGCGGCGGTCGGTGACGCTGAAGGACGTTTTCGCGGATCTGCGACAACTGGTTGAGCCGGTGCTGGAGCGGTCGGTGACACTGCATTTTGACGAGGTTTCCCCGACCTTGCAGGTCTGCTGCGATCCCAGTCAGCTGGAAAATGCGCTGTTGAACCTGTGCCTGAACAGCCGCGACGCGCTGGTGCAGGATGGGTCGGCAGGGTCGATCCACGTCAGTGCGGTGGTGACGGATGACCTGGGGATCAATGGCCGCCCGCTGGTGGCGATTTCCGTTCAGGATGACGGCCCGGGCATGTCACCGGAGGTGCGTGAACGCGCGACCGACCCGTTTTTCACCACCAAGTCCGCGCGAAAGGGTACGGGGCTGGGCCTGGCCATGGTGTATGGTTTTGCCGATCAGTCCGACGGCTGGATGGATGTTCTGAGCAGATTGGGCGAGGGGTGCCGCATCACGGTATATCTGCCGATGGGCGAACAGATCGAGGATGCGACACCGGGTGCGACGGCATCCACCGTGCACATGGGCAAGGGCGAGACGATCCTGATCGTCGAGGATCAGCCGGACCTGCTGCTGATGCTGTCCGAGGTTCTGAAATCGCTGGGCTACAAGATCGTGTCGGCGCCCTCGGGCAAGGATGCCCTGACCCTGCTGCAAGACGGGGTGACGTTTGATCTGCTGTTGACGGATATCGTGATGCCGGGTGGTGTCGGGGGCTATCAACTGGCCGAACGGATGCGGGCGCTCGGGATCATGCTGCCGATCGTCTACATGTCGGGCTATTCCGGCATCGGCAAGGACAGTTATCATTCGGTGCCCGGTGCGGTCATCGCCAAGCCCTGTTCCCCCGCCGAGTTGTCGGAGGTGCTGAGGCGCGCCCTTGGCTAGGCGCGCCTCGGCTGGTTTCACTTTTCGGGCAGCAGGCCGCGCGGGCTGAACCGCAGCACGACCAGCAGGATGATCCCCATGACAAGCATCCGCATATGCGCGGCCGAATTCAGCAGGTGATCCTTGAGCGGTCCGTCGGCGAAGGGCGAGGCCGCCCAGCCCATGATGTCGGGGCCCCAGTCGCCTGCCTTGACCCAGAGGTACCACACGAGGATCCCCCCCAGCACCGAGCCCCAGTTGCTGCCCGATCCGCCGACGATCACCATGACGAGGATCAGGAACGTATATCGCAGCGGGTTGTAGCTGGCGGGGGTCATCTGACCGTCGAGCGAGATCATCATCGCCCCTGCCAGGCCGATCACCGCAGACCCCAGCACGAAGATTTGCAGGTGGCGGCGTGTGACGTTCTTGCCCATGGCGGCGGCAGAGATTTCATTGTCGCGGATCGCGCGCATCATGCGGCCCCAGGGCGATTTCAGCGCCAGCTCCGTCCCCCAGATGAGCAGGAGAATGACAATCACGAACAGCACGAGGAAGGCCAGCTTGACCGTCAGCGTGGATGCCAGCGTCGGGTCGATGCCCCAGTTTTGGGCCATCTCGACAAAGGTGGCGCTGCTTTGCAGGTCGATCTCGTACGGGACCGGCCAGGGGCGGGGGATGCCGTTGACGTTGAGGACGCCGCGATCCAGCCATTGTTCGTTCTTGAGGATGGCCACGAGGATTTCGGCAATCCCGAGGGTCGCAATCGCGAGGTAATCCGAGCGCAGGCCAAGGGCCGTCTTGCCAACCAGCCAGGCGGCCCCGGCAGCCAGCAGCGCCCCGATGGGCCAGGAGAGCAGCGTCGGCCAGCCAAGGCCGCCGAGGTTGCCCGCAGCCGAGGGGTTGATCGCCTCGATCACTGTCACTGCGGGATCGAAGAGCCAGCGAAAGGCGAAGAAGCCCAGGATCAGGATGGCTGTCACAAGCAGGGCGCGCACCGGCCCGCGCGTGCGTCGGTAGGCCTGAATGGCCAAAAGCACCGCGATTATTGCCACGGCGAAGGCCGTCAGGATGCCGGGGCCGCCGGCGCGGAACGCCCCCGGTGTCGGCGCGGTCGAGATCAGCACGGGCGCCAGTCCGCCGAGCGCGAGGAACCCCATCGCGCCGGCGTTGAACAGCCCCGCATAGCCCCACTGCATGTTGACCCCAAGGGCCATGATCGCCGACAGCAGACCCATGTTGAGGATGCCGAGGGTCGAATTCCAGCCTGACGTCAGCCCCTCGATCACCAGAAGGGCGGCAAGGATGGCAAAGAACAGCGGGCCACGCAGGCTGCTCGACCGGCTGGGTTGATGGGTTCCGCTCATACGATTTTCCCCTTCAGCAGGCCCGTCGGTCTGAAGATCAGCACGAGGATCAGGATCGTGAAACTGACGGCGAATTTATAATCGGTGGAGAGCAGCTGGACGAGGCCGTCCGGCTCCCACGCAGGGACCAGGTAGGTGGCGACCTTTTTCCAGGCGTAGGTCAGGCCGACCTCGGAAAAGGAAATCACGAAACCACCCAGGATCGCACCCACGGGACTGCCGATGCCGCCGACGATGGCCGCGGCAAAGATCGGCAAAAGCAGCTGGAAATAGGTGAACGCCTTGAAGGACTTGTCCAGCCCGTAGAGGGTGCCTGCGATGGTCGCCAGGGCGCCGGTGATGATCCATGTGACGGTGACGACGCGGTTGGGGTCGATGCCGGAGAGCAACGCCAGGTCTTCGTTGTCCGAAAAGGCGCGCATGGATTTGCCGGTGCGCGTGCGATTGAGAAACCAGAACAGCAGCACCATGACGGCGACAGCGGTGATCACGGTGATAACCTGGGTCGAGCGCAGCGTCAGTGGTTCGCTGAGGCCGGTCATGTCGCGCCATTGCCGGGCGCTGATGACGAAACGGACGCCATCGTCGAAGTTGATCTGGTCAACGCCGATCAAAAAGCGGGTCAGGGCGTTCATCACGAACATGACCCCGACCGAAACCATGACAAGGACGACAGGGGCCGCACGCACCTTTCGGTAGAACCGGTAGACCGTCCGGTCGGTGCCGAGCAGCAGGGCCGCCGTGATCACGATGCCGAAGGGCAGGGCCAGCAGGGCCGTCGGAAGCGGGCCGAGGGTGATGCCGAGACTTTGGAACCCCCAGGTGATCAGGATTACGATGCCGGTGCCAAGGGCCATGGTATCGCCATGGGCAAAGTTGGAAAACCGCAGGATCGAATAGACCAGCGTGACCCCGAGCGCCCCGAGCGCGAGCTGCGCGCCATAAGCGGTGGCCGGGATGATGACGTAATTGGTGAGCGCGACAAGCGCGTTGATGACATCCATCTCTCAGCCCCCCAGAAAGGTACGGCGGACCTCCGGATCAGCCAGTAGGGCCTGTCCGGTGTCGGTGTAACGGTTTTCGCCCTGCGCGAGGACATAGCCTTTATCCGCGATTTCAAGAGCTTGTCGGGCGTTCTGTTCAACCATCAGGATCGAGATGCCGGTACGCGCGACCTCGATGATGCGATCGAAAAGCTCGTCCATGACGATGGGGCTTACGCCTGCGGTGGGTTCGTCCAGCATCAGCAGCTTGGGCTGCGTCATCAGCGCGCGGCCCACCGCGACCTGCTGGCGTTGCCCGCCCGAGAGTTCGCCCGCGTTCTGGCGGCGCTTGTCCTTGAGGATGGGGAACAGGTCGAACACCTGCGCCATGGTGGCGCGGTAATCGTCGTGGCGGATGAACGCGCCCATCTCCAGATTTTCCTCGACCGACATGGTGGGAAAGACGTTGTTGACCTGCGGCACAAAGCCCATGCCCATCTTGACCCGGTCCTGCGGGGAAAGGGCGGTGATGTCCTGACCGTCCAGCGTGACCGAGCCTGACCGCAGCGGCAGCATCCCGAAAACCGCCTTCATCGCGGTGGATTTGCCCGCGCCGTTGGGGCCGACGATGACGGCGATCTGGCCCTTTTCAACGCTGAGCGTACAGCCGTGCAGGATGTCGGCCTTGCCATAGCCGCCGGTCATGTCGGCGGCGTTGAGATAGCTCATTGCGCGGCCTCTTTGGTTTTGTTCTTCAGGCCCGTGCCCAGATAGGCTTCGATAACGGCCTCGTTTTCCATGATATGCGCGGCGGAGCCTTCGGCCAGCACGTGCCCCTCGGCCATGACGATGACCGGATCGCAAAGGCGACCGATGAAATCCATGTCGTGTTCGATGACGCAGAAGGTATAGCCCCGTTCGCGGTTCAGGCGCACGATGGCATCGCCGATGGTGTTCAGCAGGGTGCGGTTGACGCCTGCACCGACCTCGTCAAGAAACACGATCTTGGCATCGACCATCATCGTGCGCCCCAGTTCCAGCAGCTTTTTCTGACCGCCCGAAAGGTTTCCGGCTTTTTCGTCGCGCAGGTGCGAAATGGTCAGGAAATCGAGAACCTCGTCGGCTTTTGCAAGCAGGGCGGCTTCCTCGTCGCGGATGCGTTTGCGCCCGATCAGCGTATTCAGCAGGGTTTCACCCGATTGCTGGGAGGGCACCATCATCAGGTTCTCGCGCACGGTGAGGGAGGGAAACTCGTGCGCGACCTGAAAGGTGCGCAGCAGGCCCTTGTGAAACAGCTCATGCGGTTTCAGGCCGGTGATGTCTTCGCCGTCCATCGTGACCCGGCCGGACGTCGGTTCATGCACCCCGGCGATGACGTTGAACAGAGTGGATTTTCCGGCCCCGTTGGGACCGATCAGCCCGGTGATCGAGCCTTTGGCGATCTCAAGGCTGGCACCGTCGACAGCCCGGAACCCGCCGAAGGATTTGACTAGATTTTCGACCCGGATCATGGGGCCCCCCGACTTTATGCGTTACGCTAAGATCGCGCCGCAAAGTTCTGTTATAAATCAAGAATAGCCCGAACGGATTCGGGCTATTCTCAGGGTTAGGGCAGCTTAGCGGTATTTGACCGTTTCGATCTTGCCGTCCTTGATTTCGATTTCGCGGAAGGTGCCTGCCGCCTCGCCGTTGCCGATCATGTTGACGGCGGTCGCGCCTTCGTAGTCGATGGCGGTGCCAGCGGCGATCAGTTCAAGCGCCTTTGCCAGCTCGCCCGGATAGATCTTTTCGCCGGGACCGTTCGCGATCTCGGTGATCTTGTCCTTGTAGACCTTGGGGTCGGAGGACCCGGCAGCCTGCATGGCCAGCAGCATCAGCGCCGCACCGTCATAGGCCGCGCCCGAATAGGCGGAGGAGCCGTCGTAGCCGGCGCTTTCTGCCATCGAGAGGTAGGTCTCCATACCCTGACCCTCGGAATCGGGCAGCTGGCCGAAGGACCCTTCGATCTCGGACCCGAAGTTGTCTTCGAGCGTCTGGCTGACCATGCCATCGGGGAAGATGAAGGTTTCGAACGCGCCGGTATCCAGGGCGCCGCGCAGCACACCCGAGCCGCCCTGGTCAACGTAGCCGACGACCGCCAGCGCGTCGCCACCTGCGGAGGCGAGCGAGCCGACTTCGGCGGAATAGTCACCCTTGCCGTCTTCGTGTGCGGTCGAGATCGTGACAGTGCCGCCCTGCGCCTCGAATGCCTTCTGGAAGCTGTCGGCAAGACCTTTGCCGTAGTCGTTGTTGGTGTAGGTCACGGCGACCGAGCTCAGACCCTTTTCCATGATTTCATCCGCCATGACTTCGCCCTGGCGGGCGTCCGACGGGGCGGTGCGGAAGAACAGGCCGTCATCCTCCATGTCGGAGAGAGCGGGCGAGGTGGCGGAGGGCGAGATCATCACGATGCCGTTCGGCATGGCGACGTTTTGCAGCACGGCGGTGGTTGCACCGGAACACATCGCGCCCATGATGCCCTTGACCCCATCAGACGTGACGAGGGTTTCGGCAGCGGCAGTTGCAGCGGCGGCGTCGACACAGGTCGAATCGCCGCGCACCGGCGTCACGGTGTCGCCGTCCAGCAACTTGCCGGAATCAGAGACCTCCTTGATCGCCATTTCCGCGCCTTGGGCCATTGCGGGGGCCAGCGATTCCAGCGGGCCGGTAAAGCCAAGCAGGACGCCCATCTTGATCTCGTCAGCGTAGGATGCGCCGGCGCACAGACCGATGGCGGCAGAGGCCAGAAGAAGCTTTTTCATATTGATACTCCCATGTTGGAACTTGCGTTCTGGCCGAAGATTAATTTGCGGGCAATCAAAAGGAAAGGTCCGTGTTAGCGCCCGTCAGCTTTGGTTTTCCCGGTGCTTTTCGGGGTCGAAGGGGGTTGGGCCGCGCGCGTGTCCGATCATCGCGCGTCGCCAAAGCGCGTGAAGGAGGCCGCCAGAGAATCGAATGCCGCGCGGACGCGTGGCACCTTTGACAGGTTTTCGTGCATGACGATCCAGGTTTGCAGCAGCGCGACCTCGAAGTCGGGCAGCAGATGGACGAGGCGGTCGTCGCCCGCGCCCAGGGGGACCTGCATGATGGCGATGCCGAGACCCGCCCGCGCCGCGGCGACCTGCGCGGGGTGGCTGTCGATGCGAACGACCATTCGGTCGCGCAGCAGGTCGGCGCCCAGCCTGCCAGCCAGGATCAGCCTTTCGGCAAGGGCAAGGTCGCGGTGATTGCGATCTGGCCCGATGAAATCATGCCGCGCCAGGTCCGACAGGGTCATCGGGGTGCCACGCTGGCCCAGGTAGTCGGGGGCGGCGAACAGGCCCAGGGGGATCGACGCGACCTTTCGCGCGATGAGCGCCTTTTGCGTCGGCGTCACGGTGCGAACGGCAATGTCGACCTCTTGTGCCAAAAGGTCCGCCGGCAGGTTGCTGAGGGACAGTTCGATCTGAAGGTCTGGATGATCATTGCGCAGGGTGCGCAGCATCCGGGGGATCACCTCGACCCCCATCACATCGGGCACGCTGATGCGGACGGTGCCGCTGACGTCGGTGCCGACCGAGGAGCCTTGCCGCACGAACAGGTCGGACGCCATGGCCATCGCCCGGGCCGGTTCACGCAGCGCCAATGCTGTTTCGGTTGGAACAAGGCCATTGACCGAACGGGTGAACAACACGGTGTCGAGTGCGCGTTCCAGTGCGTCGATGCGGCTGCGCACCGTGGGATGCGATACCCCGAGTCTGCGCGCTGCGGCAGACAGGCTGCCATCCTCGAGGACGGCGAGGAAGATACGCTGATCTTCCCAGGAGACAGGTTTGCTCATAAGAATTATGATAGCTGTTGTTGGTATTCTTGCAATTCTTTTTCAGGTGCGGCGGAGGCATTCTGTTCCCGACATCTTGGGTCGACAGAGGAGTTGCGTGATGACTGTGAACAGGACAGCTTTGGTTCTCGGGGCGACGGGCGGCATTGGCGGCAGTATTGCCAGCGCGTTGCTGCGTCAGGGGTGGCGGGTGCGCGGGATGGCACGCACACCGCCGCAGCCCGGCGCCAACGTGCCCGGCCACGTGGAGTGGATCAGGGGCGACGCGATGCGGCGGGATGACGTGGTGCAAGCCGCGCAGGGCGTGTCTGTGATCGTTCACGCGGTGAACCCGCCAGGGTATCGCAACTGGGAACAGCTGGTTCTGCCGATGATCGACAATACGATTGCCGCGGCGCGTGCCGCTGGTCAGGCGCGCATCGTCTTGCCGGGCACGATCTACAATTACGACCCCGCCGTGACCCCCCTGGTCGCTGCCGAATCCCCGCAGACGGCCACCAGCCGCAAGGGCCGCATTCGCGTCGCAATGGAGCAAAGGCTGGAAGAGGCCGCGGGCGACGTGCCGTCGCTGATCCTGCGTGCCGGGGATTTCTTTGGTCCGGGCGCGCGCTCAAGTTGGTTTTCAGACGCGATGGTGTCATCGGGACGCCCCCTGCGACGCATCATCAATCCGGCGCGCGGCGCGGGCCACAGCTGGGCCTACCTGCCCGATCTGGCGCGGGCGTTTGCCCGGGTACTGGAGGAGCCCGCCCGGTTGGGGCCGTTCGAGCGGCTGCAATTCGCTGGACATTGCGACGTGGACGGGGCGCAGATGGTTGCGGCGATACGTCAAGCCGCAGGGCGCCAGCTGCGCGTTTATCCCTTTCCGTGGTGGATGATGCAGATGGCTGCGCCGTTTGGTGGCTTTCCGCGCGAAGCGGCAGAAATCGCACCGTATTGGCGTCATCCCCTGCGATTGGACAATGCGGGATTGGTCGCGCTGATCGGACCGGAACCGCACACGCCCTTGCAGGATGCCGTGCAGGCCGCGCTGCTGGATCTGGATCGCGTGGAGGGGACGGGGGACAGGCTGGCGCGGATTCCGGCGCGCTGAGGCCGGACGTCTTGATCCTGCCCGAGAAAATCTCAGCACGTCGTTCAGAAACTTCTGCTTGTTGGGGGCTGACAGGTTGGCAAGCTGTGGCCAGGCATGTGCGGACAAGGGAATGACACAATGCAGGCTATGGGCGAGAATATCGATATGGGCGCGTTCTGGCGTACCTTGGGAGAGCGGGCCATCGGCGCCACGCTGGTCACGGCGCAGGGGGCAGACGGGCCTACGGGATTTCTGGGATTGTCGGCCGCCCATGTCTGCGCAAGCCCGCCGACGATGCTGGTGTCGATCGATCGCAAGACAAGTGCCCTGGGTGCGGTGCGCGAGAGCGGCCATTTCGCCGTGAATTTCCTGCCCGAAGGAACGGCCGCGCTGGCGAATGCCTTTGGCGGCAAAGGCGAGAAGGTATTCGCGCCCGGCGCGTGGGATACGCTGGAGACGGGCGCACCGTGTTATGCGACGGCCCTGGGGGTGTTCGACTGCGAGGTCGAGCAGATCGTCGAACACGGCGATATCTCGATTGTCATTGGTCGCGTCCGCGCGCTGCGGGCCACCGGGCAGGGTGCGCCGTTGATTTTCTTTCGCGGCAAGTTCCTGTCGGAGTGATCCGGGCGCGCATGGGCCCCGCCGGTATGGCGAGGCCGATCTCATTCGAGGGCGCGGGGCCTTATTCCGCCGCGATGCCGATATCCTTGCGGCAGGCCATCAGCGGCTGAATGTGCTGACCGAAGGCATCGATGCCTTCGACGAAATCATCAAAGGTCATCATGATGCCCTTGACGCCCGGCACGGCGGCGGCTTCGTCCAGCATTCTCGCGACGGTCTGATATGACCCGACAATCGTGCCCATGTTGAAATTCACGGCGCCTTCGGGAAGGTTGATCGCCTTGGCGGTGGAGTTTTCGCCTGCCGTGCTGTCGGCGGCGCCCTGGACCCCCATGTAGGACAAGGCCTCCATGTCGGCACCTTCACGATAACTGTCCCACTTGGCACGGGCCGCTTCGTCGGTTTCGCCCGCGATGATCATGAACAGGACATAGGCGCCGACGTCACGGCCCGAGGTCCTTGCGGCATCGCTGAGGCGGGCCGCAGTCGGGGCGAAGGCAGTGGGCGTATTGATGCCGGAGCCGAGCACAAAGGAATAATCGGCGTAGTTCGAGGAAAATGCCATACCTGTGTCGGATTGACCGGCTGCGACGATTTCGATCGGGCTGGAGGGTTTCGGGGAGAGCTTGCAATCGTCCATCGTGAAATGCTTGCCCTTGAAATCCGAGGTGCCATCGGACCACAGGTCTTTCATCACCTGCACATATTCGCTGGCGTATTCATAGCGATATCCGAAATATTCATCGCCCGGCCAGACGCCCATCTGGGTGTATTCGTTCGGTGCCCAGCCGGTCACGATGTTGATCCCGAAACGGCCCGGCGCGACGCTGTCGATGGTCGAGGCCATCCGCGCAACGATGGCTGGCGGCAGCGTCAGGATCGCGGTCGAGGCGAAGAGCTTGATCTTGCTGGTGACGGCGGCAAGGGCCGACATCAGGGTAAAGCTTTCCAGGTTGTGATCCCAGAATTCGGTCTCGCCGCCAAACCCACGCAATTTCACCATTGAGAGCGCGAAATCCAACCCATAGCCTTCGGCCTTTTGAACGATTTCGCGATTCAAATCAAAAGATGGCATGTATTGTGGCGAGGATTTTGAAATCAGCCAGCCGTTATTGCCAATAGGAATGAAAACACCCATGTCCATGTCGAATCTCCCTCGTTGTTCAGATATTGACTTCAAGATTTTCGCAGCTTTGTGGGGGGCGTTCATCTACAAAGCCGCGTTTCACCTTGACGCGTGGGCGGAAAAATCTTTGCTGCCTATTATGCGCGCAGGCCGTTTCGACGTCTTTTTTGGATGTGGAACTGGACGGTGACGCTTTGCGTAAGCCTCTGTAATAAATAACGTCGCTCTATGGCAAACGCATATGGCATTTCGGGTGTCGTGCCATATCCTTCCCGAATAAACGCGGCTATGCGGCTGCCGCGTTTGCGCCAGAGGTTGCGTTTCTTGTTTTCATCAATGGTTGAATGTATTGGCCGAATTGCTCAATTCCGATGACAAAGTCATCAAACGTCAACATCAGCCCTTTCAACCCCTTGGTGGATGCAATTTCATCGAGCATTGCGGCAACCTGCTCATAGGAACCGATCAGTTTCAGCATCCCTGTCGGCTGCGGATTGGAAATGGCGCGGGTAAGTGCAACGGCCGTCGATCCCTCCTTCGAGACCTTGTCCATGCCTGCCTGGCTGGCCTGCCATTCCAGCGCTTCGATGTCTGTACCTTCCTTGTACAGGTTCCACTTGGCCCAGGCGGCTTCCTCCGTGCGATCCGCGATGACCATCAGCAACAGGAAGGCGCCGGTGTCACGCCCGTGTTTGTCGGCTGCTGCGTTGACCTTGGCCACCATCTCGCGGCTCTTGCTGGTTTCGTTGATGTTGCCGCCGGCACCGACAAAGTTGTAATCCCCGTAGCGGGCAACGAACTCCATGCCCTTCTCGGACTGGCCGGCACCGACGATCGGGATGCGGTTCCCCGTGGGTTGGGGCGACAGTCTGCAATCGTCCATCTGAAAGAAATCGCCCTTGAAGTTCGACACGCCCTCGCTCCACAGCTCCTGCATGACCTGCACGTATTCCGAGGCATAGTCATACCGGCGGGCGAAGTGTTCTGGCGTCAGTTCGATCCCCATCTGCTGATATTCCTTGGGCTGCCATCCGGTCACCATGTTCACCCCGAACCGACCCGGCGCTATGGAATCGATCGTCGTGGCCATCCGCGCGGTCAGGGCAGGTGGCAGGGTCAGCATCGCGCAGGACGCGAACAGCTTGATCCGGGTTGTCACAGCGGCCAGGCCGGCCATGAGCGTAAAGCTCTCCAGGTTGTGGACCCAGTATTCCGACGGCCCGTTGTAGCCGCGCAGCTTGATCATGGATAAAGCGAAATCCAGCCCGAAATGCTCGGCGCGCTGCACCACGATCTTGTTCAGATCAAAGCTGGGCATGGTCTTGGGAGAGGTGGTGGAGATCAGCCAACCGCGGCTGCCAATCGGGATGAAGACGCCAATCTGGGTCATGTCGCTTCCTTTCAAAGTCTCTCGGCCACCGTGGGGCGGTGCGCTGCGTTGTCTTCAGCTTTGGTCAGACCGGGCGGCGCGCCAATCGACTTATTTCGCCGGGCAGCTTGAGATTTTCTCAGCCCCGGCCTGGCGGGGTGGTCGGGGCCGGCTTGCGCGGCTTGGTCGCGGGACAGGCTCGGCTGGCTGTCGCACCTGCCCAGCCGCCATAAAACGGGAAGGGACAGGAGGGGGATCAGGGCCATCAGCGCGAAAGCCGCGTGAAAATCAGAGAGTGTCATCTGTGGCGACGCCCCCTGCAACAGTGACAGCAGCGCAGCGGAAAGCGAGATGCCAAGGCCCATGGCCAGTTGCTGGAATACCCCGGCAGAGGACACGGCGCTCGACAGTTGATGTTCGGACAGGGCGGTGTAGGTCAACGTGTTGGCCGCGTTGAAGTACAACGTGCGGATGGTGCCGGACACGACGCAAAGGGCCAGCAGCGGAAAGAGCGGCCAGTCCGGGCCGATCAGGGCAAACAGGGCGACGGAGGCCGAGCCGGTCAGCGTCAGAGCGATCATGACGGCGCGAAAGCCGTGACGCGCCAGCATTCCCCTGAGCAAGGGTTTCGATGCAAAGGAGCCGAGCGCCGCCATGGCCGATAACAGACCGGCGGTGATCGGGCGGAACCCCAGCCCCAGTTGCAGGATCAGCGGAGTAAGAAACGCCATCGAATTCAAACCGATACGCCCGATCCCGCCGGCGATGACGCCGGTGGCAAAGGCGCGTTGCGAAAACAGCGACAAATCCAGTGCGGGGGCCGTCAGGCGACGCGAGTGACGACGGTAGACGGCGAATATCGCCACACCTGCGCTCGCAAGGCAGACCGCCCCGAGTGGCCCGTAACGCGGATGGCCCAAGGCCTCGATCCCGAGTTGGAACATGGCCAGGGACAGACCGGCCAGGGCGAACCCGCCGAGGTCGAAGCGCTGCGCGCCGACCGGCGCCTCAGGTTCGATCAGGCGCAATGCCCCGGCGATGGCTGCTGCGCAGATCGGCAGGTTGACCAGGAACAGCAGCCGCCAATGCGCCATTTCCACCAGCGCCGCGCCGATCAACGGTCCGATCAGCGGTCCGATCAGTACGGGGATCGTCAGCCATGTCATGGCATCCAGTGTGCGCCCGCGCCCGAAGGCGCGCAGCACGATCATGCGCCCCACGGGGGTCATCAACGCGCCGCCGAACCCCTGGATAAGGCGAAAGGGCACCATCATCCACAGCTCCGGCATCAGGGCGCAGAGCACGGACGCGGCCATGAAAACACCGATTGCACCGCAAAACACCCGCCGCGCCCCGAAACGATCGGCAAACCAGCCCGACACCGGCATGAACACCGCGAGGCTGAGCAGATAGGCCGTGATCAGCACGTGCAGCGACAGCGGTGCGCGCCCGAGGTCGTCGGCGATGGTCGGGATGGCGATCGTCAAAAGCGTTGAATCGATGCCCTGCATCAGAAAGGCGCAGGCAACCACAAAGGCGATGGCGATCTGGCGACGTTGAGACAGTATGTACAAGCGACACCTCCACACGCGCCGGGCGGGCGCCTGCAGAGTGAATGGTCCGGGCGCGCTCAGATCGTCAAAAGAGAAAACCTAAAGGCCGCGCTTAACTTTTCTCAGCACGGGTGGGCCAAGGTTTTCTCAGCATCCGCCAGAGATTTCCGCATTCGGCCTGCGCCGCCGTGCGTCATAGCCTCTTGGCTGACAGGGACAGGCAAAGGTGCAGCATGAACCGAGTTTGGGAGAGCTTTCTGACCGAGGACGACCGCGCACTGACGCGCAGCAGATCCCTGCGTGTGCCGCATGGTCCGGGGCGGGTGAACGCGCTGCTGGTGATCGACATGCAGGTCACCGCGATCGGAGAGGATCGCCCGATCGTCGAGCAGCTGGACAGGTTTCCCGGCGCATGCGGACCCCACGCCTGGCGCGCCATTCCCGTGCAACAGCGCCTGCTGGAGGCCGCGCGGCGGGTGGGTATGCCGGTGATCTATTCCAAGCATGTCTTTCACCCCTACACCGGCCTGGCAAAATCGGCGTCGGGTGTGTTCGCCGCCAGTGACCCGCGTTCCGAAATACAGGCCGAGGTCGCGATGCAGGCCGGCGATATCCTTTTGGAGAAGCAGACACCTAGCTGCTTTACCTTCACCAATCTGCACATGATCCTTCAGGAGTTGGGCGTCGACGGATTGCTGACGGTCGGCAATTCGACATCGGGGTGCGTGCGCGCCACCTGCGTCGAGGGTGAGGCGATGGGGTACAAGATGATGGTGGTCGAGGAGGCAGTCTTTGACCGCATCGAGATGAGCCACGCTGCCGCCTTGTTCGACATGCAGTTCAAGATCTGCGACGTGATCGACGAGGCGGCGGCGATGGCCCTGATCGCCGGCCCGGCCGCCGTGCAGAAAACCGCCTGAGGAGGCACGCTGATGATGCCATCAGAACGTCGAGTTGACCGCTTTGTCGCCGCCGCGCTTCAGCTTGGTCCGGCCTCGGCCACCATTGCCGAAACGGTCGACAGGATCATCGATCTGCTGGCACGGGCCGCCGCACAAAAGGCGCGCATCGCGGTTTTGCCCGAACTGGCGCTGACACCTTATTTCGCAGCCGAAATTCGCCCTTCGGTCGAGCCGTTTGCATCCGTATCGCAGAATGCCGAGGCAATCAGCCGCATCGGCAAGGCCGCGCAGGAACATGCCATCGCGGTGGTTCTGCCGCATGCGGAGGCCGCCGAGGCCGGGCTGTACAATGCAATGGCCTTTATCGATGCGGCAGGAGAGGTGCGGGGCAGGTTCCGCAAGGTGCACATTCCGGGGCAGACCACACCGGATCCGGCCAAGGACATCACGATCCTGGAAAAGCGCTATTTTCTGGACGGCGACCTGGGGTTTCCCGTCTATGATCTGGGCCCGGCGCGGGTGGGCGGCATGATCTGCTATGATCGGCGGTTTCCGGAAAGCTATCGGGCGTTGATGCAGGCGGACGCCGAGCTTTTCGCGGTGTCCTACAATACGCCGGTGATGAATGGCGGCACGCTGGAAAAGGCCCGCGCGGCATCCCGCCTGGCAATTTGCGGCGGAGCGTTCGCCAACGCGACCTATGCCATCGCGGCGGGCAAGGCCGGGGTGGAAAACGGCGTGACCTACATCGGGGACAGTTTCATCTGTAGCCCCGAGGGCGAGGTGATGGCCACGGCACAGAGCATGGACGACGAAGTGGTGGTGGCCGAGCTGTCGATGCCTGAACAGCAGGCGTTGCGCGCACGTTGGAATTTTGCCGCAAACCTGCGCCCGGATGTATATCGCGCCCGCCATAGCGATGCCGCCTGATCTGGCGCCGCAGGAGAGCCGAAGAATGCGCAGGACCATGTGTATTTAGGCAATTCGGGGCGCGACGCTCAATAAAACACCGTTTTCCCTTTGTGCGGGTCACGTCAAATCCATGCCGCTTGCCGCGTCGAAGGGCGCTGTGGTCTGCTGATTGCAGGGTGAGGAACCGCCCGTTTTCGGGCTTTCTGCAACAGCGGGGATGACATGCGAAAAAGAGCGCCCTTGAATGCTATTCGCGCCTTTGAAGCGACGGCGCGGCACGGCTCGGTCGTCAAGGCGGCGGATGAACTTTGCGTCACGCCGACGGCGGTCAGTCATCAGATCCGGATGCTGGAGGAGTTCCTTCAGGTGCAGTTGTTTCTGCGCAAGAACAGTCGCATCGAACTGACCCAGGACGCGCGCGCCAATGTCGCACGGATTACGCAGGCGCTGGACCTGATCAACGATGCAGTGATGTCGCTGACCCAGTTGGAAGAGGACGTGCGCCGCCGGCTGACGGTGTCCGCTTCGACCTCGGTTGCGTCGCTGTGGCTGATGCCACGGTTGGGCGAATTCATGGAAATCGAGCCGGAGGTCGACCTGAACGTGCGCACCTTCATTTCCCGCCGGGAAGCCGAGGAGCAGGAGAGCGATTTTCGCATCCTGAACTGGCAGACGACGCTGGACTGCCAGGTCGAACCGCTGTTGGAAGAAGATATCGTGCCTGTCTGCTCGCCCGATCTTGCGGCGCGTTTCGGTAATGATGCCAAGGAGATACTGGCACATGCGCCGCTTGTGCATGTTGACCGGTTGCAGGACGGGCTTGAAGGGACCTATCCCGATTGGACGCGCTACCTTGCGGAATACGGGGTGTCGCGGGGCGATGTTTCGCATGGGCCGCGCTTCAACCAGGCCTCGACCGGGATCGACGCGGCGCGGGCCGGCGCCGGGGTTCTGCTGGGCCGGTCGCTGCTGACGAGCCAGGCGATTGCGCGCGGGGATCTGATCAAGGTGGCGGACATCTATCCGATCCGCAGCGCCTATTACCTGTTGTCGCCGTGGAAGCCTGACAGCCGCGAAACAATGCAGCGATTCAAGGACTGGATCCTGGGCAAGGTGCGTCAGAACGCGCTGGTGCACGCCGCCTGACCCGCCGGTTCGAAAGCGAGCGAAATGCGAAAGGCCGCCCGGTGAGGGCGGCCTTTCTTGCGTGCATCGGGTCGCTGTCAGCCTGCCTGCATCGGGTCCAGGACATGTTCGTCCGAGGGGTGCCAGCTCATCACAGCAGTGTCCCCGATTTGCGGGTTTTGGGCGAAATACTCGGTATCGCTTTGCAGCACCGTCATCTCATCGCCCAGCGTGGTTTGAAGGGTGATGCGCACAAGGTTGCCTTGATATTCAATCATTGCGATCTGTCCTTCCAGACTGCGCATGCCTGGCGAACGGCCCAGGCGGCAGCGGTCGGTACGCACGGAAACCTGGTGCGTATCGCTGGTCAGAACGTTCTGGCCACCAAGAAACCGCGCCACGAAGGCGTTGGTCGGCGTCTCGAACACCTCGCGGACCGGGGCGGCCTGCATGATTTTCGCGTCATTCATCACGACGATCATGTCCGACAGGGCCAATGCCTCGTCCTGGGAGTGGGTGACATGGATGAAGGATATACCCAATTCTTTCTGAATCCTTTTCAGCTCCGAACGCATCTTGATCCGCAGGAAGGGATCAAGCGCCGAGAGCGGTTCATCCAGCAGCAGAACCTTTGGGCGGGTGATCAGGGATCGCGCCAGTGCAACGCGCTGTTGCTGACCCCCTGACAGCTGATTGGGCAGGCGGTCGGCCAGGTGATCCATCTGAACCAGTTCGAGGTAGGCGCGGGCCTGCTTGCGCCGCTCGGTCGTGGCGACGCCGCGCACCTTGAGCGAAAAGGCGACGTTGTCGAGCGAGGAGAGATGCGGAAACAGGGCGTAGTCCTGAAACATCATCGAGGTGCCGCGGTCGACCGGCAGTTTGTGGGTCACTTCCTCGTCATGGATCAGGATCGCGCCCTCGGTCACGTCTTCATGTCCGGCCAGCATGCGCAGCGTGGTCGATTTTCCGCAACCCGAGGGGCCGAGCAGGCAGCAATAGCTGCCCCGGGGGATGCGCAACGATATGTCGTCGACGGCCGGTGCGCCGGGACCGTAGCTCTTGGTGACCGCGACCAGCTCTGCGTCGAAACGGTGGCCTTGCGTGGCCTGCTTGAGGTGCGTCTTTTCAGGCTCTGGCAGGGCGGCTTTGGGTTTGAGCTGGCTCAGGTTCATTGTGCGGTCCTCGAAGAGCGGCGCTTGGCCAGCCGCGTCATGATGAGCAGTGACGCGATGACCAGCGAGAAGGAGACGAAAGTGGTGACGGTGCCCACGGCAAAGATCACCGGTGAGGTCGCGGCGGTCAGCAGGCCGGTGATTTCCATCGGCATGGTGTTGCCGGTGCCGACATTCAGCTGCGTGCGGGCGGTTTCCTCGTAGGAGGAGGTCAGCGAGGCCATGGTGATGGCGATGATACCGGGCAGGATGATCGGCACGATGACCATCCAGAACCGCTGACGGGCATTGGCGCCGAGGTCGGTCGCGGCTTCCTCATACGCCGGGTTGAAGCGGCCCAGAACGATGAACATGATCAGCATGCCAAACGGCAGGGTCCAGGTCAGCTGGGCGCCGATACCCGAGGAGAACCAGTTCACCCGCCATCCCAGCAGGTTGAACGTCAGTGCGATGCCGAACCCGACGAAGATACCCGGCAGCACCATCGAGGCAATGGCAGAATAGAAGACGAAGTTTGCCCCCGGAAACTTGCGCCGATAGGCCATGCCCGCCGAGACGGAGATGATCATCGTCAGCACCCCGACGATCAGAGCCAGCCGGATCGAACGGCGGAAGGCCGACGGAATGTCGCCCACGCCTTGCCCGCCGGTGCCCTGGAACAGCACCTGGAACCAGTGCGTCGACCAGCCGACCATTGGGAAGGACATGCCGCCCTGCGGCCCCTGGAACGACAGCACGTAGACACAGGCCATCGGCGCATAGAGGAAAACGGCGTAGGCGCCCAGAAGCGTGGCGAGGACATAGAAGCTTGCCGGGCGTTTGCGTTTGCGCGTAGCCATGGCGGACCCTTCCTTATTTCGTCAGTTCTTTGCGAATGTCGGCAAAGCGCAGCAACAGCGCCACGAGGCCCAGCACGATGGCCAGCATCAGCACGGATTTCGCGGCGGCGGGGGGGTACTGAAAGGCGTTCAGTTCGGTCACGATGGCCATGGTGGCGGTGTTGACCTGACCGCCGGACATGGTCTTGACGATGAAGAAATCGCCCATCACCGCCGTCACGACAAAGATCGTGCCGATGGCAATGCCCGGGCGGGCCAGCGGCAGGATGATCTCTCGGATGATCTGGAATTCCGAGGCCCCGGCGTCCTGCGCAGCCTGGATGATCGAGCCGGGGATCTTCATCATCGAGTTCGAGATGGTGATCACCATCGGCATGGTCAGCAGGTGGATATAGGCGACCAGGATGGCGAATTCGGAATACATCAGCCAGGCAACGGGCTGATCGACGATGCCCAGGCCGAGCAGCGCCTGGTTGACCAGACCCTCGCGCCCCAGCAGCGGCACCCAGGCAACCGCGCGGATCGGTCCGGAGGTCCAGAACGGGATGGCGATGGCCGCCAGCAGCATCAGACGGATTTGCAGGGTGCGGACATGGAAGACCAGGAAATAGGCAATGGAGAAGCCCAGGGAAAAGGTGATCACCCAGACGATGGCGACGAACTTGAACGTCGTTTCATACAGATCGAGGGTCAGTTGCGAGGTCAGCACGTCCTGCCACGACCCGAGATATATCTCGGGAAAGACGCGGGCAAAATCGTAGTCCAGAAAGCTGACGACGATGATGATCAGCAGGGGCACCAGCACCATGGCGGTAAAGATGATCCCCATCGGCGCGACCTGAAGCAGCGATACGGCTTTGGGATTGAGCTTCATGAATAGCCTCTGTGTAAGGGCCGGGGTGGCCGCGGCACGCCCTGCGCCGCAGCCGGGGTGCGGGATCACGCTGCGATGAAATCCTGCCAACGCCGCACAAGGTAGCGGTCTTCGTCCATCAGCGAGTTCCAGATGCCGATATTGCCCATCCGGTCCCACAGGGCGCCGCCATCGCGCACGGCGCCTGCCGTTTCCATCACCTTGCCGAAGGGGTTGAGGATGTCGTCGGTTGCCGCCTTGCCCTCGTACCAGTAGCCGTATTCGTTCTCGGTCATCATCGGCTGCACGTTTTCGGGCACCGAGTTGTAGAAGCCCTGGCGCGAGATGAAGGCGCCAACCCAGCCGGAGTTGTACCAGTTCATGTATTCGATGGCGCAGTCGCGTTGCAGGCCGTCGAGGTGGCTCATGCCCATCATCATGATGTACCAGCCGCGATAGCCTTCCTTCATGCCGTTGTACTTGCATTCGATCCCGCGGGTGCGGACCTCGGTGACGGCAGGGGCCCACATCGATTCAAGCACGACCTCGCCCGAGGCCATCAGCTGCACGGATTGCTCGAACGTGGTCCAGAAACTGCGGAAATGGCCGTCCTTCTTGTAGGCGATCAGCTTGTCGATGGTGGCGTCGATCTCCTCCTTGGTCATGTTCCCCTTGTCGACGTAGGTGACATCGCCCATGGCCTCCAGCGCCATGGCGGCGTCGGGGACACCGACTGCCACACCATCCTGCAAGGCGACCTTGCCGTTGAAATCGGAACTGAGCAGATCGGCCCAGCTTTCGATCGGGCGGTCGATCAGATCGGGGCGGATGCCGATGGTGTCGGCGTTATAGTAAAGCGGCACGCCGACCAGCCATTCGGTCGGGGTGAGCGAGTATTCCTTGGCCTTTTCAGAGGTATAGTATTGCGCCTTGATCGGCGCATAGCCCTGCATCGAATAGGCTTCGCCGTTGGGATAGGTGCCTTGCGTGAACAGCGGCACGGTCTTGTCCCACCATTTGTAATCCTTGACTGCCAGCGGCATCAGGATGTCACGGCCCAGAAAGTATTTCATCGAGGTGTTGGGCACGTCGACCACGTCCAGCGTGTCCGGCTGGGTCAACATGCGGTTGGTCTGGGTGGTCTGGTCCAGCGTCTGCATCTCGACCGTGAAGCCGAGGTCCTTGTTCGCCTGTTCCGCGATATTGGGGATGGTCGAATAGCTTTGCCCGGCGTGGACGATCTTGACGTCCTTGATGTTCTGCGCCCAGAGCATCGGCGCGGGGAACAGGCTGGCGGCACCGGCGGCCGCACCGGTTTTCAGCAAGGCACGGCGCGACAGGCCGGTCGGTGCCGGCGTGGTGCCGGGGGCGGTGGTGCTGGCGTCTTTCGGTGTCTTGGGTGTCATACATCCCTCCTGCGGACGTGAGTGGCGCACGGCCCATTTTTGCGACCTGCCCATGTGCCTGAGCGGCATTTCGTGGGGGTCCGGGTCCTTGATGCGCTATCGCTTCTGTTGGTCGTGCGGATTGGGTGGCGTCTGGGCGCCCCTGTCAAAAGTGTCGCGGAGGCAGGCGCGATCGGGCAATTGAAGAAAACTCACGCAGAGGCTGAGGAAAGCTGCGGTGCAGCGAAACGCAGATGCTGTTTAGGTGGCAGCGACCCGTACCGCAGAGGCCCCCGATGAACTCCGAACACCAGTTTGACAGCCCGAACCCCTTGTCCATGACTGCGGGCGCCATCGTCCGCGCCGTGGCCGAGGGGCGCCACAGCGCCGCCGACATCGCCGAGGCGACCATCGCCGCCATTGAGCACCGCGAGCCGGATGTGCAGGCCTTTGACTATTTTGACGCCGGTCTGTTGCGCGCGCAGGCGGCGGCGATCGACAGTGCCGGGAGTCGCGGACCGCTGGCCGGCGTAACGGTTGGCGTCAAGGACGTGATCGCGACGCACGACATGCCGACGGCCCATAACACACGGCGATACGAAGGCGTGCGCCCCGGCGTCGATGCCGCCTGTGTCGACACCCTGCGTGCCGCCGGGGCGCTGATCGTGGGCAAGACGGTGACCACCGAATTCGCCGCTGGTCAGCGGGGCGGCAAGACGCGCAATCCGCATGACCCGACACGCACGCCGGGGGGGTCCTCCTCGGGGTCGGCGGCGGCCGTGGCGGCGGGAATGTGCGCGGTTGCCCTTGGTACGCAGACCGGCGGGTCGACCATACGGCCGGCCTCGTTCAACGGCATTTTCGGATGGAAGCCGACGTGGAACGTGATCTCGCGCGAGGGGCTGAAGGTCTATTCGCTGACCTGCGACACGCTGGGCCTGTATGCCCGGGACATTGGCGATCTGGAGTTGCTGGCAGATGTCTTTGACCTGGATGCGGCGCCGACACCTGACAGCCTCGAGGGGCTGCGTATCGCCCTGTGCCGCACGCCGGTCTGGGACGCGACCGAGCCTGCCATGCGCGACGCCCTGGGGCGCGGCGCGACGTTTCTGCGCGGGCAGGGCGCGCAGGTGGTCGAGCTGGAATTGCCGTCGATTTTCAATGACCTGCACGCCGCGCATTCGATCATCCTGGCGCGCGAGGGGCGCAGCGCCTTTCTGAACGAGGTCCGCCGGTGCCCGGATCTGCATCCGCAGTTTCTGGACATGGTGGGCAACGCCCGCCAGATCACGCCGGACCAGGCCCGCTGGGCCTATGCCCATGCCGACACCTGCCGCGCCGCCTTTGACGAGATCGCGCAGGGCTTTGACGCGGTCATGACGCCCTCGGCCTGTGGCGAGGCGCCGGTGGGGCTGGACTATACCGGGGATGCGACGATGAATTCGATGTGGACGCTGTTGCAGGTGCCGGTCGTCTCGGCGCCTGGCCTGACAGGGCCGAACGGGATGCCCCTGGGCCTGTCGTTCGTTACCCGTCGTTACGCCGACCGGACCGCGCTGGCCATTGCGGGGCTGGCGACGCAGGCCATCCTGGAGGGGTGAGGAATTTTCAGCATTGCCGCCATGAAACGTCAGTCGCCGGGATCGGACGGCCCGCCTAGTCTTTGGAATAGCGACGCAAACAGGGAAAATGACATGCGCCACAGCCACGTCAGCCAGACGGCCTTTCGCGACGGAATGGCCTGCCTCGCCGGGGCGGTCAATATCGTCACCACCGACGGAGACGCAGGGCGGTCGGGGTTCACGGCGTCGGCCGTGTGTTCTGTTACCGATACGCCGCCGACGCTGCTGGTGTGCCTGAACCGCAGTTCGTCGGCGGCCCCAGCGTTTCTGGAAAATGACGTTCTGTGCGTGAACACGGTGGGGCCGGTGCATCAGGATCTGGCCATGCTGTTCGGTGGCAAGACCCCGATGCAGGCGCGGTTCGAGACGGCGGCCTGGGGGCGGGCGGTGACCGGCGCACCGGTGCTGGAACAGGCGGTCGTCAGCTTTGATTGCCTGATCACCCATAGCCATGCGGTCGGCACGCATGAGGTGCTGTTTTGCGAAGTGGTGGGCATCGTGCAGGACGCGGGCGCCCCGGCCTCGGCCTATTTCGGGCGGCGTTTTCATGAGCTGAGGGCCTGACGCATGGTGCTGCAATACATGGAATTTCATCACAAAATTGCGCTGACTGACGAGATGTCCGCGGCCTGTGATGCGTTGGTGGAGGGGCGCATGGTCGTGCTGGCGGGCACACGGGCCGGGCCGGTGGTGATGATGGCCGCCGGCGCGATCACGCCGCGCAGCGTGAACTTCATGGCCCGCGAGGCGCGCGGCCTGTTGGGCATGGCGCTGACACCACGCAAGGCGGCGATGCTCGGGCTGTCGTTGCAGCCCCGGCGCGGCGCGGCAGAGCGGCCGCTTTATACCGTGTCGATCGAGGCGCGCGAAGGCGTCGAGACGGGCATATCCTCGGCGGACCGGGCACGCACGATCCGGGCGGCGACCGAGTGTGAAACCGGCGACATGATTGTTACGCCGGGACATATCTTTCCCCAGATCAGCGAAGGCGACACGAGGGGGCAGGCCGACTGCGCGCTGGCCTTGCTGAGGGCCGCAGGGCTGCCCCCGGTTGCGGCGCTATGTTCGATGATCGGGGCCGAGGGCGCCACGCCGAGCGACACCGAGGCGCGGGCCTTTGCCGCCGCGCATGGGCTGGTCTGTGTTGATGCCATGACCATTGCGCCGCTGGTCTGAGACGGTAAAAAGCTGCCACGTTCCAATGGGTTGGCGGGCAAGGGGGCGCCCCCGATGCAGGAAGTTTCACAACGGGGGAAATTCCCGCTTGACGGCTGCGACCCCTCGCCATAGAACGCGCTCCACGGCAACTGCGCGGTTGTAGCTCAGTTGGTTAGAGTACCGGCCTGTCACGCCGGGGGTCGCGGGTTCGAGCCCCGTCAACCGCGCCATTGCCGTGATATGAAGCGCCCCTTCGGGGGCGCTTTTTTCATGTTCGACAGCCGGTTGCGGCACGCCGATGCGCAGCGGCAAGCCCCGTCGTAAGATCGCAAAAAGATCCCGCCTCGGGGGGCATTTTTGCATTGACGCCCCCGCCGCCCCGGTCTATTCCGCCCCTCACGCGCGGTTGTAGCTCAGTTGGTTAGAGTACCGGCCTGTCACGCCGGGGGTCGCGGGTTCGAGCCCCGTCAACCGCGCCACTTTCCCCCCAAGGTATCCGAGCTGTGACACGCCCCACCGGGGCGAGGATAGACCTTGGTTAATACGCGTTTTTGCGACGTCGGTATTGCCGCACGGCGCGTTGGCGCGAACAGGGGTCTTTTCACAGGTTAATTCAGGAAAACCGCGATTTGGCACGTCGGTGCCTGCGTCGGTATCCGGGCGGTATCTGAACGGTGGGCGTTTGCGCCGCGCGACAGGGTTAATGCAACGTACGCCGCGCCGCGGGATCGGTCCGGCACGGCATTTGCAGGTGTGGTCTGCCCCTCCTGTCTCGGCAATTGGTCTGGGCTGCGCAGCCGCTAGCGACCCACCTTGGCGGTGCCGTGGCGACCCTGTGCGGCGCGTGACCGCTCGATCATGTCGAGTTCGCGGGCGCGGGCCGTCGCCATCAGGTCGGGGATCAGGGCGGCCTCCGGCAAGTTCTTCCAGTATTTCATCGGCATCTCGCTGAGCATGGCGCGCGGGTTCAGGCGGGCAGGGTTGAAGATGGCGCTGTAATACGCCTTCCAGACCTCTTCCAGCGGATCACCGGGGGCGGCGTCGGCGGCGCTGGCGCCCGGGCCTTGGCGCAGGGTCGTCCCGTCCCAGTGAATAGCGGCATCCGGTGTCAGGATCGACCAGTGCATCGTCGCAAAGCGACCGACGAAAAACGCGGCATTGGTGCGGGTGATGTGGTGGTCGGGTTCGAACCAGGCGACGAAGCGCGACTGGCCCTCTGCCGCATCCCCGTCCTGGCCCGGCATCGTGATTTCGCGAAAGCGCACAAAGGCCCGCATCTTGTGCATGTCGCGGCGGACGGCCTGCGACAGCCCCTCGACCCGGCGACGCAGCGGGTCGGTGGCGTCCTGCATCAGCGCGGGCCGGTGCAGCACCCGCAGCAGCAGCGCGTAAAGCAGCGAGAATCGCTCAGGGTCGCGGTGCAGCACCACGCTGCGCGCCAGTTGGATGAAATCGCGCGGCACGTTCAGGCGGGCGGCGGAAGGCGAGATCGGAGCGACCGGGGCGCGGTGCGGCGTGGCGAACAGGTCGGCGGGCTGATCCCCGACCTGCCAGAGCACACGGTCGGCGGGCACGCCGGAGCCTGCCAGGGCGCGTGCCGCGTCGCGCCAGCCATCGAAATCGTCCGGGGCGTCGAGCCGGATGACATGGTGGGTCATACCGCAAACAGCTCCATCTGCTTTGGTTTCGGGGTGATCAGCGCCTTGAGGTCGGCGCTGTCGGTCAGCGCCAGGGGCCGCCAGTCTTCGCAGATAATGAAGGGGCGCAGTTTCTTGACCGAGGTCGTGGCGCGGGCCACGTCGGCCAGGCGCAGGCTGCGATAGCGGCGCGCCTTGAGCAGGCGATTCACGGCCGTCGGCCCCAGGCCGGGGATACGCAACAGCATCTCGCGCGGGGCGCGGTTCACGTCGACGGGAAACTGTCCACGGAATTTCAGCGCCCATGCCAGCTTCGGGTCGATGTCCAGCGGCAGCATTCCGGTGGCGGTATCGGCGACCGATGTGACCTCGGCCAGAGAGAAATCGTAGCAGCGGATCAGCCAGTCGGATTGATAGAGCCGGTGTTCGCGCTGCATCGGCGGGCGTTGCAGTGGCAGCACGGCGGAGGCATCGGGGATCGGGCTGAAGGCCGAGTAATAGACGCGCTTGAGCTTGAACCGCGTGTAGAGGCCCGAGGCGCGACGCACGATGTCGCGGTCATTGGCAGCGTCGGCCCCGATGATCATCTGCGTCGACTGGCCGGCGGGGGCATAACGGGGCGCGGATTTGTAGCGTTTGCGGGCATCCGCGCCGTCTTCGATCACGGTGGCCATGTCGGCCATCGCGCCTTCGATCTGGGTTTCGGATTTTTCCGGGGCAAGGCGTTCGAGGCCCTGCCGGGTGGGCAGTTCGACATTGATCGAGACGCGGTCGGCGTAGCGCCCGGCCTGCGCGATCAGTTCGGCGTCGGCATTGGGAATGGTCTTGAGGTGGATGTAGCCGCGAAAGTCGTGGTCTTCGCGCAGGGACCGCGCGACCTCGACGATCTGTTCCATGGTGTAGTTGGCGCTGGCGATGATGCCGGAGGACAGGAACAGCCCTTCGATGTAGTTGCGGCGATAGAAGTTGAGGGTGAGGTCGACGACCTCGGGCGCGGTAAAGCGGGCGCGGCGCACGTTGGAGCTGCGGCGGTTGATGCAGTAGTGGCAATCGAAGATGCAGCTGTTGGTCAGCAGGATCTTGAGCAGGCTGATGCAGCGCCCGTCGGGGGCATAGGCGTGACAGATCCCACCGCCGCCGGTGATCGACCCGATGCCGGTGCCATCGCGCGAGTCGCGCTTTTTCGCCCCCGAGGAGGCGCAGGACGCATCGTATTTCGCCGCATCCGCGAGGATGGTGAGTTTCTGGCTGATGTCGAGCTGTGCCACGCGATGATCCCTCTCTTTAGCCCGGTCCCGGTTTTCACTGGTCCCGGTTTTCACTGGTGCCGGTTTTCACTGGTGCCAGTTTTCACTGGTGCCGGTGCGCCCGTGTGCATCCCGGCGCCTTTGCAAAGCCTGCAAGGGCCATTTGCAAAGCGACGAGTAACGCGGCTGGAACAAAGATAGAACATGTATGAGCGAGCGCAAGGGGGCGGCGGCGGATGCGCCGAACCTGGCCGCGGTGCGACAGGGTTGGGGCGGGCGCCAGACGGGGCGCCCGAGGCATTTGGGGGACAGGCCAGGGGGCGGGCGAGCGGCCAGTGTGGGGCCGGACCTGGTGAGGGGACAGGCCCCGGCCCAGCCCCGGGCCTTTAGGTCAGGCGGGGCGGGTCATGGACGGCTTTGGTGTTGGGCCGGGAGCGGATTGGGGCCGGGATCAGATTGGGGCCGGGATCAGATTGGGGCCGGGGGCAGCTCAGGGCGCAGATCAGGGCAGGGCTGGGTTCAGGGCAGAGTAGGGATTAGGGCAGGGCCTGGCGCACGAGGCGGGCGATTTCGGCGGCCAGTTCGGCGGCGAAATCTTCGGTGATGGCGGCAATATGCGGGGTGAGGATGGCGTTTGGCAGCGTGGCAAAACGTGCATCGGGGGTCGGTTCTGATTGAAACACGTCCAACGCCGCCCCGGCGATCGTGCCATCGGAAAGGGCGCTGATCAGCGCGTCTTCGTCGATCACCGATCCGCGCGAGATATTGACGACAAATCCGCGTGGCCCGAGGGCGCGCAGGATGGCAGCGTCGATCAGGCCAGTGGTCGCCGCCCCGCCCGGCACGGCCAGGACCAGGAAATCGGCGCGTCGGGCCAGCGCGGCAAGGTCGGGTTCATGTGCCCAGGGGGCATCGGGGCGGGCGGCTCGGGTATGATAGAGCACGCTGAGCCCGGCCCCGGAGAGGCGCTGAGCGATCAGCCAGCCGATGCGCCCCAGCCCGACGACGCCGACGGTCTTGCCTGCCACGCGGGTGCGGTGGCCAAAATGCGCGTTGGTCCATTGCCCCGACCGGACATGGGCGTCGGCGCGCGGGATGTCGCGGGCCAGCGCATAGAGCAGCGCGATGGCCATGTCGGCGGTGTCGGAGGAGACGAGCGCGCCGGTATCGCACAGCTCGATCCCGCGGCGTGCCAGGCCGGCATGGTCGAAACGGTCGCGTCCCGCCCCGGCCGACACGATGCGCCGCAGGTTGGGCAGCAGGTCGAGCAGGTCCGCCGCTGCCCCGTTGACGGCCGAGGTTACGGCACAGGTGACGGCGGCGCGGCGGTCGGGGGACAAGCTGGCGAGCCGGTCGTGCGGGATCGGCGTGCCCAGCGGGCGCAGCTGGTCATGAACCGATGCCATCATGTAGCCAAGCAGGGGAATGTCGGGACGGGGCGCGACGGCGCGGTCCGGGCCGGGGTCGCCGTCGTGGTGAAGGCCGGCGGCCTGATCGGGATCATGGGGCGAGGACGCGGTTGCAGCAGCGGCACGGAGGGCGGTTTGATCAGTCATTTTCAGGGCGGGTCTTTTCGGAATCGATGAAAAGCTGACGGGTGGTTTCCCAGGCGCGCCAGACCAGTTGTTCGGTGATGTCGCGGGCGGCGTCGGGGCGACCGGCGCGGATTTCGGCCACCATCCCGGCGTTGCTGGCGATCATCGAGGACAGCATTTCGGGCATCTGGCGATAGGCGCGATAGCGATAGCGCAGCGCCGAGACATCGAGCTGGCGCAGCAGGCGCACCAGCACGGAATTGCCGCACATGTCGTGCGACAGCATGGTCATGCGCACGTTCGCCTCGAACCCGGCGAGGGGGTCGCCGCGATCATGGGCGGCGCGCATCGCGTCCAGCTCGACCTCGAGCGCTGTGGCGACGCGGGCGTGGTCGGGCAGGGCCGCGAGAAGGCCCGAGCAGGCCGCTTCGAGCGGGGCGCGGCAGAGGGTGATCTCGTCCAGGGTCTGGACCGACATTTCCGTCACGCGGGTGCCGATGCGGGGGCGGCGTTCGACCAGGCCTCGGTTTTCGAGGATCTGGAACGCTTCGCGCAGGGGCGAGCGGGACACGCCGAACTGTGCGCAGATTTCGACCTCGCCCAGCTTTTCGCCGGGGCGATAGGCTTCGCGCACGATGGCGGCCTGCATACGGTCGGCCACTTCGAGCCCGATGGGGCGCAGGTTCAACTGGGAATCAAGCTGGGCCATGGCGTCAGTCACGCCGCCCGAACAGCAGATCGGCGGCAACCACCAGAACAAGGGTCATCAGGATGGAGACGGTGGACACGGCGGCGGCCTCGGGGGTGAAATTGAAACGCAGGTAGTCGAACAGCTGGATTGGCAGGGGGGCTGATCCGGTGCCCTTGAGAATGAAGGAAATTCCGAAAGTGTCAAAGCTGATGATGAACGCGAAGACCGCCCCCGTCGAAAGCCCCGGCGCGATCAGCGGCAGGGTCACGCGGCGGAAGGCGGTATAGCGCGAGGCGCCGAGGGTCCGCGCGGCCAGCTCGATGGAGTCGTCGCGCCCCTGAAGCGAGGTGTTCACGTTGAGGAAGATGAACGGCAGGGTCATCAGGACGTGACCGGTGAACAGGGCGATCTTGTGTTCGGTGCCGACGCCGATTTCGTAAAAGAAGAACAGCAGGGCGATGGCGGTCAGGATTTCCGGCAGGATCAGCGGCAGCAGGACGCCGATGCGCACGGCCTCGGCGTGCTTGCCGGCGTGGCGGGTGAAGTAGAGCGAGGCCATGGTGCCCAGCACCAGCGAAACGGCGGTGGCGCAGGCGGCGAGGGTTGCGGAATAGGCGATGGCGTTGAGGAAGATGTCGTTGTTCAGGAAGGTCCAGAACCAGCGCAGGCTGAGGCCCTGTGGCGGAAACGTCAGGAAGTTGCCCGCGTTGAGCGAGGCGAGGACCACGACGAGGATGGGCGCCAGCAGGAAGACGTAGACCAGCGTGCGGAAGACGGCGAGCAGGGGGGTGGCGATACGCATCTCTCAGGTCCACTTCATGCGGGTCAGGCGGGCGAAGATCAGCACGACGAGTCCGGCGCTGACGGCCAGGATCAGCGCCATGGCCGAGCCGAACGGCCATTGGTACTGGTCGATCAGGGCGTCGATGACCAGCAGGGTCGTGGTCTTGACGCGCATCCCGCCGACAAGCGACGGCGTGACATAGGAGGAGATCGCCAGCACGAAGACAAGGATGCAGCCCGCCTGCACGCCCGGCATGGAAACCGGAAAGGTCACGCGGCGGAAGATGGTGAAGCGGCGCGCGCCCAGGGACCGCGCGGCCTGTGCAATGGCGGGGTCGATGGACTGGAGCGAGGACAGCAGCGGCAGCACCATGAACGGCAGGAACACATGCGCCAGGGCGAGGACAACGCCGAAGTTGTTGTACATGAGTGGCAGTGGCCGGTCGATCAGGCCGAGGTTGCGCAGGGTGGCATTGATGACGCCGGAGTTGCCCAGCAGGATGGTCCAGCCGTAGCTGCGCACCACGATGCCGACCAGAAGCGGCGAAAGCACGATGCCATAGAGCAGGCCACGCCATTTTCGCGACGCGGTCGCGATGTGCAGGGCGATGGGATAGCCCAGGATCAGGCAGACCAGTGTCGTCGCCATCCCGAGCGCAAGGGACGAGGGCAGCGACAGCGCGTAGTAGGGCTGGCTGAAGAACTGTTGGTAGCCCTCAACGCTGAAGCCCTGGCCATAGGGCTGACCGTCGGCGGTGGCCCGAAAGCTCATGATCAGGACGGTGACGTAGGGCAGGATCACGAAGACGAAGATCAGCGCCGCAACGGGGGCGATGAGAAGAGAGGCGCGGAACCGTTTCATTGGGCGCGCTCCGGTGCGGGATCGGGCAGGGGCCAGAGGCGGGCCGGGTCGAAGGACAGCCCGACGGTGTCGCCTTCGGAGACGTGCTGCGTGGTGGGGCCGGTGACGAAGAGGGCGCCGCACTCGGTGGCGACGGTGTATTCGACGTGACCGCCGCTGAAATAGCGCTTTTCGATGCGGCCGGGCAGCTGGCCGAGGCCGGGGCCGGTCAGGGTGATCTGTTCCGGGCGGGCCATCACGCGCAGACGATCCGGTGCCCCGGCGCGTGCCGGTGCCGCGCAGGGCGCGATGTGCAGGGGGGTGCCGCCCGGCAGGGTGACGGTGGTGCCCTGCGCATCTGCCCCGGCGACGGGCAGGTCGAGGATATTGGCATTGCCGACAAAGCGCGCGACACGTTCGGAGGCGGGGCGGTTGTAGACGTCTTCGGGGGCGGCGGCCTGCGCGATTTCACCGTCGAACATGACGACGACGCGGTCGGACATGGTCATCGCCTCGTTCTGGTCGTGGGTGACGTAGATCGTCGTGATGCCGACGCGTTTTTGCAGGTCGCGGATAAAGCCGCGCATTTCGTCGCGCAGCTTTGCGTCGAGGTTGGCGAGGGGTTCATCAAGCAACAGGATCGCGGGTTCGATGACAAGGGCGCGGGCCAGGGCGACGCGTTGCTGCTGTCCGCCCGACAGCGCCTTTGGATAGCGGTCGGCATAGGGGGTGAGCTGGACCATCTCCATCGCGCTGGCGACGCGGCGGGCGATGTCGGCCTTGGGGACACGGCGCATCTCGAGCCCGAAGGCGAGGTTCTGCGTCACGGTCATGTGGGGAAACAGCGCGTAGGATTGAAACACCATGCCGATGTCGCGATCCTCGGGCAGTTTGCGCGAGATATCCTTGTTGTCGAAGCATATGCGGCCGTCGGTGATATCTTCGAACCCGGCGATACATTTCAGGGTGGTGGACTTGCCGCAGCCGGAGGGGCCGAGCAGCGACACGAATTCTCCGTGCGTGACGTCGAGCGAGATCGCCTTGAGGGCCGCGGTCTTGCCGTAGAGTTTCTGGAGAGAGCGGAGGGAGACTTCGGTCATGGGGTGGGGGCCGTTCTTGGATGAAAAGCCCGCCCCAGTGAAAGGCAGGCCGAACCTGGAAAAAAATCCCGTCCTGCGCGCGGCAGGACGGGAAGTCGGGGAGGTAACGGGGGTTACGCGCCGAAGATCTCGTTCCAGCGACGTGCGATTTCTTCGGCGTTGTCGTTCATCAGGTCCCAGTCCCATGCGATGAACTGATCCATCGCGGCACCGGAGACGGGAACGTCACGCGCCAGTTCCTCGGGGACGGTCACGGTCTTGTTGACGGGCGAGACGAAGAATTCGCGCATCAGCAGATCCTGACCGACCGGTCCGAGGACGAAGTTGAGGTATTGGTAGGCGGCATCGCGCGCCGGGGTGTTCTTGCAGATGTTGAAGGTCTGGTCCCACATCATCAGCCCCTCGGCGGGGATGGTGCAATCGACGGGCAGGCCCTGGTTGCGCAGCCGGGCGATTTCACCGAAGTCGAAGGGCGCGATGGCGATTTCGCCGGTGGCCATCGCCGTGCTCATGTTGAAGTCGGTCTGGTAGACGGGGCCGAGTTCCTTGAGCATTTCGAACCCGGTGTCGAGATCGTCCATGCCCTTGCCGTACATCATCGAGGTCAGCATCAGGAACATCTTACCGGCGGAGTTCTTGATGTTGTAGAGACCGATGCGGCCCTTGAACTCGGGGTTTTCCCAGAGATCCTTCCAGGAGGTCGGCGGGGTCGAGACCATGTCGGTGCGATAGCCCAGCCCGATGGGAGAGATCAGGCCAACAGCCGCCCAGCCATCCGACGCAGTGGTCGCGACCGGGTAGAGATCGGCATAGTTCGGCAGCTTGGAGAGATCGAGTTCCTCGAAATACCCCTCGGAGCGCAGGACGGTGGCGTAGATCTCGTTCGTCATCAGGCAGCTGTAGGGCGGGTTGTCGACACCGGCGGCGCGCAGGTTGGTCATGTAGGTGCGCCCCAACCCGATATCGAGCGTCGGGTCGATGCCGGTGTCGGCGGTAAAGCCGGGAATCAGCGTGTCGCGCCAGAATTTTTCCCAACTGCCGCCATAGGTCGTGATGACGAGGTTTTCGGCCTGCGCATAGACGGCAGGCACGTTGAGGATGGACGCGCCGCCCAGGGCGACAAGCGCCTTGAGCATGTGGCGACGGTTGAGGTCGTTCATGTATCTGGTTTCCCTGCTGTTTGGTGCCGTGTTGGTGCCTGACAGGCCCTCAGGACGTTTTTTTGCGGTAGTCGTAGTTCTTGTTGAGCCGTTCCAGCAGATAGTCACCGTAAAGAACCGGTTTCATCTGCGGTTTTTCGCCCGCATCGAGCATGGCAGGCGGGCATTCCACCAGCGCGCGCATCGAGGGATCATAGAAGAAGGGCTGCGAATAGCGGTCGCGTCGGCTGAGGTTCTTGACCCGGTGGGGCGTGGAGACAAAGCGCCCGTTCGACCATTTCGCCAGAATGTCACCGACGTTCATCACGAAGGTGTTTTCGATCGGCGGCGCGGGAATCCATTCTCCCCGCTTGTTGCGCACCTCTAGCCCGCCGACGTTGTCCTGCTTGAGCAGGGTCACGAAACCATAGTCGGTATGGGGGGCAGAGCCGAACAGCTCTTCCTCGTCCTTCTGTTCGGGATAGTGCAGCAGGCGCAGGAACAGGGTCGGGTCCTGGAAATGCTGTTCGAACCAGTCGCGGGGCAGGCCAAGCGCCTCGGCCAGGCCGCCGGCGATGCGTTCACCCAGCTTGGTCATTTCCGCCATGTAGGCCAGTGCGGTTTCGCGGACCTGCGGCAGGCTTTCTGGAAACTGGTTCGGGCCTTGCAGCGGTTCGCCGGCATGGGGGGCCCCCTCGGGGACCTCGTGCATGACCATCAGGCTTTCGGACTGGTTCGGCTTGGTCACCTTGGCCACCGACGACGTGACGATCGTCGACGTCGACATCGGCATGTAGCCACGGTGGAAGTCGTTGATCTTGAGCTTTTCCTTTTCAACGTCGGGCAGGGCATGAACGGCCATGTTCATCTGCCGCATGCGTTCCACCAGATCCTCGGGGACGCCATGATTGGACAGGTAGGCAAAGCCCGAAGTCTCAAGCGCCGCCTTCAATGCGGCGACGGAAGCCGCTCTTGCCGTGTCCGATGCCTCATTTGCGAGCCCGGAAAGGTCCACGATCGGAATGTTGTCGAATTCACCTTTCACACTGCACCTCTTGTTTGCATATTGTATACAGAACCGATCAAGTGCCGTGAGGGAAGTGTTGTTTTCCGCCTGGCCGGAAAAAAATCTGTTCCCCACAGCGTGACGCACAAAATTGAAGCGCAGACTCATCATTCGGGGCTGCACCACAGGAAAAGGAAGCATCGAATGCCGCGAACCCCAGTCATCATAGATACAGACCCTGGCCAGGATGACGCATTCGCGATTCTGCTGGCACTGGGCGCGCCCGAGCTGGAGGTGCTGGGTCTGACCACGGTTGCGGGCAACATGGGGCTGGCGCAGACCACCGACAACGCGCGCCGTATCGTCGAGCTGGCCGGGCATGGCGATCTGGCCGTGCACGCCGGTGCGCCGCGGCCGCTGCTGCGCGCGCCGCGCCCGGTGCCCGAGATCCACGGCGACACCGGCATTGATGGCTGGGATTGGGCCCCGGCGCGACAGGGGCCTGCCGAGGGTCATGCGGTGGATTTCCTGGTGCGGACCGTCATGGGCCACCCCGAGCCTGTGACGCTGATCGTGCTTGGCCCGCAGACAAACATCGCGATGGCGCTGCGGCGGGCCCCGGAGATGGTCGATAATATCGCGCGGATCGTCTTTATGGGCGGGGGCTATTTCGAGGGCGGCAACATGACCCCCGCCGCCGAGTACAATATATTGGTCGATCCCGAGGCGGCGCGGATCGTGCTGGGGGCAGGGGTGCCGGTGACGGCGGTGCCGCTGGATTGCACCCATGCGGCATGTGCGCCGGTGAACTGGTCCGCGACCCTTGCGGCGCATGGCGGCGAGGTGATGCTGGCCTGTGCGGGGATGATGGAATTCTTTGAACGCTACGGAAATGCCAAGTACGGCACAGCGTCGCGCCCACTGCATGATGCGGTGGCCGTGGCCGCGCTGATCTGGCCCGAGCTGTTCGAGGGGCGGCTGTGCCCGGTCGATGTGGAATGCGCGGGCGAGTTGACCACGGGCATGACGGTGGTGGACTGGCTGCGCCAGACGGGCAAGCCGGACAACTGCCTGTGGCTGAACGGCTGCACCGATCCGGCCGAGCTGTACCGCCGGATCGAGACCGCGCTGCTGCGCCTGCGCGCGCCGCACTGAGGGGCGTCGCGGCGGTTTCGCTGCGCCAGGCCTTTGACGAATCAGGATCGGTTTTCGCGGTAGCGTTGGTTTCGCTCTGCGTACGCTGCGCGGCGGCGTTCGAGGAGCGAAACAGAACGCACGTCATGCGGGTGTTCATGCGCATGCGCGATCGGCATAACACTCCGGCGTTGTCGTTCCTGATTTCATTTTTCCATAGTTAAATCAATTTGTTGAGGTTCCCTTTCAGCAAAAATTCTCCACCACGACATCAGGTCAATTGACACGGCGCCACGCGCTGTTTCATTATCGTATAGCGTGTTTTGAGGAGTGAAACACGGCCATCTGACCAAGGGAGGGGAGGCCCTGAGATGAAACATTTTTTCCTGAGTACGGCTTTGACGACGGCAATTGCCTTTGCGCTGCCACTGGCGGCGACGGCGCAGGAGGTGACGATCAAGATGGGGCACGCGGCCTCGTCCAAGCACATCTTTCAGACCGGGCTTGAGATGTTCGCGGCCAAGGTGGCGGAAAAGACCAACGGCAATGTCGCGGTCGAAGTTTACGGCGACCGGCAGCTGGGCGACGACAAGCAACTGCTGGAAGGTCTTCAGATCGGGCTGATCAATGGGGCGCTGGTGTCGGCCCCGACCTTGCCACTGGTGTTGGGGGCGTCGGGGTTCGATGCGTTGCAGATGCCCTTTGTCGTGTCGAGCTATGGTCAGTTGTCCGAGGTTCTGACCTCGGATCTGGGGGATGAACTGCTGGCGACACTGGACGACAAGTCGATCAAGGGTGTCGGGTTCGTAGAGGCCGGTCAGCGGCATTTCCTGTCCGCCGGCGATCCGGTGACGGAAACCGCCAAGTTCGCCGGGCTGAAGACCCGCATCGTGCCGATCCCGCTGCACAAGGCGATCTGGGAGGCGATTGGCGTCAACCCTGTCGGTATGGCCTATGGCGAGGTCTATTCGGCGCTGGAAACCGGCACGATCGACGCGGTCGAGATCAACCTGTCCTCGATCCAGTCCGAAAGCCTGTATGACGCCGCCGATCAGGTGACGCTGACGGGCCAGTATTTCTGGCCGGGCGTGATCATGTTGTCCGGGGCGACCTGGGACAGTCTGAGCGATGCCGACAAGGCCGCCGTGGCCGAAGCGGGGCGCGAGACAACGACCGAAGCCTATGCGCTGGCCGCCGAGCAGGAGGCCGACACGATAGCCTTTCTCAAGGATCAGGGCGTCACCATCAACGAACTGTCTGACCTGGATGTGATGCAGGCCAGGACGGCCTCGGTCGTTGACGACTGGGTGGAGAAGGACCCGATGGTCGCGCGCTTTGTCGATGCCTTTCGGGCGGGGAACTGAGGGATGGGCACGCCGAACGTCTACCGCTGGGAAAGCCTGCCGCGCGAGGAGGTCCGCGAGGGCGTGTCGCGCACCGCGTTTCGCGGCGAGGGGGCGCTGATGGTGATGAACTGGTTGCAGCCGGGAATGGAGAAGAAACCCCATTCGCACCCGTTCGAGCAGCTGGCCTATATCCTGTCGGGTCGGGTCCGTTTCGAAATCGGTGACGATGTCGTCGAGGTCGGCGCGGGCGAGGTGGTGCGCATTCCCCCCGACGTGGTGCATTGCGGTGAGGTCGTGGGCGATGAGACCGCGATCAATCTGGATGTCTTTGCGCCAACGCGCGACGACTATCTGCACCTGACCGCCTACCAGGAGCCCGACTTTCAGAACGGCTGAGGCAGGCTGAGCGACCGGCGGCGCGACGCTGTCGCCGGTCCCCCCCCGAAATACCACGTCAGTGATCCAGTGACCGCGCCCCTTGGGCCGGTCGCCGCAAACACTGTTGCCCGCAGCCCGCACCGGGGCGTGGGCGCGACAGGAGACATCGAATGAGTGCGATGACATTTTCCTCTCTCCAACGGCCATTTCGCAGGGCGCTGCGGGGTCTGCTGGTCACCATCGTCGGGGCCTTGCTGGTGATCATGATCGTGCAGATCGTGTTGCGCTACGGGTTCAGCGCATCCCTGCTCTGGGCCGAGGAAGTCTGCCGTTACCTGCTGATCTGGCTGGCCTTTCTGGCCGTTCCGCTGGCGTTTGAGCGGGGCGAGGTGGCGTCGCTGACGTTTCTGTCGGTGCGCATGGCGCGGGTGCCCGCGCTGGTTCTGGCGAGTGTGACGGCGCTGCTGTCGCTGATCCTGTGCCTGCTGCTGGTCTATTATGGATGGCGGTTTGCCGACATGGCGGGGCGCGCGACGATCCCGGCGATCCGGTTCATCCTCGAGGATCTTTTCGGCGCCAATGCGCCCGAGGCGCCGGGCACCTTCTGGGTCTACGTGGCGCTGCCGGTCGGAATGGGCCTGCTGGCGCTGCGCCTGATCGGGGATCTGGTGCTGTGCCTGCGTGCGATTTCCAGCGGCGACACGCTGGGCGACATCCTGATGCGCACTGAAACGGAGCTGGCGGAATGACCCTCTATCTCGTGGCCTTCGTGGTCTTCATGATCGTCGGTGTGCCGATTGCCTTTTCCCTCGGGCTGGCCTCGGTCGCCTATCTGCTGATCAACGATCAGTGGCAGCTGATGATCGGCTTTCCGCAAAAGATGATCGCCGGGATCGACAGTTTCGTATTGCTGACCATCCCGTTCTTCATCCTGGCGGGCAACCTGATGAATTCGGCCAACCTGACGCGCCAGATCGTGCGGTTCGCGCAGATGCTGGTGGGCCGGGTCAAGGGCGGGCTGGCGGTGGTCAATGTCGTCTCGTCCATGATGTTTTCCGGGGTGTCGGGCGCGGCCACGGCCGAAGCCTCGGCCATCGGGTCGGTGATGATCCCGGCGATGGCCAAGGATGGATACCGTCCCGAGTACGCCGCCGCCCTGACCGCCACGGGGTCGATCCTGGGGCCGCTGGTGCCGCCGTCGCTGTCGCTGATCCTGTATGGCGTGCTGACCGGCACCTCGATTTCCGATCTGTTCCTTGCGGGGATCGTACCGGCCTTTCTGCTGTGTGGTCTGCTGATCCTGTATGCGCTGTGGCGCGCGCGGGTCGAGGACCACCCGATCCCAGCACCGATTCCGAAGAATGAGCGGGTCGGGCTGGCGGTCAAGGCGCTGCCTGCCTTGTTCCTGCCGGTGATCATCGTCGGCGGCATCCGGTCGGGCGTGTTCACCCCGACCGAGGCGGCGGCGGTGGCGGCACTGTATGCGCTGCTGATCGGGGGGGTGCTGTATCGCACGCTGTCGGGGTCGAAGATCGCGCAGGCCTTTTATGACACGGCGACGATGACGGCAGGCGTGATGCTGATCGTCGCCATGGCCTCGATGACCGCATTCATTCTGGGGATCGAGAATATCCCGCGGGCCATCGCGTTGGGGATGCGCAGCATCAGCGAACAACCCTGGATCCTGATCCTGCTGCTGAACATGGTTCTGCTGGTTCTGGGGCTGTTCCTGGAGCCGCTGGCGGCGCTGGTGCTGGCGATGCCGATCCTGAACGAGGTGTTTCCGCTGCTGGAGATCAACGCGGTGCAGTTCGGCGTGATGGTCGTGCTTAACCTGATGATCGGGATGATCACGCCGCCGGTGGGGCTGTGCCTGTTCATCGTCGCGGCCATCGGCAAGCAGCCGCTGGAAAAGGTCGCCCGTGCCATTCTGCCGATGATCGGCATCTGCCTGATCGTGCTGGGTCTGATCGCCTTCGTGCCGTTTCTGACCCTGTCCCTGCCTGCATTTTTCGGAGGTTAACCATGACTGACATGACCAACTCCAACACCACCAACCAATCGACGGTCGCGGCGTTTTCGATACTGGAGGAGATGGCGGCCCATTCCCAGCCCAGCCGGGTGACGGATCTGGCGGTGACGCTGGGGATGCCGCGGGCGCGGGTCTATCGCTATCTTCAGACGCTGGTCAGCCTTGGATACGTGCGCCAGGACCCGGTGACCGAACGCTATCGGCTGACGCTGAAGCTGTTTCACATCGGTCAGGCGATCGCGGACGGCACGCAGCTGACCTCGGTCGCGCGGCCCGTGATGGCGGCGCTGCGCGACCGGATCAGCCAGACCGTGACGCTGTCGCTGCCCGAGGAGGCGGGGATGCGGGTGATCGACATCGTGCGGGTCGAAACGCCGGTGCAGATCGTGACGCGGCCCGGTGCGCTGTTGCCCTTGCAGACATCCGCGCAGGGCAAGGTGGCGCTGGCCTGGGGCAGCTACGGCGCGCAGGCGGACCCGGGCGAGGATGCGTCGGGCAAGCGCTATGACCCGGCGCGCCTGGCCGAGGAAATCGCCGCGGCCCGCCGTCTCGGCTGGGCGGTGGCGCCCGAGGAAACGCTGCGCGGGGTGAATGCCGTCGCCGCGCCGATCTTCGACATCGAGGGCCGGTTCATCGCGACGATCACCATCGTCGGATCGGTCCAGGACATCAAACCCGAACCGGCGGAGGCCTTTGTGGTCGCCGCCACTGGCGCGGCCCGCGAAATCTCGGCCGAGCTTGGCTGCATGGAGTACCCGATATGACCCGATATTCACTTGCCATCGACATTGGCGGCACCTTTACCGACGCTGTCCTGCTGGCCTCGGATGGCACCAGCTATGTCGACAAGACGCTGACAACGCACAACGATCTGCTGGAGGGGTTCTTTCGCGGCGTCGATCTGGTCAGCGCACGCGCCGGTATCCGCGCACAGGACATCGACGACGTGGTCGTGCATGCGACGACGGTCGTGACCAACGCCCTGATCGAGCGGAAGGGCCCGCCCGTCGCGTTGCTGCTGACCGAGGGGTTCCGCGATATCCTGTATATCCGCGAAGAGCACCGCTATGACATGTACGACCCGCAGATCGAATTCGCCGAACCGCTGATCCCGGCCGAGCGGACCTTTACCCTGAAGGAACGCACCTACGCAGATGGCAGCGTCGGTCTGCCTGTGTCGGGCGACGAGGTGCGCGCGGTGATCGCGCAGTGCCGTGAAAAGGGGATCGTCTCGGTCGCGGTGTGTTTTCTGAATTCCTATCGCAACGGCGCGAATGAACAGGAGGTCGCCCGCATCTTTGCCGAGGAAGCGCCGGAGATCTATGTCTCACTCTCAAGCGTCATCGCGCCGCAGATGCGGGAATACCTGCGCGCCTCGACCGTGGCGATCAACGCCTATACCGTGCCGATCACGCGGCCCTACCTGACGGCGCTGATTGCCGAACTGAAGGCGCGCGGATTTCGCCAGCAACCCCTGATCATGCTGTCGAACGGCGGTGTCATCGGGGCCGAGCGCGCCAGCACCATGCCCGTGCGCATGATCGAGAGCGGCCCGGCGGCGGGCGCGCTGGTGGCGTGTTATTTCAGCCGGATTTTCGACATTCCCGATCTGATTTCTTTCGATATGGGCGGCACCACCGCCAAGGCCTGCATGGTGCAGAACCATGAACCGCTGGTGACGGGCACCTTCGAGGTCGACCGCCGGTATCGCTTCAAGCCGGGGTCGGGGATGCCGATCACCGTGCCGTCGATCGACATGATCGAGATCGGCGCCGGCGGTGGTTCGATCGCGTCGGTCGACGATCTGGGGCTGCTGAAGATCGGGCCGGAATCCGCGGGCTCCATGCCGGGGCCGGTGTGTTACGGGCGCGGCGGCACCGACCCTTGTGTCACCGACGCCGACCTGGTGCTGGGCATTCTGGATGCCGACCGGTTCCTGGGCGGCGATATGGATCTGGATCTGACGGGCGCGCAGTCGGCCTTTGATACCCTGGGCAAGGCGTTGAATTTGCCACGGAATCAGGCAGCCTGGGGCGTTTTTGAGGTGGTCTGCGAACAGATGGCGGCCGCGACGCGCACCCATGCGACAGAGCGCGGTATCGATTATCGCGGCTTGCCCCTGCTGGCCTTTGGTGGTGCCGGGCCGGTGCACGCGTGCATGGTCGCGGAGCTGACGGAGAGCACCAAGGTGATCTATCCGCCGCTGGCGTCTGTCCTGTCGGCCTTTGGCACGCTGGTGACGCCGGTGCAGATCGACCTGGTGCGCAGCCATGTCACCACGCTGGACGCGCTGGAGTGGTGCGCGGTCGACGAGGTGCTGGGGGCGATGGTGAGCGAAGGGGCCACGGCCCTGGGCGAGGCCGGCATTCGCGAGGCGGAGTTCACCTTCTCCTTCGCGGCGGAAATGCGCTATCTCGGGCAGCAATCCGAGGTGCGGATCGAGCTGGATTTCGACCCGCGCAAGACGCGCAGCACAGGCGACATCCTGGCGCTGTTCGAGGAAGAATATCACCGCCAGTATGGTCTCAAGCTGGACGGCATGAAGGTGGAGATCGTCAACTGGCTGGTGACGGCTGCGGGGCGCCAGCCCGAGCGGGCGGCGGTCCGGGCGCCCGACGGTTCCGCGCGCAGGTCCGAAACCCGGCCCGTGCAGATCCGTGGCACGGCGCAGGATGTGCCGGTCTGGCAGCGCGCCAGCATCACCGACACCGACCGCATCGCGGGCCCGGTGATCATCGAAGAACGCGAAACCACGATTTTTGTCCTGTCAGGCTGGGAGGTTAGCCGCCACGAAAGCGGCAGCCTGGTTGCCGAAAAATTCGCGGGAAAAGTCGCAGCTGAAAAGGAAGCAAACTAATGGACGGCGTCGAACTGCAAATCCTCTGGAGCAACCTGATCGGGATCGTCAGCGAACAGGCGCGCGCCCTGCAACGCATCGCCTTCAGCCCCATCGTGCGCGAGGCGGGCGACCTGGCCAACGGTCTGTTCGATGAACAGGCGCGCATGGTGGCGCAGGCGGTGACGGGCACGCCGGGTCACATCAACTCGCTTGCCGCGGCGGCGCGCAACCTGCTGGACAATTGCGATGCCGACAGCCTGCAACCGGGCGACGTGCTGATCACCAACGATCCCTGGATGTCGGCGGGGCACTTTTTCGACATCACCATCCTGTCCCCGATCTTTCGCGGTGAGCGGATCATCGGCTATGCCGGATCGACCATTCACCACTCCGACATCGGGGGCTACGGCATCGGGTCGGGCGCGCGCGACATCCACGAGGAGGGTCTGTGGATCCCGACGATGAAGCTGTACGAGGCGGGCAAGCCGAACGAGACGCTGTTCCAGATCATCCGCCGCAACGTGCGCACGCCGGACGCGCTGATGGGCGATCTGGGGGCGCAGGTGTCATCGGGCATCATCGCGTCGGACCGCCTGAACGCGCTGTGCGACCGCTATGGGCTGGACGATATTTCCGAGCTTTCACAAGAGATTATCACCCGATCCGAGACCGCGACGCGCGATGCCATTCGCAAGCTGCCGGGCGGCACCTATCACGGCGCGTCGCGCTTTGACGTGCCCGGCGGGCAGGTGATCGACCTGAAAACCGCCGTCACTGTCGACGCCGAAAAGGGCGAGATCGTGATTGATTTCGAAGGCTCCTCGCCGCCGTCGTCCATGGGGATCAACGTGGTTCCGGCCTATACCCATGCCTATGCGACCTTCGCCGTGCGCTCGTCTCTGAACCCGGATCTGCCGAACAACGCAGGCTCGCTCGCGCCGATCCGGCTGAAGCTGCCGGACGAATGCGTGGTCAATGCCAAGTATCCGTCACCGGTGAATGCGCGTCACGTGGTGGGCATGTACGTGCCGTTCCCGATCCTGAAGGCACTGGCGCAGGTCATTCCCGACCGTGTCGTGGCCGAAGGGTCGGGCGCGGTCTGGACCATCCAGATTTCGGGCAAGGACCGGGCCGGGGTGCCTTTCACCTCGTCCATGTTCAACTACTCGGGCGGGATGGGCGCGCGGGCGACCAAGCCGGGCATTTCGGCGGTGTGCTATCCCACTGGCGTGTCTGCGGTGCCGGTCGAAGTGCTGGAGGCGACCTATCCAATTGCCTTTACTTGCAAGGAGTTGGAGCATGGCACGGGCGGCGCGGGCAAGTATCCGGGCGGGGACGGGCAGCGCATCGGATATCACATGCGCACCGGGCGGACGTGGTTGCTGAACACCATTCCGTCGCGGCTGGTGTCGGGGCCCGAGGGTCTGCTGGGGGGCGGTGATGGCGCTGCGGGCGTGTTCCAGATCAACGGCGAAGCCATCGCGGACACCCGCAAGCGCGAGATGCAGCCGGACGACGAGGTTTTCATGATCACGCCGGGCGGCGGCGGCTACGGGGCGGTGTGATGGCCTATCGCGCGACCTTTGCGGCGCGGTTGCGGGGGCGGCAGGGTCTGGCGGGGACGTTCGTCAAGTCTGCCGATCCGGCAATGATCGAAGTGCTGGGGCATTCGGGGTTGGATTTCGCCATCCTGGATGCCGAGCACGGGGCCTTTGACCGGGGCACGATTGCGGCGATGATGATCGCCGCGCGGGCCGCGCAATTGCCGCTGCTGGTACGGGTGCCGGAGCTGGCGGGCCACTGGATCGCGACGGCGCTGGACGCGGGTGCGGCGGGCATCGTGGCACCCCAGGTGCCCGATGCAGAAGCGGCGGAAAACCTAGCGAAGAGAATGCGTTACGGACCGGGTGGGCGGGGATTCACCCCCTCGGCCGCCGGGGCGGACTATGGCAGCCGGGGGATCGCCGGGCACCTGTCGCGCGCGGGAGAGGAGACGGTTCTGATTTGCCAGATCGAGGACGAGGGGGCCGCTGCACGCGCTGCCGAGATTGCCTCTGTGCCGGGTGTCGATGGCCTGCTGGTGGGGCCGGTCGACCTGGCGGTGTCGCTGGGGCTGACGACCCCGGATGCCCCCGAGGTAGAGCGGCTGTCGCGCGATGTCATGACGGCGGCACAGGGCGCGCAAAAGGCGGCGGGGCTGTTTCTGGGCCAGCCGGGACGCGGTGCCGAATGGGCGGCGCAGGGCGCGACGTTGTTCGTGCTGGGCACCGATCAGGGCTATGTGCTGCAGGGCGCGAAACGGGCGCTGGCCGAGATGCGGGGCGCGGCCTGATGCGCCCCGCGCCGGCAAAGAGGTTAACAGGAAGTGAGGCCGTCAGTGGGCGCGTCGGTGGGTGCGTCGGTGAGCCTGCATGGTTTACGCGCTGTTTTCCGAGATTAATTGAGAAAAGGCGCGATTTGGCACGTCGGTGCCTGCGTCGGTATCCGGGCGGTATCTGAACGGTGCAACTGCGCGGGCTGCGCCCGGATTAACGCAGCGTGCGCCGCTTTGGGCGCACGATCGGCACGGGGTTTCAGGCGCGCGAGTCTTGGGCGCGCAGTCGGCGCGTCCTTGTGTGATCGCGCAACCGGTCCTCGCATTTGGCCCTCGCATTTGGCCCTCGCACTTGGTCCTCGCAACCCGCACTCGCATCCGGGTCTCGAAATCGGCGCGGCGTGTCAGCGCAGGTTGTCGATGATGCAATCGAGTGATTTGAGCAGCGCCGCCCGGCTGTCTGCATCCAGACCGGCGGTGGCGCGGTCTTCGCTTTGCTGGGCCAGCAGGCGCAATTCCTCGGTCACGGCCTCTCCCTGCGCGGTCAGCCAGACCCCCTTTGCGCGGCGGTCCGAGGCAGAGGCGCGCCGTTCCAGCAGGCCATCGGTTTCCAGACGGTCCAGTATGGCCACGAGGCTGGAGCGTTGCAGGGCCACGGCCTCGGCCAGGCGGCTTTGCGGCTGGCCCGGCGTGGCGCGAATGATGGCCAGCAGACCAAGATAGCGCGGCGCGGCACCATAGCCTGTCACGCGCTCTTCGAACGCGCGATAGGCCAGGATCTGGGCCAGGCGCAACTTGAACCCGATATCGTCACGCAGGCTGTCCGGAATCAACCCGTCGGGGTTGGCCCCGGCTGCACTCTTCTGGCGATCGCTCATGTATTCCTCTTGACAGACTCGCCCGCTCCAAACATGTTCGGCATCGAACAGTTCGGATGGAACCTATTCGCTTTCGTTCAATGTGGCCGAGGGAGACGCTTTGCACAAGAGCGCGGCTGCACGAAGGCGATCATTCGGACCACAGGAGGGGGGAATTCCACGGTGACACAGGTGGCAGAGGCACGGGGTGCTTACTGGATTGCGGGCGCGGGCGACGTGCCGCTGCTGGAGCTGACGATCGCCGAGATGCTGGAGCGCCAGGCCGCCGAGCACGGGGCGCGTCCGGCGATCGTGGTGGAGGACGCGGCGCGCGGCCGGGTCGACCGGCTGAGCTATGGCGAGCTGAAGGCGGCGTCGGATGCGCTGGCACGCGGCCTGATGGGTTGGGGCGTGCGGCCGGGCAGCCATGTCGCGGTGATGGCGCCGAACTGTGTCGAGTGGGTGCTGCTGGAATATGCGCTGGCCAGCATCGGGGCGGTGCTGGTCACGGTGAACCCCAGCCTGCAGGAAGACGAGATCGGCTATATCCTGGGCCAGGGCAAGATCAGCCACCTGATGTTTGCCGCCGGTTATCGCCGGTATGATATTGCCGCCGCGCTGGTGCGGCTGATGCCGGACCTTGCGGATGTTCGGGGCGGCGTGCGGTCTGGCGAGGTCCTGCCCGCGTTGACGCATCTGGCGCTGATCGGGGCGGGGGATGCCCGGTTCGCGGCGTCATTCGATGACGTCGTGGCATTGGGGGCGGGACAGGATCTGGCGGCGCGGCGGGCCGGGGTGCGCCCCGGCGACGTGGTGCAGATCCAGTATACCTCGGGGACGACGGGGCGGCCCAAGGGGGCGATGCTGACGCACCGCTCGACCCTGAACAACGCCTGGCTGATGGGCCGGCGCGCCGGGTTTCGCGCCGATGACGTGATGCTGTCGGCCATGCCGCTGTTCCATACGGCGGGGTGTGTTTGCAACCTGATGGGGATGCTGGTGGTGGGGGGCTGTCTTGTCACCATGGATGCGTTCGAGCCGGAGCGGATGCTGGCGCTGTGGCAGGCCCATGCGGCGACGGTGATCAACGGCGTGCCGACGATGTATGCGCGCATGTTGGATCATCCGCGCTTTGGCGACTTCGAGACAGGTTCGCTGCGGCTGGCCAATACCGGGGGCACCTCGATCCCGCCCAGCCTGATGCGGCGGTTGCGCGATCTGACCGGGGCCGAGCCGATGATCGTCATGGGGATGACCGAGTGCAGCCCCGTGATCACCCAGACCGATCCGGCGGATGATTTCGAGACGCGGATCACCACGGCGGGGCGGGCGCTGCCGCATACCGAAATCCGCATCGTCGACCCGGAGAGCCGGGCGCTCTGTGCCTTTGGCGAGGCGGGAGAGCTGTGCATTCGCGGCTACCTGGTGACGGTGGGGTATTTCGACATGCCCGACAAGACGGCGGAGGCGCTGGACGCGGATGGGTGGTTGCTGTCGGGCGATCTGGCGGTGCTGGAGGAGACGGGCCATCTGCGCATTGTCGGGCGGTTGAAGGACATGCTGATCCGGGGGGGCGAAAACGTCTATCCCGTTGAAATAGAGGATTGTCTGCTGGGCCATCCCGATATCGCGCAGGCGCAGGTTGTCGGTGTGCCCGACGCCGATCTGGGCGAGGAAATCTATGCCTTCGTGCTGCTGCGAGAGGGGGCCGCGTTGCAGCCCGAAGCGGTGCGCGATTACGTACGGACCCGTCTGGCGCGTCACAAGCTGCCCCGCCATGTCGAGGTCGTCGACAGCTTTCCGATGACCGCGAATGGCAAGATCCGCAAGGTCGCGCTGCGCGACGCCGCTGCCGCACGGGTGGCTGAAATGAGGGAGGGGAGCCGCGCATGACCTTGCCGCTGCTGTACGAAAAACATGGCGAGATCGCCGTGATCACGATCAACCGCCCCGAGGCGCGCAATGCGATTTCACCGGAGGTCGCGTGCCGGTTGGCCGATGCCTTTACCGATTTTGCCGGTGATCCCGGCCTGCGCGTGGCGATCCTGACCGGGGCGGGAGACCGGGCGTTCTGTTCCGGCGGGGACCTGGCGCTGACGCTGCCGCTGATGACGGGGGCGCGCGCGCCGGAAACCGAGTGGGACCATCGCCTGCTGCGCGAACCCGAGGTGATGTCGCGGTCTGCCCTGCGCGACTGGGAGCTGAACAAGCCGATCATCGCCGCGATCAACGGCGCCTGCATGGCTGGCGGGCTGGAGACGGTGCTGGCGACCGACATTCGCATTGCCGCCGAACAGGCGACATTCGCCTTGCCAGAGGTCAAGCGCGGGTTGATCCCCTTTGCCGGGTCCATCGTGCGGCTGCCGCGCCAGATCACCTATTGCATGGCGATGGAGATGCTGCTGGTGGGCGACGCGATGGACGCCGAGACGGCGCGCGAGGCTGGATTGGTCAACCGCGTGGTGCCTGCCGAGGCGCTGATGGAGACGGCCTGGACGCTGGCGCGCAAGATTGCCGCCAACGGGCCGTTCGCGGTGCAACAGGTGAAGCAGACGGTGCTGGCGTCGTCGGGGCGCACGCTGGTCGAGGGCTATGCGCTGGAGGATGCCGCGAAAGAGGCGGTGATGGCGACCGAGGATGCCCGCGAGGGGCCGCGCGCCTTCATGGAAAAGCGCCCGGCGCGGTTTCGGGGGCACTGAGGCATGGCCGTGACGTTGCAGGACAAGGGGGCGGTGGTCACCGGTGCGGGGCGCGGTATCGGGCGGGCGATTGCGCTGGACATGGCGCGGCGCGGGGCCGCGGTGGTGGTGAACGACATCGAGGGAGACGTGGCCGAGGCCGTGGTGGATGAGATCCGCGCCGCCGGGGGCCGCGCCGTGGCCGAGGTGGCCGCGATCGGCAGCGCCGAGGCGGCGGAGGCCTGTATCGCCCGCGCGCTGAGCGCGTTCGGGCGGTTCGACATCCTGTGCGCCAATGCGGGCGTGTTGCGCGACGCTGTGCTGTGGAAGGCGAGCGACGCGGATTTCGACCTGGTCGTCGCGACCCATCTGCGGGGCGCCTTTACCTGCGGGCGCGCGGCGGCACGGCATTTTCGCGACGCCGGGCAGGGCGGGCGCATCATCCTTGTCGCCTCGCCCGCCGGGCAGCGGGGCAATTTCGGCCAGACCGCCTATGCCGCCGCCAAGGCGGGCGTTGCCGCCATGGCGCGCACGTGGTCGATGGAGCTGGCGCGGGCGGGCGTGACCGTCAACGCGGTGGTGCCGGTGGCGTTGACGCGCATGGTCGCCACCATCCCCGGCATGGCCGAGCACGTCGCGGCCGCCGAGCGGGGCGAGGCGCTGCCCGACGCCTTGCGCGCCGATGCGGGGCTGGGGCTGGCCGGGGACGTGGCGGGGCTGTTCAGCTATCTGGCGTCGGACGCGGCGGCGGGGATCAGCGGCCAGTGCATCGGGATCGGCGGCGACCGCCTGTCGATCTGGGCGCATCCGCAGGAAGTTTCGGTCGCCCTGAACACGGGCGGCTGGAGCGCGGACGACATCGCGCGGGGCTGGGACGACCTGGCCCGCGATCATCTGCAAAGCGTCGGAGTTCAGATGCCCGAGTAGGGCCCGGCGATCACACTTGTTCCGACGCGGGAGGCGGCGGACTTTCAGGGAGGAAAACGACATGAAGACGATTACCTGCATGATGGGCACCTGCATGATGGGCGTCGCATCCGCGATCGGCCTTTTGGCAAGCACGGCGCAGGCCGACACGACCCTGCGGCTGTCGACCTGGCTGCCCGCGCAGCATTCCTTGCAGACCACGGGTTTCGAGCCATGGCTGGCCGCGATCACCGAGGCGTCGGGCGGCAGCATCACCAGCACGATCTTTCCGGCGCAGCAGCTGGGGTCGGCGCTGGATCACTATGACATCGCACGCGACGGCATTGCCGACCTGAGCTTTGTCAATCCGGGCTATCAGCCGGGGCGCTTTCCGGTGATTTCGCTGGGCGAGCAGCCGTTCCATGTGTCCAACGCCGTCGAGGGGTCGGTTGCCTTTGATCGCTGGTATCGCGAATACGCGGCGACCGAGATGCCCGATATCCATTATTGCATGGCCTTCCTGCAAGATCCGGGAACGCTGCATACGGTCAGCGAAATCCTGGTGCCGGGCGACCTGGCGGGCAAGACCATCCGCCCGGGCAATGCCACGATGGGGCGGATGCTGAACCTGCTGGGCGCGGCCAGCGTCCAGGTGCCCGCCCCGGAGGCGCGCGAGGTGATTGCGCGCGGCGCGGCCGAGGGGATCACCTTTCCCTGGGACAGCATCTTTCTGTTCGGGATCGACGAGGAGACGACCTATCACCTCGACATGCCGCTGTATTCCACGACCTTCGTCATGGCGATGAACAAGGACAGCTATGACGGGATGTCCGCCGAGGAAAAGGCGGTGATGGACGCGCATTGCACAAGCGAGTGGGCGGGGAAGATCGCCGCCGGATGGGCCGAGAAGGAAGCCTCGGGGCGCGACCGGGCCATCGCATCGCAGGATCATCATGTGCATGTGCCGAGCGAGGCCGAGATGACCGCCTGGAAAGAGGCCACCGCGCCGCTGCTGGAGGAATGGCACGCCGAGGCGAAACAGGCCGGATACGACGATCAGGCGATCTATGACCGCTTTGAGACGGAAATGTCCGCCGCCAACGCCCTCGGGCAATAAGCAAGTCAGCAGAAAGGAGGGGGCGCGCGCGGCCGTGTTTGCACGAATGCGCCGCCCCCTGAATGACCGCCATGACCGGATTTCGCCGTTCCTTTGATCGCGCCGCCAGCCTTGTCGAGACGCTGGCCGCCCTGTGCCTTGCCGTGGTCACGGTGACGGTCTTTGTCTCGGCCCTGGGGCGATACTTTTTTGCCACGCCGATCCCCGATGCCTTTGACGTGTCGCGGCTGTTGCTGGGGTTGGCGATTGCCTGGGGCTTTGCCGTGCTGGGGCTGCGCGGCGGGCACATCTGCGTCGACATTCTGGCCGAGGCGCTGCCTGCGCGCCCGCGCCAGGTCATCGAGATCGTGGCGCAGCTGGTGTTGCTGGGGTTTTCGGTGCTGCTGGCCTGGAAGATCCATTCGCGTTTCGACAGCGCCTTGCAATCGGGCGAGGCGACGTTCGATCTGCGGCTGGCGGTCTGGCCGTTCATCTTTGCCATCTGGCTGGGCTTTGCCGCCTCTGTGCTGACCACGTTCGCGGGGCTGATCCTGCTGTGCCTTGGCCAGCGGCTGGACCCGTTCGAGCGCCTTGACGACCCCCTGGAGAGCGGAGCCTTTCCCCATGAGTGAAGCGGATATCGTTGCCATCGCCGGATTTCTGGCGCTGTTCGGCCTGATGGCCCTGCGGGTGCCGGTGGGCGTGGCCATGGGGGTGGTGGGCCTTGGCGGGTTCGCCGCGATCACCGGGTGGAAACCGGCGCTGAACCAGCTGGCCATCGCGCCGCTGCGCACGATCACCGATTACAATACCTCGCTGATCCCGATGTTCGTGCTGATGGGGGTGTTCGCGACGCGCACCGGGATATCATCGGAACTGTTCCGCGCCGGGCAGGCGTGGCTGGGGCACCGACGGGGCGGGCTGGCGCTGGCGACGATTTCGGCCTGCGCGGGGTTCGCGGCGATTTCGGGGTCGTCCGTGGCGACGGCGGCCACGATGAGCAAGGTCGCCCTGCCGGAGATGCGGCGCGCGGGCTATTCCGACCGGCTGGCCACCGGCGTCGTGGCGGGGGGCGGGACGCTGGGCATCCTGATCCCGCCGTCGGTCGTTCTGGCGGTCTATGCCTTTATCACCGAGCAGAACGTGGGCGCGCTGTTCATCGCCGGGATCATTCCGGGGCTGCTGGCGGTGCTGATGTACATGGGCACCGTACAGGTGGCCTTTGGGCGCGAATTGCCGCGCGGGGTGCGGGTGTCGCTGGGCGATCGGCTGCGCAGCCTGCGGGGCATCTGGGCGGTCGTGTTGCTGTTCGTGGCGATCATCGGCGGCATCTACGGCGGCATCGTCACCCCGACCGAGGCCGCGTCTGCGGGGGCCGTCCTGACCGCGTTGATCGGCATCTTGCGGGGGCGGCTGAATTTTCGCGACATGCGCGCCTGCCTGATCGAGGCGCTGCGCACCTCTGTTTCGATCTACACGATCCTGATGGGGGCGATGCTGTTCGGGTATTTCCTGGCGATCACGCAGACGCCGCAGAAGATCACCGCATGGCTGGCGGGGCTGGACATCGGCGCCTATCCGACGCTGGCGCTGATCCTGCTGTTCTTTCTGATCATGGGCTGCATCCTGGATGCGATGGCGATGATCATCCTGCTGGTGCCCATCGTCTATCCGGTGATCGTGCAACTGGGGTTCGACCCGATCTGGTTCGGGATCGTCGTGGTCATGACGGTGGAGCTGGGGCTGATCACGCCCCCCATCGGGATGAACGTCTTTGTCATCAACGCCATCGCGCGGGATACCTCGCTGATGACGATTTTCCGTGGGGTGATGCCCTTTGTGGTGGTGGATATCCTGCGGCTGGGAATCATCGTGGCGCTGCCGGCGCTGGTGTTGTGGCTGCCGCGCACGATGGGCTGAGGGGGCGCCGGACGCGCGTTGCTGCTGATGGCGCAATGGGGGCCGGGCGCGCGGTGTGACGGGGACGCGTGAGGGGGCAGAGGCGCCTGAAACGTGCGCCCGCCGCGCGTTCCCCACGGTCGGGTGGTGTGGCGCGACGACAAGCCCCGCCGATCAGGGGGGCAAACGCGGGATGCGCTTGACGGGGCGGGCATTGGGCTGACAGAACGGGCAACCATGACGCGGCTCGCAAAGGACGCTCGATGAAATTCCGTTTCCCCATCGTCATCATCGACGAAGACTTCCGCTCCGAGAACACCTCGGGGCTTGGTATCCGGGCGCTGGCCGACGCGATCGAGGCCGAGGGCCTGGAAGTGCTTGGCGTCACCAGCTATGGCGACCTGTCGCAATTCGCGCAGCAGCAGAGCCGGGCGTCGGCCTTTGTTCTGTCCATCGACGACGAGGAATTCACGCCCGGACCGGAGCTGGACCCGGCGGTCGAAAAGCTGCGCACCTTCATCGAGGAAGTGCGCTGGAAAAACGCCGATGTGCCGATCTTTCTGCATGGCGAGACCAAGACATCGCGCCACCTGCCCAACGGTATCCTGCGCGAGCTGCACGGCTTTATCCACATGTTCGAGGATACGCCCGAATTCGTCGCCAAGCACATCATCCGCGAGGCGAAGGTGTACCTTGAGGGGATCAAGCCGCCGTTCTTCAAGCAACTGCTGGAATATGCCGAGGACGGGTCCTATTCATGGCATTGCCCGGGGCATTCGGGGGGCGTGGCCTTTCTGAAATCGCCCATCGGGCAGATGTATCACCAGTTCTACGGCGAAAACATGCTGCGCGCCGACGTCTGCAACGCGGTCGAGGAACTGGGGCAGCTGCTGGACCATAACGGCGCGATCGGCGCGTCGGAGCGCAATGCCGCGCGTATCTTCAACGCGGATCACTGTTTCTTTGTCACCAACGGCACCAGCACCAGCAACAAGATGGTCTGGCATCACACCGTCGCCCCCGGCGATGTCGTGGTGGTGGACCGCAATTGCCACAAGTCGATCCTGCACGCGATCATCATGACCGGCGCGATCCCGGTGTTCCTGCGCCCGACGCGCAACCAGTGGGGCATCATCGGGCCGATCCAGCGATCGGAGTTCGAGCCGGAGGCGATCCGCGCCAAGATCCGCGCCAACCCGCTGCTGAAGGATTACGACGCGGACGAGGTGCGCCCGCGCATCATGACGCTGACGCAATCGACCTACGACGGGGTGCTGTACAACACCGAAGTCATCAAGGGGATGCTGGACGGCTGGATCGACAACCTGCATTTCGACGAAGCCTGGCTGCCCCATGCCGCGTTTCACCCGTTCTATGGCCAGTTCCATGCCATGGGCCTGAAACGTGGCCGCACCCGGACCTCTGTCACCTACGCGACGCAATCGGTGCACAAGCTGCTGGCGGGCATCAGCCAGGCCAGTCACGTGCTGGTGCAGGACAGCGAGGAGGTGCAGCTGGACCGCGCGCTGTTCAACGAGAGCTATCTGATGCACACCTCGACCAGCCCGCAGTATTCGATCATCGCCAGCTGCGATGTCGCCGCCGCGATGATGGAGCCGCCGGGCGGCACCGCCCTGGTCGAGGAAAGCATTGTCGAGGCGCTGGATTTCCGCCGCGCCATGGGCAAGGTCGACGAGGAATACGGCGCCGACGACTGGTGGTTCCGGGTCTGGGGCCCCGAGGATTTCGACCATACCGAGGACGGCATGGGCGAGGCCAGCGACTGGGTTCTGCAAAAGACCAACGCCGATGGCGTGATCTCGGGTGGCGGGGAAAGCTGGCACGGCTTTGGCGATATGGCGCCGGGGTTCAACATGCTGGACCCCATCAAGGCGACGATCATCACGCCCGGTCTGGATCTGGAGGGGCGGTTCGACGACACCGGCATCCCGGCCTCGATCGTGTCGAAATACCTGACGGAACATGGCGTGGTCGTTGAAAAGACCGGGCTTTACAGTTTCTTCATCCTGTTCACCATCGGCATCACCAAGGGCCGCTGGAACACGCTGCTGGCCGCGATGCAGCAGTTCAAGGACGATTATGACCGCAACCAGCCGCTGTGGCGGGTGATGCCGGAGTTCTGTGCCAAGCATCCACGCTATGAGGGGATGGGCCTGAAGGACCTGAGCCAGCACGTTCATGCGCTGTATGCGAAATACGACGTGGCGCGGCTGTCGACGGAAATCTACCTGACGGACCACCACCCGGCGATGACGCCGTCGGACGCCTTTGCCCATATCGCGCGGCGCAAGACCCAGCGGGTGCCGATCGACGCGTTGGAAGGACGGATCACGACCAGCCTTGTCACGCCGTATCCGCCGGGAATCCCGCTGTTGATCCCGGGCGAGGTGTTCAATGCGCGGATCGTCGAATACCTGCGGTTCAACCGCGAATTTGCGCAGGAATGCCCCGGTTTCGAGACCGATATCCACGGGTTGGTGCATGAGGTCGGACCGGATGGCGACATGCAGTACTTTGCCGATTGCGTCGCGATCTGACAGGTCGCGCCGCGACGGGGCAAGCGCGCGCCGCAGATAGCGGCGGGGGCAAGGGCGCGCCGCTATCTATCTGCGGCGACAGGATAGGGGCAATCCCGGCGGAGCGGGGGCGAGAGCGGCCTGGCCGCGCCGCCGCCGTTCTGTGACGCACGGGGTTCGGTGACGCACGGGCGGCGGGCAGGCCGAAGGCTTTGTCGCCCGCCCACACATGCACCTGATCGGCCCGCGCGATTTCCCGGCGCAGGATGCGTCGGGCTAGGTCGTTTCCCCCTGCGGCCGCCGAGGTGGGCGGACGCGGCACAAGGGGACGATCCGACCGACCTGTCAGTCCCCCTTTGGCGGGGGGGCGAGCAGAAGATCGGGCTCTATCCCGCGCTTTTCCGCGCTGGCGCGCACGGCGGCCTGTAGCGCAGGGCTGCGCGCAAGCAGGCGGCGGAACCGTACCTCGTCCAGCACCAGCAGGGTTGTGGGGGCGATGGCCCGCACTTCGGTGCGGCGGGTCTTGCGTGTCAGGATGGCCATCTGGCCGAACATCTCGCCCCGGCCCAGGCGCCAGCTTTGACCGGCGCTCAGCACTTCGACCGCGCCGGAGGCGATGAAATGGACACTTTGCGTCGTGGCGTCCTTGTGCACGATCGTCTTGCCGGGATTGATGTACTGGGTTTGCAGCGCGCGGCCCAGCCGCTTCAATGCGGGTTCCTCGAAATCGACGAACAGGGGGAACTGGCGGACCAGTTCGGCACGTTGCAGCGCGATATCCAGGGCGGGGCGGTCCTCGGCTGCTGCGCGGCGCAGGCCGAGATCCTGCATCAGCGAGGTATAGACCTCGGCCCCGATCAGGCCGTCGCCGCGCATGGCGATGTATTCGCGTTCTTCCAGCCGCAGGGCCGTGCGGCGGATAAAGCGGCGTTCCAGTTCCTCGGCGTAGCCGGGATATTGCAGGCGCAGACCGTCCAGCGCGGTTTCGACGGTTTCGACGCGCCGTGACAGCAGTTCGTGCAGAAGGTCCGCGACGCGGCGCCCGTGAATGCGGCGGATGCGGCCGTCGATAAAGGCCCCGAGATCCCGCAGGATCAGCTTTTGCGACAACAGCAGTTCGAACCGGTCGGCGGTCATGCGTGCCAGGGGGCCAGACAGGTTGAGACGGCGTTGCAGGGCCACTCCGGCCTGAAAGGCGCGGCCATAGGCGACGCTGCGCCGGGCGGCCCGCTGATAGCCGCTGCGCCCGCCGGAACGCGTGCCCTCGATCAGCTGATCCGCATCCGACAGCACCCGTTCGGCCATGCGCGCGGCGATGGTGCGTTCGCGCATCCGCGCCAGGATCGTATCGCGTTCGTGCCCGGCCAATGCGATCAGCCCGAGGGTGATCCGGTCGCGATCCAGGATATCGGCCCGCGACTCGGCCGTTTCGACGGCCTGGTCCAGGCGTTCGCCGAACATCTTTGCCTCCGAGCGCACGATGTCGCGGGTCAGTTCATAATTTTCGGAGGTGCGCGCAACGTCCTCGCGCACCGTTTGCAGCGCGACGGCGACGACCTGGCGCGACAGAGCCTCGTCCAGCGGTGACAGCCGGTCGAGCCCGAGGCGACCGATCACCGCGCGCAGCGTGGTCCCCTGTACCATCAGCGTGAACAGCGTGAAGCCGGTCGCAAGGATACCCACCACGCGCTTGACCTCGACCGGGACGCGAAAGCTTTCGGTGACGGCCAGCGCAAGCGCCAGCGTGACGGCGCCGCGCAGCCCGCCCCACAGGATCGCAACGCGATAGGGGCGTTGGATATCGGGCGAAGCCCGGAGCAGCGTCAGCAACGGCATCAGCACGAACAGGATCACGGCCCGAGAGGCGACGGCGGCCACGATCACCACGCCGACCAGCGCGATATCCGACAGGCGGACCTCTTCCAGCAGGCGCGGGATCAGCAGCGCGGCGAGGATAAAGATCAGCGCCCCCGCCCAATGCGCCAGCAGATCCCAGACTTCGCTGAGGTTCGTCCAGGCCTGCGGCAGCAGACGACCCGGGCCGACAAGGTTCATCGTCAGGCCCGCGGTGACGACGGCGATCACACCCGAGGCGCCGATGGTCTGTTCCGCGCCGATATAGGCAAGGTACGGCAGCGCGACCGAGATCGAGATCTGGGCGCGTTCGTGATGGGCGAACATGCCCATGAGGCGCAGCGCCAGGCGGGCGGTGATCCAGCCGGCAGCGGCACCGCCCGCGATCAGCATCGGAAATTTGCCGAGGGCGTCCGACAGGCGCGGGTCGGGCACGCCCAGCATGACAAAGCCCATGAACAGGCCGAACAGCGCGATGGCGGCGGCGTCGTTCAGCAGGCTTTCGCCTTCGATGATCCGCGCGAGGCGGCGCGGCGCCGAGATGGAGCGGAAGATGGAGACCACGGCAGAGGGGTCGGTGGTCGAGACGATGGCGCCGATCAGCAGGCAGGCGGCGAGAGGCAGGCTCGATGCAAAGGCCAGCGCATAGCCCACCGTCAGCGTGGCCACGACGACCGCCACCACAGCCAACACCAGGATCGGCACCCAGTCGTCGAGCATCCGGCGCAGGTTCATGCCAAGTGTCGCCTGGAACAGCAGGGTCGGCAGGAAAACGTAGAGGAACACGTTCGAGCGGATCGGCAACCCGATGATCGCCTCGGCCACGGGGTTGAGCGCATCCGTCAGGTCGGTGCGCAGCAGAAAGATCGCGCCGGCGCCGATCAGGATGCCAAGAACAGCAAGGATAACGCTGTAGGGCAGGCGCAGGCGCGCCGCCAGCGGCTCGGCCGTCCCGATGACAAGGAAGAGAGACGCGATAACCGCGGTGATCAGAATAATGTCCATGCGCCTGAATAGCCGAGAAGTTTGCAGGGGGGAATTGGCCGGGTCGCAGAAGGTTGCCGCGAAGCGCGAAAATCGGCCAACGTCCTGCCTTGCCATC